>Ga0066637_10002469_pt1 | contig 12332 bp, 12 predicted proteins | sample CryGeyCG2014_020_FD_62737 | JGI IMG/M metagenome (GOLD analysis project Ga0066637, IMG submission 62737) | Groundwater microbial communities from aquifer - Crystal Geyser CG08_land_8/20/14_0.20 | ecosystem: Environmental > Aquatic > Deep subsurface > Groundwater | place: USA: Utah: Grand County...
AAAAAAATGGAAAAAAAAGTTAGAGAAGCGCTCGAAAAAATCAAACCGTCTCTTCAGGCGCACGGGGGAGATGTGGAACTCGTCGAAGTCACATCTGACGGCGTCGTAAAAGTCCGTCTTACGGGCGCCTGCGGCGGCTGTCCGCTGTCGCAGATGACGCTGTCAATGGGAATAGAAAAATCCCTGAAAGAAGAAATCCCCGAAATAAAAAAAGTCAAAGCTGTATAAACTCATTTTTCCCGTATTAGTTCAGCCACGAGAAACAATATTGATAAATGGTACGCTGAGAATAAAAGCAAACCTGAAAGGTTTGCCCTACGAATGGGAATAAAAGTATGAATAAAGCGATTTAGACCTTCTTTCCTGTTGTTGTCATTGTCAATGAGCTGTGTTTTACGCCTTTCGTTGCTTTTAATTTTTGAGCGAGCTTCTCAACATCCTTTGGTTTGCCCTTTACAACAACTATTTCCAGACAATTATCATGGTCAAGATGAACGTGCTGGGATGATATTATAAATGCTCCGAAGTCATGCTGAATATCAGTTAATTTATTTACCAGTTCCCTTCTATGATGATTATAAACCAGGGTAATCGCTCCCGCCACCTCGCTCCCGCCAATCCATTCTTTTTTAACAAAACTCTCTCTTATTAAATCCCCAATTGCTTTTGAACGTGTCGGGTAATCTTTCTGACTGATGTCCCTGTCAAACTTAACCAAAAGTTCTTTCTCAAGAGACACCCCGAACCGGACCAATTTCGACATCAACTTCCCCTTTTTGTGCTACTCTTTTGAATATCATAGCATAATACAATCAAAGAAAAAAGGGGACGTCCTACTTTTCTCTAAATTTGCACTCTATTGTAGTTGCCTGATTTATCAGGACTATTGACAGAATTGCTCAATACCCTCCTTATGGGCAGCGGCTTCGCACTACCCTAACGGGCACAGGTAAATTGAGCAACTACATATCATAAACTTCTGTCACAGTGTATTGCAACACATCGTTGCCATAAAAAGATTGCTTTTACGCGTTTTTTCCTTTTTTTCCCATTGACGGTTTGGGAATTAATTTGTAATATGTAACAACCTTCGGGGCTGAGTGATCCGCCTGTGGCGGAAAATTCTCAACCGGCGGTTAAAGCCCGCGACTCCGCCTGCTTGACCCATAACTATGCCGCAAGGCGAATGATATGGGTAGGCGGATTGAGACGGTGGAATTCCGTCGCCGACGGTAAAGTCCGGATGGGAGAAGGTTGTATAAAGTCCCGACGGAGCGGGACTTTTTTATTTTATAGACGCCCCCTCCCGCCGCCCTGATAAGAAAAAAATGAATATAAAAAAATTAATGGTAAGGGCTCTTCTCCTTGCGGAAAAAGGACGGGGCCGGGTTTCGCCCAATCCGATGGTTGGTGCCGTGATATACAATAACGGCGGCATTATTTCGGAAGGGTATCACGAATATTTCGGCGGCAGCCACGCGGAAATAAACGCCATAAAACGGGCGAAAAAATCCGTTAAAGGCGCGAGAATGGTTCTCAATCTTGAGCCCTGCGTCCATCAGGGTAAAACCCCCCCGTGCGTCCCTGAAATCGTCAAAGCAGGAATAAAAGAAGTAACAATCGGTATGAAAGATCCGAATCCGCTTGTCAAAGGCAGAGGAATAAAGTATTTAACCTCGCGCGGAATCAAGGTTAAAACGGGAGTCCTCGGGAAAGAATGCAGGTTTCTCAACAGGGCTTTCGTTTCATCTTTTGAAAGAAAAAGGCCATGGGTCGTTCTGAAAGAAGGTCTTTCTCTCGACGGTAAAATCGCGTCAAAAACAGGAAATTCAAAATGGATAACGAATGAGAAATCAAGAATATTCGCTCATTTGTTAAGATATGGAAGCGATGTCGTGATGGCGGGAGCGCAAACTTTAAGGATTGACAAGCCCTCGCTCAAACCGTACCTTCTGAATAAAAAACCTCACCCCCTTGGGTTTCCGGCGAGGTGTGTTTTAACTCACTCCGGCAGAATCGGGGGTTGTGCACAATCTGTGGATAACTCAGAGGCGCTTATAATAGCGACTGACAATAAAAATGCCGCTAAAAAGTATTTAAGTACGACCGGAAAAGCGAGCGTCATTTGTTTCAAAAGTATTAACAATTTACTTGAACAATTGTGTATAAAAGGTTATAATTCAGTATTATTAGAAGGCGGAGGAAAATTGGCCGGTTCATTTTTTGATGCGGATTTAATAGACGAAGTTTACTTTATTTTTGCGCCGGTTGTAATAGGGGGCGAAAGAGCCGTTTCAGCCGTTGCGGGAGAGGGATGCAGGTTTGTAAAAGAGGCGGTTTCGTTCAAAAAATGGGAAGTGCTTGATGCGGACGGTAATTTTATTTTTCACGGGTTGAGGAATTGAAATGTTTTCGGGAATAATCAGAGAAACCGGCGTAATAAACTCGCGCGGAAGGAATTTTATAAAAGTCGCAATGACGGTAAACGGTGTTAAAACCGGCGACAGCATCGCGGTAAACGGCGTCTGCCTGACGGCGGCGGAGATAAAACGCAATGAGGTAAAATTTGACGTTTCGGACAGGACAATGACGCTCTCAAATCTCTCTGATGCCCTGAAGGTGAATATAGAGCGGGCGCTAAAACCGTCCGACGATATTTCCGGCCATTTCGTTACCGGCCATGTTGACGGCGTCGCTCTCCTCGTAAAAATTGAAAAGACATCCGGATTCGCAAAATATTATTTTAGAGTTCCAGAAGAATTGCTGAAATACGTCGCCGTCCGCGGCGCGGTTTCGCTAAACGGCGTGGCGCTCACGGTTGAAAATGTAAAAGGAAATGTTTTTTCGGTGAACGTTATTCCCGAAACCCTGAGACGCACGAATTTCGCCGGTATGAAAAAGGGAGGCAGGGTTAATTTTGAAGCGGATATTTTCGCGCGTTATGTCGTGAATTATTTTGAAATGAAAAATACGGGAGTGGGTCTCACAAAGGAGAAACTTGAAAAATGGCTGTGATATTTTCAAATATAGACGACGCTTTGAAGGATTTGAAGCGCGGGAAAACGGTTGTCATCGTTGACGACGAATCAAGGGAAAACGAGGGCGACCTCGTCTGCGCCGCCGGCAAAATCAGCGCCGCGAGAATTAATTTTATGGCGAAATACGGACGAGGTCTTATCTGCGCGGCGATGGAAAAAAAATCTTTGGCGCGACTAAACCTGTCGCCTGTCTCGCCGATGTTCAATCCCGTGAATCCACGCGAAGCAGCCTTTACCGCCTCCGTTGACGCCGCGAAGGGCATCACGACCGGAATTTCCGCAAAGGACAGGTCAAAGACAATAAAAGCCCTCATCAATCCGCATTCAAAACTGGAGGATATTCTCACGCCCGGCCACATCTTTCCGATACAGGCGCAGGATGGAGGAGTTCTCGTGAGGGCGGGGCACACGGAAGCGGCGGTTGATATGGCGAAAATGGCGCAATTCGCTCCTCCCGCGGGCGTAATATGCGAAATTATGAATGACGACGGGACGATGGCGCGGCTAAAGGATTTGCGGGTTTTCTGCTTGAAGCACGACTTAAAAATTATAAGCATCGCCCAGATAATAAAAAAACGCAGATACGAGGAGAAACTTGTGGAGCGAGGGGCGGAGGCGGATTTTCCGACGAGGTTCGGGAAATTCAGGTTAATCTCTTTCAAAAGCAAAATCAGCGAAAAGGATTCCGAAAGCCCGGTGCATCTGGCTCTTGTAAAAGGAAAAGTCAAAGGCGCCAGAAAAGTTCTTGTCCGCGTTCACAGCCAGTGTCTGACGGGAGACATTTTCCACTCCCTGAGATGCGACTGTGGCGTTCAACTTGAAAAGGCGATAAAAATGGTCCAGAGGGAAAAAAGGGGCGTGGTTTTGTATATGAGGCAGGAAGGCAGGGGCATAGGCCTTGAAAATAAGATAAAATCTTACGCTCTTCAGGATAGCGGTCTTGACACCGTTGAGGCGAACGAAGCTCTCGGGTTTGGCGCGGATTTAAGGGACTACGGAATCGGGGCGCAGATTCTCGTCGATTTGGGCTTGACGACGATACGCCTCATAACAAATAATCCGGGGAAAGTCATCGGTCTCGAAGGTTTCGGTTTGAAAGTCGTTGAGAGAATTCCGATAAAGACAAAATGTCAATCGGTCTATTGCAAAAAATATCTGCTGACAAAGAAAAATAAACTCGGACACATATTGTGAAGAAAGAAGAAAACCCCCTCTCAATCTCCCCCTTTACAAGGGGGAGAAGCGAAGCAGAGGGGGCAATCTCTCCGCCTATGGCGGAAGATGTCCGAAGGACAGTAGGGGTTAAAATCAAAATCCAAGAATTGAAGGGAGGAAGAGGATGAGAGAAATTTCAGGAAGTTACAAAGGAGAAGGGAAGAGAGTCGGCATTTGTGTTTCGCGCTTTAACGATTTCATAACGAACCGCCTCCTTGAGGGCTGCAGAGACGAGCTTTTGAGGCACGGCGTGCGTGATGATGACATTGACTGTGTAAGGGTCCCGGGTTCTTTTGAAATCGGCACCGCGGCGCAAGCGATGACCAAAAAGGGTTATGACGGCATTATCTGCCTCGGGGCGCTGATAAAAGGCGACACGCCGCATTTTGATTATATTTCATCAACGCTTGCCAAAAACATCGCCGAAATAGGCATAAAAAGCGGAATGCCCGTTATTTACGGTATTGTCACAGCGGAAACTCTTGAGCAGGCGATAGAGCGCGCCGGAACTAAAGCCGGCAACAGAGGTTCGTCGGCGGCTATGTCATGTCTTGAAATGATAGACGTAATGGCTAAACTATGACCCGCCGGGACGCGAGAAAAGCGGTTCTGGATTGTCTCTACGAGAATGAAATGGGTGGGGAAATGCAAGAGAGTATTGCTCAATATGCCGGTCGCAAGCAGTTTGAATTTATCAGTAGTTTTGTTAAAATGACAAGTGAAAATCGTGATTTTTGCGATAAATATATCTCGCGGTTTTCAAAAAACTGGGATATATCAAGAATCGGCGCAATTGACAGGATTATTCTGAGGATGGGCATAACGGAAATACTCGTTATGGGCGGAGAAAAGAAAATCGCCATAAACGAAGCCGTAGAACTTGCAAAAAAATACTCAACGGATAAATCGTCCGCTTTTGTTAACGGCATTCTTGATAAGATAGCGAAAGAAAAGACCGATGTAAAAAAAGAAAAAGAAGGAGAAAAAAATGGCTAATTTTTTCAGAAAATTGTTCGGAGGTTTCAGCGCCTCAAGAATCAGTGATGAATTTGACAGAGAAATCGGCGGAGCGCAGGTCGCCAGATGTAAATTTTGCGGCCGGAAAATAATATGGAAAAACATAAAAAACGGCAAAAGATGGCCTCTGAATCTCTCTAAAACAGTGGTTGTGGACGATGAAGGCAACGTTTTTGAGGGTTTCCTTCCTCATTTCAAGACCTGCAGTAAATGGCGGGATAAATAACGAAAACGGGCGAAAAGAGAGACGGTTCTCTTTTTTTATATTTTTGGTTGGTGGTGGAAGTAAAAGAAAAAAGGTTATAAAAATTTATGACGGACGGTTCTTATAATAAAGACGAAAACGTAATAAAACGCCTGCGAGATGAGATAAGGCGCCACGACAAATTTTATTACATTGATAACAACCCTAAAATTTCCGACGAAGAATACGATAAACTCTTTAGGGAACTTACAGGATTAGAAAAAAAACACCCCGAACTTATAACAGCCGACTCACCGACACAGAGAGTCGGGGGCGAGCCCATTAAAGGATTCAGCGAGGTCAAGCACAAATTTCCGATGCTCTCTCTCTTAAACACATACAGCGAAGACGATATTAGGCAGTGGATTCAGAGAAACAGAAAACTTATTATGAAAGATGTGGACTTCGTCGTTGAACCGAAAATAGACGGCGTCGGAGTTTCTCTCAGATACGAGAAAGGGAAATTTGCGCTCGGCTCAACGCGAGGCGACGGTTTTACGGGAGACGATATCTCTGCCAATCTTAAAACCATACGTTCCATCCCTTTGTCTCTCCCCGGCGGGGCCCCCGAAGTTCTTGAAGTCAGGGGCGAAGTTTATATGAGCAAGGCGTCGTTTGAGAAACTGAATCTGGAATGTTCTAAAGAAGGGAAAAACCTTTTCGCAAATCCGAGAAACGCCGCCGCGGGCTCGTTAAAACTGCTTGACAGCGCCTTGACCGCGAAAAGAAAACTTAACTGCTTTGTGTACCAGTCCGGTGAAATAAAGCCGCCTTCAAATATAAAAACGCATTTTGAAATGCTTGAATATTTTAAAGAACTCGGCTTTAGAGTCAATCCCGATATCAGAAAATTCGGCGGCGTTGAGGAAATAGTGAATTACTTAAACGAGTTTTCATTTAAGCGGGAAAAACTTGACTATGAAGTGGACGGAATGGTCATAAAGGTCAACGAAATTTCGTTATACAAAACTTTGGGCTCAACGTTGAAAGCGCCGCGCTGGGCTTGCGCTTACAAGTTTCCCGCAAGTAGAGGAAGAGCGCGGCTTCTTTCGGTGGACGTTCAGGTCGGAAGAACCGGCGTTCTCACGCCCGTGGCAAATCTCTCGCCGACGGCCATAGGGGGCGTGACGATAAAAAGAGCCACGCTCCACAACTTTGACGAAATACGCCGTCTCGATGTGAGAATCGGCGACAATGTCTGGATTGAGAGAAGGGGCGACGTCATACCAAAAATAACCGGAGTTATAACTTCAAAAAGAACAGGATCGGAAAAAAAAGTTTTAGAGCCCGTAATCTGTCCCGTCTGCGGCAGTGATGTCTTAAAGGACGAAGACAATGTGAAAATAATTTGCACGAACACATTTTGCCCGGCACAACTTGAAAGAGGGATTGAGCACTTCGCCTCCCGCAAGGCGATGGATATTGAAGGCATGGGTGAAAAGGTCGTCAAACTTCTCACGAATAAAAAACTCGTCGCGAGCGTCGCCGACATTTACATCCTTGATAAACAAAAACTTTTATCTCTTCCTTTTTTCAAAGAGAAAAAGGCGCTCAATCTTCTTGAGGGGATAAATGCGAGCCGTCGAAGGACCCTTTCAAAATTTCTTTGTGCTATGGGCATTCCGCTCGTCGGCGAGAAAGCGGCGGAAATTCTCGCAACACAATTCGGAACGCTTGAAAATTTAATGAAGGCATCTCCGGATAAACTTGCCGAAATAGAGAACATCGGGATGCTCAAAGCCTCCTCCATCGCAAGATTTTTCAGATTGAGTTCCACAAAAAAAGTTCTAACTCTTATGAAAGAAAGAGGCGTAGCACCGCTTGGCGCGAAAAAAGTCAAAAGGGGAAAATTAGCGGGCAAGACCTTTGTTTTCACCGGAACAATTCCGATGCCGCGGCAGGAAGCGTCTGAAATTGTCGCTTCTCTCGGCGGCGAGACATCTTCGTCCGTCAGTGCGAAGACCGATTTTGTCGTCGTCGGAGAAAAGCCCGGTTCAAAATCAAGAAAGGCGGAAGCGCTCGGCGTAAAAATCATAAACTTTGAGGAATTTCAGAAACTTGTTTCAGGGGACGGTTCATAGCCAGACCGCTCGCGGTCTTCTTTGCAATTTTCACAGAAGTTGCAACGTAAGATTCTAACGAGGTGAAGTTTCTTGTAGACCGTATGTGCGGACGGCTTGCCGGATGGCTGCGTCTGCTGGGATACGACGCTGAATTTGCGGGCAAAAATTCAAAAGTTCCCGATATAATATACAGAAGTTTGAGGGAGGAGCGCGCAATTCTTACGCGTAATTCAAAGATAAGTTCGGGGAAGGGCTTTCTCGTTTATCAGGTTAAAAGCGAAAATTTTTTCGGCCAGATTGAGGAAGTTGTTTCGGAGTTTAAACTTCCCGTCAGCGAAAGGATGATTTTTACAAGATGCATTGCCTGTAACGGCGAAATTAAAATAACGGACAAAGAGAACGTCAGAAATGTCGTGCCCGCTTTTGTATTCCAGACGCACAACAAATTTTACTCCTGCGCCAAATGCGGGAAAATATACTGGAAGGGTTCGCATATGGAACTGGCAAAGAAGTTGTTAAATAAGTTATAATCAAAATGAGAGGAGGAAAAAATAAATGAACATTATTTTGTCAAAAACATTTTTGGGAAACAGCATTCAGTCATATTTAATTTTTGCCGTTATTTTTGCAGGCGGAATTGTCATACTTAAAATAATCAAGCGGGTTCTTATAAGCCGTATGGGGAAACTCCGCGCGAAAATTAAAACAAAATACTACGATGCCATTCTTGATATACTCTCAAAAAAAGTATTTCCGCTGCTCTATTTCGGAGTTTTCTATATCGGCATAAACACCCTGAATCTCAGCGGAAAATTCGCAAAAGTGATACGACACATCGGCATTGCGGTCTTTACGGTTTATGCGACAATGCGCGTAATAGAAGTTCTGATATTTTTTATTAAGAAAGTCGCATCCAAGAGGACCCGCGGTGAAAAAGAAGCTGGTCTCGGGGGTCTCATCGGTTCTGTAAAATTCATCGTCTGGTCGGTCGCCGGTTTATTTTTGCTTGACAATCTCGGTTTCAAAGTTTCAACAATTCTTGCGGGAATGGGCATCGGCGGCATTGCAATTGCGCTCGCCGCGCAGACGGTCCTCGGCGACCTCTTCAGTTATTTCGCGATTTTCTTTGATAGACCCTTTGGAGTCGGCGATTTCATAGTCGTCGGGGACATGATGGGGGTCGTTGAAAGCATAGGCATAAAAACAACGAGGATAAAAAGTTTGAGCGGCGAACAGCTTATTCTATCAAACAACGACATTACATCTTCGCGTCTCAGGAATTATAAAATGATGGAACGGCGCAGAGTCGTTTTTAAAATCGGCGTGACTTATGAGACCCCTGTCCAGAAACTCAAAGAAATTCCGGCTGTAATTGAAGAAATTATAAAGGGTATAGAAGGCACCGCTTTTGACCGCGCTCATTTCGCCTCTTACGGGGCTTTTAGTCTGGATTTTGAGATTGTTTATTACATAATCGGAGGCGATTATAATAAATATATGGACATACAACAGAACATAAATTTCTCAATAAAAGAAGAATTTGAAAAAAGAAAGATTGATTTCGCCTATCCGACGCAGATTGTCTATATCAACAAAAATCAGTGAAAATAAAACATTTTGCTATTTTTTTGCGGCGGTTCTTGCTTCGGCGTGGACGAACTTTTAAAAATGTCTTATTGTAAAGCACCGTCCCCAACCTCCCTGTCAAAAAATATGTTTTTGGAGGAAACCGACAGAGGTATTGCGAAAGCCGCACGGATTTTTTCGGACATAATTTTACATTTTATAGCCGCATAGCCCGCCGTATACATTATTCTGTTGTCAATCCTTAAATCCGCGGCTCTTGAAACCATTGACCCGACCGCTATGCCGAGGTCAACGCCAGTGTATGCGCAAATGCCTTTGTGATGAGCGCAGTCTCCTCCGCAGAAACCGCAGTCAAGACCCCGGACTCTGTCGGAACTCCCTATAAGAATTACGGCGTCCGCTTTTGAAATTCCTTGAGCGTCACGCAATTTCCCGATTTTCTTCATTTGATTTATTAGCGTTTTTTTATTGGAATGACTGAGAATTTTTATCTCAAGAGTGTCAATTCCTTTCGCTTTGGGGGCTGTTTTCCCTGCTGCGGCAATAAGAGAAACCGCCGCTTTTATTCCGTCGCTAAAAATGTTTTTTACCATAATTTCTTCCTCCGCTTAAATGCGATTTTCTTCTCCGCCCATCTAAAATAAAATTCTCACTGGTATCTCACAGGTTCCGTTCCCGCTATAAAAGGCATCAAGCGAGCATCCGGGTCGTCGGGAAAAGCGCGTCGGCCGTTGTTTTTGTTTATCGGCACAAAATTAATTCCTTCCGGCGGATGAAAGTCCGATATGGGAATTCCTTCCGTAATTTTCTTCATAAACTCCGTCCATATCGGAACCGCCATAACGGCGCCCGCTTTCTTGTTGCCCAGACCTAAATTTTCGTCATAACCCGTCCAGACGCCGCAGACAATATCGGGAATAAAACCGACAAACCATGCGTCGGTAAACATATTTGTCGTTCCAGTTTTACCTGCCCTCGGTCGTCCGATATATTTTGTGTACCAGCCGGTGCCTTTTTCGGCGGCATTCTGAAGAAGCCAATTTATTATGTAAGCTGTCTGGGGGGAAAGACACTCCTCCTGCCTCGGACCGTTTGTCTCAAGCGTGTTTCCCGCATTATCGGTTATTTTTGTTATTCCGTAAGGTTCTACCTTGATGCCGTCGTTATCAATAACTCCGAAAGCTGCAACCATCTCTATGAGCGTGACTTCGCATGAGCCGAGCGACAGGGACGGGATGGGCAGAAGTTCTTCTTTTATTCCCATGCGTTTTGCGTATTTTACCACGAGTTCCGGACCAATTTTTTGAATAAGGTCCACCGAGCAAAGATTTCTTGATTGCGCTATGGCGTCCACAAGAAGCATCCTGCCGAAATAATCATCGCTGTAATTCGACGGTATCCAGATTTTTTCGGGAGGTATGTTCAAAATAAACTGCGGTTCAATGTCCGCCAGGTCTGTCGTCCTTGAAAGAAGTTTCCATTTAATGCCTTCCTGGAAAAACGCCGCCGGCTCATCCAGCAGTTCCGTCACAACCGTGTATCCGTTGTCGCATGCGGCGGTATAATTAAAGAGCTTAAACAAGCTCCCCGGCTGTCTTTTCGCCTGAGTCGCTCTATTGAACTGCGACTGCGAATAATCCCTGCCGCCGACCATGGCGAGAATCTCTCCCGTTGAGGCCTGCATTGCAAGAAGCGCCCCCTGAACAGGAGGAGTTATTGTTATTTCCTCTTTTGTGTCTTTATTTGCGGAGCCGGTTTTCTCAACAGTAACTTCAAAAAATTCACTCTTTTCTCTCCCCGACAGGATGTTGTTCGCTTTTTCCTCGTCAAACGCCCGCAGGGAATTTTCAACGGCCTCTTTTGCCGCTTTCTGCATGTCTATGTCAAGCGTTGTGTAAACTTTGAGGCCGGCTTTGTAAATAGCGTTGTAGCCGTATTTCTCTTCAAGATACCTGCGGACATATTCCTTGAAATGAGCTCCGATTTCATCCTTTTCCGGCGTTTTTGCGACGATAATCGGAGTTGCGCCAGCGTCAATAAACTGCTCCTGAGTGAGCATCTTTTTGAGGAGCATTCTTTTAAGCACAATCTGTCTGCGGCGGTAGGCGTTTTCAATGCTTTTGTAAGGACTGTAATTGTTGGGCGCGCGGGGAAGTCCTGCAAGCATAGCGCACTCTGCGAGATTCAGGTTTTTGACGGATTTACCGAAATAAACTTTGCTTGCGGCTTCAACGCCATAAGAGCCCCCGCCGAAATAAATCTGGTTGAGATAGAACTGAAGAATTTCCTGCTTGGAATATTTTTTCTCGAGCAGCACCGCAAGAATTGCTTCCTTTATTTTTCTCTGAATCGTTTTTTCTCTCGTCAGGAACAGAACCTTCGCGAGCTGCTGGGTTATGGTTGAGGCGCCCTGAGAGATTTTGCCGCTTTTGAGATTTACGAAAAATGCTTTGAGAATTCGTTTAGGATAAACGCCCCAGTGGTGAAAAAAATCGGAGTCCTCAATCGCAAGTATGGCGTTTTGAAGGTCCACCGGTATCTCCGTTATGGGCACAAGGAATCTTCTTTCAAGAAAAAATTCCGCAAATTCTTTTCCGTTTCTGTCATAAAGATGCGTGATTATGGGCGGCTGATACTGTTCAAGAGCGTCTATATCAGGGAGGTCTCTCATAAATAGATTTAGAAAAGTAAAACCCAAAAGCCAGCACAAAATTAAAACAAGAAGCGCGAAAAAATATTTTTTCAGTTTTTGCATCGTGAAATTTTAGCAAATTATCGCGTTTAGTTCACCCGTTCAGAAATTTCCTGAGATTTTGTATAATAAAAAGCAATGGAATACAGGAAATACGGGAATCTCAACAAAGCCGCCTCCGCCCTCGGGCTCGGCTCATGGCCTTTCGGCGGCGATTTCTGGTGGGGCAGTCAGAACGACAGAGATTCGCTGGAAGTTTTACAAACCGCCTTTGAGGGCGGAATAAATTTAATAGACACCGCCCCGATTTACGGCAACGGCCATTCCGAAGAAGTTGTGGGAAAATTCATAAAGGCCGGCGGTATCAGAAAAAAAATAATTCTTGCGACAAAGCTCGGCCTTGACCCGAATACAAAGGGCTATCACAACCTGAAAAAAGACAGAATGCTTCGCGAGATTGACGAAAGTCTCAAACG
>Ga0066637_10002470_pt1 | contig 12326 bp, 10 predicted proteins | sample CryGeyCG2014_020_FD_62737 | JGI IMG/M metagenome (GOLD analysis project Ga0066637, IMG submission 62737) | Groundwater microbial communities from aquifer - Crystal Geyser CG08_land_8/20/14_0.20 | ecosystem: Environmental > Aquatic > Deep subsurface > Groundwater | place: USA: Utah: Grand County...
ACCTGCCTCGCTAACGCTCGGCAGCCGCCCCCGAAGGGGGCGAGCCTCGCCCAGAAGATTCTGGGCGGGAACCTTGATTCGTTCAGAATCAAGACTAAACCTCTTTTTTTTAATTCTCTCTATAATTGGCCACACAAATTCATAATTAAACCCGCAATTTTATTTTCCAATTCATCATTTTCATCATTTTATGTAAAAGTTATGCAAAAAGAGACTTGTCACTTTTTTGTGCGATCGCATAAAAAGTTGACAAGTCTTTTTTGTGGTTTTAAAATTAACTATAATGGACGACTTAACAAAAAAAATTTTAATTTTATTAATGACGGGGGTAAGTTTAGGATTCACTTATTCTCCCAATCGCCAGTTTAAAGTTTTGAAAGCAGCGGCCAGAGAGTGGAAAAAAATTAATGAAGAATCTCTAAAAAAACAAATTCGAGCGCTTTATCATTCACGTTTGATTAAAGTAAAGCAAAATTCCGATGGCAGTCTTACTTACGTATTAACCGATAAAGGAAAGGCGAAGGTTCTGACTTATTATTTCCAGACAATGAAAGTTAAAAAAGGATCTTGGGATGGTAAGTGGCGAATAGTAGTTTTTGACATTCCGGAAAAACGTAAAGTCGAACGAAATGCCTTTCGCAACAAGATAAAAGAACTGGGTTTTTACGAACTGCAAAAAAGCGTTTTTGTGCTTCCCTATCCTTGCGGTGACGAATTAAATTTCATTATCGAATTTTTTAACTTGCGCAAATATGTAAGACTGGGACTATTAGAAAATATTGATAATGAACTTCATCTGAAAAAAATTTTCCATCTCCTATAAAAAATTTTATAGTCCTGTTTAAAAACAAACTAATAACGCTGTCTTATATAAATAAAAGTAGTTCAGGAGACTTGTCACTTTTTTGTGCGATCGCACGAAAAATGATAAAGTCTTGTGACGAAAAGGAGCGAAGAAATATTGAATTGGGAAAGATGAAACAAAAAAATGATAAAAAGCTCGCGGTGGTTTTGGGGCCGACGGCAAGCGGCAAATCGGCCTTGGCGGTTCTATTGGCAAAGAAATTCAATGGCGAGGTAATTTCTGCTGACTCGCGCCAAGTTTATAAAGGCCTAGATATTGGCAGCGGCAAAATCACCAAAAAAGAAATGGCGGGTATTCCCCATTATCTTTTGGATGTTGCCAGCCCGAAAAGAAGATTCACGGTTAGTCAATACCGCAAACTGGCTTTAAAAGCGATTCAAAACATATTGGCGAGGAATAAACTGCCGATTTTGTGCGGCGGCACTGCTTTTTATATTTATGCGCTAATTGACGGCTTAATGATTCCCCAAGTGGCGCCTGACTGGCGCTTGCGCCTGATTTTGGAAAAAGAAACCACGGAAAAGCTTTATCAGCGGCTTAAGAAACTGGACTGCCAACGGGCAAAAACAATCGATAAATATAACCGGCGCCGACTGATAAGGGCGCTGGAGATTATCATAAAAACGAGAAAGCCGGTGCCGGAATTAAAGTTCCAACCGCTTCCCTACTCGATATTAATTCTCGGCATTAAAAAAACTAGAGGAGAATTAGGCCGATTGATAAGGAAACGATTACTAAAAAGATTAAAGCAAGGAATGGTTGCAGAAACAAAAAATCTCCGCAAAAGCGGACTTTCCTGGAAACGGCTGGAAGAGTTCGGCCTTGAATATCGCTATGCCAGCCAGTATCTTCAGAAAAAAATAAGCCACAGAGAAATGATTGAAAAAATCCAGAAAGAAAGCGAACAATTTGCCAAACGCCAGATGACGTGGTTTAAGCGCGATAAGCGAATTCAATGGGTTAAAAACAAAAAAGAAGCAGAAGAATTGACCAGGCAATTTTTTAAATAAAAATCAGGGGATGAGCTTGATGCCCATCCCCTGATGACTTAACCGCGATTGGGAGGCATTCTGCCTCCAACCGTGCGCCGGGCAGGCTCGAGAGTGATGACAACCTCTTCGCGGTCGCCGTCAACCACCACCGAACAGCCGAGGCGGTGGATCCGTTCGCATGTCCCAAGCCTCACTCGGGCATACGGAATCCTCGCGACAACGATCTTGCACATTTTCCCCTCCCTTTATCTTGTTGTTGACCCGAACCGTTAAGGACGGCTGGGTCGATTTCCACGGTTACGTCCATGCCGTCGGTGACAACCAGATCAACGCGTCCTTACCGGTGAAGCCGCACCGCCGTCTTCGCGACGGTGATCCGGGTTGCCGCGCCCCGGATTGGGCTTCTAGAGTCTTCCGCGAGCCATTTTCGCCTCCCTTTGTCGCGGACTAGAGAAAAAGAGCACCTTGCTCTTTTCTCACCTGATTATATTTTGCCATCTATATCTATTTTGTCAATAGCTGATTTAAAATTTCCGCGGTTTTCTGGGGACTAACTTTGCCTTTAGTTTTTGCCATTATTTGGCCGACCAGAAACTGCAAGGCGTTTTCTTTGCCTTTTTTATAATCCTCAACCGCCTTGGGGTTGGCAACAATCGCTTCGGCAACTGCTTTCTTAATTTCCGCTTCGTCGCTAATCGGAAATAAGTCCTCTTCTTCAATAATATGCGAGGGATCAGCGCCTGTTTTCAGCATTTTTTTAAGCACGACTTTTGCCAGAGGCGAGGAAATCTTTCCCTGATGAACAAGAGTAATAAACTCAGCAAAGTTTTCCGAACTGACAATAAAGTCTTTTGTAAATGCCCTCCCCTGCTTTTGCAGTAAACCCAAAATCTCGGTGGTCAAATAATTCACGGCCAATTTTATCAGCTCAAAAAGCTCTGCCCGCTCCAAGCGCGGGTCAAATTCGGAAACGACTTTTTCAAAGTATTCGCCCAGTTCTTTGTTTTGGACAAAAATCTCGGCGATTTTTGGTTCCAGGTTATATTCGGCCAGCAAACGCTGCCGCCTCTCGTAACTCAATTCCGGAATCTCAGGGCGGATTTCGGCTAAGTCTTTCTCGGAAAATGAAAGCAGGGGCAAATCCGGCTCGGGAAAATAACGGTAATCGTGGGCCGCTTCTTTTTCCCGCTGGCTGACAGTTATTCCCCGGCCTTCGTTCCAGCCGCGCGTCTCCTGAGCCACTTTTTCACCAGCATTAAGAACATCTTCCTGGCGTTCTATTTCATAATTGATCGCCCGTTCCACTGACCGGAAAGAATTAAGGTTTTTGATTTCCGCTTTGGTGCCAAGCTGGTTTTCTTCCAGTTTTTCGTTGGGATCGCCTTTGGCCAAACTGATATTCACCTCAACCCGCATTTGGCCTTTTTCCATATCCGCATCAGAAACTCCCAGATAGCGAAGAATCAGCTGGAGTTCTTCGGCAAAGCGCCGCGCTTCAATTGCGGAACGAATATCCGGTTCAGTTACTAGTTCCATCAGCGGCACGCCGGCACGGTTAAAATCAACCAAAGAATAGTCGGCGGCTTCCGGATGAAGCAGACGACCAGTGTCCTCTTCAAGATGGACGCGGCGAATGCGGATACGCCGCAGGGCTTTCTCCGGGCTCTCGGACACTTCAAGAAAACCATTAACGCACAATGGTTTATCGTATTGGCTAATCTGATAACCTTTGGGCAGGTCGGGGTAAAAATAGTTTTTGCGGTCGAACTTGGAAAATGCCGGAATCTGGCAGTTCAAAGCCAAGCCGGTTTTAATTACTTTTCTCACTGCTTCGCGGTTAATCACCGGCAAAACGCCAGGATGACCAAGGCAAACCGGACAAATATTAGTATTCGCTTTTGTTTCTTTCGGATTATTCAAGCAAGAACAAAACATTTTTGTTCTTGTCTTAAGTTCAATATGAATCTCCAAGCCGATTACCGGATAATAAGCCATAATTTAAGGGCAAAGAATTTATTCAATCTTTGCTTCTTCGGCTATGGCCGAGCCGCTTGAAGTACCGATAATGTCAGCGCCGGCTTCGGCCATTGTTTTTAAATCAGCCAGAGTTTTAATATTACCCGCCGCCTTAATTAAAAGCCCGGGCGCCGCTTCCCGCATCAGTTTTAAATGCCGGGCCTTTTCCGCCAGTTCCCGGTTTTCCAAAGGATCTTTGGCAGTGGCGGTTTTAACGCAAATCGCGCCTGCTTCTTTAACTAAAGCAGATACTTTTTTGATTTCTTCATCAGTAAGATAACCGGAACTAATAATCACTTTGGTCGGTAAAATCCGGCAGATTTGTTTAAGTTCTTTTAAGATTTTCTGCCAGCGTTCGTGTTTTACATCAGGAACATTAGCGACCACATCCAGCTCGCTGGCGCCGTCTTTTTTGGCTTTGCGGCAAGCAATCAGTTTTTTCGCAACCGGGCTGTCGCCGATGGGCGGGTCAATCAGACAAACAACTTTAATACCGGTGCCGACCAGTTCTTTTTTAACCAGTTTTACCCATTCGGGATTAACGCAAAGGCCGCGGAAATTGTATTGCCGCGCCTCGGCGCAGGTTTTTTTAATCTCAACAACAGTCGCGTCATTCCTGATATTAGTTTGGTCAATGAATTTAGCAATATCCATATTTAAATTTAAAAGTTTAACTTGTTATTAACAATATTTTTTATCTCCGAAAAAACTCCTTCAATAGAGGGCTCCCCATCTATGATATAAACGTTTTCAAATTCGCTTGCCAGCCGTTCGTAATTCTGCCAGACTTTTGCGAGCGTCTGTTCCTGCTCGAAAAGTTCCAGTTCAAAGCGATCTTTTTTTATTCTTTCAAGGCAGGTTCGCGGCGAAACCTTCAGAATAAAGGTTATATCCGGAAAAAGAAATCGGCTATTTATATCTTTCAGCCACTCCCAATTATCGACAGCCAAAGAACCAAAAGCGATGGTGGAAAAAAAATAACGGTCGGAAATCACGATCTTTCCTTTTTCAAGCATGGGAACAATCTCCCTTTTCAAATGATTGGCCCGGTCAGCAGTAAAAAGAAGCTGTAAGCATTCGGGACCGGGGCTCCACTGATGGGTCAAGGCGCCGCGGATTAATCCGCCGATAAGATTATTGGTCGGCTCTTTCGTTAAAAAAACGCCGGGATGAAACTCAAAATCTTTTTTTGTCTGATTCAAAAAGTCGGTCAGTTTCGCTGCTTGAGTTGACTGACCGGAGCCGTCAAGGCCCTCAAAAACAATGAATTTTCCCGGATAGGGATTCTTGAGCATTATAGCTTTATTCTATTTATAAGATGAATTACTGTTTAATCTGGCAGATTAAACACTTTCTCACTTGGCCGCTCCGTCACTTATTTTGGTCGGCGCCGTACTGTTCCCTGTCGTCAATAATGTCATTTTCCTGCCAATCTTTTACCCAATCCGCCACGAGAAAGGCGCGATAGCCGCCGCCTTTAGTCGAGCAAACTACCCGGTTTAAGCCGGCATTGATAATCATTTTTTTGCAAATAAAACACGGAAATCCATCAATCGTTTCGCCGGCGGAATTTTCGGCATAAATAAAAATATCGCCGTTCAAAAGACTTACCCCGGCACGAGCAGCATTAATAATTGAGTTCATTTCGCTATGGCAGCTGCGGCACAGTTCATATCTCTGGCCGTGAGGAATTTTTAGCTGGTCGCGCAAACAGAAACCTCTCTCTAGACAGTCTTTGGTCTTCCTTGGCGCGCCGGCGTAGCCAGTAGCAATAATCTGGTCATCGCGAACGATTATTGAACCAGGTTTAATCCGCAAACAGGTGCTTCTTTTTGACACCTCTCTGGCAACATTAAGATAATATTCGTCTTTTGAAGGCCTTGCCATTTTGCCTTAATATTAAATCTTTTTATTTTAAATCTTTTTATTGAACAACCTCAATGCCCATATTGCGGGCCGTACCTTCAATGATTTTCATTGCCTGTTCAATGTCGTCAGCGTTCAGGTCCGGCATTTTCTGTTCGGCGATTTGACGCAACTGATCGCGGGTAATCTTACCCACTTTCGTTTTCTGCGGGTCAGCCGAGCCCTTTGTAACGCCGGCGGCCTTGCGCAAAAGTTCGGCGGCTGGCGGCTGTTTCAATTTAAAGGTATAGCTGCGGTCTTCGTAAATCGTTACTTCGGCCGGAATCGTAAAACCGGCCATTTGCTTGGTCGCCTCATTAAACCGCTGACAGAATTCATTGATATTTAAGCCGTGCGGCGCCAAAGAAGGTCCGATTGGCGGGGCCGGAGTTGCTTTTCCCGCTTCAATCTGAATTTTTACAATTGCTTTTATCTTTTTTGCCATAAGAATTAATTATTCTTAACTCTTAACTCTTGATTCTTGATTCTTGATTCGTAATTCTAAATTTTTTTCACTTGGAGCGAATCCAGCTCCACCGGCGTATCGCGGCCAAATATATTAATCAACACCTTAAGCTTGCCTCTTTCCCTGTCAATTTCGGTTACCTTGCCATCAAAATCTCTGAACGGACCGTCAACAATTTTCACCGGATCGTCAATCTTAAACTCCATCTCGTATTTCGGCTCTTCCACACCCATTCTTTTCTTGAGTACCTCAATTTCGGTTTCGGAAATTGGCACCGGAATCGTGCCGGCGCCGACAAAACCGGTGACATTTGGAGTATTCCTCACCACATACCAGGAATCATCAGTAACAATCATCTCCACCAGCACATAGCCGGGATAAATTTTTTCCTCCACCACTTTTCTTTTTCCGGCTTTAATCTTAATCTTTTTCTCCTTCGGCACCACAACGCTGAAAATCTTGTCTTCCATTCCCAAAGACTCGATTCTCTGCTTCAGATTTTTGGCCACTGCTTCTTCGTAGCCGGAATAGGTATGGATCACATACCAATGGCGCTGCTGGGGCAAAACTTGTTTTGGCATAGTTTTTTCCCGCTAGGGCCGGGAAGAAATAATTCTTCTTATTAGTTCGCTAAACAGAAAATCAATCCCGCCTAAAAAGATGGCGGCGACTATTGAAAACGCCACGACCAGTAGGGTGTAGCGCAAGGTCTGCTGTTTGGTCGGCCAGTTGACTTTTTTTGCCTCAATCTTAACTTCTTTTAAAAAAGTGATTATTTTTTCGAAAAATTTTCCCATTTGCCTAAAGTTATTCTTACTAAAAACGCCCCTGCGGGCTTAGCTTATCTTACGAAACTAAGCCCGATTTGTCAAACCCGTGGACTAGACGTCAAGATTCTTCACGCTCTTGGCATGAGCCTGGATAAAACGCTTGCGGGGCATCACTTCTTTGCCCATTAAAATATCAAAAATCTTGTCTGCCGCTTCAGCGTCTTCCATCGCCACTTTTAAAAGCACCCGATTTTCCGGATTCATCGTGGTTTCCCAAAGCTGTTCCGGATTCATTTCGCCTAAGCCCTTATAACGCTGAATATTGATTCCCGCCGCCCCTTTCATCGAACTTAAAATTTCTTCTTTGTCTTCGTCGGTATAAGCGAATTCAACCCGCTTGCCCGCTTGAATCCGATAAAGCGGCGGCTGGGCAATATAGAGATGGCCGTTTTCAATTATTGGCCGCAGATAGCGGTAGAAAAGAGTCAAAAGCAGAGTACGAATATGGGCACCGTCAACATCAGCATCAGTCATCAGAATAACCCGGTGATAGCGCAGTTTAGTTAAATCGAAGTCGTCAGCAATGGCCGTACCCAAAGCAATAATCAAAGACCTAATTTCTTTTGACTCAAGCAGTTTGTCCAGCCGCGCCCTTTCCACATTGAGAATTTTTCCCCGCAAAGGCAAGATTGCCTGGAAATGGCGGTTGCGCGCCTGCTTTCCGCTGTTGTGAACAAAAACTCCGGAAGCCAACGCAAAATTATGAGTTCCTTCCACTTCGAGATCGTAAACATCCATTTTCTCGTTAAGCTTTACTATCTTTTTAATTCGGTGATTGTAGTTCTTAACCGCTTCCAACATTTGTTTCTCGCTGCCATTGAAGAAGCGCTGACTGATTGTTTCGTATCTTAAAATGTTTTTATCGTTCCTTTTTAGTCTTTCCTTCTCATAACTCTCGTTAGAAAACTTGCCATCTCGTGCAAAAACTTCTTTCATTAAACTCAAAGCCCTCCGCATGTAGGTTTTATTGTAAGCTACCTTTCTTTTAAGCCTAAATTCATTCGTCCATTGTTCTTTGGTTTTCTGTCTCCGCCATTCTAATAATTCTGGATTTTGCCATTGTTTTTTTGCTTGCAAAGATAACTCCTTTTTTTTGTCAGGATGCTCTATAAAGTAATTTCGTACTCTCTCGGCCCATTGTTTTCTGTTATCAGGATTGCTCCAGTACTTCTTTTGGCCTTCATACAGAAGCTTAACGTCCTTTTCCCAGTAATCTTTATTTGTTCGGTAAAATTCCAAATACTTATGCATCATGTACTGTTTATACTCTTCGTTTTCCCACTGTTTTGAGGCTCTGGCGCTTAACAATCTTCGCATTTCTGGAGTTGTCATAATCCGCCTGACTTTCTCCCGGTAATCTGCTGATTTATGAGCTTGCCTTGATTTTTCTTTTCCGCTTTCGCTCAAAAGACTCATTCTTACCATTTTTCTATGGTAATTCATATGTTCTTTTCTCGTCCTTCGTTCTATATTATCTGGATTATTGTTCAACTTATTGAAATCAATATGATGCCTATTCGATCCAGATTTTTCGCCGTAAACACCTTTTTCCAGATTGTATTTATCTGACAAAAGATGGGTAAAAATCCAGTTATTATTGGAAGGATCAAATACCATTTCGTATCCCTCAATAGTAATCCTGCCTTCCCTATGAGAAAGCTTTCGATATAAAGGCATCAGAGAGTCGGTGACGGTTAAATCTTTAGCCAGTTTATATGTCCCACCTCTGAGCATAAACTTATGACCTGGAGTACAAATTATTTCTTCGCCATTATCCAAAATTATTTTAACCACTTCGGCATTCTCTTTGGTTTTTCGCGGATTCGTAATAGGCGCGATTCCCACCGAACCATCTTCTTTAATCGTATAGCAATAGTTTTTCTTGCCTTCATTGTTTTCTTTAACTATCTGTTCAAAGCTTATATTCCGTCCATCAGCTAAGACCACCTTGGTGTCGCCAAAAAAACACCCCCCAGCGCTCTCGCCTTCCACAAGGAATAATTCGGATTCTTCCGGGTTGCGCGAAGCGCAATCAGCCAATTTTCCCGGCAGAGTTAAACCGCCCAAAATGCCTTTGCGCAACACGGTTTCCCGCGCCGCTTTGGCGGCTTTTCTTGCTTTCGCCACCAAAAAGCATTTTTCGATCACTGCCCGCGCCTCCTGGGGATTCCTTTCCAGATAATCGATGAGCGTTTCACTAACCACGCTTTCAACCGCTGGTTTTGCTTCCGGATTTCCCAGTTTTGCTTTTGTCTGGCCTTCAAACTGCGGATTTTTTATTTTTACGGAAACCACGCCGGTAAAGCCCTCGCGGATATCTTCACCGGTAAGATTTTCGTCTTTCTCCTTTAATAATCCTTCTTTGTGAGCGTAATCATTGAAGGTGCGGGTTAGGGCAGTGCGAAAGCCGGTAAGATGGCTGCCTCCCTCGGACGTGATAATATTATTGGCAAAACTCTCCTCAAAGCATTCGTATTCTTCGGTGTACCGAAAAGCCGCTTCGACAATAATCTCATCTTTTTGGCCAATACCGTAAAAAATCATTTGCTGGACCGGCGTCACCCCCCGCGTCAGGTATTTAATGTAAGAGCAAAGCCCGCCTTCAAAATAGAAAGTATAATGTTTTTTTTCTTCGGTTCTTTCGTCAGCAATCGTAATCCGCGTTGACTTGGTCAAATACGCCTGATGGCGCAGATGGTCGGTAATTTTCTTCAAATCAAATTTTACTTCGCCGAAAATTCCCTCATCCGGCTCAAAAAAAATCGTGGTGCCGGTTTTATTGCAGGTGCCGATTTTTTCCACTTTAGTTTTTACTTTCCCTTTGGCGTATTCCTGGGCATAGCGGAAACCGTTGCGGCAAACCTCGGCGCGCATCCATTTTGACAAAGCGCAGACAACGGAAACGCCGACGCCGTGCAGGCCGCCGCTAATCTGATAGGCCTTGCTGCCGAATTTGGCGCCGGCATGAAGAGTGGTAATTACGGTTTCAAGCGCTGATTTCTTTGTCTGCGGATGAGTCTCAACCGGAATGCCGGCTCCGTCATCAGCCACTTTTACACGGCTGTTCGGCAAAAGCACTACTTCGATATTTTTACAGCGGCCCGCCATCGCCTCGTCAGCCGAATTGTCATAAACCTCCCAAATCAAATGATGAAGGCCGTCAGAACCGGTCGAGCCGATATACATTGCCGGCCTTTTTCTTACCGGCTCCAGACCCTCCAAAACGTAAATATCAGCCGCAGTATAACCGCTTGCTTTTTCTTTTTTGCTTTCCGGATTTTCCGCGGCCCTCTCCTTGAAAACAACAGGTTTTTTCTTGGGCATAGGCATTTGCAATCTTACATCAGATTAAAGCTCTTTTTATTGTTTTAAATTGGTATTTTCCAAACCAAAAACTTTTAAGTGTTTTTCTTTTGCTTCTTCGTCGCTCAATTCCCGGTAAGAAACCCTGATCGTGTAGCGAATTTCGCCTTTGTCTTTGAGCGGGAAAACATCAATTACTGCCGCACTCCAAAGATTTCTATCCCCAATTTCTTTTTTAACCGCAAATAAAAAATCATCAATTGACTCCCCTTCTCTTAATTCGACATTAGCATCAAGAACCACCAGTTTTCTGTTAAGTTCCACTACCGGATTAAGCCGGAAATTTTCCAAAAGTTTTATTGCTTCCGAAAGATTTATCTCGGCGAAATAAAGGTGGCCGGCTAAATCTTCCTGCTGAATTTTGTACAGAATGCCAAGCCTGCTCCCTTTTACCATAATCTCCCAAGCCGAATAAGGATTGGCCGCCAGCGGTTTTTTTTCTGCTTTTCGGTAGCTGATTTCTGTAAAACCAATGAGCCGCAAAATTGTTTCTACTGTCCGTTTTAGTTCGTTCAGAGAACGTTTTTGCCGCTGGAGCAAAATTCCCAGCGCTTCATTTTCTCTGTATTTAGAATTTTCTTTGCCGAAAACCCTGCCTATTTCAAAAAGCTGGATTTTTTCAACGTTTTTCTTCTGATATTCCTTAAGCTGAAAAAGCAGACCGCCGGCCAGCGATTGGCGCAAATCAGGATATTCCTCGTTGACCGAATTTTGGGTGGTAATGCTTTCCCAGTTTCGATAGTTAATAAGGCCATTGGTTCCTTTCCCTATTAATGGCAGGGAGAGAATCTCGTCAAAGCCAAGCGAACAAAGAATATCCCGGATTTTCTCGGCTAAAAGAATTGTTTTTGAAGTAATATTCTCCACTATTATAAATTCAGGCGCTTCGTTTTGAGGAATTTTTTCATAACCGTAAAGCCGCACCACTTCTTCGACAACATCCTCTTTTATGACCACATCCATTCGTTTTTCCGGCGGAAAAACAACAAACTGTTTTCCTGCCGGCTTAATTATTTGGAAACCCCGCCCTTTAGGGCGGTTGGGTTCCAAATAATGAGGGTTGAAAGGGAGGTTACTCCCTTTCCCGCAGGGCGGGGTAAATGCCCCGCCCGAGGATGAAATATTTACTTTAAAGCCGAGATTTTTCAAAATTTTAACTGCTTTTGCCGGTGGAATTTTTATTCCCGCATAAATACTAGGTAGATTCGGGTCAAATTTAATTGCCGGGGCAATATATTTTTTCGGATAATAACTGAATGGTCTGGCAATAATTTTTCCTTCGCAGTTTTTGATAATCGCAGCAACCAAAAACCGCAATGCATAATCCAAACCATTAGGGTCAAGGTCTTTCTCGAGCCGGGTGCTTGCCTCGGTTACCACTTTCAGTTTCCGGGCGTCCCGGCGCACCAAAGCCCGGTCGTAAATTGCCATTTCCGCGATAATCGAAGTGGTATTTAAGCCAATCGCCGCTTTTTTGCCCCCGACAATTCCTGCCAAACCCAAAGGACCATTTTGGTCGCGCAGCATAATTTCACCTCCGGAAAGCGCAATCTCTGAACCGTCCAAGGTAGTAATGGTTTTATAATTTTTGTTGAGCGACCAATAGAGTCGGCCGCCTTCAATTTTGCTTTTGTCTAAAAGATGGCAGGGATAACCGGTATAAAGCGTTGCCAGGTTGGAAATATCCACCAAAAGATTAATGCTGTTTATGTTGTTAAAACCCAGAAAGTCTTTTATCTCTTTTGGCGTTTCCCTGTTTTTGAGGCCATCTATCTCTATTGCCAAAACTCTCTTGACCGCGGTTTTGGCTTCAATCTGGATGTCGGTTGTGCCTTTGGCCGGAAAAGTCAGCTTTACTTTCGGCAGGTTTAATTTCAAACCGTAATAAG
>Ga0066637_10002472_pt1 | contig 12322 bp, 9 predicted proteins | sample CryGeyCG2014_020_FD_62737 | JGI IMG/M metagenome (GOLD analysis project Ga0066637, IMG submission 62737) | Groundwater microbial communities from aquifer - Crystal Geyser CG08_land_8/20/14_0.20 | ecosystem: Environmental > Aquatic > Deep subsurface > Groundwater | place: USA: Utah: Grand County...
GTCAAAGAGCTTAAGACAGTGCAAGACTTGTTAAATGATAGGCCTAGAAGATGTCTTGGCTTTAAAAAACCAATTGAAGTATTTAATGAACTGTTGCAATAGAAGTTGGAAACCACCATTCCAAATTCCAAATTCTATCCATCCCCTCTCCTTTGACTTTTATTTTCTATCTTCTATTATTTATTCATGATTATAAAAACCATAAAAGTAAATCAGCCGGATTATCCGGAATTACTGAAACAGATTTATGATCCGCCAAAAGAACTTTATGTGGCCGGCGATTTAAAAGCTATAAAAAATTATCCTTTAGCTGTGGTCGGCACGAGAAAAATGTCCAAATACGGAGAAAAAATTACTTATTCCCTGATCAGATCATTATCTCAATACGGTTTAACTATTATAAGCGGATTGGCTTTGGGGATTGACGGAGTGGCTCATCGCGCCGCTTTGGAAACCAATACTAAAACCATCGCTGTTTTGGGCTCAGGACTGAATTCCATATATCCGGCTGTTCATAAAAGCTTGGCTGAAAAAATTATTGCCAAACATGGCGCCGTAATCAGCGAATATCCGCCCGACACTGAACCGTCAAAATGGACATTTCCCGCTCGCAATAGAATTATTGCCGGACTGTGTTTGGGCGTATTGGTAATTGAAGCGCCAAAAAAATCAGGCGCTTTAATAACCGCCAGATTTGCCCTAGATCAAGGCAGAGAAGTTTTTGCCGTGCCCGGCAATATTGATAATCCAAATTCTGAGGGATGCAATTATTTGATAAAAATGGGGGCTAAACCAATAACTTGTCCAGAAGATATTTTGGAATCTTTTAATATAGAGGCAACTCAAAATAATAAAAAAGAAATTTTAGCTGATTCGCCCGAGGAAGAATTATTGCTTAAAATTTTGAATCAAGAGCCGACTCATATTGACGATTTAATTAAAACCAGCAAAATAGAAACAACAAAAATTATCGCTTGCTTGACTTTAATGGAAATAAACGGTAAAGTGAAAAATCTGAAAAACGGTTATTATGTTTTAAATAATTAAAATAATTTTAATAAAATTAAATGCCAGTAAAAAAATCGCCGGCCAAAACTAAACTGATAATTGTTGAATCTCCAACAAAAGCAAAAACTATTACTCAATTTTTGGGCAATGATTTTGTGGTTGAATCATGCCAAGGGCACGTCCGAGATTTGCCTAAGGGAAAAATTGGCGTGGATGTTGAAAAAAATTTTGAACCGCAATATGTCATTCCGACAAAAAAAAGAAAAATCGTCAGCAATTTAAAAAAACTCAGCGCTAAGTCAGAAGAAGTTTATTTCGCTTCCGACGAAGATCGCGAAGGAGAATCTATTGCCTGGCATCTTAGTGAAATATTAAAAGCAAAAAACACTCATCGTATTGCTTTTCACGAAATTACCAAGGAGGCAATTAAACAAGCTTTGGCTGAACCGCGAGAAATTGACCAAAATATGGTTCAGGCTCAACAAGCCCGCCGCGTCTTAGATAGATTGGTTGGTTATGAATTATCTCCCCTTCTTTGGAGAAAAATATTCAAAGGATTATCAGCTGGTAGAGTTCAGTCGCCAACCGTAAGATTAATTGTGGAAAGAGAAAAAGAAATTAATAATTTTAAACCGGAAGAATATTGGTCAATTGAAGCTAATTTAAAAACTGATGAAGAAAAAATCTTAGCCAAATTGATCAAGGAAAATGAAAAAACTTTATCCAAATTTGATTTAAAGACAAAAGAACAAATTGAAAAAATAGTGACAATACTGGAAAAATCAGAATATACGGTGATTAAAATGCAAACAAAGGAATTGCAAAAACCGCCTTTACCGCCTTTTACCACCAGCACTCTTCAACAACAAGCCAATAAAGAGCTTGGATTTTCCGTAAAAAAAACTATGTTGGTGGCTCAACAACTCTATGAGGGTGTTGATTTGGGAGAAAAACAAAGAATCGGTTTAATTACTTATATGCGTACTGATTCTTTAAATTTGGCAGAAAAATTTTTAAGCGAAGTTGGCGATTTTGTTAGTCAAAATTACGGAAAAAATTATCTTAAAATTAAACATTATAAAATAAATTCAAAAAATGCCCAAGAGGCTCACGAAGCCATTCGTCAGACTTCTTGTTATTTCGCGCCGGAAAAAATAAAAGATTATTTAAATTTAGATCAATTCAAAGTCTATAACTTAATTTGGCGGCGAGCGGTAGCGTCTCAAATGAACTGGGCGATTTTAACCTCAAGCTCAATTGATATCCGCGCCGATCAATATATTTTGCGGGCCAACGGTTTGAATATAAAATTTGACGGTTGGCTAAAATTATATCCAGAAAAACAAAAAGAAAATTCTCTTCCCTTATTAACTGAGGGACAAAAATTATCGCTGATTAAAATTAATCAGCTACAACACTTTACTGAGCCTCCGGCTCGTTATACCGAAGCCAGTTTGGTAAAGGCTCTGGAAGATTACGGCATCGGCCGTCCTTCAACCTATGCGCCTATTATTTCCACTATTCAGCAAAGAAACTACGTCAGAAAAGAACAAAAATCGTTTAAGCCGACCGAAACTGGAATCTTGGTCAATAATTTATTGTCCGAACATTTCCCGAATATTGTTGATTATCAGTTTACCGCTCAAATGGAAAATAATTTAGATGAGATTGCTAAAGGAAAAAATGAATACTTGACTATGCTTAAAAATTTTTATCAACCATTTAAACAAAATTTAATTATGAAAGAAAAACAAATTATCAAAACTTTTGTTAATGAACAAACCGACCAAACTTGCCCAAAATGCGGTCAACCGCTTATTATTAAAACCGGACGATTCGGCCGCTTTTTGGCTTGTTCTGATTTTCCTAAATGCCGTTTTACCCAGTCATTGGAAAAAAAGGGCGATCAACCAGAAAACACTCAAACCGGAATCAAGTGCCCTAAGTGCCACGAAAACGAAATCGTCAAAAAAAGAACCAAAAAGGGTAAATTCTTTTATGGTTGTGCCGGATGGCCCAAATGCGATTTTGCTCTTTGGGACGAACCAATAGGAGAAAAATGTCCAAAATGTGGAAGTTTAATGATTAAAAAGGGAGACAAAATAAGCTGCAGCAACAAAGATTGCAAAAAATAAAATTTTCTGCTAAAATATTTACGACTTTGAACTGAAATATTGAAATTAACATACTGTTTTTAGCCGAAGTGGCGGAATTGGCAGACGCGCACGACTCAAAATCGTGTGGAGTTTTCTCCATGAGGGTTCGATTCCCTCCTTCGGCACCAAGTATCCGCCTCCGCCATCCGCCTCCGTCAGTTGACGGATGACGGAGGCGGATGACAGAGGCGGATGACAGAGGCGGAATAAATTACAAATTTCAAATTGCAAAATCCAAACAAAAATCTAAATCAAAAACACAAAATTGATTAATCCTTTAATTTCACAATAAAATTAAAATATTCTCAAAATGTGACAATATATAACAATAGGGGGTTTAATGGTAAGATGGTTTTTTCTTATTCCTTTTTTTAATTTTTCATTTTTGAAAAAAATTGAAAAAAATCCTTTTCAAATAAATATCCAGGTAAGAATCGACGACCTGCCGATTCTTTCTTATGTCGCTCAAATAAAAAAAAGAAAGATGAAAAGGATAAAAACGAGGAATAGCTGAAATTACTAGAAATTACTTAAGATTTGTGTTGACTAATTAATTAGCGCGCAAATCCTTTTCATTAATAACTAAACTTGATTTTTAAATCCTTTTGTGTTATAATTTCTTTAACAATATTATAGTAAAACGGATTGTTTTTATTATTATAATGTAGAGTAATGGCCGAGCCGAATACCACCCTTTGGATCTCGCCAAACTGACTCGCTGAATTGTTTGGGTGGTTGAATAAAATTTAAAAACATTAATTATAAAATTTGCCGCGGGGTAGAGCAATGGCAGCTCGCCAGGCCCATAACCTGGAGGTTGCAGGTCCGAATCCTGCCCCCGCAACCATTACAATTTTTATCTGAAAGATAAACCATAAACGCGTTAACCAAACAGGTCCGCCGAGTCATTCGACTCGGCGCCAGGTCACGCTATTTAATATGGCGAGAAATAAATTAAAAAAACTATTGTTTTATAGAAAGTTATCTGGTGGAAATTAGCCACGTCGTATAGCCTGGCGAATCCTGCCCCCGCAACCATTGCTTTAATGGAGATTCAAATAATTTAAATTGAATCTTTCTATAATATATACTTATAAGGCAGGGTAGCTCAGCGGTAGAGCACACGCTTCATAAGCGTGCCGTCGCGGGTTCGATTCCCGCCCCTGCTATATTTTTTTAGAAAATAACCATAATCGCGCCGTTAGCGGCGCGATATTTTAATTTCTACTATTGCCGGATTTCGCCTGGCAATCTTTACAGTATTGCCGGGTAAAGCCTGGCAATACTGATAATAATGGCAATATACAAAATGCTTGAAAGTTAAATTTACTTGGAGATCGAATTTCTAAGTACTTCCAATAACAACTTTTAAATAAATTAAAAGGAGACTAACTTGGTCTCCGAATAAATCGTTAAATAAACCAAAAATGCTGATTTTAAAATCTACCTAAATATTAGAAATTCTTAACAACTCCATCCAATTTTTATCAATATTTTGTTGCAGTTCGTCCAATACTTTTTTGTTCTCCGGTTTTAATAAATGTTTAAATCTTCCCTGGCTTTTAATGAATTCTTTTATTGGAACTTTTTCTTTAGGTTGATAATTTAACTTATAAACCCCCGCCTCCACTTCGTATAACGGCCAAAAACACGTTTCGGCGGCGAGTCTTGATATTTCAATGGTCGAACTTGGATCTATTTTCCAACCGGGGACGCAGGGAGAAAGAACATTAAGAAAAGTTGGACCGTTTGTTTGTAAACATTTTTTAACCTTTTGGTGCAGATCCGCCCAATTATGCACGGCCGATTGAGCTAAATAAGGAAGATTGTGGGCGGCCGCTATCTTCATAATGTCTTTTCTCCAATTGTTTTTGCCACAGCTGGTTCTGCTGATTGGCGTAGTAACTGTTTCCGCGCCAAAAGGTGTAGCCGAAGATTGCTGATTGCCGGTATTTTGATAGGCCTGATTGTCGTAACAAACGTATAAAAAATTGTCTCCCCTCTCCCAAGCGCCGGATAACGATTGCAATCCTATGTCGTAAGTTGAGCCATCGCCGCCAAAAACCACAAATTTAACTTCGTCTTTTATTTTATTTTTCTTTTTTAGAGAATTATAAACCGCCATTACTCCGCTCATTGTTGCTGGAGCATTTTCGAAAGCGCTATGAATCCACGGTACCAACCAAGACGTCTGCGGATAAAGCGTAGTAGTCACTTCTAAACAACCGGTGGCAGTTGCCACTATTACCGGCTGATCAGTCCCGCGTAAGACCGCGCGAACAATCAATGGTATCGGACACCCTTGGCAAGTTCGGTGACCCGACGCCAATCGTTTTGGTTTTTGTAATAATTGTTTAAGTGTTTCCATGCTTGATATATTTTAACAGAAACTTTTTTATTAGTAAAGCCGCCAATAAAGAAATAAGCGCTCCGGCAACAATATCAGTCGGATAATGCACGCCAATAAACACCCTGCCCAAACCAGTCAAACAAGCTAAAATAAAAATGATTATGCCAAAACGCCGCCAATCAAATAAAACAATCCAAGCGAAAATAAAAGCAACGGCGGCGTGATGAGATGGAAAAGAAAAATCAGTCGATTTTGAAAAAAATTTATCTAATTGATAAACATCCTGATGTGAAATAAAAGGCCGCGGCCTCGCCACCAATAAACCGATCAAATAGACAAAAAAATAAATTAAACCGAAGGCGATTAATGTCTGCAACAAAAGTGGATATATTTTTTTTCTTCTTTTGGAAAAAAAGTACACTAAAAAAATAATTATTGGGATGAACATAATCAAGTAGTTCCCCAACATTATCAACAATATGTCCAACCACTCTTTTTTGCCAGCTAAACTGTTAAAAAATTTAAAAAATTGATAGTCCATATGTCTAAATTTAATTTTAGCAAATTATTTTTTAAAAACAAGCTTAAATTTTTATTATTTAAGTTATACACATCTTTACATATTTTTTTTAAAGCTCAAAATAAAAGTGTTAACTCTATAATAAAATAAAAAATAAAATAAATTTATGGCTGAAAAAAATAATGTCAACCAAGCGCAAGATGAACCAAAACAAAATAACGGCATAATTGAAAAAAACGGAGAAAAAAAAGTTTCTCCCGAAATTAAATCATCTCCGTTAAAATTTCTTATCATTTCTTTAGAAAGTTTAAGCGGCGACTTAGCTTGGCAATTAAAAAAAGAGGGACATGAAGTAAAGTGTTGCATAAAAAGCAAAAACGATATTGATGTTTATGATGGATTTATAGAAAAAGTTGACAATTGGAAAGATTGGCTTGATTGGTCAGATGTAATTATTTTTGACGATGTTGAATTCGGGCCAATAGCCGAAAAACTAAGAGAAAAAGGCAAGTTGGTTGTGGGAGGAAGTATTTATACCGACCGATTGGAAATGGATCGCGAATTCGGACAAATGGAAATGAAAAAAAACGGCATTAATGTTTTGCCGCATTATGAATTTTCCAATTATGATGAGGCTATAAATTTTATTAAAAATAATCCGGGCCGTTACGTATTTAAACCAAGCGGTAATACTCCCTCGGGTGGCAAGGGTTTGCTCTTTTTAGGACAAGAAGAAGACGGTAATGATATTTTGGAATTATTGACTCAGAATAAAGATGTCTGGACAAAAAAAGCCCCTATCTTCCAGCTACAAAAACACGTAACCGGCGTAGAAGTGGCTGTCGGCGCTTTTTTTAACGGACAAGAATTTATCAAACCAATCAATATTAATTTTGAACATAAAAGATTGTTTCCCGGCGACCTTGGTCCATTTACCGGAGAAATGGGCACGCTTTGTTTTTGGGCTCAGAATAATCCGATTTTTACCGCCACTTTGGAAAAAATGAAACAATCCTTGGCGGCTTCAAATTACCGCGGATACGTTGACTTGAATTGCATTGTCAATAACCGCGGTATTTATCCATTAGAATTTACCACCCGCTTCGGTTACCCCATTCTACAAATCCAACTGGAGGGCATCACCACTCCGGCAGGCGAATGGCTTTTTAAAATGGCGCGCGGCGATAATTTTGAACTAAAGACCAAAAAAGGATTTCAAATCGGAGCAAGAATTATGGTTCCGACTTATTTCGCCAAATCAGAAGACGCGCCAACCATAAAAATGTATCGCGATTTGCCGATTCTTTTCAAAAAACCTAATTTGGACGGCGTCCACATAGAAGACGTAAAAATCGTTGACAATATTTGGCGAATTGCCGGCGAATCCGGTTGTTTGCTTGTTATCACCGGCTCCGGCACAACTGTTAAAGAAACACGACAACAAGTCTATTCGCGCATCAATAATATTATGGTCCAGAATATGTTTTACCGCGTAGATATAGGGTCAAAATGGTTAGAAGATAGCGACAAACTGCAAACCTGGGGTTATTTATATTAAAAATCGAAAATTTGAGTTAAAATATAGAAAAGAATTAGATTTTTACTTCTAATTCTTTTTTAAATCGGCTTATATTTTTTATTTTTCCACTTTTTCTGGTTTAATAAAATAATTCCACCAAATCTTAAAATTATTTAATTTATTTTCTAAGATATTTTCTTGATTCAATTTTTCTCCTACATTTTTAGGGTCAACTATAACAATAATCTTTTCATCCGGTTTTTTTAGTCCAAACTTTAAGCGAGCTTGTTTTTCTAAAAAATATTCTGTGGCCATTTTTTTTGCTTCGCTGGACAAATCTTCATTCTCTAATTTTATTTTTGCAATTTTTTCTTCCAAGCTAACCTCCTCTTTTTCCAGTTTAATTCTTTGACTGAAAGCCCGTCCTAAAAAAATTAGAGCAAAAACCAAAACAAAAATTAAAAAATACGAAAACGATTTGGATGATTTAAAAATTGCCGGCCTTTTGAGGTTAAAATGTTTCATTTGTCTGTTTCGATTTTAGCTTTAAAAAATTATTACTTCGCCAACTAAAACGAGTTTTTAATAAATTTATCTTAAACCAATATCAATATCATTATTTTACCTTTTTATTATTGCTAAATAAGCTTCCGGCGGAATGTTTACTTTACCGAATTTCATTAATTTTTTTTTGCCCTTTTTCTGTTTATCCAATAATTTATTTTTTCTGGTCACGTCTCCGCCGTACAGTTTTGCCGTCACGTCTTTACGCATAGCCGCTATTTTTTCCGAAGCTAAAATTTTTCCACCGATAACCGCCTGAAGTTTTACTTCAAAAAGCTGACGAGGTAAAATTTCTTTTAATGATTCAACTACTTTTTTCCCGACAAAATAAGCCCAGTCCTTATAAACAATCGTGGCAAATTGATCAACCGGTTCGTTCGCCACCAAAATTTCCAGTTTGGACACCTCGGCCGGACGATAATCGACGAATTGATAACTATAAGAAGCATAACCACGGCTTACGGATTTAACTTTATCGTAAAAATCGGATAACAATAAAGACAAAGGCATTTCGGCGTGAATAATCACTCTGGTCTGCTTATTCATTTTTTCCTGTCCCAAATATTCAAAGGATAAAAAAACAGTTCTCGTCTTGGCGCCTTGTGGCGCAGTTGACAGTAAATCCATCATTCCTCCTAAAAATTCTTGGGGAGTGATGATATCAACCTTCATCCAAGGTTCATAAATTCTATCTATCTGAGACGGGTCCGGCAAATCACTAGGAGAATAAATCATATTTTCTTTGCCATTTCCTTTCAACCAAATTTTATAAGCCACGCTTGGCGAAGTAATCACTAGATCCAAACCATATTCTCTTTTTACTCTCTCTTGCGCTATATCCAAATGCAATAAACCAAGAAAACCGGCGCGAAAACCAAAACCCAAGGCTAAAGAATGTTCCGGCTCAAAAACCAAGCTAGCGTCGTTTAATTTTAATTTAATTAAGGCCTGACGTAATCTTTCCGGCTGACCGCCTTCTTTTAAAAATAACCCGGCAAAAACCATTGATTGCGGTTCACGATAACCATGCAATGGTTTAATCATTTCGCCACTAGCCAAAGCAATCGTGTCTCCTACTCGACATTTTTCAATATCTTTTAGTCCTGTAACAATATAACCGATTTCGCCGGCTGAGAGTTTTTCTCTTTTTTGTAAACTCGGGACAAAAACACCAACTTCTAAAACTATTGTTTCAACGTTGGTGGCTAAAAATCTTATTTTATCTCCCGCCTTAACTTCTCCGTCAAAAATCCTAACCGAAGCGACAACTCCTCGATAATCATCAAAAAAAGAATCAAAAATTAAAGACTTAAGCGGTTGATCAACGTCTCCCAGAGGCGGTTGGACCTTGTTTGCTATGGCTTGTAATATATTTTCCACATTTAAACCGTTTTTGGCTGAGACGCAAATAATCTGATCCGCTTCAACCAAAACCAATTCCATCAATTCTTTTTTTACCGCTTCCAAATCAATACTCGGTAAATCAATTTTATTGATAACCGGAATAATGCTTAAATTTTGTTTTTGAGCTAAATAAAGATTGGCCAAGGTTTGCGCTTGAATTCCCTGACTCGCATCAACCAAAAGTACAGCGCCCTCAACCGCCGCTAACGAACGCGAAACTTCGTAAGAGAAATCAACGTGGCCTGGTGTATCAATTAAATTAAAAATATAATTTTGCCCGTTAAAATTATATTTCATTGTCGCCGGCGTTAATTTAATAGTAATTCCTCTTTCCCTTTCCAATGGCATATTATCAAGATATTGCGGTCGTAATTTGTCTTTAGTCACTGTTTTAGTTAATTCTAAAAAACGATCCGCCAGAGTTGATTTACCGTGATCAATGTGAGAAATAATGCAAAAATTGCGGATGTTGTCGTTTATCATAACCATTTCCCCTTTTTTATCTTATTTAATGATTTTATTAAAAAATTTAAATTTATTATCAAAAAATCTGACAACAATCGTCACTTCATCAAATTTTAACCACAAGCTCATTAATAAATAGAATAGACTACCACCGATAATCGCCGCAATTGATTGTGTTAAAACACCAATGAATGTCTGCATATCAACTATTGGCGCCACACTATACTTTATTATTTGAACCACTCCCAACATTAAAATCGATAATCCAAATATTTTTAAAAATGATTTTAAAATTTTTTTACTCGGTAAAAAAACAACCTTCTTGGTAATAAAAAAATAAAGCAAAACGAAATTAACAACCGAAGAAATAGTAAAAGCCAACGCTAATCCGCCAACGCCCATAAATTTACCAAAAACAAAACAACCGATAATATTAATCAAAAAACTAACCACCGCTATTTTAACCGGCGTCTTGGTGTCTTGTTTGGCATAAAAAGCTCTGGCAAAAACAGGAATCAAGCTTTGGGCAAATAATGATAAAGAAAACCAACCCAATGTTTGAGAAGTTAAAACCGTGTCTCGCCAGGAAAAAACTCCGGCGCCCAACACCAAGCGCACAATCTGCGCTCGCAACGACAGAAACAAAATCGTAGTCGGAACAATCAAATAAAGAATTTGGCGAATGGCGGAAGAAAAATGGAGAACAAAACATTCTTTGTCCCCGTTAACATTAGCCCGGCTTAAAATAGGAAAAACGGAAATTGCCAAAGAAATGCCGAAAATACTCACCGGAAAATTCACCAAATTAAAGGCCAAATTATAAATAGCCACTGCGCCAATTGCCAAACCTGAAGCGATAAAAGTCGTAACAATAAAATTAAACTGTGAAATTGCCAATCCAAAACAACGCGGCAACATCAAAAATCCTATTTTTTCAACCGCCGGGTGTTTAAAATTTAAAATCGGTTTCCAGCGATAACCGATTTTTAAAAGAGTCGGTACTTGGATTAAAAAATGAAGGAGGGCGCCCAAGGCTACCCCCCAACCTAATCCGACTAGCCCAAAACTATCTTCTTTTGCTAAAACCAATATGCCGAAAATTATTCCAACATTATACATTACCGGCGCCAAACTATATATAAAAAATTTTTGAAGAGAATTTAAAACTCCGCTAGCTACATTGCTTAAAGTAAAAAAAATCGTACCAAAAAGCATTACTCTGGTTAAAGAAGTTGTAAGATCTCTTGCTTCTTGATTAAAACCGGGAACCATTAAATCAATTACCGAAGGAGCAAAAATAAAAATAAAAATTGAAAAAATCAGGACCGCCAGAAACAAAAAATTTAACAATCCATTGGTTATTCTCCAGGCTTCTTCTTTGTCTTTATTCCAGTATTCTAAAAAAACGGGAATAAAGGCTGACGAAAGAGCGCCCAAAACAATGGTATTAAAAATCAAATCAGGCAAACGAAAAGCCGCATAATAGGAATCCAAAACTTGACCAGCCCCAAAAGTGCTGCTCAAAAATCTATCTCTTAATAGCCCCAACAGCCTGCTTAAAATAGAAAAAAAAGCAATAATCATTGCTCCGCCGGCGACTGTTTTTTGTAATTTATTGATTCTTTCTGAGAACATAGCAAACGGATTTTAGGGCTTAGCTAAACAATTTTTAACAAAATCATTAATTTCTCTAATAAATCTTTCTTTACTGAATTTCAAAGCTTGTCGACGGCAGTCTTCGGGAGAATAGTTATTTGGATCAAATTTAACCACCGTTTCTGCTAAACTCTCCCAATTTTGGTCTTCAAAAAATTTTCCTGTTTTCCCTTCCACGATCGTTTCCAACGCTCCACCGGCTTTATAGGCGATAACCGGCCGACCGGCCGCCATTGCCTCAACCGCAGTAATGCCAAAATCTTCTTCTTGGGGATGAATAAAAGCCAAACAATGAGACATCAACACTGATTTTTTTTCTTCTGATATTTCTCCCAAAAAATCAACATTTGGTCCGGCTATTTTTTTTAATTCTTTATCATCGCCGCCACCTGCTATTTTAAGGGGAACTTTTAATTTATTAAAAGCTTTTATTACTAAGTCAATTTTTTTATACGGTCTAAGGCGAGAAACTATTAAAAAATAATCGCCAATCTCTTTGCTGATACTGAACTTTTCTGTCTCCACCGGAGGATAAATAACCGCGCTTTCTCGCTGATAATAATGTTTGGTTTTATTGGCAATTGATTTGGAATTGGTAATGATATAATCCGGTCTTTGAGCGGCCAATTTATCCCAAATTCTCAACTGAGTTAAAATCGGAGCTAAAATTTTACTAAAAA
>Ga0066637_10002474_pt1 | contig 12317 bp, 12 predicted proteins | sample CryGeyCG2014_020_FD_62737 | JGI IMG/M metagenome (GOLD analysis project Ga0066637, IMG submission 62737) | Groundwater microbial communities from aquifer - Crystal Geyser CG08_land_8/20/14_0.20 | ecosystem: Environmental > Aquatic > Deep subsurface > Groundwater | place: USA: Utah: Grand County...
GCGGCATTGGCATCTGTAAGTGAGAGCTAAGACCGCGGAGAAAGGGACCGGCTTACGCAGAACGAATCTTTTCGCCAGAAATGCCCAGATGTGAAAAATATTTTTAAGGGTGAGGTTCCTGAAAAATATTTTCAGGCCGAAGACGAATTGCCTTGTGGAAGTTATGAGCATATTCAATAAAAGTATTTTATAATATAACCCAAAGTATCGGCAAACAGTTCGGCTTCCCGGCGCGTGTTATAAAAATACAGGGAAGCTCTTACAGAATTAGTTGCGCCGTTGCGGTTGAACCACTCGTGAGAGCAGTGTTTCCCGGCCCTTACCATTATGTTCTCCGTTTCGTCCAGCATCCGCGCCAGCTCGAGGGAATCCGCTCCTTCTATCCTGAAATTAAGAACATTGTTCCTCAATTCCGGATTTTCCGGGCCTATTATCCGGGTCTTTTTCAGGCTTAAAACTTTTTCGGTCATTATCGAGTTGAGAAGAGCGACGTGTTTTTTCGCTTCGGCCCGGTTTATCCCGGAGAGGTAATCAAAAGCGGCTTCAAGCCCCAGGGCGGCCGGATAATTCTGCAGGCCGGCTTCAAAGCGGTAAGGGGGAGCGGAAAGGTTATAAACCCCGTCGTTCACGTCTTCCACGGTCTCTCCGCCGAGAGTCAAAGGCTTCAGCAGGTCCATGTTTTCTTTTTTAGCGAATAGAACGCCGAAACCCGCGGGGCCGGCCATTTTATGCGCCGAAAACGCGTAAAAATCCGCTCCCAGGCTTTTCAGGTCCAGTTCGCTTGAGCCCGCTGCCTGCGCCCCGTCCACCGCGACGAGCGCGTTTTTCTCGTGGGCGGTCCCGATTATTTCTTTTATCGGGTACTCGCAGCCGGTCATATGGGATTTGTGAGGCACGCTTACGAGCTTTACCCCGTCCAGGGCGGCCGAAAAACTGTCGAAATTGAAAGTAAGGTCGGGATTTAATTTGAAAGTTCTGCGTTCTATAAGCCTTTTTCTTGAAAGCTCAAGCCACGGAATAATGTTGGAATTATGTTCCAGTTCCGAGGTCAGGACGGCGCAGTTTTGGAAAGAGTTGGCGACGAGGTTAAGGCCCTCGGTCGTGTTTTTCGTGAAGATTATCTCTTCCGGCAGGACGTTCAGATATCCGGCTATCCGGCTTCTCGCTTTTTCAAAACGTTCCGTCGTTTCCCTGGCGAATTTGTGAGAGGTTCTTTTGTGGCAGCCGGGAAATTTCTCGTAATAAACGGAACAGGCCTCTATCACCCGCCTGGGCCTCAGGGTCACGCAGGCGTTGTCCAGATAAACGGGCGGTTTGCCGTCGAATTTGAGGTCTAGCGGGGGAAAATCCCCCCGGTAAATAGAAGGATCGAAATTTATTTTGTTTTCCATAAGATTTGAACGACGGCCGTCCACGCTAAAGTTATAACCAGAAAATTGAAATATTTGAAAAAGACGCCGGCAGCAGCGGGGGAGACCCCGTAAAACAACGCCGATTTCTTTATCCTGAACTCCTCGAACATGGAGGCGTTGATGAGCTTAAGCATGGCCCTGGCCGCGGCGGCGGCTTTGCGGGCGGGGCATCTTTCTCCCTTGCCGAAGGGCAGGAGCGGCGGAACCGCCAGAAAAAAGATTATGAAAAGAGGGTAGGCGAGGGTGAAGACCCCCAGCAGCGTGGCTTTGCGGGGGAAAGGGTCGAAGCCGCAGCATTTTTTCTCTTCGAACGTCATAAATATTCCGTCAGAACGCTGCTTTCGCCTTTTTCCCGGTATTCGGCGAGCAGTTCGGAGAACCTTTTTATTTTCTCGCCGAAAAAAACGTTGGTTTCCACCACGTATTTTTCGTAGTTCGAAAAAGGCAGATAATACCAGTGAAGCCAGATATTGAAAAGTATGAACTGGAAGCATCTCGGTTGCATTTTCCTGTCCAGTTCGGTGCCCTTTATGTTGTCCGAGGGCATGAGCCCCAGTTCGAAAAGCCTGTAGCCGGTGGTCCTTTTTTTATTTTCCATGAACTTCCCGTCTTTTTCCGCCGCGAGCCCGGGCAGTCTTTCCAGGTGGAAGCGATCCGCGAAATCTATGTCCTGCGGTCCCTCGAAATCGAAGACGGGGTTTTCGTAGCTTATTCCCATTGCGGAGTGCATTCCTCTCAGCATGGAGATCATGCCCGGCTGCTGGTCCGGGAAAAGGTGCATCCCCTTGTTGGCGCCGTCGGCCAGGTTCTTTACGCCGTTGTCGAGACAGTAGACCGCCGCGCGAATGTGCATGGCCAGCTTGCAGAGGCCGCAGGTGGAAAGAAGGAAAAAACCGTATTTGAACAGGTTCCGGAAATATCTGTCGTAGGAGACTTTTTTAAAGAGCCCGTCCACCGGCAGCGTCTCGTGGGTTATCCTGCCGCCGTATTTCGTCAGCAGTTTTCCCGCGTTCAGGGCCGCGTTGCCCGGAGTGAAAAGGCCGAAGCGCGAGAATGTGAGGAGTATTACTTCGTCGAATTTTTCGGCGAGCAGGCACGCCGCCAGGGTCGAATCGGTCCCGCCCGAGTAGAGAAGAACGCATTTCCTGTTCGTTCCGCCGTTTATAGCGTTCATGCCCCGCCTTCCTTTTTTTTCCGGTCGTCCGAAAGGCTGGCGAGCAGGTATTTCAGGATGTAGATGTAATTCATGTATACGAACTGTATGACCCAGCCCAGGGCTTCGGAATAGAGTATCCTGGCCCTGTGCGGCAGGATAACGCCCGCCAGGCATAGGAAAAAGGCGAAAAACTTCCTTAAAAATTTCATTTATTATATTATAGTACTTAGAAGGCGTAAGACAAAAGGCGGCCCGCCATTAAAACGTCGGCGGGCCCGCCAAAGCCGTAGTGGCGGGAAGGCATAAGGGGTAATAGCAAAACAAGCAAGACCAGCGAGAAAGTTAAGAAAATGGAAAATAGAGATTTAGAAATTAGGGGAAAAGAAAAAGGCGGGAGAAAAACCAAGAATGATCAGGGACTTTAAAGAAATAATTGACGGCTTAAGGGCTGCGGGACTGGTCCTCAGGATATTTTTCGCCGTCACCAGACCGCGGCTTTATTTCAGGGTCGTTTTTAACCATCTGAAGAACGCGGCCGGGTTTCGCTCTCCCGCTTCGGCGGTGCTTGGCCTTACGTACAGGTGCCAGTTGAACTGCGGGCATTGTTCGGCAGGGCTTTATGAAAAAAGCGGCCGTAGTGAATTGACGACCGGAGAACTGAAAAGTCTGCTCCTGGAAATAAAGGATCTCGGCGTGCCGAGAGTTAACCTGAGCGGCGGGGAGGCTCTTCTCAGGAAGGATATTTTCGAAATAATCGATTTCGCCTCCAGGTATTTCGTCACCGTGCTCGAAAGCAACGGAGTCGCGGAAGACGAGAACGTCGTGAGGCGGCTCAAGGCCGAGGGACTTGCCTGCCTGGCGGTAAGCCTGGATTCTCCGGAACCGGCCGAACACGACCTTCTAAGAGGAAAGGAGGGCCTTTTCGTTAAAGCCCTGGAAACGCTTAAGACCGCGAACAGGCTCGGCCTGCCGGCTCTCATCTCGACCTATATGACCAATGAAAGACTTTCCGCGGAGAACCTGGAAAAACTGGAAAAACTTCGCCGGGAAACCGGGGCCCTTGCCGTAAGGATAATGCCGGCGCGTCCGGTGGGGAATTTTTCCTGCTGCGAGCCGCTGCTGCTGAGCCCCGAAAACGAAAAGTTCCTGCTCGGGAACATAAATCGTTGCTTTTTTTATTTCAAAGGCCTGCCCGGCCCGGAAAAATGCGGGATTTTTTTAAAAAATACCTTTTACGTTTCGCCTTACGGGGAGGTACAACCCTGCGCCTATTTGCCGCTCAGTTTCGGGAAGGCGGGAGAAAAGCCGCTGGGCGGGATCCTTGAAAAGATGTGGGACAGCCCCGTTTTCAGGGAAGCCGGCACCGAAAACTGCCTCATCATAGACAAGGCTTTCAGGGAGAAGCATCTTTCCGGCGCGGGGAAACTGCCGAAAAAGATAGAGGACTAGAGGATCGGAAGATTAGAAGGAAGCGGGAAAGAAATGAAAACAGAGCCGCCGGAGAAAAAAAAGAGGGGTGGAATATTTGAAGCTTTGAGCGTTTCCCGTTTGCCCCTGCATCTGTGTCTTCATGCCTCAATGCCCCTTATCTGCGCCTTTCAGGGGTCGTTCTTCACCCTTCACTCTTCACTATTCACGCGCCGGGAGGCGGCCGGATGAAAATAGCCTTCATCACGAGCCATTATGAAAATCTCGGGATCGAACACCTGTCCGCCGCTCTGAAAGCTGCCGGTCACGAGGTCTCCCTCTATTTCGACCCGGCTTTATTCCATAACTTTTTCTACGACAGCAATTTCCTTTACGACAGTTTTTTCAATTTCAAGGAGGATATATTTTCCCGGATCGAAAAGGAGCGGCCGGAACTCGCGGCCTTTTCGGTGATCTCGGATAATTACAAGTGGTCGCTGGAAATGGCCGCCGGGATAAAAAAAAGGGCCGGGTCTAAAATAATTTTCGGTGGGGTTCACGCCACTTCGGTTCCGGAGCGTGTGCTTAAAGACGGGGTCTGCGATTATATAGTAGTGGGGGACGGCGAAGAAGCTTTGCCGGAGCTGGCTTCCGCTCTGGCCTCCGGCAGGGACCCTTCCGGCATAGCCAATATAGGCGGCCGGTCCGGGGGAAAGATCTTTCTGAACCCGCCCAGGCCCCCCGCGGACCTGGACTCCCTGCCCTTTCCGGACAAAGACCTGTTTTACCGCGAATGCCCCGTGATAATAAAAAAAAGCTATATGGCTACGGGGTCAAGGGGTTGCCGTTTCGCCTGCAGTTATTGCTGGAATTCCATGTCGAGAAAGGTCTATCCTTCCGGCTATTACCGCCGCAGGAGCCCGGAGAACCTCATAGCCGAACTGGTTTGGGCGAAAGAAAAATACGGTATAGAGAGGGTCACTTTTTACGACGAGGTCTTTACTTCGGACCGGGCCTGGCTGGAAAAATTCCTGGGTCTTTACGGGAAAAAAATAAGGCTTCCTTTTTTCTGCTGCGTGCATCCTTCCGAAATAGATCCCGAAATCGTACGGCTTCTCGAGGCGGCCGGCTGCGGCGCCGTGAATATCGGCATACAGACCACCAACGAGAGGATAGTGAGACAGGTGCTGAACCGGTCCGGTTCCAACGAAGAGGTGATAACGGCGCTTGAACTTTTCAGGAAATCGAAAGTTTACGTTTATTCCAATATAATGCTGGGTTTGCCTACCCAGACCCTTGAAGACGTGGAAAACGATTTTCTCTTCTGCGCCAGGTACAAGGCCGATCTCCCGGCCATTTACTGGCTGAGATATTATCCGGCCACGCGTATTCTGGACCTGGCGCTGGAGAGGGGGATCCTCACGCCGGCCCAGGCGGAAAAAATAAGGGAAAGCCGCGAGTATCTTCCTTACGCCATAACCGGGAACACCTACGATCCCGCGTTCTCCAGACTGGCCAACCTGATACTTTTAAGCGGCATGATCCCGTACGCCCTGGCCGAGTTTATAGTCAGAAAAAAAGCGTACAGGTTTTTCCCTTCCGGCAATTTTCTTTTCCCCGTCATAGCCCTGAAGGGGCTGGCCGGACGTTTTTTTGGCAGAAAAAAACACCCTTTCCATTATCTTTCCCCAGGGGATTATTTTCAATTCTACGTTTTTTATCTGTTCAGGCTGTTCAGGCGGCGGCTAAAGCTTTGAAATTATCTTTTCAGCGGTTTCCCTGGCGTCGAGCAGGCATTCTTCTATGTCGTAATAGGAGTGGCGGCCGTTCCTGCCGCAGAGGCTGAGGTTGCTGAAACCGGAAAGCCGGTCCAGCAGGCGGTCCAGATCCTTTTCATATCCCAGATAGAGCAGAGGGTAGGCGTATTTTACCCTGACGATCCTGAAATCGGTTATTTTTTTAAAGGCTATTTCCGGGATGGCTGAAACCTGCGAAAGTATCTTTTCGGTTATCTCTTCGTCCTTCATGTTCCACAAGCCGTCGCCGTAATCGCAGAAAATTTCAAAAGTGAGAGGTTTCAGGCCTTCTTCTTCCGTCCCCCGGGTCCAGTTGGAAAGTTCGCAGGCCCTGGAGAAAAAAAACTTCCCGTCCGGGAAGTAAATCCAGTGGTAGGGAAGCTTTTTCTCCCTTTCCCCGGCTAAAAAAGCCACGATAAGACTCCTGTATCTTATCCCTCCGCCAGCTTCGGGGGAAATGCCCGTTTTCGTCCCACTCCCCTTAAACCGAATAGACGGGTAAGCGGGTGGAGGGATTATCCCGTCTTCTTTTTCCGGGAACAGCGGCGCTCCGTCTTTTTTCGCCGCTTTCGCGAATTCGGTCAGGGGAATAGTGGAAACGAGCCTTTTGAATTTTATCTTTTTACGGATCCCGCCCTGTTTGAATTCAGCCGAAACCGCTTTTCCGCCTTTAAAATTCAGGCTGAGCTCCCCGGCGCCGTAAAACGTCCGGGCGCCGGAAGCTTTTTCCAGGGCCGCGGCCAGGTCGCCTATCCCGCCGGCGGGATAATGGAAACTGGAGGCGTTTTCCTTTACCGCTCCTATTTTTAGCACGGCGTCCAGTATCAGCCGGAAAAGGTTTGCCTTGTCTATTCTTTTTTCGGCCCAGACCGCCGCTATCTCCGAGGCCGGAAGCCCCCAGGCTTTTTCAGTGTATTCTTCGAAATACATCTCATAAATCTTCCTGCCGTAATTCCGCACTATCCAGGTTTCCAGTGAGTTTTTGGCGGCTTTGACGCGGAGCCGGCCGCGCGGACTTCCGGAGAGGAACCTGTTCATAAAAAAATAAAAGCTTCCGATATCCGGGGGATAGGAAAGAAAGCCGTTTTCGCCGAAGATCGCGCTTTTTCTTTTATGCAGGGAAACCCCTCCCTGTCCCAGGAGCTCCAGAATCTCTTTTTTTATTTCCGGGTTTTTGAAATAAAGCCTGTGTCCGCCCAGATCGAAGAAATATCCGCCGTGCCTTATCGTTTTCGAAAGTCCGCCGGGGCCGCCGTCTTTCTCGAGTACGGCGATCCGGGACTTCCCTCCGCGCAGGTAAAAAGCCGCGGAAAGCCCAGTAAGACCGGCCCCCAGTATCAAAACGTCGGTTTCAAATTCCATCCCGCTCCTTATAGTCTCAGGGGGCCGTGTAGTCCCCCGGGACATATCTCAATCATTATATAATTTTGGTACGCGTCCCGGTTTGAAGGGTAATTCTGAGCCCGGGTTTTCCTGTAACAACCGCTTGGAAAGATTCCCTGTTATTGGCTATAATTATGTGTGGCTACGGAGGTCCGTTGAAAGAATTTAAAATCCGCCTGCCCCGGGGAAAATACGGCGCGGAGACTATAAGGTACGCCGCTTATACCTTGTGCGGCCTGGCTTATGTCTTCCTGGAAAGGGAGGCGGAAAGATTCAAAGCGACCATAAGGCCTAAAAGCGCGGCATTTTCGGCGGGAAAGCTGAAAAAAATGTTTCTCGAGGCTCTTGAAGATGAGAAGTTTTCTGAAAGCCTGTTCAGGGACAACCAGGGGCTCTATTTCTGGATGCTTAAAAGCGCCGTAAATTACGGGGAAGAATATCCATACGAAGAAGTTTCCGCTCTTACGCCGGAGCAGGGAGAGGAACTTGATGCTCTCATAGCGCGGGTGGAAGCGGAGCTGAAAGCCGGCGGAAAAGAAGGCTTGTCCGAAATCAAAAAAACATGGGAAGAAAAATATGGCGGTAAAACCGGGAAAAACCGAAAAAAGTAAAACGGGACTAGCGCTGTTCCAGTACAGGAATCTGGGCGGCTGTTTTGTCGTTACAAACGATTTCGGTCATTATGAGTTCCTTTCCGGGAAAGATTTTTCGAGGCTGAAAGCGGGTAAACTCCGGCCCGAAGGCGAAACTTACGGGGAACTCGCCGCGAAAGGTTTTATAAGAGAGAGGCTGGATTTCCCGGCCCTGCTGAAAAACTGGGAAAACAGGAACGCCTCGGTTTTCAGGGGCGCCAGCCTCAGCATTATGGTTCTGACTCTGAGATGCAATCACAAATGTCTTTATTGCCAGTCTTCCGCCGCCGGAGAAAAAGCCGGAAATCTGGACATGAGCCTGGAAACGGCGAAAAAGTCGGTGGATATAACCTTTCAGAGCCCTTCCGACGTCATTACAATGGAGTTCCAGGGAGGGGAACCTCTCCTTAACTGGGGGGTCTTGAAAGAAACGGTCAAATACGCCAGGAAAAAGGAAAACATGACAGGCAAGGAGCTGGATCTGGCTATAGTCACCAATTTTACGCTGATGGACGAGAAGAAAGCCGATTTTCTGATAAATAACGGGGTCTATTACATCTGCACTTCGCTCGACGGCCCGGAACCCCTGCACAACAGGAACAGGGTTTATGCCGGGGGGAACTCCCACGAGAACGTGGAAAAATGGCTCCGATATTTCCATAAAAAAGCCCGTTTCGACAAAAAGCTGGGACGGGGGATACTCAAGCCCAACGCGCTTTTGACCGTTTCCCGGCATTCCCTTCCCTACCCGAAGGAGATCGTGGACGAATACGCGCGGCTTAAGCTGGAGGACATATTTATAAGGCCGATAACGCCTATAGGCTACGCGAAAAAACACTGGGGTGAAATAGGCTATCCGGCGGAGGATTTTCTGGGATTTTACAGGGCGGCTTTGTCCTACATACTGGAGCTCAATAAAAAAGGGGTGAAACTCAGGGAAAGAACGGCCAAAATACTCCTTTCAAAGATCCTAAGATCGAAGGATACGGGATATATGGACCTGCGTTGTCCCTGCGGAGCCGCGATAGGCCAGCTGGCCTATAATTTCAACGGCGAAGTTTACACTTGCGACGAGGGACGCATGGTCGGCTGGCTCGGCGACAAGATTTTTAAGGTGGGGACGGTTAAAAACAGCTATGAGGAACTTATCGGAGACTCCGCGAGCAGGATAGTTTGCGCCTCCTCAAACCTTTATTCTCAGCCTTTGTGTTTCAGATGCGCTTACAGGCCTTATTGCGGAGTATGCCCCGTGTATAACTACGAGAGTCAGGGAAGCATCTGGGGGCAGATGCCGGCCAATTACAGGTGCGCGACCATGCTCGGCATATTCGATTTTTTGTTTTCGCTGCTGAAGGATAAAAAAAACGCGGATATTTTCCGGGACTGGACAAGCTGAATGAAAAAAAAATTCGCGGCGGATCCGGTTATGTATTCGCCTGAGGCCGTTGAAATAGCGGCCAGGATACTCGGCGGAGCCGGCGTCAGGTCCGGCGGAAAAGGCGGAAGGATGCTCGTCAGCGTGGTCTCTTCCGATCCGGAAGCGTCTTTCCGCGAGTTGATGAACGAAGCTCTAAACCAGCAGTGCAGGTTGGACCTGCTTAAAAGAACCGGAAAAATTTCAGAGCTGATCCTGGCCAACGCCTTGCTTTCGGCTCTGGGAGTAAGGAGATAGGCAGAAGGCGTAAGGCGGGGAATAGAGGATTGGAGGGATATCCACCCATCCTCTCGTCTTCAGCCTGTTATTCAAGGAGGGGAGAATGAAGAAGATAATTGGAGTTGCGGTCGTTCTGGCGGTAATAGCCGTATTCGCGGCCGTGTACGTGAAGAGATCGCCCGAGGTTCCGAAAGCCGGGGGGCAGGCTGCGCAGGGCGCGGCCGTGACGCAGGAAGCGGCGAAGAAATCCGCCCCGCCCAAAAACGACTGCGAATTCAGGACCAAATTCGCGGACATAGGGGCGAATTACGGCAAAACCTGGGCTTATTCCTCCACGGATTCCCTTAAAATGGAAGCTCAGAAAATAGCGCTTTCCGATATCGACAAGTTAAAAAGAGAGGTTTTTAAAACTTATTCCTGTCTGTCGGTGGCCGGCGGAAAGAATCGCTGCGACGAATTTCTGGGCAAGTCCCGGAAACCGGAGGAGCTCCGCATGAGAGAGGACTGCGCCGCCGCTTACGGGAGGGTCGGGTTTATGGCTTATGCCGCCGGCGACGCGACGAAGCGCGATTTCTGCTCGGCGCATTACAAATACATCGTGGCGGAAGACTCGAAATACGTTTCAGAAGAGGAGTTTTGCTCCAGGGCCGGGAAAGGCCTTGAAAATCTCAAGGACCTGTGCGTAAAATTCCCGGAAAAGGCGAAGGAGCAATGTCTGGTGTATTTCGACGAAAATAAATGCAAAGACTGCAAGAGCGACTGGGATTTGTACCGCGCCTTCAAGAACCCGGAAAACATTAAATTACTTCCGCCGGAAACTCAGAACGAGATTAATGCTTTGCAGTCTGGATCCGAAGAACCCTGCGGAGAAGCGCTGGTGGTTTCGGAATATTGTTCGATGACCAAAAGGATCGAAGAGCATTACAACAGCCTGGTCGCGAAAAAAAAGAAATAATTCAGCGGCCGGATGAGTTTTTTGCGGTATCTTCGCGGGAGCGCGCGTCGAAGACGGCTCCCGCTGCCGCGGTTCCCCATGAAGAGAATAGACATAAAGATAACTTTCAATTGCAACAATAAATGCGATTTCTGCGCCCAGGGAGACAAAAGAAGCCGGGTAAGGATGAAGTCCCTGCGTGAAATTTGCTCCATACTCGAAAAGGCGCGCGCCGAAGGGGTCGGCGGAGTCGTTTTTACCGGCGGAGAGCCTACTCTTCATCCGGATATTTTCGAGGTCGTGAGGAAGGCTAAAAAGCTGGGTTACGCGGATATACAGATACAGACCAACGGCCGGAGTTTCGCGTATTACGGGTTTTGCAGGGAACTTAAGGAAGCCGGCGTTACGCAGATGGGTCCTTCTCTGCACGGTTCGAGGGCGGAAATACATGAAAAGCTTACCCGTTCGCCCGGCAGTTTCAACGAAGTGGTAAAGGGGATGGTGAACTGCAGGAAGCTGGGAATGTATGTGCTTACCAACTCGGTCATAACGAGCCTGAATTACAAGGACCTGCCGGAGCTGGCCCGGCTTCTCGTTTATCTGAAAGTCGACCAGTTTCAGCTCGCTTTCGTCCATATCATAGGAACGGCCTGGAAGAACAGGGAATGGCTGGTGCCTAAAAAAAGCGACATAATGCCTTACGTGCGCAAGGCTCTGGACGAGGGGAAAAGGGCCGGGATCGCCTGTTACACCGAGGCCGTTCCCTACTGCCTCATGAAAGGATATGAAAACTGCGTGGCCGAAAGGATAATCCCGGAAGGTCCGGTGGCGGACGCGGACCTTTATGTGGAAAGTTACGGCGATTACAGGCGGAACGAGGGAAAGAGCAAGGGCCCCGCCTGCGGAGGATGCCGCTATTTCCTCGTATGCGAAGGCCTTTGGCGCGAATATCCGGAGATCTACGGCTGGTCGGAATTCAAGCCGGTGAAGATTGTAAAGCGTAAATAGTCAAGAGTAAATGGTGAAGAGTAAAATTTGAAACTTGGGACCTGAACCCTGAAACTTGAGACTTGCAACCTGTGACTTGTATAGGGAGAATAACTGATGCCGGACATATGCGTGTGGAATAAATGCAATAATAAATGCGTGATGTGCACCAATTCAGGCGAGTTTTCCCGTTCGGCCGGAAAAGGCGTTTACAATTTGAAATCCCAGATAACGAAATGGAAGCAATATTGTTCGGGGGCTCCGGATATTTACGTAAGCAGCAGGAAAAATTACATAAATCTTACGGGCGGAGAGCCTACCATCCACCCGGATTTTTTTTCCATACTCTGGTTCTTAAGGAAGAAGTCGCCTGAAATGCCCATAACCCTCCTTTCGAACGGAAGAAAGTTCAAGGACCCCCCCTTCGCGGAAAAATTTTCCAGTATAGCTTTGCCGCCTTTTTCGGTGGGGGTGGCTCTGCATGCCGCCGACGCCGGAACCTTCGACAGGATAACCGGGGTAAAGGGCAGTTTCAGTGAAACCGTCGAAGGCATTAAAAACCTTTTTCGTTTTTTCAGGGGGAGAGTGGAGTTCAGAATGGTTTTGCACGGTCTGAACGTGAAAAAGCTCCCGGAGACGCTGTCTTTCGTAAAAAGTAATTTTTCCGCCTGGTCCAACTGGCATATAAGGCTGATCCATTACGAGATAGAGGGGATGGCCGAGGCGAACAGGAGAAAAATATTTTTGAAGCTCACCGATTCCGCCAAGGCCGTCGAACGCTCGCTGAAATCGCTCGAGGGCCTGGATTTCGAGATGTATCACTGGCCTCTCTGCTGCGTGCCTGAAAAGCTGAGGCCTTATTGCAGGATAACCCTGCCCCTTTCGGACAGGGTTTTCACGGAAAAATGTTCGGGCTGCCGCCTGAGAAAAAAATGTCTGGGGCTCATGAAAGACTA
>Ga0066637_10002476_pt1 | contig 12312 bp, 10 predicted proteins | sample CryGeyCG2014_020_FD_62737 | JGI IMG/M metagenome (GOLD analysis project Ga0066637, IMG submission 62737) | Groundwater microbial communities from aquifer - Crystal Geyser CG08_land_8/20/14_0.20 | ecosystem: Environmental > Aquatic > Deep subsurface > Groundwater | place: USA: Utah: Grand County...
TGTCATTCTGAGCGAAGCGAAGAATCTAAGCATTTCGCTCAGGGTAAACTCCGTGAAGCAATCTCAAGGGATTGCCACGTCGCTTCGCTTCTCGCAATGACTACTTTTCAGGGTCGTTCACTATAGCAGTTAGCATTAACAATTGACCATTGACCATTGATCAATCAAGGAGATTGGATGCATTTTTTTGAATATAAGGATCGTCAACTTTATTGCGAGGGGATTCTAATTCGCGAGATCGCTGAAAAAGTGGGCACCCCCTTCTATCTTTACAGCTATCACACCTTAGTCAGACATTTCACTGTTTTCGATGATGCCTTCAAAGGGATTCCTCATCTCGTCTGTTATTCAGCAAAGGCCAATTCGAATCTGGCCCTTCTCCGTCTCTTTATCAACTTGGGTGGAGGAGTGGATGTGGTCTCCGGAGGCGAACTCTACCGAGCCCTCAAAGGTGGAGCAGTCCCACAAAAGATTGTATTTTCGGGGGTTGGGAAAAGAGAAGATGAAATTGAATATGCCTTGAAAACGGGTATCCTCATGTTTAATGTAGAGTCTTCTCAGGAGCTTCAGGTGATCAATGAGGTGGCAAGCCGAATTGGCAAAAAAGCGGCGATCGCTATCCGCGTCAACCCTGATATCGATCCCAAGACTCATCCTTATATCTCAACTGGGTTGAAGCAGAATAAATTTGGGATTGATATCCTTCGCGCACCGATGGCTTACCGCCTTGCCTCTCAATTGCCAAATCTAAAGATTGTGGGAATTGATTGTCATATCGGATCCCAATTGGTCGAGGTAGAGCCTATTATCGAGGCCTTGAGGAGACTTAAACAATTGGTCGAAAATTTGAGAAAGGACGGAATGGAGATACAATATCTGGATTTGGGAGGTGGCCTTGGAATTACTTATGAGGATGAAGAACCTCCCCATCCCGTAGAATACGCCTCCACCATCCTTGAAGAACTTCAAGGATTCGGCTGCACCCTCATCTTAGAGCCAGGCCGCGTCATCGTTGGGAATGCAGGAGTTTTGGTCTCAAAGGTTCTTTACACCAAAGAGAATGAGGAAAAGCGGTTCGTAATCGTGGATGCAGGCATGAATGATCTGGTCCGGCCCAGTTATTACGGTTCCTACCACCAGATCCTTCCCGTGAAGGAGGAGACCAGGGAGGAGATTGTGGCTGATGTGGTGGGTCCTATCTGCGAGTCGAGCGATTTTTTAGCAAAAGGACGGAAAATGGCAATTCTCCATTCTGGTGAACTGATTGCCGTGATGAGTGCTGGCGCTTATGGGTTCTCGATGTCCACCAACTATAACTCAAGGCCGAGGATTGCAGAAGTTCTTGTTCGGGATGACCAGATGTTTGTGATCCGCAAGCGAGAGGGTTATGAAGACCTCATTCGGGGGGAAAAGATTCCTGATTTTTTAATTCGATCATAAGATTTTAAATCCGAAGCACGAAATCCGAAATTCGAAACAAGCACTAATGTTCAAAATACGAAGGACCCAAACAGATAAAAAATGTTTAGAATTTTGAAAATTTGAAATTAGAATTTGTTTCGGATTTCGATATTCGGATTTCGAATTTTTCAGCGAAAAGTCTGATTATGCTTCCATGAGACCAAATTTTGTTTGTGGCTGGGAGAGGCACCATGAAGATTCCTTTTATGAAGATGAGCGGCAGTGGCAATGACTTTATCCTCATCGATCATCGGGAACCCTTCCTGAAAGAGGATCATCTGAAAGACTTCATTCGGAAAGTCTGTCGAAGAAGAATCTCTGTCGGAGCAGATGGTCTCATTCTCATCGAACGGTCTAATAAAGCCGATTTCAAGTGGCGCTACTTTAATGCAGATGGAAGCGAAGCGGAAATGTGCGGTAACGGGGGCCGTTGTGCTGCCCGGTTTGCCCATTTAAAAGGGATCGCCGGTCCTTCTCTGAAATTTGAAACACTCGCTGGAATCCTCTCTGCTCAGGTGGATGGCAAAAAAGTGAAACTTGAAATGACCAAACCATTTGGTCTGAAGCTCGATGAAACCATTTTTATCGACGGGGAGGAACAGATTTTCTCAATCATTAATACAGGCGTCCCACATGCCGTTCTTTTTGTAGAAGATCTTGAAGGGTTGGATATCATCCGAATTGGAAGGGCGATTCGATACCATTCCTTTTTTGCACCGAGTGGAACCAATGCAAATTTCATCCAGTTGGAGAAGGGTTCTCAATTATCGATCCGTACCTATGAACGAGGCGTGGAAAACGAGACATTAGCCTGCGGCACAGGGGCTGTTGCTTCGGCCTTAATTGCTGCCTTCAAGGGCCTGGTAAAATCTCCGGTATCGATTAAGACCAGGGGAGGCGAGGTTTTGACGGTTTATTTTGAGATTGAAGGCCAGGAGGTAAAGAAAGTTTTTTTCGAGGGAGATGTCCACATCATCTATGAAGCTGAGATGTGGGAGGAGGCCTATCAATGAAAGAGATCAAAGCCATTGTCGTTGGCGCAGCCGGGAAGATGGGAAGCCGTATTATTCATATCATTAACGAAACCCCTTCGATTACCCTCTACCGTGCCATCGAGAGATTAGATCATCCATCTATTGGAAAAGATATTGGAGAAGTCATCGGATTGGGGAAAATGAATATCCCTTTGGAAGGGGATTTGAAGAAGGCAGGAGCGGATGTCATCTTCAACTTTACCAATCCTAAAACTTCCATAGAGAGTCTTGAATTCGCTAAAGAAACGAGTTCGGCCATTGTCATTGGTACGACGGGTTTGAGTCCCGAGCAGATTGAAAGAATCAAAGAACTTTCCAAAAGTGTTCGATGTGTTTTCTCGCCCAATATGAGCGTAGGAGTGAATGTCATGTTCAGGATCGTTCAGGAGGTTGCCCAGGTTTTGGGTCCGGAGTATGACATAGAAATTTTTGAAGCCCATCACCGTCTGAAAAAAGATTCGCCCAGTGGCACCGCAGCGAAATTGGGAGAGTTGATTGCCAACGCCATTGGACGAGATTTTGGTCAGGTTGGAGTCTATGGCAGGAAGGGGATGGTGGGTGAGAGGACAAAAGAAGAGATCGGGATGCAGGTGATCCGCGCGGGAGATATCGTGGGAGAACACACCGTGCTCTTCGGGGGGATTGGTGAACGGTTGGAGATCATCCACCGTGCCCACAGCCGGGATAATTTTGCACGCGGTGCAATCAGAGCAGCCCTCTGGGTGGTGAACCAGCCCAATGGCCTTTACGATATGCAGGATGTGTTAGGGCTAAAGAGGTGATGAATTACCAATAACCAAGCACAAATAATCAAGGCTACCTCTAAAAATGTCATTCCTGCCCCGTTTTTCAACGGGATAAACTCCAGCAGGAATCTATATTTCTGGATTCCCGTTTTCACGGGAATGACAGAATTATGATGGGGATTTAAAGCGGACACGAAACACGGTCACGGTCATGTAATTTATAGAGAGGGAGGCAAAATGAAGATTGTCAGATACAAGGATGGAGCATTGGTGAGGTGGGGCGTCATAGAAGAGGGTATGATTCGTGAAATGGATGGAGATCCTTTTGGCCACTTCCACCTGACCCCGAGAATGAAAACAATGGGAGAGGTGAAACTCCTTTCACCCTGCCTTCCCTCAAAAATTGTTGCTTTGGGTTTGAACTACAGGGACCATGCCGAAGAGGTAAAGATGGTTCCTCCCAAGGAACCCCTTCTCTTTATTAAACCTTCCACCTCTGTCATCGGACCGGGAGAGGCCATTGTCTATCCAAAGATTTCCAAGAGGGTGGATTATGAAGCTGAGTTAGCTGTAGTGATTGGGAAAGTAGCGAAAAAAGTTCCAGAGGAAAAGGCAGGGGATTATATCCTTGGATATACCTGTTTGAATGATGTAACCGCCAGGGATTTACAACCCAAGGATGGTCAGTGGACATTGTCGAAGGGGTTTGATACTTTTTCACCGATTGGTCCCTGGATTGTCACAGACATTGACCCCCATCATCTTGATGTATCGAGTTATCTGAATGGAGAGAGACGTCAGTATTCCAATACAAAGAACCTCATCTTTGGTCCCCATCAACTGGTGAGTTTCATCTCCCGGGTCATGACGCTTCTGCCAGGAGATGCAATCGCCACAGGGACGTCTTCTGGAATCGGTCCGATGGCCATTGGTGATCAAATCGATGTGGTGATCGAAGGGATCGGCACCCTTAGTAATAAGGTCGTTGCCGAGGAATAATTAATTCATGCTGAAAAATCCATCATGAAATTGATTGCGCAGATTTTAAATCAGATTACATTGATTAAAAAGATTGCGAAATCGTAAAGTTATTAATCTGTGTAATTAGTTGACACAATTTTTCAGTGGCAACTAATTAGGGGATGGGAGATGAACAGAAAAAAATCGATCGGATTCTATCATAGAGCATTGGAGATGATTCCAGGTGGGGTGAACAGCCCGGTCAGGGCCTTTAAGGCCATTGGCGTTCCACCCAGTTTTATTGAACGTGCAAAAGGGTCAAAAATTTTTGACGTGGATGGCAATGAATATATTGATTACGTGGGTTCCTGGGGGCCAATGATCCTGGGCCATGCCCACCCGAAGATTGTGGCAGCACTCAAAAGAGCCATCTCAAAGGGGACGAGTTACGGCGCTCCCACTCCCCTCGAAGTGGAACTTACCAGCAAAGTGAAGAAGGCCTTTCCTTCCATGGAATTGGTCAGGATGGTGAGTTCCGGAACGGAAGCGGTGATGAGTGCGATTCGAGTGGCAAGGGGTTATACAGGAAGGGCTAAAATTATTAAATTCGAAGGATGCTACCATGGCCATGGCGATAGTCTGCTTGTCAAGGCAGGTTCCGGTGCGATGACCTTTGGTATTCCTGATAGCCTCGGCATTCCAGAAGAACTGGCAAAACATACCTTGATCGCATCCTATAACAATCTGGAAAGTGTAAAAGCCCTGATCACTCAATATCCCGAGCAGATTGCTTGCATCATTGTAGAACCCATTGCAGGGAATATGGGAGTGGTTCTGCCTGAGAGGGGATTTTTAGAAGGATTGAGAAAAATCTGCGACGAGAAAGAGGTCCTTCTCATTTTTGATGAAGTCATTTCTGGATTCCGGGCAGCCTATGGAGGTGCTCAGGAGATTTACAAGATCAAAGCGGATATGACTTGTCTCGGGAAAATTATTGGAGGCGGTCTACCAGTAGGGGCCTATGGTGGAAAAAGAGCGATTATGGAGAAGGTCTCTCCTCTTGGAGGAGTCTACCAGGCAGGGACGCTTTCTGGGAATCCTCTGGCCATGACCGCAGGGATTACGACATTGACGCTCTTGAAGTCAAAAAAGATTTATCAGGATTTGGAGAAAAAGACTTTTTATTTAACAGAGAAAATTTCCGAATGTGCTGAGGAAAAGGGAATTCCTTTTTCCATCAATCGAACCCCAGGATTGTTCACCCTCTTTTTTACAGAGGGTCCGGTCAGGGATTACCGCACTGCCAAAATGAGCGATACGAAGCGATTTGCCCAATTCTTTATTGAAATGATGGAACAGGGTATCTATCTTCCTCCCTCCCAATTTGAAGCCTGGTTCATTTCTCTGGCCCACACCCAGAAAGATCTGGACAAAACCATCGAAGCCTGTGATGCCGCTTTTAAGAAGATTTAATTTTGAACAGTAAGGAGGTCGTGCTTTGTAACAAACGCTGTTAAATTGTTAACTATTTTCATAAATTAGTGACAAGTGAAGATGACCCCAAATCTTGACTTTATAGTTCCTGTCAAGAGCAAAAGCGAAAAAATCTAAACCTTCTGAAAATAGAGCTTTGTCCCTTTAAACGTCCCCTTATCTATTAGATGCTTCAATGAAAGATGAACGGTTCCGGGTCCTGAGCGAGAAGTTCCATTTCTCTGGTTTTCGAAAGTGGCAGGAGGAGATCATCGATACCCTCCTGGCGAGGCGCGATGTGGTCGTGGTCATGCCCACAGGAAGCGGTAAATCGCTCTGTTACCAGTTGCCTGCACTGCTTCTGGATGGGGTGACCCTGGTCATCTCGCCCCTGATTGCATTGATGAAGGATCAGGTGGATGGACTGGTGGAGAATCAAATCCCTGCCACTTTCATCAACAGCGTATTGACCCCTTCCGAGCAAGGGCAGAGACTGAGAGAGATTCAGCAGGGCAGATATAAGCTGGTTTATATTGCCCCTGAGCGGTTTCGGAATCCGGGATTTATGGAGGGGATTCAATCCTGCCGTGTTTCACTGTTTGCCGTTGATGAGGCCCACTGCGTTTCCGAATGGGGGCATGATTTTCGTCCCGATTACCTTCGTCTCAAAGGGGTTGTTGAAAAATTGGGCCATCCCCCTGTTGCCGCTCTGACAGCAACGGCCACTCCTGATGTCCGCCGTGATATCATCACCCAGTTGGGTCTCAGGCAGCCGATCGCCTTCGTTGCCGGTTTTGATCGCCCCAATCTCCGGTTTCATGTTAAAAAGGTGGACGGTGAGAAAGATAAGGTCGATGCGATTGTCACCCTCCTCAAAAAGGGATTGCGGAGAGGAATCATCTATGCCGCTACCCGTAAGAATGTAGAAACCTTAACCTCGGCATTACGGTCCAATGGCTACAAAGCGGGAAGTTATCACGCCGGCATGGAGATGGAGTCCCGCAAGGTTGTGCAGGACCTTTTTATGGAAGGAACCCTGCCGGTGGTGGTGGCGACAAACGCCTTTGGCATGGGCATCGATAAGGCGGATCTCCGTTTTGTCGTCCACTATGACATCCCCGGCTCCCTCGAGGCTTACTACCAGGAAGTCGGGCGCGCCGGGCGTGACGGGAAGCCTGCAACCTGTCTGCTCCTTTTTAACTACGCCGACACTTTCACCCAGGAATTTTTTATCGACGGAAGTTACCCACCCCAAGACATGGTCGAGAGGACGTACGAGGTCTTATGTGATATCGGGACAGATGAAATTGAGATGACCCAGAAGGCCCTGGCCCAGCGCCTCGGTCGCTCAAAATCGAATGAGATGGCCGTTTCTTCGTGCCTGAAGATTCTGGAGAAGGCCGGCTATATTGAGCGCGGATCGGAAGGGGAGCATCAGGCCAGGGTGACCCTGTGTATCGAGCCGGAGGAGCTTCATCGCCAGGTTGAGGGAAAGAGCAAATACCAGAAAGAGATTGTCAATTATTGTGTCGATGTTCTGGATGGATCGAAAGACAAGACCCTTCTGGTGGACCTGGATGTGATGGCCGAGCATCTGAATCTTGCACCGGAGCAGTTGAGACGACATTTCTCTACACTTCATCAAGCAGGGTCAATAGAATATCGACCGCCGTTTCGGGGCCGGGGTCTGAAAATACTGTCACGGGTTCCTATCCCCAAACTGAATATCAATTTTCAAGAGATTGAACGCCGGAGCCTTTTTGAGCGTAAGAAACTCCGAAGGATGATCGATTACGCCTATACTGACCAATGCCTAAGACGGTTTATTCTCGAATACTTCGGCGAGCGAATCGCAAAGAACAGTTGTGAAAACTGCTCGAACTGTCTCCATGAGGTTAAAACTCACACGCTCGGGACAATACCAAAAAAAGAAAAGATCATTAAGGGGAAACTCCCGAAGAAATCGGATCTTCCCTGCCATGAAGACCTGTTTGCCTCCCTGAAGGAAATGCGTCTCAAACTCGCTCAGGCATCCAACCTTCCCCCCTTTGTCATCTTCCATAACCGAACACTCATAGCCATCAGCCAGCAACTGCCTCAAACAACCTCTGAATTGCTTGCCCTCAAGGGCTGTGGCGAATATAAGGTATCGACTTACGGGGATCAGACGATTGAAGTGGTCAGGGCTTATCTCAAAAGGCATCCTGAGGCAAGGCCCTTGAGTGAGCATGATGGAGCTTCAGCAATACGACCTGTCCTGAAGAAACCTTCAGGGGGAAGCACCGTCGAGATCACATGGATGTTGTGGGAAAAGGGAGGGACTCTGGAGGAAATTGCCCGTAAAAGGGGTCTCACTTCATCGACGATTGCCGAACATCTTGTTCAGCTTATTGACGAAGGTCGGTCGATCAACCTTAACCGGATTCTTTCAAAGGAGCGAATCGCCCTCATTGAAGAAGCGATTGTTCGGGCCGGAAGCGAACGATTGGCCCCGATCAAGGCCCTGCTTCCTCAGGATGTAAGCTATGGTGAAATCCGTTTGGTTGCAGGGCAATATATTCGGAACGCGAAAGACAAAAATAAAAAGACATAAAGTGGGGCGGGTGGGGTCAAACCTTCAAAATTCAGGTAAGATTCTTCCCTTCAGAAACTCAATCCTTTCTCTTAACTGACTCTCTTTGTCCAACCTTCCCTCGATCCTCTTTATCGCATCACTTATGGCTGACCCCTTAATCCCAAAGTATCCCCCTATCTCTTTACCCTTTTCACCAGTCAATATTTTTGCCAAATAAATAGCTACCTGCCGCCCCTCATTTCCTTTTGCTCTCTCCACCAACTCTTTTCGATTCTTTCCGTAAAACAATTGACATGCCTTGATCACAGTATCAATAGATACTCTCTTCCGAAGCCTCTTCGCTTGGACAATCTCTTCATCAACTTTTATCCTCTCAATCAGTCTTAGAACTTTCGCCTTAAATGCCCCCTCCCCGAGGAGTAACCCTGCTTCCATCGTAGCGAATGGATTCTCATCTCTTCCTTCATCCGCTTCAACAAATTCTCTATAAGCTTTTACCGCCTTATTTCTATGGTTTGAAAAGTACGAAAGCGTCTCCTCTGTGTCAACCAATGAATTTTCTGCCTTCTGATTGATAAATACCCTGTAACTCGTCCAAGGATAATCCTGCAGTTCCTTGACCAATTTTGCTCTCACAGGATTCAAATGTATGTACCGACTTAACGAAATCAAATATCTATCTTTGTCCACAATAATCCCCTTAAATCGTCCCTGTAAGAGATGTCCGCTCCTCTGATACTTTCGATTAACATAAACGGTATAGCTCGTATTGATGTTCTGCATGATTTGGGATAAGTTCCCTTTCGGGGTCTCCAGGAGAAGATGATAATGATTATCCATCAATGCATAGGCATGAAGCAGAAAGCCATATCTCTCCTTTGTCCGGCTCAGTATTTTCAAAAACCTTTCCCGATCCGCGGGATTATAAAATATCTTATCTCGCTGGTTTCCCCTCGACGTGATGTGGTAAAAAGCATTTTCAAATTCTACCCTTAATTGCCTCGCCATGCCCATATTCTATTCAATTTGAAAAAATTGTCAATCGAATTTTGAAGGTTTGACCCCAACTTTTTTCAACTTTTGCCAACTTTCAACTCTCGTATCTCCCAACACCAAATTAAAAAAGCCTCTTCATTGACCGGCCTGTTGCTTTAGTAGAATCCAGCAAAACTGAATCGTATCAGAGGACAGAGAAATATTCGCTCGCCCTTGCGGATGAAGAGGGAAAAATTTTAGACTATATTTATTTTGAAGTGAGAGGTCCTGGGGTAGATCGAAAAAGATTGCCAGAAGATGAGAGAGGAGCTTTTACCCATTGATTAATATTTACATTGCGCGGCATGGGGAGACGACCTGGAATGCGGAGGGGAGAATTCAGGGCCGAAGCGACCCTGGGCTTAGTCCGAAGGGTTATGCCCAGAGTTTCGCCTTGCTTGAGCAGCTCAAAGACCGGCCCATCTCGGCCATCTACACCAGTACCCTTCAGAGATCGATTCTCACCGCTCAACCTGTCGCCGAACATTTAGGTCTTCCCATTCAGAAACAGTCTGAAATGGACGAGATCGCTTTAGGGATATTGGAGGGAAAAGGACTTTTTCATTTTGATGAAGAGCTGAAGAGTGAATGGGAGCAGTTCAAGGGGAACCGGTTTACCTACCGTATCCCGGGGGCAGAGAATTATATGGATGTTGCTGTCCGGATTAAGCCATTCGTGGAAAAGATCATTAAACATCATGAGGGCCAGGAGGTCCTGATCGTCGGTCACGGGGTGGTCAATCGGATTTTAATCGGGCTGCTTTTGGAATTTCCCCTGGAGGAGATCCTTAAGATCGAGCAGACCAATGATTGTCTTTATCTGGTTCAGAAAAGCGGGGAGTCAAGGGTCTTTTACTACTTGAATGGTGAAGTCAAAGAGGGGCTCCTGCTCGTAAGCCGGGAGACAAGTCCCTGACGAGAAACGAAAGAACGAAGAAGGCTTAATGGACATTCAAACCCGAAATTGGAAAATCCGTTGCGTGATCTACGATTGTGATGGCGTTCTCTTCGATTCCCTCGAAGCCAACACAAAATTATATAACGATCTCTGTGCTTTGGTGGGGAGAGTCCCTCTGAGGGAGGAAGAGCTGCAATATGTTCACACCCACACGGTCTATGAAGCTATCCACTTCATTTTTGGGAAAGAAAACGATTTGGAAAAAAAGGCCTTAGAATCTCTAAAACAGGTTGATTTAAGAAATTACCTTATCTATTTAAAGATGGAGCCTCATCTGTTTCAAACTTTAGAGAAGCTAAAAGAAAAAGGAATACTTCGGGTCATCAACACCAACCGGACGACCTCGATGAAATATATCATGGAAAAATATGATCTCTGGCAATATTTCGAGATGGTGGTGACAGCCCTCGATGTCAAAAACCCTAAACCTAACCCTGAATCAATCGAGAAGATTATCGAAGCATTTAAATTGAAAAAGGAAGAGATTGTTTTTGTAGGAGATTCTGATGTAGACCAACAGACGGCCAAATCATCGGGCATTAAATTTGTTGCTTATAAAAATAAAGAAATAGCCAATGATGCCTATATCAATGATCACCTCGATCTGTTGAATTGCCTTCCGAATTAAAAGAATTCTGCCAAAGTAACCTTCAAGTCCCTTCCCGCGATAGGCAAGAACAATCCAAAATGCCCCCTACTCCCCCTCCCCATTGTCGCCCAGAATTTCATTAGAAATGTTTGACAAATAGGAGATGATAAAGGAAAATAATACGGATTATTAAGAAAAGATTATAAAGCAATGGAAAATGAAGACCTTTCAAAACTGAAGATTGATAAATCTGTCAGGACTTTTCGGCCGGTCAAGCGTAAAAGGCTTGTCTATTTTGTAGTGGTCACCCTGCTGATCATCATTGCGGGTTTCCTCTACTTGAGCGGCTTCATTTCACCGGCCATCCCAGTGGAAATGGCAAGCATTTCCCAGGTCTATCCCTCCCAGACCATTTCCCAGTTAAATGCGAGTGGTTATGTTGTGGCCCAGCGAAAGGCTGCTGTGGCTTCCAAGATCACCGGCCGGCTTGTTTCGCTGATGGTGGAAGAAGGGAGCAGGGTAAAAGAAGGACAGGTGATCGCCCGCCTGGAAAACGAGGACGCCGTTGCAGCCCGTGATCAGGCAGATGCGAACCTGAAGGTGGCCCGCGCCAATCTAAAAGGGGCCAAGGCGGAACTCGAAGAAGTTTCCCTTACGTTCAATCGAGACAAACAGCTCATCGCAAAGGGAGTGATATCGAGGTCCCAATATGATACTTCTGAAGCCCGTTTTTTAAGGGGTCAGGCTTCAGTGGCGGCGGCAGAGGCGGCAATAAAAGCCAGCTCTGCGGCCCTTCAGGGAGCCAATGTCGCTCTGGAATACTCTCTGATCAGGGCTCCTTTCAATGCGGTCGTCTTGACAAAGAACGCTGATATCGGGGATATCGTAACACCTCTTGGAGCGGCTGCCAATGCAAAGGCTGCTGTCGTCACCATTGCTGACTTAAATTCCTTGCAAGTTGAAACAGATGTTTCAGAAACCAATTTAGGACTCGTGAAGGTTGGACAGCCCTGCGAAATCCAACTTGATGCCATCCCAGATTCACGTTTCCGTGGAGAAGTCCATGCGATCGTTCCAACAGCGGACCGGGCCAAAGCCACCATTATGGTGAAGGTTCGCTTTTTCGAAAAAGATCCCCGTATCCTACCTGAGATGAGGGCAAAGGTTGCCTTTCTTTCACGGCCATTGAAGCGAGAGGAGGAGAAACCGAGGACAGCGGTGATTCGGTCGGCTATTGTCAACCACGGGGACCAAAAAACTATTTTTCTTGTCCAAGGGGACAGAGCCGTGGAGACAGCCATCACCACGGGAGAGCAATTGGGTGAGATGATCGAAGTATTGGGAGGAGCCAAAGCAGGAGATAGGGTGGTGGCGAAGCCGCCGAAGAGATTGAAAAACGGGTCCAGGATCAAGGTCGCTGAAAAGTGAGGATGGAAGGGAAAACACCCATTGTTGAAATAAGAAATTTGAGCAAGTCCTAT
>Ga0066637_10002477_pt1 | contig 12310 bp, 15 predicted proteins | sample CryGeyCG2014_020_FD_62737 | JGI IMG/M metagenome (GOLD analysis project Ga0066637, IMG submission 62737) | Groundwater microbial communities from aquifer - Crystal Geyser CG08_land_8/20/14_0.20 | ecosystem: Environmental > Aquatic > Deep subsurface > Groundwater | place: USA: Utah: Grand County...
AAGCAAAACAATTTTCAAATCCTTTTAAGAAAAATTTGGCGGGCGGGCGTTAAAAAATTGAAAGAAAATTGTTTTGCTTTGCTCGCCGAAGTTCGGCGGGCGGAAACGCGAAGCGGAGTTAATCAAGCATTTTTTGCTCAAAAAAGGTTCGAGCTTCGTTCAGTAATTGCGATTCTTTATTGATCATGAAAACAGCAGACTTTGACTTTAGTTTTCCAGAAAACCTCATTGCCCACGCGCCAGTTAAAAGGCGTGATTGTTCGCATTTGATGGTCTTAGACCGGACTAAACAAACTATCCAGCATAAACACTTTTACGATATTGTTGATTTTCTGCACCCTGGGGACCTCCTTGTGCTTAATGATACTAAAGTCATCCCCGCCAGGTTGTTTGGCAGGAAAGTGAGGGGAGGAGCAAGGGTTGAGGTCTTTTTAGAAAGTAGAGAGCAGAGCGTAGGACGTAGAACGTGGGAAACCTGGAAATGTTTGGTTAAGCCTGGGAAGAGATTAAGGGTTGGGAGTGAAATTGTTTTTGGCCAAGGGCAGCTTTTGGGCAGAGTTGTTGAAAAACTAAAGGGTGGGGAGCAGATAATTGAATTCAAAGCTAAAAAAGGGAAAGTTTGTGAAATGATTCACAAACTGGGGGAAATTCCGCTGCCGCCGTATATTAGGAAGATAGCCGAAAAGTCGAGCAGCCGAGCAGCCGATAGCCGTGCCAAGCGCTACCAAACTGTTTACGCGGCTAAGGAGGGTGCTTCGGCCGCGCCGACCGCTGGCCTTCATTTTACTAAGGCTTTGCTGGCCAAGCTCAAGAAAAAAGGGGTCAAAATTGCTTATATTACTTTACATACTGGGCTGGGTACCTTTTTGCCGGTAAGAAGTGAAGAGTTGAAAGACCACCAGATGCACGCTGAATATTTTGAGGTCCCGGCCAAAGTTTGTGAAATGATTCACAAAGCGAAAAGGGTCATTGCGGTGGGGACGACGGTGGTGAGGGCGCTAGAAACAGTAGGGAACGAAAATTCGATATTTGATATTAGAAAGTTTGATATTCGTAGAGCAACGAATTTTCGCATCTCGAATTTCGAATCTCGAATCTCGTCCCCAATCCCCGGCTCTACTATTCTCTTTATCTACCCAGGGTTCAAATTCAAGGTTGTTGACGCCATGATTACCAATTTTCATTGGCCAAGATCAACCTTGATTATGCTTGTTTCTGCTTTTGCGGGCAAGGATTTTGTGATGCGAGCCTATCAAGAGGCGATCAAACAAAAATATCTTTTTTTCTCCTTTGGCGACGCGATGCTGATTGTGTGATCGTTGGATAGTGATCTTTCCAAGATGCGACAGATATTATGTTATAATAATTTTATGACCTTCAAGTTTGAGATCATCAAGAAGTCTAAGAAGTCTAAGGCCCGGGCAGGAAAGATCCACACTCTTCATGGAGTCATCGATACTCCGATGTTTATGCCGGTTGGGACTATGGCGACGGTTAAGACGATGTCACCGCGAGAGCTTAATGAGATCTGCGCCCAGATAATTCTTGGTAATACTTATCATCTATACCTTCGGCCAGGAGATCAATTGATCAAAGAGGCTGGGGGCTTGCATAAATTTATGAGTTGGGATAAGCCGATTCTCACTGATTCGGGCGGCTTTCAGGTCTTTTCCCTGGCCCACATGCGCAAAATTACTGACGAAGGGGTTATCTTTACTTCTCATCTTGACGGGAGCAAGCACTTTTTTACCCCGCAAAAGGTTCTGGAGATCCAGACCGCCTTTGGGAGCGACATTATGATGCCGATTGATGAGTGTGTGGCCTATCCTGCGGAGAAGAAAGAAGTTGAGAAGTCGGTGGAGAGGACGAGAAAATGGGCAAGGGAAAGTAAGCAGATAGTAGATAGTAGAGCACGGAGCGCAGGAGATGGGACATTATTTGGAATAGTGCAAGGCGGGACGTATATTGATTTGCGCAAACGGTCAGCCGAGCAAATTGCAGAGATTAACTTTCCTGGTTATGCGATTGGCGGGCTTTCTGTTGGTGAACCGCAAGCAGCGATGTTTGAGATGCTGGATGTTGTGACTGATATCTTACCGGATGAGGGGCCGCGGCATTTGATGGGGGTGGGCTTTCCTTCTGACATCATGGGGGCGGTCAACCTTGGCGCAGATATTTTTGACTGCGTAATTCCCACGCGCCTCGCTCGCCACGGGACTTATCTTGGTTATAATGGAAAAACTAGTATCCGTAATAAGGTCTTTGAAAAAGATTTTACTCCGATGGACCCTGATTGTGATTGTGATTGTTATGCTTGCCAGAACTTTACCAAGGCTTATATCCGTCACTTATTTTGGGCGCGGGAGATATTGGGACTCCAACTGTTAACTATTCATAATCTACGCTTTTATATTAAGATGATGGAAAAGATCAGGGAAGACATTTTAGCTGAATGAAATACATAGCAGACCTGCATATTCACAGTAAATACAGCCGCGCGACCTCACCACAGATGGACCTTGAGGGTTTAGCCCATTGGGCAAAATTAAAAGGGATTGATGTTGTGGCGACAGGGGATTTTACTCATCCGGCCTGGGTTGCCGAGCTAAAAAAGAAATTAAAACCGGCTGAAGATGGTTTTTATGAATATAATGGGGTGCGCTTTATTTTAAGCGTTGAGATCAGTAGCATTTATTCTAAAGGCGGCAAGGTCCGTAAAATCCACAACTTGGTCTTTGCTCCATCCTTAGAAATTGTTGAGAAAATTAATTTCGAGCTTAATAAAATAGGAAATCTAACAGCAGATGGCAGGCCGATTTTAGGATTGGACGCGGAGAAGCTGGCTGAAATAGTTTTTAACATCTCCAAATATTGCGTAATTGTCCCAGCCCATGCTTGGACCCCCTGGTTTTCTATCTTTGGCTCAAAATCAGGCTTTGACACGATTGAGGAATGTTTTGGTAAGTACTCAAAATATATTTTTGCGATTGAAACTGGGCTTTCGTCTGATCCGGCCATGAACTGGCGGCTATCGATGCTGGATAATATCAGCTTGATCTCCTGTTCTGATGCGCATTCACCCTCAAAATTAGGACGAGAGGTCTGCGTTTTTGAAACTGAACTTTCTTATAATGCTATGTTTTCTGCGATTCGTCATAAAAACCCAAGTAAATTCTTGTTTACAGTTGAGTTTTTCCCAGAAGAGGGGAAGTATCACTATGATGGGCATCGGGACTGTCAGATTCGCTGGACTCCCAAGGAGACCAAGGCTCACAATAAACTTTGCTCAGTTTGCGGCCGGCCAGTCACTGTTGGTGTCATGCACCGGGTTGATGACTTAGCTGATCGCAGCGATGGTTTTCGGCCAGCTACAGCGATCCCTTTTAAAAGTATGATCCCGCTCCAGGAAATAATTGCAGAGAGTAAGGGGAGAGGGGTGGGGACCAAGGCGGTGCAGGAGGCTTATCATTCAGCGGTTCAAAAATTAAGGACAGAATTTAAAATTTTGCTTGAGACTTCAGCTGATGAGCTGCGGGCGGCCCTTTTACCAGAAATCGCAGACGGGATTATTAAGGTGCGTGAGGGAAAAGTCAGCATTGCACCGGGTTATGATGGCGAGTTTGGCAAGATCAAGATATTTTCCGAGCCTCACCCCGCCTCGTCCGCCTCTGGCGGACTCGGCACCTCTCTTCATTTTATGGAGAGAGGAATATAAGCAAGTTGATGAAGCAAGAAGCTAAGTTATTTAAAATATATAACAAATTACTAGATTATTTTGGTCCTCAACATTGGTGGCCAGCGGATTCGCCTTTTGAAGTGATGGTTGGCGCGATTTTGACGCAGAGCACGAATTGGGGCAATGTTGAAAAGGCGATAGCTAATCTAAAAAGAGTAAAAGTCCTAACCCCAGAAAAGATAGTAGAAAGTAGAGAGCAGAGCGTAGAACGTTGGATTAAACCCTCTGGATACTTTCGGCAGAAGGCGAGAAAACTTAGGGCTTTTGCAAAATTCTTTTTGAGGGAATATGGTGGGAGGCTGCGAGCGATGAGGTGTGAGGGGGTTCAAACGTTGCGCGAAAAGCTATTGGCTGTGCATGGGATTGGGCCGGAGACTGCTGACTCTATACTATTATATGCGCTTAATAAGCCCAACTTTGTGGTTGATGCTTATACTAGAAGAATTGGCCAGCGCTTGGGGTTATTTGATTTTGAGGACTATCATCAGATCAAAGAATATTTTGAAAATAATCTGCCCAAGCGAGTTAGGCTCTATAATGAATATCATGCTTTGCTGGTTGCCCTAGGTAAAAATTTTTGCCGACCACGCCCCTTGTGCCAAAATTGTCCTCTAAATGGATTGGGCCGGTGTAAAAAAAACTAGCATAAAAAGTGAAATTTAATTTTTTCCTTCTCGAAATAACAGTATATGAAAAACCAATCAATTGAAGGACTAAGGGTCCGTCGTTCTTGGGTTAAAACTAAAGCCCTGGAAAGGGGCATTGAAAAATTGCGCGCTGATTTGACGGAAGCTATTATCCGTTCCAAGCAAGGTCTAAATTATCAAGGTGATTTAGCGGCAATTGGAATTGATTTTGGCCAAAGAACTTTGCGGGTGGCGGTTTTAAGAAGAGCAATTAAACAGGGCTTATTGAACGAAATTGTGCTGCGTCCTAATGATCCCTGGGAAGAGAATCGGGTCCTTAAAGTAGTGATTGGCAAATTAGGTCGTCGCTCCAGTGTCCTATGGACGATAGGAGGCCCGACGCTTCAGACCCTCCTTGATTTTAAGTAAAGATTTGCTCCGCTAAGTTTTGTTTCGGCAATTGTCAATATGTCAGGCAAAGCAGAGACCAGACGGGTAGAGTATTTGCAAGCAGCCCTTGATTTTGCGGCAGAAAGGTTGGCTGGGGAAGATTTTGATCAGGCGATAGGAGAGGTGGCTCGTGCTCTAACTAATTTGAGAAATCCTCGACAGGTAACCTCATTCAAAGCCCAGATCATTAAGTTGGTCGAGAGTTCTTCCTTATCCATGGACGATGAGCTGGATTGGACGGTGCGCCAAGTAGCGCGGTTAGCTTATCTAAGCCAGGTGAGTGAAGATAGTTTGTATTTAGGTGTGGCTTGGAATCTAGTTAAATCGTTTACTGCGAGCGACCGGATTTGCCAAGGGCTAGAAGTGATCCTTAGCTCGATTGATGAGAGCCAGCATGTTTTAGTCCCAGCAATATTGGATTTTGTTAACACCCGGGCCAAAGAAATTCTTACTGGCCAAGAGCTTCTATACTTGGCTCAAATCGCGGGGGTTAATGGGGCCAGGCTCTCTAGTGAAAAACTGGTCGGTCTTTCTGAGGAAATACTGTCTGCCCCAGAACTTGTTACAATAAACCCATCTGGTTTTTTTTGCGGTTAGTGCGGGTCAAGGGATGGAGCAGATTCCTTCAGTTTTGGAAAAGATGTTGAGCTGGCTTAGGCGCTTCAATGCAACTCAATTTGAGGATGTTTTGTGCCAGCCGGTTTTTGTTCTGCTTAGCCAATTATTGCCTCTTTGCGACCTTTGTTTTATCGAGAAGTCTTTGTTATCAATCTTAGAAGTAATCGGTGAAATGAAAGAGTATAGAAGCAGCGGGCTGGCAAGCTTTGTAAACTTAGTTGAAGATCTGGAAATTAGGAGGCAAAGAAATGTTCAGCCAAGGGATGAAAAGGGGCTAGCAAAAGACGATTTTGCTGGGCTTAGGCGAACTTTAGCTGAAAAAATACTTGCACTTTTGGGGCATAGGGACCTTGCTTCTTCTAAAGAGGTGTTGCCAATCTTGTCGACCTTAGGCGCTTGGAGCCTGGGGCGTACAGCTATACAAATTCCAGATGCGTCCAAAGTAAGAATGTCTAACCAGGCAAGTTTCAGCTTTTTGGAAGAGGGGATGGCCTTAGCTGATCTGGAGGTCATCTCATGGACAATTTGACCTCTTTGTGTCAGTAAGGTATAGTATCTTCAAATGCTCCTTGATGACATCATTGCCAATAAACGCCAGGAAATAGAGAAGTTCAAAGGGGTTGATTTGGCTCGTTTTGCGGGCAAGGTTGGTCCTACTCAAAATTTCTTAGCCGCTTTTCACAAAGATAAATTGACGTTAATTGCTGAAGTAAAAAAAGCCTCACCCTCGGCTGGCTTGATCCGCCAAGATTTTGACCCGGCTGCTATTGCCAAAATATATGAACAGTCTGGGGCAGGGGCTATTTCTGTCCTGACCGATGAAAAGTTTTTTCAAGGTAAGATTGATTATCTTAAATTAGTGAAAGAGGCTGTGGCTGTGCCTGTGCTGCGCAAAGATTTTATCATTGATGAGTCCCAAATTTACGAAGCGCGTATTGCCGGGGCTGACGCGGTGCTTTTAATTGCTCGAATTCTTCAAGATAGTGAACTAATTAACTTTCTTTGCCGAGCGCATGAACTGGGCATGAAGGCCCTGGTTGAGGTCCATAATGAGGCAGAGCTTGAAAGGGTCTTAAATACTGAAGCCAAAGTTATTGGGATCAACAATCGCGATCTTGAGACTTTGAAAGTTGACCTTGGGATAACCAGCCGTTTGATTGAAACTTTCCCGCAAATCAAAGCAAGGATTATTATTAGTGAAAGTGGGATTAAAACAGCTAATGACATTGATAGGTTAAGACAAGTTGGTGTCAATGGGGTTTTAATTGGTGAGACTTTAATGAAGGCTGGCGAGATAGGGGCAAAAGTTAAGGAATTGGGATTTTGAGAGTTAACAATTGTTTGTTAATTGCAATTGGTCTTTTGTTATTTGCCACGCAAGTGGTGGCCATGGATGTTCCTCCGTCGACCAAAGAAGTGGTAACCCCGACGGTGGCGTTTGTGTGCGAGATCGGTCTGCCGGGTTCTGGGGATGGTCAGTTCTATTATCCATACGATGTAGCTTTGGGTGTGGTCGGTGACCCAGCAACTGGGCAAGGCAACCTTTTTGTGGCTGATACTGGTAATAACCGCGTGGTCAGATTAGACGAAGATGGTAACTTTCTTTATCAATTTGGCGGCTTTGGTACGAGCAGTGGGAAGTTTAACACCCCGGTGGGCTTGTGCGTTGATTTTAATTTTCGGATCTACACCTCAGAAAAAGATAATGATCGGATCCAGCTCTTTGATATCAGGGGAAATTATATTGCTCAGGTGGCAACAGGCGAGGTTAAATATCGCAGCCTTTATGACCCAGGCGGGCTGGCGGTTGACAATCTAGGGAACCTTTACATTGCTGATTCTGGTAACGACCGGATCTTAAAATATAGCAATACGGCTGAGTTTTTAGGTGAGGTGGGTGGTTTTGGCTATGGCAGCGGATTTTTTGATGGCCCAGGTGGGGTGGCGGTTGATCGCGACGGTTATATTTATGTGGCAGATACAGGCAATCATCGTGTTCAAAAACTTGATTATGATGGTCAACCGTTAGTTTCTTTTGGCAAGCTAGGTGAGGCTGAAGGCTTTTTTCACCGACCTTGCCGCTTGGCGGTCGATGATAAGTTTATTTATGTCACAGATTGTGATAACAACCGCTTTCAGGTTTTTGCTAAGAACGGACAATTTGTGCTGGCTTATGGGAGCAAGGGCAGCGGCTGGGGGCAGTTTAACGGCCCAATTGGGATTTGTGTTGGCAAGCGAGGCCAAATATTTGTGGCAGATACTGGCAACCATCGCATCCAGCAATTTAAGATCACTTATTAACCCTCCCAGTTCCTAGCCCCTAATACTCAAAGCAAATTGAAATTTCGTCTTCCTTTTAACGATATATATATAGAAAGGGAGGATCACGAATCCCATGAAAAAAATCAGGCTAGACCATTTAAAAACATCCCTTGACGAGATTAAGCGGTTGCAACGACTGGAAAGCTTACGCGGTGTTGAGGACATAGTTATCAAGCACATTGTGCTTTTGATCGAAACTGGGACAAGTGAGGCTAGGGAAGAGCTGCTGGCGATTGAAAAAGTGATCAATGAAGAGCTGACCATGACTAGAGAGAACCTTTTAATCTCCGCGTTAAAAAACAGCCTAAAAGGGGCCTTGTCTGTGGCCAAGTTTTATCTCCTGTGATACTATGTTTCGCAGGCCATGAACTTTTTGGAAACCAAAAATTTAAGCAAGAGCTTTGATCAGGTCTTAGCAGTCAACCAGGTGAACCTATCTATTAACCAAGGTATTAGCCTTGGTTTGGTCGGGGAATCAGGGTCTGGTAAGACCACTTTATCCCGTTTAATCCTTGGTTTAATTGAGCCAACCTCGGGTCACGTTCTATATAATAATGTAAAGGATATCCGCCGGGAGCTACAGATTGTTTTCCAAGACCCCCAAACCTCGCTTAACCCTAGGATAAGGATTGGTGAGGCGATTGCTGAGCCGATCTTGATCCATCAGCTTTGGCCCAAAGACAAGGTTTTAGATAAAGTAGTAGACCTCCTGACTATGGTTAAATTACCAGCTGACTATGGCCGCCGCTTCCCCCATGAGCTCTCAGGTGGTGAGCGCCAAAGGGTGGGGATTGCCCGGGCCTTGGCCACAGAACCTCGCTTACTAATTCTTGATGAGCCGGTCTCTGCCCTTGATGTTGCTATCCAGGTTGAGATCTTAGAATTACTTAAGCAGTTAAAACAAGAGTTAAAATTGACCTATCTTTTTATTGCCCATGATCTCTCAGTGATTGGTTTTATGTGTGATCAGGTGGCAGTGATGGAGTCTGGCCAGATTGTGGAGCTGGGTTCTATTGAGACTGTTTTAAAGACCCCCCAACACCCCTACACCAAAAAACTTTTAGCCTCTGTTCTTTGAATCCCTGAACGAATCCCCAAAAAATATGGGAAGTTTGGGGAGATGGCGACCCCTTCGAGGGGATTCAGGCCAAGTTTTTTTGGGAAACCTTATTAGTCTCATAAGAAATATTGGTTCTTTCGTAATTATTGTGGAAACCTCCTAGGGTTCAGTAAGCCACAGTGCTGATGAATTTTTAATTTGAAATACTTAACGTCTTTGTAACCATAGGCCATCCGCTTTAGTCTTTTGATTTTGTTGTTAATACCCTCTGATATTGCGGAGCTAATTTTCTTTTTGAACCAGTTTTTGTCTGATGTAAAATTTGTCGTAAACAATCGTAGCGTTAACCGCATGCTTGGTTGTTGAGCTAATGTAAGTTCTGTTAGCGGTCAATATATTAAGATTGAGATAAGCCACAGGGTTAATCGGCTGGCCTCAAGGAACTTCTTTAAATCCCCAACTGTTTTTATTTTTTGATCCATCATTATTAGCTTATTCATAAACTCAATAATGACATCTTTGGTTATTTCAGGGACATTTTGCGTTGGAAACGCCCCTTATTTCAGGGACATCTTGCGTTGGACAAGGCTGGGGATTTAACAATCTCTGGTTATGATGTAAGATATAACAAACTTAAGGCCCTTTTTTTTATTCGTTAAGGAGGCAAGAAAAATGACCAAGAAACTATTAGAAGTGTATAGGTGTGAGGTTTGTGGCAATATGGTGGAATTGGTCCATCTGGGGGGTGGGGAGCTTGTCTGCTGTGGCCAGCCGATGAAGCTGATGGTGGAGAATACAGTTGATGCAGCTAAAGAAAAACATCTCCCTGTAATTGAAAAAACTGATAAAGGTGTTTTGGTTAAAGTCGGCTCGGTTGCTCATCCAATGGAGGAGAAACACTATATCGAATGGATTGAAGTGCTTGCTGACAGCAAGGCTTACCGTAAATTCTTAAAACCAGGTGATAAGCCGGAAGCAGAATTTTGTGTTAAAGCTGAAAAGATCGAGGCCCGAGAATATTGTAATCTTCATGGACTTTGGAAAGCTTAATGAACCAAGAGGCACTCCATAAAATAACGTACGGCATTTATATTCTTTCAACCGAGTTTGAGGGGAAGCCTAATGGCCAGATTGTTAACTCGGTCTTTCAGGTCACTGCCGAGCCGGCCACAATTGCGGTTTCACTTAATAAACAGAATTTGACCTGTGAGTATCTGCTGAAGACCAAAAAATTCTCTCTCTCCATGCTGGAGAAGAATACCCCGATGACCTTCATCGGCCAGTTTGGCTTTAAGTCAGGACGCACCAGCAATAAGTTTGAAGGGATAAGCTCAAAAAAAGGAACAACTGGTATGCCGATTGTCTTAGACCATGCTTTAGCCTGTCTTGAGGCAGAGGTGATCGGCCAGCTGGAGGTAGGGACCAATATTATAATAGTAGGGAAGATTCTTGAAGCCGAAGTCCTCAGTCAACTTGAGCCTATGACCTATGTGTATTATCATGATGTAAAGAAGGGGTTTTCGCCGAAAAATGCGCCAACCTATATTAAGGCTGAAGAGATGGTAGCTAAGAAAGGGGAGAAAACAATGGATAAGTATGTCTGTAAGGTCTGCGGTTATATTTATGATCCAGTTGTCGGGGACCCTGATAATGGGGTCGCAGCTGGGACAAAGTTTGAAGATGTCCCTAATACTTGGGTCTGTCCAATTTGTGGGGCAGGCAAGGACCAGTTTGAGGAGGTGAAATAAATCATGGTGAAACTTTGGGTGTGTGAAATTTGTGGTGACCCTTATATTGGCGAGGCGCCGCCGGCCAATTGCCCATTTTGTGGGGTAGATCAAAAATATATTAAGGAAGCCAAAGAGGCTAAGGTTACTTTTAAGGTTGATTTAAATGAAAAAGATCGGGCCAATGCTGAGCATGCTTTGCAGGTTGAGATCAGTAACGCGGCTTTTTATTTTTGCGCAGCGGAAAAAACCGACGATCTCGAGGGTAAATTATTATTTAAAGCGTTAGGGAAAGTAGAAGCAGAACATGCCAGTGTTTGGAAAAAGATATTAAAACTGGCTAGCATTGTCAAGGGTAATGATCCCTGTCATGTGAGTAATCAAGAGAATCTTGAAGATTCACATGTTAGGGAGACCCGGGCAATAGAGTTTTATAAGCAGGCGGCTAAAGAAGCTCAAAATAGTAGGATCAAACAGATTTTCGAGGCTTTTGTCGAGGTTGAAAAAGATCATTTGGGCCTTTCAAAAGAAAGATTAAAATAATAATAGGGGAGGGTTTTTAAATGGGAAAGAGTATAAAAGGAACCAAGACTGAGAAGAATCTGTTGGCTTCGTTTGCTGGTGAATCGCAAGCCAGGAACCGCTACACTTATTTTGCCAGTGTAGCGAAAAAGGCTGGGTATGAGCAGATTGCGGCGATCTTTCTAGAGACAGCTGAAAATGAGAAGGAACATGCCAAGAGATTTTTTAAGCTACTTGAGGGTGGGGAGGTTGAGATCATGGCCAGCTATCCAGCTGGGGTAATTGATGATACTGCCGGGAACCTTAAGGCTGCGGCCGAAGGGGAGAACCTTGAGTGGACCAAGCTTTATAAAGAGGCGGCTGAAACAGCTAGGGCTGAAGGATTTCCTAATGTGGCTGACCAGTTTGAGCAAATTGGAAAAGTTGAGGTAGAACACGAAAAAAGCTACCGCAAACTTTTGGCGAATCTAAAGACTGACAAGCTGTTTAAGTGTGAGGTTGTGGTACGCTGGAAATGTCGCAATTGCGGCCGCATTATTGACGGCAAGGAGGCGCCGGAAAAATGTCCGGCTTGTGACCACCCCAGGGCTTATTTTGAGTTGCTAGCAGAAAATTATTAATTGACTTTTCGCTAAAACAAAATTGTTAAATCTATCAGAAACGGAGATAAGATCGTCCAGAAAATTGTCCGCTATGTTGGCATTGCCATAGACAACAAAGAATTAAAGCAATTAAAGTTACTGGCTGAGTCTATTCGGTTTAAATTAGAAGCTGATGACCAGGCAATGCTTTTTGAGCCTGAAAAATTAGCCCGCCTCAACTTAAAAACTAAAAAAGCCAACCAGGCCGCAAAAGAAAAAGAAGACGATTACAAGGTCAATCTAAAGAACCTGAAGGAAGAACAACGTCTGGTTCAAGGGATTCCCGATGTTTACGGCAAACTTTTTGATGATCTTGGCTACCGCCAGGCCTTTAAAAACCTGGCCAGGCAAGTTGCCACGGTCGAGACTTTTAAAAATGTTGTTCTGGCTCGCGTTGCCAATCCCCAGAGCAAACGGGCTTCGGTAGACATGCTGGAAGAAACCTTTGGCATCTTTATTAACTTGCAAAGCGTTTACAAAATGATGGACAAGCTAAAAAATGTCATCCCCGTTTTCAAACGCTACCAAAATCATCAACCACAGTAGTACCACTTGGTTAAGTTAGTTAGGGCTACTCCACATTAAAATGTGAGGAATAGGCAGAAGAA
>Ga0066637_10002489_pt1 | contig 12290 bp, 11 predicted proteins | sample CryGeyCG2014_020_FD_62737 | JGI IMG/M metagenome (GOLD analysis project Ga0066637, IMG submission 62737) | Groundwater microbial communities from aquifer - Crystal Geyser CG08_land_8/20/14_0.20 | ecosystem: Environmental > Aquatic > Deep subsurface > Groundwater | place: USA: Utah: Grand County...
GCTATGGAGAATGTGGAAAAGCGTGATTCAGCTTTGCATTTGATGGGCTTGGTCAGCTCGGGCGGAGTGCACAGTTTTAATGAACACGCTTATGCTCTGATCGAGCTGGCCAAACAGCAGGGCGTTAAAAAGCTTTTTATTCACGCTTTTCTGGATGGCCGCGACACTCCGCCAAAGAGCGCGGAGAATTTTATCAGCAAGTTGATGGCCCACATGAAAGAGGTTGGCATTGGGAAAATCGCGACATTGACCGGCAGGTTTTACGCCATGGATCGGGATAATCGTTGGGAAAGGGAAGAAAAAGCTTTTCGAGCTTTGGTAAAAGGGGAATCGGAAAAACGCGGGGTCGATCCGATTGTTTTGATTCAGCAAAGTTACGTTAACGGGGTTTATGACGAAGAATTCGCGCCAACAGTCATCACTGATGATAAAGGTAAGGCATTGGGGGAAATTCAGGATGGCGACAGCGTGATTACTTTTAATTTTCGGCCAGACCGCATGAGGCAAATTACCAAGGCTTTTACTTTACCGGGTTTTGACAAATTTGACCGCGGCCCGTTTTTTAAAGATTTGTTTTTTGTAACCATGACTGAATACGATAAAGATCTGCCGGTAACCGTGGCCTTTCCGCCGATAGAGATAAATTTCCCGGTGGCCCGCGTGGTTTCTGAAGCCGGGCTCAAGCAACTGCATATTACCGAAACTGAAAAGTACGCTCATGTTACCTATTTTTTTAATGGCGGGCATGAACAGGCTTACCCGAAGGAAGATCATGTTTTAATCCCCAGTCCGCATGTGCCAAGTTATGATCGCAAGCCAGCCATGGCTGTCAGGGAAATTACCGACCGGCTGGTCAAAGAATTGACCAAGGGGACTTATGATTTTTATGTGGTAAATTTTGCTAATGCTGATATGGTAGCTCATACCGGCAACATGCAGGCGACCATCGAAGCTTTGGAAATTTTAGATGAATGCATTAACCAAGTTGTCGAAGCTACTTTGGGCATGAATGGGGTTTTATTCATAACCGCTGACCATGGCAATGCCGAGGAATTGCTAAACTTGCAAACCGGGTCAATTGACAAAGAGCATTCCACCAATCCAGTGCCTTTGATAGCCCTGGCAAATTCTTGGAAAGATAATTCGCCATACATAATTCCGGGCGGGATGGAGGCGTTGGATATGGCCCAGCCAGTGGGCATCTTAGCCGATGTGGCCGTAACCATTTTGGAAACCATGGGTTTGCCAGTTCCGGAAGAAATGACAGGCAGGAATTTATTAACTTAGCTAATCGTTTATGCCTGCGCTTGCCAATGTTGTTAATCTGCCAGCACCCCGGGCTTATTTAAAAAGGCATCACGGCTTTTTTCGAACTCTAATAACCCTGCCTTTTTTTGTGGTTGGCGCGTTTTTTTTAATATCCCAATCTCCAAAACCAAGTTTTTCTTCACCCTTGACCAATGGTTACTTGCTGCTGGATGCGCCGGTTGTTGTTGATTTTTCCTGGCCGGTTTCCAGAAATTTGACTTTTTCGATCAGCCCGAATGTCGAGGGGGAGTTGAGTTTTGAATCGGATTTATTCAAAGGCCGTTTGGTTACGCGGGCGGTATTTACGCCGGATTTTACCTGGGATCCCCAGACAAAATACGAAATTACTTTTTCCGATGTCCAGAACCCGATCTCAGTCCTGCAAAATCCAAAAACCTATTCAATGAGTTTTACCACAGTTGCTTCTTCTAGAATTGTTAATATCAAGCCCAGTCAGGGGGAAGTAATTTCAGCTGATGAAAAGTGGTATGTTGCTTTTGACAAACCACCATCTCGTTTCGAGGAATACACTTTTCAATTTGAGCCGAGCATAAGTTTTAAAGCCGAGAAAAGCCAGGACGGCTTGAAATATATCATCCAGCCAGCCCAGCTTTTGGCCCAAGGCCAGAAATATGTTTTGAATATTTATTCAGCCAATAAAAAGCAGGTTTTCGGCGTTAACGAAGTTGCTAGCCAAAGCCAAGCCTTGCTGGTCGGTAGCAATTCTTGGCAGGTAAGGCAGCCACCGGGCGTGGTTGAAGTTGCGCCGACTGGGACCAATGTGCCTCTGGATTCAAGCTTGAAACTTGCTTTTACGGAAAAAATCGACAAACAAACTTTTATTTCAAATACTATTATTGATCCTTCGGTCAGCGGAAGCTGGACCAGTGATGACGGAAGCACTTTTAGTTTGGATCCAAGCAATCTTCAACCGGGAACTACTTACACCATAACTGTCAAGTCAGGAACCAAAACTCTGGCCAAAGGTTTTTTAGCTTCTGATGTCGTATATCAATTTACCACCATTGGTCCGGTTAAAATTATTCAAAGTTCGCCGGCTGACGGGGCCAAAGGCGTTTCAGTCGGCAGCCAGCTGGCTTTTAGTTTTGACCAAAATGTTGATCATAAAAGCGCGGAATCAAATTTTAAAATTTTGCCGGTAATCAAGGGCAGTTTTCAATGGAACAAAGATACTTTGATTTTCAAAGCTCAAGCGCCTTTGAATTTTAGTTCTAATTATAAAGTTACTTTCAGCAAAGGCATCCAAGCGCCGTCAGGTTTTGTCTTTGCCTTGGATCAAGTTTTCAATTTCACCACGGAAATTTCCGTTACCAGGCTGGCCGTGCCCTTTCATCGGCAAGAACATAAATTAAGCTGTGAAGTTGCAACTTTGGTCATGGCTTTACGCTACCGCGGGGTTAATATCGATGAACAGCCCCTGATTGATGTTATTGGTTTTGACCCAACCCCAAAAAAGAACGGTGTCTGGGGAGACCCGAACAAGGCTTTTGTCGGCGATATTAATGGCGATCAGCCCGGCACAGGTTATGGCGTGTATTGGGGGCCAATCGCTAATGCCGCGCAAAAATACCGGAGCGCCAGGGCATTTACCAATGGCAAGTTGACTGACATAACTTCTGAAGTAACCAAAGGCAACCCAGTGATTTTTTGGGGTACAGCCGGCACTGGCCGGAGAATTGATTGGAAAACTCAGGCCGGTGAAAATATCGTGGCCATAACCGGCGAACACACTCGTATTGTTTTCGGTTTTGTCGGCTCGCAAGAAAACCCAAGTAAAATTATTACCCTGGATCCGCTTTACGGCGAAAAGAATTTCACCAAAGCAGCGTTCCTGCAAAACTGGGCATTGCTGGGAAACAGCGGGGTAGTGGTGGAGTAGGACTAGTTTGCCTAAATGAATCTACGGGCGTAAGAATCTTTGCCCCGAAATTTTAATTTGGGCCAGTTGTTTTTTTCGTGGAAAAGGGGAAAATAAAAATGCGTTCTTTAATAAAAAAATAGGAGGTAGGTAATGAAGCAGTCAACTGTATACGCTGATCCAGCAAACCCGGATCAGCGTGTATACCAGCTAGATAAGGAAGTGGCCTTTGAAGCATTCATGGATATGCTGAATGCTTTCCGCGGTGAGGCGTTTCAGAATGATCTGGGAATGGATGCTCCTGGGGCGAAACCGAAGCATGACATTTCAGGGCAACTACAGGCGATTGATGGTGTTGGATCGGTTGCGTTTGTAAGTCCTAACTACATTGTGTTTAAACACAATGGCGCAAGCTGGGATGATATTGATCCCGAAGTAGAGCGAGTCCTGGCTAATTCCTTTGGCAAGATTGAAACCGTGAATATCGTTAATGGTCAGCTTTCGTAAGTATATAGTAACAAAGTTATCACCATATATCGTTTATGTGCGTGGCATGCTCACTTTTAAGACTTTCTACTTTATGCAAGTGGGAAGTCTTTTTTAAATGGGATTGATTTTTGGTAAGATTTGCGAGATGATATTTATGGTAACTTAATTCTTTGTAAACCTTATGCCATATCGAGGAGGATGAGTCATGGCAAAAAACCAAACGTATTATGGGGAATTCACTGAAGATGTCGGAGAAGATCAGGTGAAGTTATCCTATTCTCGACTGCATGTGCCAGATGGCTTGTTTGGTAGGCCTGGCATTGCCAATGAAAACAAGCTTAAGTTTTCGGGTCGCGACAATGACTTTGTTTATTGGAACACTTCCGGATTCCACGCGCTGGGTGGCGGGGCGCGTAGGCAATGCAGTTTTTGCCTTTCTCTAGAGCCGGAACCGCTTCGGCTTTACATACGGGAAATTCTAGTCCGAGATCGCGACGGAAAACTTGAGTTTGCTGAAGGGCAAAAGTTTCTGACCTCGGGCAAATCGTGGTTTTCAGAGTCGCTTGCAAACATGTTCATACAATAATTTTATAAAGGAGCCCTTTTAGAGGCTCCTTTTAGAGTAAGAGTAACCGTATTGACCCCGCACCACTTTCTAAGATCAATCCTTAAATAGCTATAGAAGGTTTTGAAGTTATTGATAAAAAGCATTAATTTTAATAGGTATTTGTATTAAAAGGGGTTGACCTCGCACACTTTCCAATATAAATTCAAAAAATTTGTTGAAAATATTTTTTGCGATAAATATTTATATTATTAAGAAATATTTTAATGGAAAGTGGTGCTTTATTTTTTCAGACCATTTTAGTGTATACTCAGATTATGAATAGATACCAAGAATTTATTAAGGAATATAAAAAATTAGCCAAGCCCAAACAGGCTAAAAGCCTGCAGGGTTTTTTCAAAACCGGCAAAGGTGAATATGGCGAAGGTGATGTTTTTTTGGGAATTAAAGTCCCAATTCAAAGAGCTACGGTAAAAAGATATTATGATTTGTCGATAAAAGATGTTGTTAAGTTACTAAAAAGTGAAATTCATGAGCATCGTTTGTCGGCCTTGTTTATTTTGGTTCACAAATATCAAAAAGGGGATAAAGTTTTGAAAAAACAGATTTTTGATTTGTATCTGAAAAATACCAAGTTAATCAATAATTGGGATTTGGTGGATTTATCCGCGCCCAACATTGTTGGTGATTATTTAAAACACAGAAGCCGGAAAATTTTGTACAAATTAATCAATTCAAAAAATCTATGGAAAAGGCGGATAGCCATATTGAGCACTTTTGCTTTTATCCGGAATAATGATTTTAAAGACGCTTTGGCTATGATAAAATCGATATTAAGCGATAGGCATGATTTGATTCACAAAGCCGCCGGTTGGATGTTAAGGGAAATCGGCAAAAGGAATTTGAAGCTTGAAGAAAATTTTTTAAACATGCATCATCACAAAATGCCCAGAATAATGTTAAGATACGCCATAGAGAAGTTTTCTAAAACCCAACAACAGGGGTATTTGAATTAAGCTTTGAAAAATATGCCAAAACCTTGGTTTAGAAAAAGAAAAGGCTTAGCCAGTAAAGACCATGGCTGGGGCTTTTCGCCCATCAGTTTTGAAGGCGTGGCAATGTATTTGCTGTTATTAGTCTTGGTAATATTTTTAGCCATTCATTTTCAAATTTGGCAGGCCACTGCCACCCAGGGTTTTAGTTTTTTGCTGTCAATTATCTTTGTTCTGATTATTTTTTCTTTTATTGCCAGAAGCAGGATAGACAAAAATTAACCACCTTAATAAAGGGGCGCTTGACTTTTTTGGTGGTTTTGATATTAATTGATTGATAAGTTTTAAATTTTTAAATTATGATGGAAATTTTTCGAAACATGTTCAGACGCAAATTGCGGACTTTACTGACAGTTACAGGCATAACCGTTGGTATTTTTGCTTTTACTGTCATGGGCTCAATGGCTCTGCGGTTCAACAAAATGATTGCCGGCGGCAAAAGCTATATTACCGGCCAGATTACCATTATGCCCAAAGGTTCTTCATATATGGGTGGCAGTGGATCTTTTTTGCCTTTGGATACATTAGACAAAATTGCTAAAGTTGAAGGCGTGGAAGCTGTGGCCGGCGGGGTTTCATTGTTAGTAGACGAACCTGATCCGGATAATCCAATCGGGAGTGGCTTTGGTCAACCCGCGACTATCGAAGGTATGGATTTGAATTCGGCTTATAAAAATCGGAATTGGCAGACCATTGCTATGAAATCCGGCCGCATGCTGGAAAAAGGCGATGCTTCTGATAATATCGTGGTTGGCTATACCATTGCTTCTGATAAAAAAATAAAAGTCGGCGATAAAATGAAAATTAGAGGGCGGGATTTTAATGTGATAGGTATTGCCGACCAGACCTTAACCGGCCCGGACATGTATGTATTCATGCCGCTTGAATCAGCCAGAGAGCTGTTAATTGAATCAACTCCTTTCTTAAAGTCTTTAAAGCAAAGTTCAGAAGAGGCTGCGAAAATTTCCGATGCTGCCTTAGCTAAGTTGCCAAAAGCCATGCGCGATCAGTTAATTCAAGCTAAAGCATTTAAGGTCGAAGACTTAAATCAGATGGCTGCCGCTTCCTGGAAAGACGGTTATGATTCTGAACAAGTCGCCACAAGAATAAAAGATCGGTTTAAAGATCAGGTTTTAGTGCTTTCACCGCAAAAACTGGGCGAGCAAATCGATAAAGCCTCGGCAATTTTTAATGCTATCATTTTGGGCAGTGCGGTTATTGCCTTGGTTGTTGGTGGTTTCTCCATCATCAATACCATGCTTATGTCGATTTCCGAAAGGACCAAAGAGATTGGCATTAAAAAGGCCATTGGCGCTTCTAACCGATCAGTTGCCTGGGATTACACTTTGGAAGCTGGTTTTATCGGCATTGTGGGCGGGATAATCGGAGCTGCAGTTGGCGGTTTGGCGATTGTCATAATTAATTCCAAGACCAGGGCCAGTGGCGCTGAAATATTTTTGATAAAATCCTGGTTCTTTGGTGTGGTTATAGCTTTTTCTTTTGTCTTAGGTATTTTAGCCGGATTGATCCCTGCTTTGCGGGCGTCAAAAATGAAAGTGGTAGACGCCATCCGCGAATTATAAATTTAAAATATATATGTCAAAAATTTTGATTCAGGCAAAAAATTTACAAAAAAAATACAAGATGTCCAAAACCAATATTATTACTGCTTTGAACGGCGTGGATATTGAAGTGCAAGAGGGGGATTTTTCAGCCATCGTTGGTCCTTCGGGTTGCGGCAAATCGACCCTACTCCATATTTTGGGTCTTTTGGACAAGGTAGATGAAGGCGAATATTTTTTGGATGGAATTGACACTAAAAAAATTAAAGATAAAACCGCGCATGAAATCCGGGCGAAAAAAATCGGTTTCATTTTCCAGGGTTTTAACTTAATTCCAACTTTAACCTCTTTGGAAAATGTTATGCAAGCCGGTAAATACGGGGGGATGAGTTTGAAACAAAGAAAGGACCGGGCAATTGAATTATTGGAAATGATGGGTTTGAAAGAAAGAATGAATCATCAGCCCAATGAATTGTCAGGGGGTCAGCAACAGCGCGTTGCCATTGCCCGTGCTTTGGTTAATCACCCGGCCATAATCTTGGCTGACGAGCCGACTGGAGAGCTGGACAGCAAAACTTCCATGGAAATAATTGATTTACTGAAAAAGCTTAACACTCAAGAAAACCAAACCTTTTTAATGGTTACCCACAATTTGGAAGTTGCACAGGCTTGCAAGAAAATTATCAGTCTGAAGGACGGCAAAAACGGTTAAAATTTTAGTAAAATCAAAAAAGCCCCTAAAGTCAAAAAGGAGCTTTTTTGTTATACTAGGTTAATGGAAAGCATCGTAGAAACACCGAGGCTTTTGTACCTGGATGGGCTTCGAGGTATAGCCGTGGTGATCGTGTATTTAAACCATTTTGCAGCGGCATTTTTTCCCGCAATTATTTTTGGGCAGAAAGTTTTATTGCATGCCTCCTGGGAAAAGGCATTTTACAATACGCCCTTGGGAATTATCACCGATGGAAATTACGCCGTATATCTGTTTATTGCCATAAGCGTTTTTGTCATGTTGCGCAAAACTTATGGTGTCAAACTTAAACTTCGAATCATGCCATTGGTTGGAAGATACTTACGACTTATGTTGCCAATTCTAGCATCAACGTTGTTGGCATATATCTTATTACGTATCAGTTCTGGAGAATTTTTAACTGCCGCGGGCTTGAGCCATTCAAGCTGGTTAGCGGTTCAATGGCCGTTAATGCCGTCAATTTGGAAAGCGTTACAGCAAGGTTTGTTTGGCTCCATTTGGATTGGCGCCAAGACTTATAATTCAAACCTTTGGATGTTTGAATACATTTGGTACGGCTCTTTAGTTGCTTTTGGAATTGGGCCATTACTGCGTTGGCCAAAAATTCGGGTCGTATTTTATATTGCCGGGCTGATTTTGACTTTCACTAATTTATTTTCAGCATTTTTTGTGGGCGCATTGCTTTGCCATTTTCAAGAGCAGTTACGTTCAATATCCAAAAAACTGCCTGGGATAAAAGGTTTAGCTTTAATTTTTTTAATCATTGGTATTGCCCTTGGCAGTGTGCCATCAATTATCGGCGACATGCCGGGTTACTATGGTTCCTTGCTTAAAGCGATTACGGTATTTCCTTTTTTCATAAACATTTCACATTTTGTTGCGGCTAGCTTAACACTGTTAGTGATATTTATGAGTCCCCAAATCCAAAATTTATTGAGCAGGCGGCTTTTGGTTTCTATGGGTCGTATGGGTTTTTCAATATACTTACTGCACGTATTACTCATCACTTCTCTAGCCTCCTGGCTATTAGTGCATATGACTAGTCTGCCTTATCTGTCAGCCATTTGTTGGGTTTTTATTATTACGTCTTTTGCAGTTGGCGTGGTATCAATACTTTTTTATCTGATGATAGAAAGGCCGACCGAGCGCTTTTCGCGCTGGGTTGCTTCGAGGTAGAATATGAGTATGAACTTCCAATCCCTTTTCAACCCCAAAACCATTGCCGTGGTTGGCGCTTCGCGTGAACACAAGAAACTTGGTTACCGTATTTTTAAAAATTGCCAGCGTTATGGATATCGCGGGAGGGTTTATCCGGTTAACCCTAAGGCAAAAGTAATTGAACAGTCAAAGTGCTACCCCACGCTTAGTTCAGTCCCGAAGCACATTGATCTGGTAATCATTGCTACACCCGCTGTAACCGTGCCTACCGTTTTGACAGACGCCGTGCGGGCAAAAGTCGGCAGTGTAGTGGTTATCAGTGCGGGTTTTGGTGAATCAGGCGCTCAAGGCAAGGCCCTGGAGAAAAAAGTTCTGGATATTGCTAAAAAAGCTCGCTTGCCTTTAGTCGGGCCAAACTGCTTAGGCGTGGTTTACCCCCACCTCAAACTCAATGCTTCTTTTGCGGACGGCATGCCAGCCACTGGGGGGGTTAGTGTGCTTTCGCAATCCGGGGCCATTGCCGTGGCGCAGATGGATTGGGCAGCAATCCATGAATTAGGTTTTCGAAGCATCATCAGTTTGGGAAACAAGACTTCGCTTTCCGAAGCTGATCTATTGGTTGCTCTAGTCGCTGACAAAGGAACCAGGGTAATTCTTCTCTACCTAGAAGATGTTCGGGATGGCCGACGCTTCTTGCAAGTCGCCCAGCGGGTTGCTAGTCAAAAGCCGATTATTATTTTGAGATCAGGTCGGAGCGCGCAAGGCGCTAAGGCTGCGCAATCCCATACTGGTGCTTTGGCAGGGAGCAGCCAGCTTACGGATTCTGCCTTTCGTCAAGCCGGCTGTGTTGTTGTCGACACCATTGCTGACTGGCTGAACTTTGCCGCGGCTTGCGATCAATTGCCTCGGCCACATGGAAACCGATTATGTATTCTGACTAATGCCGGCGGGCCCGGCATACTTGCCACTGACGCGCTTGCCGGAACCAGCTTAAGCCTTGGTAAGTTTTCTGCACGGACAAATCGTTTATTGCACAACTTGTTGCCACCCGCGGCTTCCTTGCATAACCCAATTGATGTAATTGGTGACGCCCCGGCTGAACGTTATTTAGCCGCGCTTAAAATCATTATTGCCGATCCAAACATAGATATGGTTGTGGCCACTATTACTGATCAACTCACTACTCGAAGTCAAGCTATTGCCAAGGGCGTTATTGCTTTATCGAAAAAAAATCAGAAGCCCATACTGACCTCGTTTATCGGCGGCAAGCGTATTGCCACGGCAACTCATACCCTTCGAAAAGCAGGCATACCAACATTTCCATTTCCGGATGTGGCTGTCCAAGCGGCAGATGTACTATTGGTTGGCACAAGATCCAGTGGTATAACTGTTCGGCCCGTACCAAAGCCCGCAAAGGCATTTCAATTTTCTACACTAACAGCAGTCGGCGAACAAGCCCGAAAATTTTTAAAGGTGGGTGGAATAAAGGTTTTGCCGACTTATAAAATTAAAACTGGCCAGCAAGCAGTAAAAGTTGCGGAAAGGTTGCGTTACCCCGTGGTCATGAAAATCGATTCTCCCAAAATCCTGCATAAAACAGAAAAAGGCGGGGTGATAGTTGATTTGCATACGGCCGGCATGGTCAAGACAGCTTTTTCTAAAATGCAAAAACGGTTTAGAGCAGAATTAAAAAACCAAAATTCCAGTCTTGTTTTGCAGGACCAACGTTTTGGCGGCTTGGAATTAATTATCGGCGCGATCCAAGACTCGCAGTTCGGGCCAGTAGTGGTTATGGGTATAGGCGGTATTTTGGTCGAGGCCATCAGAAAGGTAAATTATATTTGCGCGCCGATTGATAAACTATCAGCCACAAAATTTCTAGAAAGCTCTTCAGTCTGGCCGATTTTAAAGGGTGTTCGAGGCCAGACTTTTGCGGTTAACAAACTTGCCGAAGTTTTAATCAAGGTCAGTAATTTTATCGCCAAACATGCTGATGTTAAATCTCTTGATTTAAATCCGGTTTTAGTCGGACATGATCAAGCTTTTATTTTAGACGGAAGAATCGAATTTTTTAAATGATTATTGACATACCTTTAGCGAAAATAGGCAACCCGCTGGTGTTTTTTTCCCGTTTGAGCTACCACCGTGAACCTAATGGTAGTTTTGCCAAACGGGTCAGTGGTCTGCCTTTTCCCCGCTATCATGTTTATATTGAAATTGGCGCGGAATCCGTCCGCGTGAACCTCCACCTAGATGTCAAAAAACCCAGCTACCAAGGAACCTCGGCCCATGCCGGCGAATATGACGGAGAAGTGGTGGAAAGAGAAATTGAACGAATAAGAGAATACACTGGAATTTAGCCAGGCAGTAGATTGTATTGATTTTTGGTATATACTTGCGGTACTTAGGCCGCAGGCTGTTAAATGCCAAAAATATGACTAAAATCACTACAATTTTGGGGGATATTACTCAACAGAAAGTTGAGGCAATTGTTAATGCGGCCGACCCAAGGTTGCTTGGCGGCGGGGGCGTGGATGGGGCGGTTCACCAGGCAGCCGGCCCAGAACTGTTGAAAGAATGTAAAATGCTGGGGGGCTGCAAAGTCGGTGAAGCGAAAATTACCAAAGGCTATAATTTACCGGTCAAGTTTGTTATCCATGCGGTTGGACCAGTTTACCGGGGCAAGCCCCGAGACGCGGAATTATTATATTCATGCTATAGAAATTCCCTGGATTTGGCTTTAAAAAACAATATCCGAAGCATTGCTTTTTCCGCGATTTCCACTGGCGCCTATGGTTATCCCAAAGATGAAGCAGAAATCATTGCTTTGCATTCAGTCAAGAATTGGATTTTAGTTCACCCCGATGCTTTGGATGAAGTAAGGTTTGTTTTGCATGAGGAAAGGGATTTAGGAGGGGTATAAGAGCGGCGGATTTAAATTTTAATTGATCAAAACAGAAAAAGGCTTATAATATAAATGAGCGTATTTTTGCTAGACATAGGAGGCGAAATTATGCGCCGATCATTAACATTGAGGCAACTTAAAAAGCGGAATAGAGCTCAAGTTATAGATGCACTTGGAGATTTAAACAAATATTACGCTGGGTTGAAGTTGGGCCATAGTCCAAGCCGCCAAGAAGCCATTGATTATTTCATGACCCATGGCGGCCCAGAGGCTTGGTACAAGCGTCATCGAAAATCGCAACCACAGTGACAGCACCTTTGTCCAAAGAGGATGTCAGGTAGACATTCTCTTTTTTTATCCTTAAGTGTCTGGGTTTTAGATAAAAGCGGTTTGGTTCTTAAAGGTGTATACTGATTTACAATATGGGCAGCAAAATCTTAATTTATTTAGGTCTTTCCTTAGGTACAACTGTCGGCAGCTTGATTCCCTCGCTTTGGCATCAAGGCGTTTTTTCTTTACAGTCCTGGTTGGGTGCTTTAATTGGCGGCATTTTTGGGATTTGGCTTGGTTTTAAAATTAATCAAAAGATAGTTGGCGAATAGGTTAATTTTTATTTGATGG
>Ga0066637_10002491_pt1 | contig 12284 bp, 10 predicted proteins | sample CryGeyCG2014_020_FD_62737 | JGI IMG/M metagenome (GOLD analysis project Ga0066637, IMG submission 62737) | Groundwater microbial communities from aquifer - Crystal Geyser CG08_land_8/20/14_0.20 | ecosystem: Environmental > Aquatic > Deep subsurface > Groundwater | place: USA: Utah: Grand County...
AAAAATTAATCTATCCCGTTCTTTCCAAAAAGGATTTTTGGGGTCATAAGACAAACAATCGTAATATAAGGCAGTCAGTATATCAACGCACGACAAAGAAGAGGCGATGTGGCCGGCGCCATTGGAAATAGCAACTCTCAAAACCTCGTCTCTGATGAAATTGGCCTTTTTTCTTAAAAATATTTCTTTTTCTTTTTCCATTTATTTAAATAAAATTTACATGTTCCGGTGGATTAGTTAGTTCTTCCAAATATCTGTTAATTGCGTCCATGCGGCAATTCTCTCGGCATTGTTCAATATTAAATTTGCGAATAAATTTCCAGTGTTTTTTTCGCCTTTCCCCTTCCCAAATTTCTTTAAATGATTTTTTATTGTAATTACCCAATTTAAATTCTTCATCTCCTAAAAAACTACTACAACTGTAGACATCGCCCGAAGCCATAAGATAAGCCCAAAAGAAAGGAACAGCATGGCAGACTTTATAAGGCCGGCCAGCTTTTAATTTTTCCATTGTCTCTTTTCTAAAAATTACTTGGAATTTCTCGCTATTCAATTTTTCCAACCTATCTGCTAAATAAAAATATTTTTTATAAGAAAGGTTTTCATATTCTCGAGTAAGGCTTTTTTTATGCTGCGAATAGGGCTTGATAACTAAATAATCTAAACCGATCTCTTTCAATTTTTCAGCCAAAATTACTGCTTCTTTGTAATTGTCAGGCAGTAAAAGCATCTGACCGCCTAAAGTACATTTAGAATTTATTGCTCTTCTGATTTCAACCGCCTTTTTAAGATTATTCATAATAATATCAAAATCCTGAATTTTTGGCCGATGAATTTTCATATGGGTTTCCGGCTTAGCGGCGTCAATGCTCACCTTTATCCAGGTCATCAAAGGTAAGATATCTTTTAAAAGCTCTTCTTCTAAGAAAGTTCCGTTAGTAGTGAGAGAGACATCAATTCCTAAGGATTTAGTATATTGCGAAATCTCCTTTATTTTCGGGTGAAGCAAGGGCTCCCCTTCGCCACCAAACTGAATACTCTTGACTCCACCTTTTTGCATATCTCTGATAGCTCTTTTTAAATTCTTAAAATCAGCCAGCCCACTTTTGTACTCTAAATAATCTAAAGCACAAAATTTACAGCGGTGATTACAAACCCCGGAACTGGAAATTTCAACATAAATTGGATAAACCTTTTTAGCTTCTTCCCAGTTATCCCGAGCTTTTAACCAGGCGGCTAATCTCTCAGGATGAAACATTATTTTATGGTAGTCAATAGCATATTTATCTATCATAAAAAGGTATAAGGTTAAAGATATAAGATGTAAGTTCCAATTTCACCCATAAATATCTTACATCTTACATCTTGTATCTTTTATCTTATATTTTATTATTTCTGCTGCCGAAACTAAATTATCAACACGAAAAATTCTACCCGGGTTAGCTAATTCTAAAGATTTTACTTTGGCAATTAAATGACTATTCTTTCTATTCTCAAAAAAGACGCCAATGCCACCGGCATTTAAAGCCATATTTAAATCATCAAGTGAGCCACCAATAACAAAGATTTTTTTATAAAAAGAAAAGTCTTTTCCAAAATCAGCAGCCGCTTGCTTTAACATGCCGATCCGGGGTTTTCTGGTCTCAGGAAAACTATCCAGAACCCAGGGGGTATTTAAATCCAGTTTATTTTTTTCAGCCCAACTCCGTTCAACATAAGGCGAAAAGTGCCAGCCATCAACCTTAGCTCCCTGCTCTTTTAAGAGAGTATCAAGGAACTGATTGATTTCTTTTACTCTTTCCGGGCCGTAAAAACCGCGGGCAACTCCTATCTGATTAGTGGCCACAATAACCCGGGCAAAACTATTTAAAATTTTAATCATCTCGGCAGCACCATCGTAAAATCTTATTTTTTCTCTCCAATTATCATTTCTACCAAAATAGCCTTCGTCATCGTAAATAAGGGTGCCATCCCTGTCCAGGGCCACTAAAATATTTTTTGCTGATTCTACGATAATTTCCAAAATACAGTCGCAAAGCAAAAGATGTAGTGACTCCACTTTATTATAATGCTGAACAGGAGTATAAAAATTCAAATCACCCAAACCACGCAGGCGACTTGTCTCTTTAAAACCGGAAAAAGCAAGGACCTGGCAGCCAGCCTTCCTGGCCGCCTCAACCGCCAAAATAATATTTTCCGAATTGCCGGAACTTGAAATGGCAAATAAAATGTCGCCTTTATCAGCAAACATCTCAATCTGTTTAACAAAAACATTCTGATAGCCAAAATCATTGCTCACGCAGGTTAAATTCACGTGGTCGGAAAAAGCGATACCCCTGATTTTTCCGGTAAACCAGTAATCGAGGGCTTTATGGCTGGCCACTGCTGCTGAACCGCCATTGCCAATAAATATCATTTTATTCCCTAATGAATTTGCTTTCATCACCATTTCGGCGGATTTTATTAAAGCATCAGCCAAATTTAGTTCTTTCCCTTCAATGTCGGTTACCTTGGTCTGATTGAAAATCCTGTGTAAATCGTCTATATAATTTGAAACAATGTAACGCATTGGTAAAAATTACTTAAATAAAGTTTTGATAAATCTATAAACCTGGTCCGGACTAACCGCTGATTTGTTGCCCACCGTAGTTACTTTAATTGCTCCTACAACATTGCCGATAAAACCAACCGCTTCCATTGGCGCACCTTTGGCTGCGCAGGGCGAACTTATTGCCAGAAAGGCATCACCGGCGCCGAGACGGTCAACAACCTTAGTGGATAGAACAGGGATATTATAGATTTTGTCTGCTCCTTCAGAAGCAACCGACCCGAGATGACCGCGAGTGATAATTAATTTCTGGACATTAATCATTTTAAAAATTTGGTCAATAACCTCGTGAATGTCGCTATCCTTTTGATGGGTGGCCAGACGGGCTTCCGGTTCATCAATACAGACATAATCAGCACACGGATATTTTGTGATTAAATTAAAACCGGTATTAGCGCTGTTGGTCTGGGTATTAACAGCCAAAAATTTCGCCTTTTCAGTCAAGGTAGCAATAATATTTTTATCAAAAAAGCCATGACCATAATCAGCCAATATAACCAAATCATACCGGGGTAAAATAGTTGTTAAATAATCAATTATTTCTTGAGAAACCTTTTCTGGCAAATAGCAGTCATCAAAATAATAAATCTCAAACATTTTGGTAAAGAAAGTCGGGTCTATAAATCTTCTTTTTACAATTGTCCGACCCTCATCATCGTAAAAAAACTTGTAAGTAATGTTCGGGTTTAACTTATCTTTAATGAAATCCTCATAACTATTTTTTCTGCCCAAGGCCGTCACCAAATGGACATTATCGCAAAAGCCAGCAAGATGATTAACGCAGGCCAAAACACCGCCGGCAAAAACTTCGTCATTTAAATATTTAGTGGCTATCAGATTATCTTTTGGAACTTTGCCCATGCCCTTACAGTAATGATATTCATCAATAATCGTTTCTCCAATGACTAAAATTTTCATTTCTCTTAAGCTTTTTAAAATATTAATTATCTCTTCGGTATTATGTCTAGCACTGAAATCATTTAAGAAATTTTTAACCTCTTGAGGATAAATATCAAAATAATTTTTTAAAAAATTAGTGGAACTAAAAGTTGGTTCATAACTAAACTTAATTTCGCCGCCAACCGACCTTATGGCTTCCGCTTCTTTGGGAAGTTTCCTACTTTTGTCACGCAAAGCAGGCTGATACTCCTGGCCTTTAAAATAAATATTAGGTTTTATTTTTTTCAATAATTCAACTACTGAAAAGTCATGATTAATTGTTACATAATCAATAATCTGGATATTTGCCAGGGCCTTGGCTCTTACCGGGGCTGGGAAAATCGGCCGGCCCGGGCCTTTATTAACAAATTCATCAGCTGTTACACTGACAATCAAAATATCGCCCTCTCTTTTGGCTGCTTCAAAATGATAAAGATGACCGGGATGAACCAATTCAAAAACACCGTGGCATTGGACTACCTTTTTTCCTTCTTTTTTCAATCTAGCAACTATCTCAGCTAACTCATCAGGAGTTTTAATTTTTTGATTGACTGAATCAAACATATTATTACTTACTAACCCAAAAGTCTAAACCACTCCTCGGTCGCTTCGGCAATTGATTCGGGTGTCCAAACCGGCGCATCTTTCCAATAATCAATGTTATCTAATAAAATTTTAATTCCTTCTTCTAAAGAAGTTGCCGGATGCCAATTAAGCAATTTTTTTATTTTAGAAATATCGCCAAAAGTACAGTCTGGTTCAGCAGGACGTTTTGGAATATAAGTAACTGGTCCACCTAAAAGTTCAACAATGCGATTAATACTGTAAGTATTGCCTGAACCAACATTAAAAACTTCGCCCGAAATCTCAGACTCAGCCGCTGCCAAAAAAGCCCTGGCCACATCTTTTACAAAAACAAAATCACGAGTTTGGGAACCAGAGCCAACCACTGTATAGGGCTTTTTTGCCAATTTCTGGGCTAAAAATACTCCAAACACCGCACCGTAAGTTCCGGAAGTTCGCGATCTTGGACCATAGGCATTAAATATTCTTAGAGAAACAACCGGTAATTTGTAAACCTTGTACCAATGTAAAGCGATTTCTTCTCCCAGATATTTTGTCAGAGCGTAAGGATATTCCGGCTTAATCGGCGCCGTCTCGGGCGTGGGAAATATCTTGGTTAAACCATAACAAGAAGAAGAAGCGGCATAAATAAATCTTTTGACGCCTGCCTGTCTCGATGCTTCTAACACAGAAGTTGTGCCACTTACATTATTTTTGTAATATTTTAATGGCTCTATCACCGATGGCACAATATCGGCTAAGGCAGCTAAATGAAAAACCCAATCAATATTTTTGAAATGGTCTTTTATTTTATCAAATTCCAAAATATCAACTTGGATGATTTTTAAATCCGGATTATTTTTTAATTGAGCGAGGTTCTCCGGTCGGCCGCTAATAAAATTATCCAAAACCAAAACCGAATGCCCTTTTTCTAAAAGAAGTTCAGTCAGATGGCTACCTATAAATCCGGCCCCGCCGGTAACGATGGTTCTCATATTATAAAATTATTTTCCAATAAATTTATCTTTAAGTCAAGTTATCTGTGATGAAATAATTTAATGGTTTTGAAAGAAAAAGTTTTTAAAAAATATAAAATCAGATAAAACTGCAGGAAGTAAAGAAAAGGATCGATGGCATATCTAAAACGTTGAGATGGATCAGCGAATATTGCCAAAATAGAAAGATGTAAAAAAACCACAAAGCAGGAAACAATAATTTTGGGAGGCATTATTTTCCATTTAAAAAACAAAATCGGCAAAGATATTAAAAATAGCCAGAATAGAATTTTACTAAAGATGAGCATGCCCGCAATATAGGTCCGGAAAGCCTTATCAAGCATAGAAACCAGTTCTAAATCTTTAACATCAAGCGGCTCCTTGCCAGAAAGATGGATTTTCAGCAATGCAAGTTGGCTGGATTTGGCTGAAACACTCTCCAATTCAGCCAGGCCCATAAGATGGCTTTTAAAATTTGTCACCACTCCCCGCAGATAAACCAAGGTGTTTTTTTTGATTATTTCAAGATAAACCCGGTCCATCAGCTGGTTGGCTGAAAGATTAATCTCCGGGTGCTCGGAAAGATAATCTTCAGTGGATTTAAACACTATGTTTAATGCCCTGCCGATTTTCTCTCGTCTATCTACCGGAGTTAAATTACTTAATTCCTCTTTATGAACTTCAAGGGCTGATTGATATTTTTCCAAGAGTTCGGGATAACGGGAATTTTGATAATAAAATATCTTTGGCAAAAAATTATGATAAGCCAAACTATAATAAGATATGCCAAATAAAGAGCTGTATTGGAATTCGTTTTGCTCTGTGTTTTTCAGCCCAATGGTAGCAAAAACTAAAAAAACTAGGAATATCGGCAGAAAATAACCCAAATTCCACTCCAAAAATTTTTTGCCACTAACTGGTTTTTCTTTCTTGGCAAAGAAAAAAACAAGGGGAAAAAAGATAACTAATAACATAAACTCTATCCGAAAAAAAACCAAAGTCAGACCCAGAAATCCCGCCAAAAAAGCATAAGGAAGTTTAAAATATTTTTCCTCCTTAATAGCTAAAGAAAAAATTAAAACCAACAAAACGAAGAAAAAAGCGGTTAAAGATTCCCTCAAAATCGTGTGTTCTACCCAAAGAGCCAACCAGCCAGAGTAAACAAAAACAGTAACAAAAGCAGCCAAAAATAAATTCACTCTTTTAAAGTAATAAAATACCAAAAGTGCGGTAATCACCCCAATTATGTGTTGAATCAAGACGGGACCTGTAACCATATTATTAGTTATTTTTTTAAAGAACAGTAAAAATAAAGAATAAGCCGGACCTATTTGAGAAAAAAAGTTGCTAAAGGATTGCGAAAGCTCATCTGCCTGCAGAAAATACCTCCCAGCGTCGGTTCCCACGATACCAGCTCCAAAAATAGGATAAAGAGCAATCCTGGATAAGACCAAAATAAACAGTATAATGATTAAAATTGAAATGTTTTTTTTATCCTTTATTACAATCATAATTCTGTAATTTTCTAATCATTTACAATCCAAGCTGTAATTTTATTTTGGATTAATTTAGTTATAATAGATAAATTTATAAATATTTAAAGAAGAAATAAGTATTATCAAAAAATAAATCAAAATGTAAAAAATCAAAGCATAACATTTTTTGTATCTTCTTAAAAAGTCAGCTGCTTCATCTACACCCAAAACAGCCAAAGGATAAATAACAGGAAACAGCCAAAATCCCCAGCGTGGACAATACATATTGGTACCAAAAAAAAGGATAAAGAAAGAAATGATAAAACTAAAAATAATGATATTTTTCTTAGGCAAAACAAACCTCCGATAGCCGATTAAGGCAAAGATAACCGGTATCAGTAAAAATCCGTAAATAACAGCAGAAATAAAATTGGGCACGGATTCAATAAAAATCTTTAAAGTTTGGTACCAGGGCCAATGGAAGATATTCAGAAGCCAGACGCCAAAACCAAATTGAGATACTTCATCAACATAAAACTCCAACCCCCAAACCTTAGTGATCCAGAAAGACCAAAAAATTAAAGGCAAGAGGTGAATGAAAAAGAAAATAAATCCTTCTTTGAAACGACGGAAAAATAAAGCTAAAAGAATAATAAAGATACTGATGGCGAAAATCTTCTTTCCTAACAACAACATACCAATAACCAGGGAAAAAATAAGCAGCTTACTGAAAGAGGGGTTATTAAAATAATTGTAGAGAAGATAAAGACTAAAAATTACAGCAAAGACGCCAAAAATGTTGGTTTCCGGTTGAATTAACCAAATGTGAGCCATGGGTGAAAAAATCAATAACATTGAAGAAAGAAAAGCTGTTCTTTGAGAAATTAATTTTTTAACTAACAAATAGAAAAGAAAAACAGTAAAGAAAAAAAGGATAAAATTAACAATAATGCCGGCAGCAAAGGTCATTGAATAAGAATCACTGATTAAATGGAGAGGTCTGCCTATCCAGTTTACTAAAATTGGATATAAAGGCCGGGTCAGCATAGTGTAATTCCCCTTAAAATAATGATTGGGGAAATCGTGAGCCAGCAGCAGATAACCCCCGGCATCTAAATTCATATGGTAATTAGCAATCAGAGGATAAACTTTCTGCAAAATATCTTTATCAAAAGTGTCAAAAGTATACCCTTGGTAAAAATCCAGATCTTCAACTGTCTTCCAATACCAGCTATCCTCATAGCTGGGAAATAAAAAACTATAAATTAATTGGAAAACTACCAGAAAAAATAAAATCGGAAATATAATCTTTCTTTTTTGAAATAAATTTTCAATATTGGTTAGTATTTTCATTAGACAATTTTAGAACATTTTATAAAAATAACTAAACCAAGATTTCTTAATAAGGGAATTCGATAAAAATATTGATTGATAAAATTAGACAAAAAGGGTAGAAAAACCGGTAAAATTAATCTGTAATCGTAATCTTTAGCAATTTTATTAAAGTGTTTGGCGACTTTATTCATATAAATTTAATTTTCCTCATTGCAAAAATACACATTTTTGTAAGCAGCCAGCCGTGTCGAAAACGGCTAATATTTGTCTTACCGTAAGTTCTCGGGTGATATCGAATTGGTAAATCAATTATCTTAAGATTTAATTTAGCTGCCCCAAAAAGTAAATCGAAGTCTCCAAATGGATCAAAATCCCCAAAAAATTCTCGTCCCACTTTAATCTTTTGATAATCTTCTTTCCAAAGAACTTTTGTCCCACAAAGAGTGTCCTTTATTCTCTGATCCAAAAGCCAACTAAACATTTCACTGAAGAATCGATTACCAAACAAATTAAGAAGTCTCATAGATTCTCTTTCTAACGGATAGACTAAACGGCAACCATTAATCAGTTCTCCACTTCTCTCTATTAAGGCTTGGTAAAATTTGGATAAGTCTTCGGGAAAGACACTTAAATCAGCATCCAAAATCATTAAAATATCTCCTCTGGCGGCATCAAATCCCTTTCTTACAGCATCACCTTTTCCTGTCCCATCCTGAACAAAAATTTTTATATCTTTATTAGGATGTCTCTCTTTTACCCTTTTAGCTTCCTTTAAAGTATTGTCTTCAGAATGCCCTTCAATAAAAATAATTTCAGTATGACTACCCAATGAAGGAGTTCTCTGAATTAGGGGTTCAAGACTACCCGCTTCATTTCTGGCCGGAACGATTATCGAAACAACAGGTTTTGCCTCTACGGGTTTGGGTTGAGGTCTGGCAATTGTGTAATAAACTAAGCAAAATTCCTGAAAAATTGGGAGTTTAGCCAAATAGCGGTTAAATATCATAGAAAGAATAGGAATATATTTGGGCAGTAAAAGACGCTTCCCTCTTTTTATTATTTCAAAACCAGAAAGAGAGAGAAAATTTTCTAAATCCGCCGAAGAAACCCAGTTCTGCCATGGTTGGGACATTTTGAGATGAAGTTTTTCGGCTAATTTTAAAATCGGCTCCCAGAGCTGATTATAGTAAGTAATAATAATTCTGGTCTTTTGATGGCTGACTTTATGAAGTTCTTGAAATGCTTTCTGAATGTCAAGCAAAGAGCCAATAACCCCGGAAAGAACTATATAGTCATATTTTCTTTCTAAAGTGAGATTCTCCACATCCATTACTTCAATTTCAAGTCCTGGGTACTTCTTTTTAGCTACCGCCACCATTTGGGGACTAATGTCAATCCCAATTTTCTTTTCCGATTTAAGACAATTTAAAATATCACCGGTACCACAACCAATTTCTAACACTGAAGAGTCTTCGGGCACTAAAAAATTTAAAAGTTTTTCTATGTCTCGATGATAATATTTATTTCTTCTTTTCCATTTATCTCGTTCGGAGGCAATTTTGTTGAAATAATCAATTAATTGGTTTTTCTCCATTTTCAATTAAAATATTTTTAATTTTCTTTTTATCGAAAGCAATAATCTCCACGGATAAAATAAAAATAAAGAAGCTAAAATTCTTCGAGAAAACGAAGGTTTTTTTAAGCCGTGGGGTGTCAAAACCCAATCAGCATCCCGAAGAGTGCCCATATTAATAAAACCACCAGCTAATTTTAGACTTTTTTCTTCTTCTGGTCCTCCTACTCTATCTCTTTCCCCATAAGAAGAATGAGAATAATCGTGCTTTTGATGTAAAACAGTAATCACTTCAGTTGCATCTATCATTGGTATTTTCAAAGAACGAATATGATAAATTAACCAATTATCCCAACCGGGCCGGCCGACGGCAAAAGGATGGAGATTATGAAGTAGGTTTTTGGGAAAAACGAAATAATCCATTCCTGAAAAACCGCGTAATTTTCCTTCTTTTTCGATACGGTTCTTCAATTTATTCTCCCAATTCGGCTCTGTAAAATCAATTTCCTCTTTTATGTCCAAATCCCAGCGTCGACCGCTCATTAAAAATAAGGGCTTTTTAATTCTTTTAATCGCTGAAATAGAATCTGGCATCAAAATATTATCGGCGTTGATATAAGCTAAAATCTCATTTTTGGCTAATTTTTGAGCCAAATTGAATGCCGAGTCTAAAAGAGGAGTACCAAATTCATTTTTCTCAATTTCCGGAATGTGAAAGAGTTTAAATTCTCGGGCCACTTCAGCCACCCCCTCATCATCACCAAATAAAATAATTTCGCATTTAGGAAAAAGTTTCAACCAGCTCTGAATTGCATTCCTTTGAATAATATTGATATGCCCGCGAAACGGTTTTGGAATGGAAAATATAGTTAACATAAATAATATTTTTTATTTTATATTTTAGGCCGTAAAATAAAACAGCCAAGATTGTAAAAATGTTTGTGCGGAGATTCATAATTTAATGCATATTCTTTTGTGGTTTTAATCCATTTATTTTGGTTATTTTTGGTCCAGTATTCTTCTTTAATAATAACAAAGCCTTGCAATAACTTGGGTAATCTTTCTTTTCCATATACCCTATGATATGGTTTTACGACAATATCCTTTCCTATTGGTATGGTCAAAAACATCAAACCATCTTTTTTTAAAAGATCAGAAAGTTTTTTCATTGCTAATAAGTCGCCGTCTGAGACATCTTCTGTTACCCCATATCTACCGACTAATCCTACGTGTTCAACTGAAGAACAATTAATAATTAAATCGAAACTTTTGGGGGGAAAATCTAATTTTAAAAAGTCGTCTTGGATAAATTTCAAATTGGGATGAAAATAGGGCCAATTTATTTTCTCCAAATCTACGGCTGTGATTTTAAATCCACGCTGAGCAACAATTAAACCTAAATAACTGCTTGTTCCACACCCAAAATCCAAAGCATAACCAGGACCATCAGGAATGTGTGCGGCTATCCAAGAGTATTCTATATGCCTATCGCCTTCAAGATTTGGTGGTGGTAATTGCAAAAGTTTTCTATAGAACGATATTAAAATTGGCTCCAATTTATAAAATATGCTTTGTAAAATATTCATTTTGAATGTTTTTCAATGAGATTTTAAAAAATGCAGATAAATATCTCGTGGTAGTCGAGTTATATTTCTTAGACGGCTTGGCATAAAGCTCCTGATAGCTGCAGCTGCGATTGATGCTTCATAAACATCCTTTATAGAGAATTCGGGATGGCCTACCCTGTATTTATTGATCGCGCGAGATATCCGGCTTGGGAACAACGCCAAATTTAAAACGATTTTCTTTCGACTTGCTTTAGATTGAATTTCGTCATAATTTAATCCGTGAGTCGTTGCGAATATTTTTCCCCAATCTCTAACAGAAGCCGCATGCTTTCCAGATGTTGCTAAAATAACTTCAAGTTGTTGCTGATGTATATTTTCCTGAGATTGATCCCGAAAGTTTTTAGTCTGAAGGTATGATTCATAAACCAGCGCTTGCAGAGATAGAGGATAGCTTCCATCTGCGCAAAGTGGAATATCTGGATGGAGTGGGATGTTGTCCTCCGATAAGAACTTTTGGACAGGCGAATCTTTCAGGTCTCTATTGCCGGAAAACGCTGCGGTTCCCGTACTATGCATTGAAGCGCCATTTATTGCAAATGGCTCATTTGAATAAATGTAATTTTCAATAACACTTGAGAACGCAATTGCGGAGTAAATATCAGGACTAGGCGATCGATAAAACCTACCATTTCTACTTTTTATTTTCTTTATTAAGGAACTACATATAAAACCACCGTTATATAACATAGGTAAATCCGGGTAGTTGGCACGGCCATTCAATACTTTTGAGAGCCATATTTTGGCCTTTCGGACTTCATGGCCAGACTTCAATGGAACTTCTAATCGCCCAAATTCTTTGCCGGTCAATGATGGCCATGTAAATGAACAGACACTCGACCTAATAGCCTGAACATCTATCGAATTAATTATCCCGGCAACCTTTTTCAACGAACCTGGAAGAAGCCCGTCATCATCACCGAGAATTGTAACCCATCCCTCGGTTACATGTGATAGCGCAAACTCCCAGTTGTCGGTCATGCTTACTCTTTTGCCGGTGTTAATATACCGGATTCGGTCATCTCTAAAGGACTTGACTACTTCTTTTGTTTTATCCTGGCTGAAGTTATCACTAACGATTATTTCGAAATTATCATAATCCTGAGTAGTGCATGTTTTCAACGAACTCTTCAACACATCACAACGTTCTCGCGTAGGAATTATTATAGT
>Ga0066637_10002494_pt1 | contig 12278 bp, 9 predicted proteins | sample CryGeyCG2014_020_FD_62737 | JGI IMG/M metagenome (GOLD analysis project Ga0066637, IMG submission 62737) | Groundwater microbial communities from aquifer - Crystal Geyser CG08_land_8/20/14_0.20 | ecosystem: Environmental > Aquatic > Deep subsurface > Groundwater | place: USA: Utah: Grand County...
TTTGGCATAGACTTAATGGTTATATTTTGATTTTACAATAGCATGGCTACTGAAAATTTGAAATATTGCCTGTTAGTTTCCCATATACCTACCAGTTCAGTATAGCCAGGACTAATCAGTTTAAGTTTTAAGAATAATCATATTTTCCCTTGACACCCCCACCCACTCATGCTAACATAAGACTAACAACTAACTTTACCACAGACAGCAAGCACTCCATAAGCCTTGCCGAGGTAGAATATCTAGCGTGATAAGCGCCGTATTTTATTAATCTGTGGTCAAACACAGTTTTTTTATTATCCCTTACTATCGCGTTATTATCCCAGTTTCTATTATTAATCTAATAATATATTTAATAAAATAATATGCCAAAAAGCAAGCAACAAAAGAAAGAAGTGTTGACGGGCTTAGCGGACAAGATCCAGAGGGCGAAATCTATTGTTTTTACCAGCTTCAATGCGCTGACTGTCAAAGACAATGAAGAATTACGTCTGAAGTTAAGAGAGGTGGAAGGCGAATACTATGTGGCCAAGAAAACCCTACTTAATTTGGCTTTCAAGAACAACCCGATTGAGGGTTTGAACGTCAAGGATTTAGACGGTAAAGTGGCGACCATTTTCTCCTATGGAGATGAGGTGGCTCCCGCTAAAATCGTTCTAGGTTTCCGCAAAGATCGTGAAGACAAGATTGCCTTTATCGGCGGTGTCTTAGAAGGCCGTTTCCTGTCTCAAGTTGAGATGGAGAGTCTGGCTAAGTTACCAAGCAAACAAGAGCTCTATGCCCAGATAGTGGGATCTCTCAATGCTCCCATCTCCGGCTTCGTTAATGTCTTAGCCGGCAATTTAAGAGGACTGGTTAACGCTCTCAAAGCGATTAGCGATTCCAAAAGCGCTTAATTAATAATTATTAATCATTAGAATCAATCTGGTATTGGTTCTAGATCAAGTTAAACAATATGGAAGACAAAAAAATCGTAGTCCCGGCTAAATTCAAATCTTTAGTTGAGGAAATTGAAAAGATGAGTGTGATGGACTTAGCCGAATTGGTTAAGATCCTGGAAGAGAAATTTGGCGTGTCCGCCGCCGCTCCCGCCGCTGTGATGGCTGCCGGTCCGGCCGCCGCTCCAGTGGAAGAGAAAACCTCTTTTGACGTGGAAATCACCGACTCCGGCGCTAACAAGATCAATGTCATTAAAGCGGTTCGCGCTTTGACTGAATTGGGCTTAAAGGAAGCTAAGGACTTAGTGGATGCCGCTCCGAAGATGGTCAAAGAAGGCGTCAAGAAAGAAGAGGCTGAAGCCATGAAGAAAACCTTGGAAGAAGCCGGCGCTAAAGTCACTTTGAAATAAGCTTTAAACTAGTTTATTATACTGGAAAGCCACCCTATTTGGGTGGCTTTTTGGTGATTCTGAGGCTTGACATTCGTCCATTATTCGTCTATAATATGTCTATATATGTTTAAGCCCCAATATACAATTTCCAATAAATTACTGGGTAATATCAAGAGAATTACCGAAATTATCGCTGATTTAAACAATCGGAGTTTTTCTCGCGTGGTTTTGGCTGAACTGGCCAAAAGAGCTCGAGAAGTATCGGCTTTTTCTTCCACCAGTATTGAAGGCAATCCGTTGCCTTTAACCGACGTCAAAAGGATTTTGCAGAATAAGCCAGAATATGTTCGGGACAGCGAGAAGGAAGTTTTGAACTATAATCAGGCTTTAGTGGAACTGGATGCTTTAATCAAATCCGATGAGATTATTTTTGATACTTCGTTAATTACGAAAATTCAAGGAACTATCACTCAAGGACTAATTGCCGATTACCGCTCCGGCCAAATCAGGCAAGAACCGGTTTTTGTCAACGATCCTAAGGCTCGCCAAACCGTCTATTGGCCTCCGGATCATGTTGACATGGATAAGCTGTTAGGGGAGTTGTTTGGTTATCTGGATGAGAATAAAAATGTCATTGATTCTTTGATCTTGGCCGGTCTTTTCCATAAGCAATTTGTGGTCATTCATCCTTTTGTTGACGGCAACGGCCGCACCGCTCGTCTAGCGACTAAGGTGCTATTGGCTAAAATGGGTTTAAATACTTTTAATCTCTTTAGCTTTGAAAATTATTATAACCAAAATGTCAGTAAATATTTTCAAGAGGTCGGGGTTTTAGGCAATTATTATGACATCCAAGACCGGATTGATTTTACTTCTTGGTTGGAATATTTTTCCGATGGCATCATTGACGAATTGCTTCGGGTCGGCAAAGAATCGGCTAAGGAAGTTATTTCGCCGCAAAATGAATTGAAGAATTATCATCAAAAAATCATTAATTATATCAAGCAGAAAGGGTATATTACCGATTCGGAATATTCTAAATTAACCAAGAGAGCCAAGTCAACCAGAAATATGGACTTCAGAAAGCTGATAGCTCTGGGAATTATTGAGAAGGCAGGTGGAAGCAGGTCGAGTTATTATAAGTTAAAATAAATAACTCTTTATATCTTGAGATATGGTTTTTTATATCTCAAGAAAGGGGTTGAAGTTGAGATATGAAAAAGAGAAGCAACAGCTTCTCTTTTTTCTTTTGGCAGATATTTTAATTTGCTTTTTCTAAATTAAAGGGGTAATTCGTAAACAATGTTGTCGCTTAACAGATAAGCCTTCTTACTCTTTTCGTCCACGCTGAAGTCTTTGAGCTTGGCCAGCTGTTCGGATTGATATTGTTTCTTGGTTTTGCCTTTTCGGGTAAAGACCGCCAAACGTTTGTTGGCCGGATCCAGGATGTAGATATCGGTTAGAACCTTGATCATGGTGGCGCCGGTTATTTTCGGTTCAATGGAGTCAATGGTAAATTTATTATCTTCTATGCCGGCATAGAATTTTTTGACTTCGCCGGATGATTTGAGGAAATACATAGTACCGATTTCAGCCCCGGCTTCGTTATCAATGGTGAAATAAGTGACATCAGAAGCGTCCAATTTGCTCTTTAGGCGAGGTTCGGCCTTCGGATACTCACTACCAGTCAGAACATAGCGGTAGAGCTGGTTTTTAGCCTTATCCAGGGCATAGAGCTTGTCGGTATAGTTATATAGTCCGATTAAGTTCTGGCCTTCTGTTAGGGCCATTTTATTGATAGCTAGTTTTTCGTCTTTGGGATTTAGAACTACCACCTGATTTTCATCCAAATAATAGATTAACCCGTCTTTATTCGCGGTCGGGTATTTGAGGTAGGATTTGATTTGTTCGGAACTGATTACCGCGCTGACATTGTCTTTGGAGTTAAGGCGATAAATGGCTTTCTGGCTGTTGTCGGCGGCATAAACCTTGTCGCCAATCAGCATGATATTTTCAATATTGAGGTCGCTGCCAATGGCGGAAAAGTCGGCGACGATTTTCAGTTGGTCCACTTTAGTGATGTGCTGGACTTGAGACATCTGGTCGTTATACTTAGCCAGCAACTCATTGTAGTTTTCAATTTTGGCTTTCTTGTCTTCGGGAATGCTGTCCAGATAGCTTTTCAATTCTTTCAAGATTCCTTTGGCGGAATTTTCATCATTGTAGAGGAGATATGATTCAATTTGGCTTTCTTTTTGTTTAATTACTTCTTCATAGTTTTTGTTCTCTTGGGTTTGCTCGGTATTTTTAGTTCTGATCTTTTGGATGCCCAGGTTAATTAGAAAAGCCAAAAGAGCTAGGGCTAATATAATCAGCAGAATCTTTTTGATCTTAGAGGTATTTTTAGAAGTTTCAGCCGAGAGCGCGGTGCGGTCTAAGGTGGTGGTGGGGATATTGGCGGCGTGCTCTTTCTTTTTGAATATTAATTTGAATAGTTTCCCGATTAATCTGAAAGGATTAATCTTTTTTAATATCCGAACGCAGAATCCCGATACCCTCCGGGTATTGACCACGCTGGCGGGGGTCAGGATTTGTTCGGTTTTTTCGGCGGTGGCGGTCAAATTGGAATCTTTTTGTTCGGAGATGCTCCGACTGGCTTCCACTTGGCGATATTCTTCAATGTTTTCCGGTTCTTCGTGGTTAAAATTATTTTTGATGATGATTCCCATGAAAGGAATGTAGGCGTTGATTTTAAAGAGGGTGTGTTTGATTTGTTCGGCCGCTCCCAAGGGGGCCAGTTTAGTGATGATTTCAATCAGTTCTTGGTTGAAGAGGTATTCCGACAGCGCTTCGTTGGCGAAGATGAAATAGGATTTAGCCGGCATTTCGCCGGAAATGATGGAAGAGAATAGTTTTTTGAAATTCAAATTATCACCGCTTGAATCTTTGGCGTCCTCGCTCTTTTCCACATTAATCATCTTATACTTGCTATCCGTTTCTTCTTTGTAGAGGAGCAGAGCTTGGTTGCTGCCGATATTGGAGAAGTGGAGCTCATTGCCGAAGATAATGCCGATGGTGGCGTTGATGCTTTTGGGGGAGAGAATAATTTTCTCTTCGGCCAAGAAGTCAATTAAGTTCTTGTTGGTTTTGACCAGCACGGTTTCAAAGATATTTTCAATTTTCAAAGCCTCAATCTTTTCTCGCAACATCAATTTATCATTTTGGTAGTAGTTCTCGTTGATGTCGGAAACGATAAAATCAATGATTTTTTGGGCATCATTTTTTCGGGCCTCAACTTCAATGAGGATAAATAATTTACCGGCCAATTGTTCTCGGGCCGGCGTCGGTTCGGCGATAAAGATTTCAGCCGCCCCGCCGGCTTTCTTTTTAGTGTTGATGGTAATGGGGGCAATTTTTGTGTACATAGTCGTTCGGCTTGTATTTTTAGCTAAGATGATATAATATTATGCTATAAAACTATAAAATAGGGAAATATGATTGAAGGTTTTTTTGGGTCTAAAACCAGAGTTAAAATCCTCAGACGATTTTTGTTGAATGCCGAGGAAAAATATTATTTGCGGCAATTGGCGCGGGATCTGGTTCTTCAGGTCAATTCGGTCCGCCGGGAGCTAAAACATTTGGAATCCTGCGGTCTTTTGGTTTTGGCTGATTATCATCATAGCACACTTTTGCCGGCCAAGTCTAATATTGAGGGGGATAAAAAGGCTGCCAGCTCCGACAAGAAATATTATGAAGTGAACAAGGATTTTATTCTTTTTGCGGAAATTAAAGCCTTGATTTTAAAGGACCAGACTATGGTCGGGCAGAACTTTTTGGATGATTTGCAAGAAATTTGTACGCCCCAGCTATTGATTTTAACCGGTATCTTCGTGGCCCATAATAATTTTCCGACCGATATGCTCCTGGTGGCCAATGTCCCCAAGGTGAAGCTCCTGGGTCTGATTAAAAAATTGGAAGGGGAATTGGGTCGGGAAATCAATTATACGCTGATGGACGAGGCGGAGTTTAAGTTTCGAAAAGAAATCGTGGATGTCTTTTTGAATAAAATTTTCGAGTCAAAAAAGGTGGTGCTGATTAACGCTTGGGATCTGGTTTTTACCGAGCCAAAATAATTTATATCAATTTATGACGCGCTATTTACGTTATTTTATTTTGACCATCGCCGCCCTGTTGTTATTGTTCGTGGTTCTCAATTTGGCCGCGGCCATGAACCTGGTCAGAGTCTATTCGGCCGGCACTTCGGCCAAGAAAGATTTGCAGGCCTCTCTGGATTCTTTGCAGGCTAATAATTTTAGCGCCGTGGTCATTTCGGCCGGTGAAGCCGAAGACAGTTTGGCCGTCGCTTTCAGCCGCTTGGAGAGTTTGGAAGATAATTTTTGGGTGAAACGATCCGACTCTTTATATCCGCAGATCAAGGATTTGGAATATATGGTCAAGACGGCCGAAGTGCTGGCGCGGTCGCTCTCGGCCGGCGCCGCTATCGGCCAAAAAGTGAATGGAATTCTGCCAGATCAACCGGGGGTCAGTTTTTCCGATTTGAAAAAGGCGGACAAGGAAGCGGTTTTGAAATTAATCTATGAGTCCGTGCCGGATTTAAACGGAGTCAAAGCCAATTTGGATTTGGCTTTAATGGATTTAAAGAAAGTTGATAATTCCGGTTGGTTCGGACCTTTGCAGAAGCAAATGTCGCTGGCTAAAGATGAGCTCCAAGTCGGAGCCGAACTGATGGCTAAAACTATTACTCTCTCGCAATTATTGCCGGTTTTAGCCGGTTATCCCGATCCGGCCAATTATTTAGTGTTACTCCAAAACAGCGATGAACTCCGGCCGACCGGAGGTTTTTTGGGAACTCTGGGCGTGCTGCAGACTGATCTGGGCGATTTGGTAAAATTCAGGACCAACGACGCTTACCACTTGGATATGCCGGCCAGCTTGGATCCGAATTTCAAAGTGACGCCCCCGGCGCCGCTGCAAAAATATTTGGGCACTGATCGCTGGTATTTACGCGACAGCAATTGGTCGCCGGATTGGCCGACTAGCGCCCAGAAAATCCAATGGTTCTATAATGCCGAGGCTAAATATAATTCCGATCCGGAGATTAAGAACCCGCCGCAATTTGACGGGGTGGTGGCCATTACGCCGCGCCTGGTGACCGACTTACTCTATATCGTCGGACCGATAACTGTAAATGGGCAGGAGTATAATAAGGATAATTTTACCGACCTGCTGCAATATGAAGTGGAAATGGCTTACCGCGATAAAGGCGTTTCAGAATGGGATCGGAAAAAAGTTATCGGCGATATTTTGAAAGAATTAAAAACCCGATTGTTCGCTTTGCCCACCGATCGTTATTTGGATTTAATCGGCGCTTTGAATGCCAATATTGAGAAAAAAAATATTTTATTTTATTTTAATGACGCCCAAATCCAAGCGACGGCGCGGAATCTAAATTGGGGCGGAGCCATTGAATCCGTCCCTGGTGATTATCTGATGCTGGTGGATGCCAACTTGGCGGCCTTCAAAACCGACCGGGTGATGGAGAAGAAATTGTCTTATAGCGTCACTCCCAAAGATGACGGCTATGTGGCGAAAGTGACGATGAACTATAAACACACCGGCGGTTTTGATTGGAAAACGACCCGTTATCGCAGCTATGTTCGAATTTACGTCCCCCTAGGCAGTGAATTGATCAAGACGGAGGGAATAAGCGACGGCGAGGTGTCCAAAGGGGAAGAGGACTTCGGGCGGCCGGAGGCGAAAAAAACTTATTTCGGCGGATTCATTTCCATTGAGCCGGGTCAATCCGATACTTTAGTCTTCGAATATCGCTTGCCGTCCAATATCGCCAACCAAATCAAGGCCGGCCAATATAGCTTGTATTTACAAAAACAAGCCGGTAATAATATTCAGAATTTGGCCGTGGCGCTTCAGTTTGATAATGATATTAAAAGTTATACTGATAATTTTACGAATATCGTTCAATCAACCGGCGGGCTGTTAAGCGGTCAAGACGTCTTTGAGACTGATCGCTTCATTAATATCGGTTTATGAAATTAAAATCTAATTGGTTAATATTTTCCGCTGTAGTGCTCCTGGCCGCCTTGTGGCTGGTCGGGTCTTATTTACTTCCGGTAGCTATTGGCGGCGGAGTGCTCTTGGTTTTATTGATATTCTCCATCCGGTTGGATTGGGGTCTTTATATTTTGGCCTTCTCCTTGCCTCTGATCAATTGGAATTTTACTTGGAACTCTTTGAGCGTTTCCTTCGTGGAAATTATCGCTTTATTGTTAGTGGTGGCCTTTGTCTTACATCACTCCTATTCTTTCTGTCGGGGCCAAAATATTTGGCGGAAGATTAAGTTGCCTTTATGGCAGCCGTTTTTAATTTTTATTATCGCTGCGGCCATTTCCAGCTTATTCAGCCATTATATTTTGTCGGCGGCGTGGTATGCCATCCGCTGGCTATTATTCTTTTATGTCGCCTATTTGGCCGTCCCTTATAATATCATCAAAGACGGTCGGGTTTTGAAAAATACCATTATCGCTTTAACTTTATCCGGCGTGGGCTTGGCCATCATGGGTTTAGTGTCTCTGACTTATCAAGATTGGTACAATGATTTTTTTCGGATTCAACCGACGGCTTTATTCGGAATTTATCCGGTCGGAGAGAATCACAATCTGATGGCGGAATTTTTGGTAATTATTTCTTTTCTAGTTCTGTCTTTGAAACATTGGTCCAAATCATTGCGACTCAATCGTTTTATCAATATTTTATTTTTATTTTTGCTGGCAGTGACCATCGGAACTTTTTCGCGCACCGCTTGGATTGTGCTGGGTGTCAGTTCCGCCGTTTATTTATTCCTGGATACGGTTTATCTGAAACGGAAACAATGGAATTCCAAAAATATTATCTTGGCGCTCGTGGTGGCCACGATGGTTTTGGTGCCGTTTATTATCCGCATGGATCGCTTGCAGGCGGAAAATGTGAGCTCCACGGAAAATCGTTTATTGCTGACGCAGATTGCCTGGCGCGCTCTGGCGGCCCAGCCGCTGGTCGGTTACGGGCCGGGGACTTTTGTCACTCTAGTGGAGAATAATGTTCGGTTTACGGCCAAGTATGGCGACCCGCTGGATTCTCACGGCGTCTGGCAGAAGTTGATAGCGGAAGTGGGATCTTTGGGAACGGCGGCTTTCGCTTTATTTGTCGGGTTAATTTTTTGGAATTTATATCGGGCGTTAAAGATTTATAAGCGGGAGGCGCAATTGCTCTTGCCCCTCACGGTGGCGGTTTTAGGCGGCTTCATTTATCAATGGTTTAACACTTCTTATTACAAGGGTAAGTTGTGGGTGCCTATCGCCGTAGCGCTCGCCGGGATGAATTTATTGAAACAGAAGTATGTCCAAAAAAGAAATCTAATCGTTAAATAATAATTTTGTGAATACCAATAACCAGAAAAAGATAGTCTATATTATGCCCTCCCTGGACGCCGGCGGGGCGGAGCGTTTTATTCTAGACTTAATCCGGAACTTGGATCAGAACTTATTTTCTCCCACTTTGGTCCTGTTCAGCCATGGCGGATTTTTTGAGGCGGCAGCGCGTCAAGCGGGAATAGACTTAATTATTTTAAGGAAGCGGTTTAAATTTGATCCGATTAATTTTTTTAAATTATACCGAGTTGTCAAGAAGCTGAAACCGGACATTGTCCATACCCAATTGGGCGGGGATATTTACGGCCGGCTGGCGGCTCGGATGCTCGCGGTGCCGGTAATTGTGTCCACCGAGCAAAATGTGCAAATCGGGGAATCCGGTTTGATCCGCTGTCTAAAAACTTGGACGGCCAAGTTCGCCGCTAAAATAGTGGCGATTTCTCAGGCGGTCAAAGCCGATGCCCTGAAGCGCTATGGTCTACCGGAAACTAAAATGGAATTGATTTATAATGGTTTGGAGACCGGTAAATTTTTGTTGACCGAGCCCCGGCCGAAAAGTGATAAGATTATCTTCGGTTCGGTCGGGCGCTTAACCGCTCAGAAAAATTATTCGTTATTAATTGAAGCTCTGGCGGAATTGAAGGATTATAATTGGGAACTGCGCTTAGTCGGCGAGGGTGAACTTCGGGGTGATTTAGAGCGGAGAACTAGCGAGCTGGGTTTAACCGGCCGCGTTAAATTGCTCGGTTTAAGGGCGGATATCAAAGGCTTTTTGGCCGGTTTGGACATTTTTGTTTTGCCTTCGCTCTGGGAAGGTTTGGGCTTGGCGCTGCTTGAAGCGGGACTCGCCGCATTGCCGGTTCTGGCTTCTCGGGTGGATGGAATTCGCGAGGTTATCAGAGACGGCCAAACGGGAATTTTATTTAATTCCAATGATCGTCCGGACTTAGTGGTGAAGTTAAAACAGATTATGGCCAGTAGCGCCAAACCGGAATTGTCAATCTTGGGAAAAAATTTACAAGCGACGGTTCAAGCTCGTTTTGATATTAAAATCATCGCCAAACAGTATCAAGATTTATATTTAAATTTATTATCAGCCAAATAATTTATGAAAATACTCCAAGTTAATAAATTTCATTATCTCCGGGGCGGAGCGGAAAAATATTTCTTAGATATCAGTGAAGCCTTGCGCCAACTCGGACACGAAGTGGCCGTTTTTTCCATGAATCATCCCAAGAACTTGCCCAGTCCGTGGTCAAAATATTTTGTGTCCCGCATCAGTTTCAATGAATCTAAGTGGCGCGACAAATTGCTGGCTCCGGGCCGGATTATTTATAGCCTGGAAGCCAAGAGGAAGTTCAAGAAATTGGTTGACGATTTTCGTCCGGATATCATTCATATCCATAATATCTATCATCAATTGTCGCCCTCCATTTTGGCGGTGGCTAGAAAATATCGGATTCCGGTGGTGATGCATTTGCATGATTATAAGCTGGTTTGTCCCAACTATCAATTATTCGTGGATAACCAGATTTGTTATCGCTGTCGGAAGCAGCGATATTGCCAAGCGATTAAACATCGCTGCTTTCAGGGCTCGTGGCTCAAGAGCGCTTTGGTGGCGCTTGAAATGTTCTGGCATCATCGGGTTTGGAAAATTTACGAAAAAACTGTTAGCCTCTATCTCGCCCCCAGCGCTTTTATGAAAGAGACGGTGGTTAGTTTCGGAATCCCAGAGGCCAAAGTTGAAGTTTTATATAATTTTATTGATCAAGCAAAATTGGAGAAAAAAGAAGTCAAAATGGAAGATTATCTGCTTTACTACGGCCGTTTGTCGTTTGAAAAGGGAATTAATATCTTGCTAGAGGCTTTAAGGCTAGTACCGAATACGCCCCGTTTGAAAATCGTCGGAGTCGGCCCGGAGGAAGATCAGCTCAAAGACAGCGTCAAGTCTTTGGGGTTGGAAGGATTAGTTGAATTTTTAGGAGCTAAATACGGCTCGGAGTTAGAAGAGATAATTTTGTCGGCTAAGGCTATTATTATTCCTTCGGTCTGGGCCGAGAATATGCCGTTTGTGCTTTTGGAATCTCTGGCTCTGGGTAAGGCGGTTATCGCTTCCCGAACCGGCGGTCTGCCGGAATTAATTACTTCGGGCGAGACCGGATTTTTATTTGAGAACGGTAATTCGGCTGATCTGGCGGAAAAGATTATGGCTCTCAATGATTATAATCTGGCCCAAATCGGTTCGGCCGCCCAGGCCACGGTCGTTGACTTAACTCTGGAAAAACATTATAATAGGTTATTGGAAATCTATCAGAGGTTTATAAAAAAAGTATGAAAAAATTAATTTTACTTCTGGGCCTTTTATTCCTATTGCCCCTAACTGCTCAAGCTTATAGCGCCAACTTGAGCGTCAAGAATCCTAAAACCGCCAATGCTTTTTTGCGGTGGAATTTAACGCCGACCGACACCGAGAGACTGGCGCGCTATGACCTGTTAATTTTAGACATGAAAAACCAGGTTAATAACCCGGAATTAATTAAAAGGATTCGTCAGCTAAATCCGGACGTCACTATTTTAGCTTATATCAGTTCTCAGGAAATTAGGCATGACACCGCTATTCATCCCGAGGTAACGCTGCGGCAAAAAATGTTCGCGCGGTTACCGGAGAGTTGGTATTTGCGCGATACCGACAATTTCAAAATTAGTTTTTGGGACCAGACTTGGATGATTAATATTACCGATAGCGCCCCATTAGATAAAAATGAGCGTTTTAATGATTACTTGCCGCGTTTTATCGATGAAGAAATCCTCTCTTCCGGACTGTGGGATGGTATTTTTTATGATAATCTCTGGGACAGCGTCAGTTGGCTCAATAATGGCAATGTGGATCTGGATGGTGACGGTTATCGGGAGTCAGCCGGTGAATTGGATCAAGCTTGGCAAGCCGGAGTTTTAAAAATATTACAGGCTACTCGGAACCGAGTCGGTTATGATTATATTCTGATGGCCAATAGTTCCTCTTTTCAGGACTATCAACCTTATTTAAACGGCCGGATGTTTGAAGATTTTCCCAGTCTGTATGAAGCCGACGGCACTTGGCAGGGGAACATTGGCAGTTATCAGGCGATTAGGAATTATAACGTCAGACCTAATATCTATATCTTTAACTCCACCAATGCTCCCCAAGATAATTATTCCAAGATGCGTTATGGTTTGGCCAGCGCCCTGATGTTTGACGATGTCTATGATTCTTTTGACAATAGTATTTATGACCATGGCCAGACTTGGTGGTATGATGAGTATAATTTTTCTTTAGGGCGGGCTTTAAATCTCGCTTATCAGCTGACGGGCGACAAAAATAGCAATAATATTTGGCGCCGGGATTTCGTGAATGGGATGGTACTGCTAAACAATTCCTTATCGGAGCAGAGTTTTGCGATTGAAGCCGGTTACCGGAAAATTTATGGCGCCCAAGATCCGGTGGTCAATAGCGGCGGGGA
>Ga0066637_10002498_pt1 | contig 12272 bp, 13 predicted proteins | sample CryGeyCG2014_020_FD_62737 | JGI IMG/M metagenome (GOLD analysis project Ga0066637, IMG submission 62737) | Groundwater microbial communities from aquifer - Crystal Geyser CG08_land_8/20/14_0.20 | ecosystem: Environmental > Aquatic > Deep subsurface > Groundwater | place: USA: Utah: Grand County...
TCCCCGGCCAAGGTATCAATTTGAAAGATAGATGGCCTGATATTATTTTTTATTCGTAAATTACGGATTACGAATTCCGAATTACCTGTCAACGTCCCAATTTTTTTATCTGAAAAACCTAATTGTTTTAATTTTAATAAATGTGGTACGGAACAAAAATTTTTGTTCCCTACATTCGATAATTCACGTTCCGCCTTTATAATTTCCTGTAACCGATATAAAAACCATGGGTTAATTCCGCTTAATTCATAAATCTTTTCAATAGAAACACCTAATTTCAAGGCTTTAGCAATAAAAAATATTCTTTTTGAGTTAGCCTGCTTAATATTGGCCAAAACTTCCTCTTCGGCCAGATCAAAATTATTATCAGTTACCCCTTGAACCCCAATATCAAGCATCCGGACGCCTTTTTGAATTACCTCTTCAAAGGTCCGACCAATGGCCATAATCTCACCAACCGACTTCATTGAGCTGCCGATCTTCTCCGTCGTCCCCTTAAACTTATCCATATCCCAACGGGGAATTTTAACGACGATATAGTCAAGCGCCGGTTCAAAAAAAGACTGGGTAATTTGGGTCATTTGATTTTTTATTTCCATTAAGCTTTTTCCTAAAATCAATTTAGCGGCCACATAGGCTAAAGGATAACCGGTCGCTTTGGAAGCCAGGGCAGAAGAGCGGGACAAACGGGCGTTGACTTCGATAACATAGTATTCGATAGGATAATTACTAAAATCCGAAGCACGAAGTTCGAAATCCGAAACAAATTCTAAATTCGAATTTTTGAAATTTGAAACTTGTTTCGAGTTTCGAGTTTCGAGTTTCGAGTTTATCTTAGGATTTGGGTTCAAGGCAAACTGGACATTACATTCTCCAACAATCCCCAAGCTTCTAACTATTTTAATAGAAAGTTCCCGCAGATAATGATACTCAAAATTAGTCAAAGTCTGACTGGGTGCGACCACAATTGATTCACCGGTATGGACACCGAGCGGATCCATATTTTCCATATTGCAAACAGTCACACAGTTGTCATATTGATCTCGAACTACTTCGTATTCAATTTCCTTATAATGATGTAAGTATTTTTCGACTAGTATCTGTGGAGAAAAAGCCAGAGCTTTTTGAGCTAAAAGACTAAACTCTTTTCCATTACGGACAACTCCTGATTTTTGCCCGCCTAAGGAAAAACCAGCTCGAATCATGATCGGATAACCAATCTCTAGAGCTTGTCTTAAACCTTCTTCAACTGTAGTTACGGCAAAGCTTTTTGGCGTAGCCACTTTAATTTTATGAAGATGGTTGGCAAACTTTTCCCGGTTTTCAGTCAGGATAATTGCAGATACCGGTGTTCCTAAAACTTGAACACGATATTTACGCAAAACTCCTTTTTTGTAAAGATCCATTCCGCAGTTTAAGGCTGTCTGACCACCAAAAGACAAAACAATTGCGTCAGGTTTTTCTTTTTTAATTATTTCGGTAACAAAATCTGGAGTCACCGGCAAAAAGTAAATTTTATTTGCCAGTTCTCTTGAAGTCTGAATTGTGGCAATATTTGGGTTAATCAAAACGGTTTCTATTCCCTCTTCACGAAAAGCCTTAATTGCCTGGCTACCTGAATAATCAAATTCTCCAGCTTGGCCAATTTTAAGGGCTCCGGAACCGAGGATTAGTATTTTCTTCATATTTTTTTCAAAAATTGATCGAATATCCAACCAGTGTCCACCGGTCCCGGACTCGCCTCCGGATGGAACTGAACTGACATAAACGGATACTTTTTATGGATAATGCCTTCATTGGTACTATCATTAGCATTAATAAACCAAGGAGAAAATCCCATCGGAACTTTGCCGATAGCAAAACCATGATTTTGCGTCGTCAGATAGCAACGTTTTGTCCCAACCATGATGCACGGTTGATTTTGCCCACGGTGACCGAACTTCATTTTATAAGTATCGCCTCCAGCCGCCAAAGCTAAAATTTGATTTCCCAGACAAATTCCCAAAAGAGGAATTTTTTTTGCCAAAACTTTCTTCACGGTTTCAATTGTTATATCAACCATTTTCGGATCACCCGGACCATTCGAAACAATTACTCCGTCGAATTTTTCATCCAACGAAAAAATGTCAAAGTTCCAAGGAACCGTAATCACTCTCACTCCCCGCTCGACCAAACTCCTTATAATGTTTCTTTTTGCTCCGCAATCAATTAACACAACAGTTTTAACAGATTTTTTATTATCTATCCCACGACCGTAGGATAGATAATTTTTAATAACTTTCTTTGTTGAAACATTATCGACCAAATTGCTCAGATTTGGATCAACAAAACTAATATCTTTATCAAAAATAATTTTTGATAACTGAGCTCCTTGATCTCTTAATTTCTGGGTTAAATAACGGGTATCGGAAATAACCAAACCGGGAATTTTTTCTTTTTTCAGCCATTCTCCTAAAGTTATCTTGCTTTGAAAATGCGAAGGTGTATCAATATATTGGGAAACAATCAGCCCAGAAACGTGGATACGAGATGACTCCCAATATTTTTTATCCGGCACTCCGTAGGAGCCAATAATTGGGTAAGTAGAAACAAGAATCTGTCCTTCATAGGATGGATCTGTCAAGGATTCGGGATAGCCAATCATACCGGTTGAGAAAACAAGTTCGCCTGACCTTGGTTGTTCATAGCCAAAACTTTGCCCCTCAAATTCCGAGCCATCTTTTAAGATTAATTTTCCGAACATAATTTTAAACTTTTTAATTTTCAGTTAAGAAAAGCGAGCGTATTGAATTTTTTTCGACTTGGGAGCTCCCCTGGGGAGGGTTCCCACGGAGATAAAAAAATTCGATACCGAGCTTTTAACCTTTTAAAATTAAACTAAACAACGCCATCCTCACATACATGCCATTTTTCGCTTCAGTCGTCAGATAAACTGCCCGCGGATCAGCGTCAACCGCCGTTTCAATCTCCCCCACCCGCGGCAAAGGATGCATGATTAAAGTATTCTTTCCGGCTTTTTTCTCCACTAATTTTTTTGTCAAAATAAAGCTTAGTTTTAATTTTTCATATTCTTGCTTATCAGTAAACCGTTCTTTTTGAACACGCGTCCAGTACCAGAAGTGACAGTCGGCCGGAATCTCCTCAAACGACTTTATTTCAATTAATTTTATCTTTCTTCTCTTTGCTTCATCTAAATCTTTTTTGCTTAAACGCAACTGTTTTGGCGATAAAAGATAAAGCGTATTGTTTGGAAAAATTGAAAGTCCTTTAATGATGGAATGAACAGTCCGACCGTTCAAGAGATCGCCAACCATTAAACCTTTTATGTTATCGAGGTGTTTATGTTTCTCAAAAACCGTGAACATATCAAGAAGGGCTTGAGTTGGATGTTCTCCGATTCCATCACCGGCATTTATAATAGGAATATTAGCTACTTGAGCAACTTTTTCTGCGGTCCCGACTTGCGGATGACGAATAACAATTGCATCAGAATACTGCTCAATCATTTTTGTTGTGTCTTCAATAGTTTCGCCTTTAACAACTGAAGAAGTTTGCAGAGGATTCTGGTATTCGATTGTTTGACCTCCTAATCTTTTGACTGCGGAGGCATTGGAACTGAAAGTTCTTGTTGATGGTTCGAAAAATAGAAGAGCAACGATTTTGCCGGAAAGAATTCTTAACAATTTTTTTGTTGGGGTCTTTTTAATTTTTATTACTTGACGAAACAGCAACTCTATCGATTTTTGATCAAACTGATCAAGGGAAACAATGTCTTTCAAAAAAAAATCCCCTGCAATGGGGATTAGCCTCTCTTTTTTCTTAATAATAATCTCAGAGTTTTTCATAGTCTCTGAGAATTATATTTTATACGATTTATAAAAAAAAGCAAGGGGAAAAATTTTAAGTTATTGATATAATATAAATAGCCGGGGTGGCGGAATGGCTTACGCGCGAGTTTCAAAAACTCGTGATGGCAACATCATGAGGGTCCGACTCCCTCTCCCGGCACAAAATAATTGAGAAAAGTAAGAAATTTAACTTCAGATATGAGAAGAAATCCTACAGAAATTAAGTGGACTAGTAAATTGGCATATGTTGTTGGGATAATAACAACTGACGGAAATCTTTCAAAAGATAATAGACATGTTACTTTAACATCAGTAGATACGCAGTGGTTGCGGAAAGAAATACAAAAACTAATACATATTAAAGGTAATATGAGTAATCAAACGTGGAAAAGAAGAAAAAAATCAACGATGTATCGCCTTAAATTCAGTACCAAACAAGCTAAAATTATTCTTAACTGGATTTATTATAAACCCAATCTTCCTTGTTTATTAAGAAAATATCTCATCGCAAAACCATTTCTTAGAAACTAGTGGCTTTAGGTTCTACTTCTTCCCCACCCACTTATATCTGCTCGACGTCGTGCGGCATTGATTCGATTAAAGAACTCTGGGTGATCTGGATAAATTCTGTCTTTTCCCAAGTTTCGACGATATTTTTTGCTCCGCAGTAGGAAAAACCAGAACGAACTCCACCGAGCATCTGTCTAATGAAATCAGCCACATTGCCCCGGTAAGGGACAACCGCCTCAACCCCTTCAGCCGCATATTCTTTCAAATCTTTTTTCACTTTTATATCATTTTTCTGGCGATCATGATTGGCCATGAATGATGCCATTCCTCGCGTTAATTTATATTTTCTGTTGTTTTTAAAAAAAGTTAAGGCCGGGGATTCATCACAGCCGGCAAAAAGAGATCCGATCATCACGGTTGAAGCACCAGCCGCTAAAGCCTTAACCATATCTCCGGAATTCCTTATTCCGCCATCAGCAATAATCGGGACATCGTATTTTTTCGCGACCTCCGCGCACTCGGAAATAGCCGTCAATTGGGGCACTCCGGCTCCGGCAACAATTCTTGTGATACACAAAGCGCCAGGACCAATTCCGACTTTAATGGCGGCGGCCCCACTTTTTATTAACTCCTCAGTCCCTTGAGCGGTGGCTACATTGCCAGCAATAATATCGACTTTAGGAAATTTTTTCTTTAAATCTTTTAGGACTTTAATCAAATAAATAGAGTGACCATGGGCAATGTCAATAACGATTACATCAGCTCCCGCTTTGACCAATGCTTCCGTTCTTTCAATATAATCATCTTTTATTCCAACCGCGGCTCCGACTAATAGTTTTTCTTTTTTAACTGCCGCTACTATCTCCGCCTCTTTTTCGATTGTTAAAAACCGGTGAATAATTCCAATCCCTCCTTCTTTTGCCAAAGCAATGGCCATTTCACTCTCTGTGACTGTGTCCATATTGGCCGAGATAATCGGAATCTTTAATTTTATTTTTTTTGTTAAATTTGTTGATAAATCAACCTGACTTCGTGAAACTAAACTGGTTTTCTGAGGAACCAACAAAACATCATCAAAGGTTAAGCCAATTTGCTTACGGATATTCATACGAAATAAATTTTCAATTTATAATTTTCAAAAATTGGTACAGACGAGGCATGCCTCGTCTCTACAACATTAAACAAAAATGCTTGCTTTTCTCTCTGGACTAACTGAAACAATTTTTACTTTAACTTCTAAATATTTTTCTATAAATTTGATGTACTTCTGACAGTTTATCGGTAATTTCTTAAAGGATTTTATTTTTGAAATATCTTCTTTCCAACCGGGAAAACTCTTATAAACCGGTGTTAATTTTTCCAGTTCCAAATATCCGCATTGACTAAATTTAATTTTTTTACCATTTAATTTATAGCCAATACATGCCTTTATTTGAGAAAGTCCCGATAAAATATCAATTTTAGTAATCGCAATTCTGTTAATCGAAGATAACTGGCAGGCAAATTTAACAGCCGGCAGATCCAGCCAGCCAATCCGGCGCGGCCGGCCGGTCGTTGTTCCATACTCATAACCTTTTTCGCGGATAACATCGGCCACTTTGTCAAACAACTCCGTAGACAGCGGCCCGCCGCCGACTCTTGAAGTATAGGCTTTAACTACGCCCCAAATTTCGTCAATCTTTTTTGAAGGAATTCCACTGCCAATATTGACTCCGCCTTCAATAACGTTGGAAGCCGTCACAAAAGGATAAAATCCAAAACTATTATCAAGCATCACCCCGTGAGCGCCTTCAAGAAGGATTCGTTTTTTTTGTTGAATCGCTTTTTGAAACAAAGAAAAAGTATCGTCAACCAAAGGTTTGATCTTTTCCAGCAATTTTTTATAGGTTGGTAAATAATTCTCTACTTTAATCGGAGAAACGCCGAAGGCAACTAAAATTTTATTTTTTATGCCTGCCTGAAACTTAAATTTTTCTACAAATAAAGGCCAGTTTAAAAGTTCGTAAACTCTGATTCCGTTATAACTGACTTTATCGGCGTAAACCGGACCAATTCCCCGCTTGGTCGTTCCGAGTTTATTTTTCCCCCGGGCGTTTTCATAAGCCTGGTCAAGTTCTTTGTGATAGGGCATAATCAAATGGCAGCGGGGAGAAATCACTAATTTCTTTTTTAAATTTATTCCCATTTTCTCAAAAATCGCCATTTCCTCCATCAAGACATCAGGGTCAATTACAACTTCATTAGCAATAACTACAATAGGTTTTTTTTGGAGAATACCCGAAGGAATTAAATGAAAAGGAAATTTTTTTCCATTAACAACTACCGTGTGACCGGCGTTATTGCCGCCATGAAAACGGACGACCAGGTCGGCATTCCGAGCCATTATATCAACTATCTTCCCCTTTCCCTCATCCCCCCACTGACTGCCGATGACCAGTTGGATCATATAAAATTAAAAAATTTATATTTTTTGACCGTCATAATATTAACAACAATTGATAGAATTAGTCAACTGGTAAAAATAATACTACAAATAAACAAATCAGACAAATAAGCAAATAAATGATTAAATAATTGAATGATTTAATTTATTTAATTATTATTTTATTTGTTTATTTATTTGTAGTATTTGATTATTTGTTTATTTGCTTATTAAGAATGATTATATCTGTAATTACAGTAATAATAATTGTCATAATTCTTCTATTTTCCTCAAAAAAACTTTCCCCTATTCCCTACTTCCCTTCCCAACAGGCTGATCTGCCAAAAATAATTAAGGCTTTAAATTTAAAAAATAATCAAACTGTTTTTGATCTTGGTGCCGGCGACGGAATTGTCATATTTGGAGCGGCTAAATCATCATATCAGCAAAAATTAAACACCAAGTTTGTTGCTATTGAAATTAATCCGATATTAATTTTAATAATGAATATTCGTCGTCTTTTTCACCGTAACAAAAAAAATATCAAGATTGTTTACGGGGACATTTTTACATTGGATTACAGAAACTTTATGTACGGGTCGGTCGTGACCGACCCCTACAATATAACTTTTTATCTCTACATCTCCCCCTGGTTTCTAGAAAAAGTCATTAAAAATTTAAAATTAAAAATTAAAAATTTTTCTATCGTCTCTTACATGTATCCTTTGACAAACAAGACCACCTTCGCTAAGGCTTCGGTGGTCAAGGGAAAAAACTCAATTTTCATTTATAATCTTTAAGATTTCTGAAGGTTTTTTAACGATATAATCAACCCCATTCTTTTGCAAAGCTTCAATTGTATGTAACCCCCAGGAAACGCCAATAATTTTTATACCGACTTTTTTGCATGCCTCAACATCACGGATTTCATCTCCAATATATATAATTTCTTCCGGTTTTAAATTATATTTTCTCATCATTTTTCTAAAAGTCTGGTCTTTACCTAAAATATTGGATTCGCAATAAATAATGTCAAAAAAATTTAAGCGCTTTATTTTTATAAATTTATTAACGTTTCTTTGCATATTTGACGATAAAATGCCGATTTGATAGTTATTGTTTCTTAAATCTTTTAGCAAGTTCTTCATTCCGGGAAAAATTTTTATTTTATCAATTTGAGAGTAAAGATCTCTTTGACCCTGTTTAACGATCTGCAGCATAAACGGTATCTTTAACCAAGAAAGTTTGAATTCTTTCATTAATTCAAAATAATTATTCGATTTAATTTTTTTTATAATTTCTTTTTCTGGAAGGTCAATTTTTTCTTTTCTAAGAAGCTCCAATGACCTACTAAAACTAAACGGCATGGTATCGGCAATCGTTCCATCAAAATCAAAAATAACGAACTTTATGTTTTCCATTAAAGACTGTCTTTTTTCTTAAAGACAGTTTTTATTATATAATAAAGGATGTCATTCTTACTGAGTCTAGACTATTTTTTGACAAACTTTTTAGCTAAATTAACTCCTCACAATACTTTTTTTGACTATTTTTTTTCTTTTTTTTCAATGAAGGGAGAATCGATTCTAATCTGGATTGCTATTATTGTTTTATTAATCATTTTCGAAGAAAAAATTAATAAAAAATTTATTCTTTATTTTCTCATTGCTTTGGGGATAACGTCAATTGTCGTTTTTGGATTAAAAAATACTGTCAAAAGGGCTCGACCAACAACAGTCTGCGAAAAAGATTTTTCCTTTCCCTCCGCCCACGCCTCGACCGCCTTTGCTGCCGCCACCATCTTTACCTATTTTGACAAAAAAAGAAAAGGTCTTTACTATACGATTGCCGTTTTAATTTCTTATTCAAGAATTTATCTTGGCTGTCATTATTTTTTTGACGTCATCAGTGGAGCAATAATTGGATATACCATTAGTCAATTACTTCTATTCGTCCCCGGTACATTCCCATTCCACAGGAAAAGTTGATGGAACCTGGATCTTTTGGTGTAAATTCAAAAATATTTTCGCCCTCGTTTAGTGCTTTTTGAATCCCAAGCGAAGGAACGACAAAATAACCCTGACAGCCAAAAACGTTTTTACCATTGACAATCCACTTGACCGGAATCTCCTTTTTGACAATAAAATAATTGGGAACATAACCACTGCTTACAACATCCATATTGATAATTTGCTGGCCATTTTCCACTTTTACATTTGAAGTGGTTCCCTTGTTAATTTGATTAAATCCTAAATTAATTCCATAAATTGATAAAAAGTTAGTCGCATAATACAAACCCAAAATTAAAACCCCAACGGCCACTATTTTCATAAAATATTGATAGAAAGTGCTTTTTAATAAACCTCTTAAGGAGCCGATGAATAAAATGGCCGGAGCGGTTCCTAAAGCAAAAACTGCCATCGTCAAGGCGCTTTGCCAAGGCGAGGCTAGTCCGAGAGCATAAACCTGCGTCGCCTGAGTGAATCCGCAAGGTAAAAAATAAGTAATCGCCCCTAAGAAAAAAGCCGATTTATGAGGATCTTTGATAAGTAAGTGTTCAAGTTTTCTAAAAATATTTGAAGAAACACCATATGGAATAATGGCGGCGAAAGAAACAATTTTCAGCATATCAAGACCCAAAAGAATCATAAAAATCGCCGCTAATAAGGTTAAAACCGACCCAAATTTGAAGTTAATAATAATTACACTACCAATTAAACCGGCAATAAATCCAAATATCGCGTAAGAAATAATTCTTCCCACGTTAAATGCAACTGCTTTTGAAAAATTTGAATTATATTTGGATTTTGGATTTGATTTGTCATTTGGATTTTGGATTTTTGATTTAGCATTATCCAATGTTGATAGAAACAACGCCCCTGACGTTGCCATACAGGTGGAAATAGACGCCACCAGACCCAAAAACAAGACAGTTAATAAATTTAAATTGCCGGTAATATTAATAGACGGAATAATATTAATTTCTTTGGCAATTAAATAGATAAAGATTAAACCGGCCGTGATTAAAACCGCCTCAAAAATCTTTTTGCTCATGGGCTCTTCGTCTTCAATATTATTTTGTCGTTCCCCAATTTCATAGCCAAACTTTTGAATTTTTATATTAATAATTTCTTGATCTAAATGGCCGGTAAAATAAATTTCTGCCTCCTGTTTATTAAAATTAGACTTTACTTGCACGACATTGGGCATTTCTTTAAATTTATCGGTAATTAATATCTCGCAGGAAGGACAGTGCATACCTTTGATATGAACTGTCTTTTTGTTAATTTTAGTCACAGAAAAGATTAAATCATTTTAAGGAATATTTTTCAAGCGAAGATATTTTTTCATGCATAATCCCCCATTGCTACAACTATAATTAGGCAGCTGTTGAAAAAGTTTTTCTGTAATAAAATTTTTCATATTATTGCTAAAAAATAACATAATAAAAATAGCCAATAATAGTATTCCTCCAATAATTAATTTGGTCTTCATATTCATATATATCCCTGTAATGAAAAATAAATAAGATAGACTGCCGCTGCCAACATTAATATCCCACCAATTCTTTGAACTAATGTCATATGTCTCATTAATTTAAATTGAAGAACTTTGTCGGTGATGATTAAACCAAACACAAAAAACGGGCTAATAAAACCAATTCCGTAAAAAATAATCATCAAAACTCCATTGACCAAATTTCTTTGAGCAATAATAAATGTCAAAAGTGAGGCCAGTTGCGGACCAATACAACCTAGGATTACACCACCATGCAATAAACCATCAATAAAAGCATGTGAATGCTTATTAGGCTCTTGCAGGTGTGGTAGTTCTAATTTAATGGCACCTAACATCCCCAGTCCCGAAATCAAAGTGACAATTCCGGCGATAAAATAGAGCTGACGATTAATAGAATTAGTAAAAACAATACCTGTCAGTGAAGCAACAATTCCAAGAGAAATAAAAATAAGAAGTATCCCGGAAGAAAAATATATTACTTCCATCAACGAATTTTTTATTTTATTGAGAATTACCGGTACCATGATAAAGGTACATGGACCAACGATTGATAGAATACCCAAAATAAAGGCATAGAGATAGTTCATCTTTTATTTTATTGGAAATTAATTATGACTTTTTTCCCTTTTGGAGTTTTGACATCTTTAGGTTTGAGTTCTTCATTTTTTAGACAGTAACTGGTAACATCGCAGATTACTTTGGCTAAATTTTCTTTGGAAATATATCCGTCAACCGTATATTCTTTAGAGTTTTTCTTTGTGGAAAATACAAAACCAGGGGTCAAGCTTAATTTATATTTTTGCATAACGTCATTACAGTTTTCACGGTTATATTTTTCCAGTTTGAAAGCCTGGCCTTCTTTTTGCAAAAGCTCATCCAAATGTTGATCTTCCAATATGCACCAAAAACAAACCGGAGAATAAAAATATTTTATCGTTAAGTCTGCTTCAGGATTTCCCGCTTGTTCATCCGGGCATTTGGATTCGAGTTTGATTTTTTTCGTAAATTCCGGTTTTAACTGTTGTTTTTTTAATAAAAGTAATTGTTTTTGGGAGATGACTAAATTTTTTTTGTTAAAATTTACCGAATTTCTTAAAACAATATTGGCAAAAATAAACAAAAAAATAATTAACAAGCCGATCATTAATAAAAAATATCGTTTTTCATCTTTTTCGATAATGATTTTTGGTAAATCCATATTAACAACCTCCTACCTGCTGGGGAATATCTTTTAAAGCGGCCGGCAAATTAGATTTACCTGCTGAAGTGGTCACCCCACTACCAAGAATATTTACTAAAGTCACTGTTTGAACTACGGAAACAAATACTAAAATCGATAAAAGTCCTAAAACAAGCATATTGATATTCAAACGAAAAGTTATCTGTTTATTTTGACGTTTTAATTCATCTGCCATTATTTCTCACCTCCTAGCTCATTCATCATTAACTGTTCCGATCTTATATTTGAGAGTCGATCACTCATCCAGTCATCAACGGAAACTGATTTTGGATCGGTTCCTTTTGATTGTAAATATGTTGCCGCAATCGCGTAGTGTTTTGGCCACCAAAAACGATACCATAAAAAAAGTTCTTTTTTAATTTTTTGATCGTCGTATCCTAAAGTAATAAGATATTTGGAGAGTCCCATGGCCGCCTGGGCATGGAGACAGTCTTTAGTGTCAATGGGAGCATTACAACAGGGGTGCGGTAACTTACCTAAACTTTCCAGTCTTTTTTTCTGGTCGGGAGTTAAACTGGAATCGGCGATTTCTTTTTCCATCTCAATCATTTGCTGACCGTTCGTTTCCACGTATTTTTTAAAAGTAACTTCTTGATCTTTCCATTTATACGGCCTGACTTCGTCTTTATCGGTTGGCAAAATGTTAGTTGATTCATTACCACTGGTCGGACTTGACGAAATGATTGCTCCGGAAGACAAAGCGTAGATTACCTGGGTCAAAAGAATTTGTTTA
>Ga0066637_10002501_pt1 | contig 12266 bp, 15 predicted proteins | sample CryGeyCG2014_020_FD_62737 | JGI IMG/M metagenome (GOLD analysis project Ga0066637, IMG submission 62737) | Groundwater microbial communities from aquifer - Crystal Geyser CG08_land_8/20/14_0.20 | ecosystem: Environmental > Aquatic > Deep subsurface > Groundwater | place: USA: Utah: Grand County...
CAATTTACGAATTTACAATCAATTCCTTAATTTTCTAATTTTCAATTGTAAATTTAGAAATTTTAAAATTGAAAATTGATTGAAAATTGAAAATTAAGAGATTATTTTATTTTATCTCATTTCCCTGATTATTTCAATGGCTTTGTCTAATTGCGGGTCTCTGTCTTTTTCATAATCTTCTTCGGTCATTTCAATTTTTATATCGGGCTCCAAGCCCTTATCAGTGATTGACTCCCCCTTTGGGGTAAGCCATTTGGCTATGGTTATTTTCAAGGAAGAGCCGCCGCTCAACGTTTCCAATTCCTGAACAGAACCTTTTCCATAAGACTTTTCTCCGATTAATTTTATACCGCGGTTGTCCTTGAGAGCGCCAGCCAAAATCTCTGAAGCGGAAGCAGAACCCTCGTTAATTAAGAGGACAATTGGATATTTTGAAAATCTGCCGGGTCCTGGGGAGGGGTAAATTTTTTGCTCTTTTTTTCCGCCAAAATCCTCAATCACTACGGTCTCGCCTCTTTCCAAAAACCAACCGGTGATTTCTTGAGCGATTTCCAAATAACCGCCAGGATTATTTCTCAAGTCCATAATTATTTTTTTGGAAGGACTTGTCAATATTTTATTCGCCGTTTCTCTAAAATCTGAGCCAGCGCTTCCTGAAAACTGGTAAATTTTTATATAAGCGATATCTCTTTCTTTAAATTCTAATTTCAAAGAAGGAATTTTAATAACATCTCTAATTAATTTTATTTCTTGGGTTTTTTCCCAGTCCGCCCTAAAAATGGTAAGAATAACTTCGGTCCCTTTTGGTCCGCGAATTAAATTAACTGCCTCGTCAACCGCCAAATCGGCAGTTGAAACATCGTTTATTTTAATAATTTTATCCCCGGGCCGCAAGCCGGCCCTTTGAGCGGGAGTGCCTTCCAAGGGAGAGATGACCTGAAGTTGTCCTTTTTTTATTCCAATCTCCATTCCCACTCCTTCAAAAACGCCTTTGACATCTTCTTCAAATCTTTTTGTTTCTTCCGGCGGTAAAAAAACAGTGTATGGGTCGTCCAATGACTTTACCATGCCGGAAATCGCCCCGTATATTACTTTATTTTGGTCAATTTTTCCTTTATCTACAAATTTTTCCAGTAATTTGTGATACGATTCCCAGAAAAGCGAAAAATTAATTTCCTCTGGTTGGCAAATTCTGCATTCTAATTCAGCGGACGATTTTCCAAAATAAGCTCCCAAACCAAAACTCGCCGAAATAATAAAAACCAGAAAAATTGGAATAATTAATTTTCTCAATTTTAATCCCATATTCAAGTATATATCAGAAATTTATTCTAATTCTTTTTCTATATTTTTAATTTCTTTTTACTATTGTACCAAACTTCACAAGAGGTGGCAAGCCAACAATTTTAAATTCTAAATTCTAATATTTTAGCGGACAGAAAATTTATAACTTAACATAGTATAAATTAATTTCGCGGCTAAAAAATCCGGAGCTTTATTTTGAGAAGGGCAAAGTTCAACAACATCAAAACCGACGACATTTTTGGTCTTAAAAACCGATTTTAAAAACCCTAACACAGGATACCAATTTAATCCGCCTGGTTCCGGAGTTCCGGTTGAAGGCATAATACCTGTATCAAAAACATCCAAATCCAGGGTAATGTAGACATTTTCCGAAAGTTTATTTACCGCTTTTTCTTGCCAATCGCTGGATTTATAAATTTGCTGGGCAAAAAAAACCTTATCTTGAACTATATTGGATAGCTCCGATGAGTCCAAACTTCTTATCCCAATAGAGACAATATTTTTCACCAACTCTTTTACCTTTGCCATTACGCAAGCATGGTTGTATTTGCTTCCTTCGTAAGAATTCTTTGAATCAGCGTGCGCGTCTAAATGTAAAACGGTTAAATTATTAAAAAACTCGGAGTATGCTTTGATAATTCCGAGAGAAATTGAATGTTCTCCTCCCAGACCGGCAATAAATTTTTTATCTTCAAGGATTTTTTTTACTTTTTTGTAAACCTTGTCTAACATCTCCTGAGAATTTTCAGCCCGGATTTCTTTCCCGGTAAATATGCCATTTTTGTAGACCTCAGAGTCAGTTTCAATATCATACAACTCCATATTTCGCGACGCCTCAATAATTGCTTTGGGCCCTTTATCGGCGCCCTTTAGCCATGTGCTGGTTTTGTCAAAAGGAACGGGTAGAATAACAATTTTCGCTTTTCCATAACCAGAAAATTCTTCGGGTATTCCGCCGAAATTACAAGGAACTTTATTTTTCATCTAAGAAAGAATTAAAATTTTTTGGCGTTCTCTTTTTCCAATTTCCTTTTTTATAAGCATAATTGGCGATTAGAGGAAAAGCGATTGTCGCTTCCGAAAAAACCATTTGAGTATTCCCCTCTTCCACTTTGCCCCATGAGTGGGCTTCTTTTAGAGTGGAGCCGGATAATCCGCCGTCTCTTTCATCGGCTACCGTGATTTGAACGGCGTATTTATGCATTTTGGCTTTTTTTCCAAAAATATCGGCCGCAACGGTGATGTCCTGGCTGAAATTTTTTGGCACGCCGCCGCCGAGCATAAATAGTCCCGTTTCTTCTGAGGCGATTTTTACTTTTGTCAATTCAAGAAAATCTTTTACCGAGTCAATAGTCACTTTGGGATTGTTTTTTCTCTTCCATTGATGATAAACCAAGCCAAAACCGGCGCTGGAATCGGAAAAAGCCGGAACAAAAATGGGAACTCCTTTTTTGTAAGCTAACCAAACCACCGAATCGCCTCCTTTTTTGTTCTTCTCCAGATATTCGCCCATAAATTGTATAAATTCTCGCGAAGAATAAGGTTTGGGTTCAAGAGAATCAGCTATTTTTGTCACGGTCAAATCGCAAACCCTTAAGTCCTCTTCATCAATATAGGTATCATAAATCCTGTCTATCATTTCTTTTCTTAATAATTCGTCATCAACGAGCGAAGTTCCTTGATAATGTTTAAATCCCAGCGCCTCAAAAAAGTCCTGGTCAACAATTATCGCTCCAGTTGAAACAATCGCGTCAATCATATTTTTTTCCAGTAGGTCATAAACCGCTTTTTTTAATCCGGCGCTGAATAAAGAGCCGGCCAAACACAATATAATGGCGCAATTTTTGTCCGCCAGCATTTTGTCGTAGATTTTAGCCGCTCGGGCCAAATTTTTTGCCTGAAAAGCGGAATTTTCAAACTCTTCAATGAGCGGCACGGCATTAAAGCTCTTGATATTTATATGTTTAACTTCCTTTTTTAAAAAATCCTTTTTCTTCATAAGCCTTTTTTGATTTTTTATTTTTCACTTTTAATTTTTAATTTCTTTTGGTGCCCCCACTCCGAGTCGGACGGAGATTTACTCCTTAAAAGGGAGGTACTCTACCATTGAGTTATGGGGGCAGGCCACTGCTTCGCAGTGGAATTTTTAAATCCTAATTTCTAATTTCTAAACAAATCCCAATTCCCCAAATCCCAATGACTAATTCATAGAAGTTTTTGGTCATTGGTGCTTGGTCATTGGTCATTATTTAGGTCAATTAGTTATTAGGTTAATTAGGAATTCCTTTTGCGAAGCAAAAGGTTATATTCCCTCGTCTTTTAATTTCTCCAGTAGTTCTTTTTGTCTTTTTGTCAATTTTTTGGGTGTTTTGACAATCAACTCAACATACAAATTTCCCCGGCTAAAACCTTGAAAATGAGTAATTCCTTTGCCAGAAACCCTTAAAATCTTTCCCGAATCGGTTCCGGCCGGAACTTTCAACAAAATTTTACCTCCATCCATGACCGGCACTTCTATTTCGTCTCCCAAAGCCGCCAGAGCAAAAGAAATAGGAACTGAAACGTACAAATCATCTCCCTTTCTCTCAAAAATTGGATGAGGTTTGACAAAAATCCGGAGATAGAGGTCGCCCGACTTTCCACCCCTTCGGCCGGCATCGCCTTTTCCTTCAGCTTTTATTACCTGATTTGTATCAACGCCAGCCGGAATAAAAATCTTTACCTTTTCTTCTCCTTTAATTCTTCCCTCTCCCTTGCAGACATTGCAGGGTTTTTCTGACCGATACCCCTCTCCCCGGCATTCGGGACAAATCGCCCATTTGGTAAATGAACCAAAAAATGTTTTTTTGATTTGCTGAACATAACCTGTTCCCCGACAGGAAAAACACTCGCGAATTTTTGTTCCTGGTTCTGCTCCTATCCCTCCGCATCTTGAGCAAGTCGTATGTTTATAAATATTAATTTCTTTTTCTCTTCCTTTCAGGACGTCTTCTAAGGGAATCTCCATCTCAACTTCAATATCTCTCCCTCTCTTTAAATCCTTTTTTCTGCGAGGAGCGCCAAAGCCAAACATTTCTTCCACCATTTCTCCTAAGTCCTCAAAACCGAAATCAAAACCCATATCCGGCTTACCCCAAGCCCATTGAAAATCAGTTCCCGGCTCCCCTCCTTCAAAAACGCGGCCAAACTTATCATACTGGGACCGCTTTTCCTTGTTAGACAAAATCTGGTATGCCTCGTTTACCTCTTTGAACTTTTTTTCGTCGCCGCCTTTGTCCGGATGATACTTATGAGCCAGTTTATAGTAAGCCCTTTTTACCTCTTCAGAAGAGGCATTTTTTGGAACGCCTAAAATTTGATAGTAGTCCATCATAATCGCTTCGCCAAATTAAAAATGAAAAAGTAAAAAGTAAAAACGACAATCTAAAATTTAAAAGTTTTTAATCTTTAGTTGCTTGCCCCGTATAATTGCGAAGCAATTTGTTCGGGGTCATTTTTCATTTTTAGTTTTTACTTTTCTTTGTATTCTCCTTCTTCAGGTTTTTGACCTTCTTGTTCTGGCGGTTTTTGTTCGCCGCCTTTTTGATACATTTGGGCTCCGATTTTCTGAATTGCTTGAGACAAATCAGAGCTCTTGGTTTTTATATCCTCTATATTATCACCATCTTTAACTTTTTTCAACGTTTCAATTTTTTCCGCGACTTCTTTTTTAATTTCTGGCGAGACCTTCTCGCCGAGCTCGGCCAAGGTTTTTTCCGATGTATAAACCAAATTGTCGGCTAAATTTTTGGCTTCGCTCAATTCCCGTTTCTTTTTATCTTCTTCGGCGTGCAGTTCGGCTTCTTTTTTCATTTTTTCCACTTCTTCTTTTGAAAGACCGATTGAACCCTCAATCCTGATTGACTGAGACCTGCCCGTTGCTTTATCTTTTGCCGTGGCTTTTAAAATTCCATTGGCATCTACGTCAAAAGTCACTTCAATTTGGGGCATGCCTCTCGGCGCAGGCGGGAGACCGGTCAAAATGAATCTGCTCAAAGACCTGTTATCAGCCGCCATTGGTCTTTCTCCCTGCAAAACATTGATTTCAACCGAGGTCTGATTATCAGCCGCGGTTGAAAAAATCTGGGTTTTGGCAGTTGGAATGGTTGTATTTTTGGCAATCATTGGGGTGCTCACTCCTCCCAGGGTCTCAATCCCCAAGGAAAGCGGCAGAACGTCCAAAAGTAAAACGCTTTTTATCTCGCCTTCCGGCGCCCTTCCTTCTTTTTGGGCTCTTAGAATTTCGGCCTGAACCGCGGCTCCCATTGCCACCACTTCTTCCGGGTTTAACTCTTTATTGGCTTCTTTGCCAAAAAAGTTTTTAACTTCTTCTCTGATTTTTGGAATCAAAGTCGTTCCGCCAACCAAAATCATTTCATCAATTTCTTTTGGCGAAAGCTTTACTTCCGCCAATGTTTTTTTAGTCTGCTCAATTGACCTTTCAACTAAATCGCGGGTTAAATCGTCAAATTTAGCCCTGTTCAATTTATATAAAAGATGTTTAGGGCCGGCGCTATCCGCAGAAATAAAGGGCAGGTTAATTTCTGTTTCCAGGGTGGACGACAATTCAATTTTCGCCTTTTCAGCCGCATCTTTAACTCTTTGCAAAGCCAAAGCGTCTTTTAATAAATCAATCCCCTGCTCTTTTTTAAATTGTTCAACGACCCAGCCAATCAGCCGCTGGTCAAAATCCTCTCCTCCTAAATGCGGCACGCCGCCCGTAGCCAAAACCTCAACCGTGTCCGGGGCAGTATTTAAAATTGTTACATCAAAAGTCCCGCCGCCAAAATCATAGACCAAAACCTTTTGCGCTCGCTTTTTTCCAAGTCCGTAAATCAAAGCCGCCGCGGTTGGTTCGTTAATAATTCTTAAAACATTAAATCCGGCGATTTCTCCGGCTGTTTTTGTCGCTTTTCTCTGAGAATCGTCAAAGTTAGCCGGGCAGGTAATTACCACGTCGGTTACTTTCTCTCCTAATTTTTCTTCGGCATCCACTTTTATTTTTTGTAGAATCTGCGAAGAAATCTCAATCGGGGTGTACCATCCGCCAGCTGGCGGATTCCCCATTTTTACCTCCACTCCGCCGTCAGCTCTTTCTCTGGTTTCGTAGGGCAGACGTTTTAATTCCCTTTGAACTTCCGGGTCTAAAAATCTCCGACCAATAAATCGCTTTACGGCAAAGATAGTATTTTTGGGATTAGTTACGGACTGCCTTTTGGCTAAATCCCCTATCAGTCGTTCGCCGCTTTTTGACAACGCCACAAGAGAAGGGATTAAAACCGACCCTTCTCGCGATTCAAGGCATTTTGACTCGCCTTGCAAAATGCTCGCCATTTTTGAAATAGACGTTCCTAAATCAATACCTAATATCTTGGACATAAAATATAATACAAATCTACGAATTTTATGCTAATCTACGAAAATGCGAATTTTATTTTATTCGCATATTCGCAACATTCGCATTCATTTGTAGATTCGTATTATGTTATTTTTGTTTCTTTAACCTTTATTTTAACTGATTTTTTCTCTTCTTTTTTATTTTCCTTTTCAGGGAACTCCTGTTTAAATTTTTCCGTTAATAATTGTTTTAACTTTCTATCTGGTAAAAATTTCTTTGGCTCTTTATCCAGCCCCTCTATTCTTTTCCATAAATCTTCTTTTGATAATTCCGTAATTTCTGATTTTTTTTCTTCTATCGCTTTAACGGTTTTCATATATACGAATATCCTAAAAGCATTCTCTTCCCTTTGAATTCTCGCTTCTTTAAAATCTCCTTCTGTCCAATTTTCGGTGTCTTTCGGATCAAATGGGAGTTCGGAAATCTTCCAATCTTTTAATGCTTCTCTGATCATTTCCCGTCTTTGCGTAAGTTCTCGCCTTAATTCTTCTTTAATGCCCACTTCTTTCCTTTTTTCTGGAAACTTTTCAAATTTTGTCTCAATCCCCATACTTACTTATATTTAATCAAATTTTCGCGACCTTTTGAAGGACTACTTATATTTTTTCCAATTGATTTTTGTTTTTTGATTAGATGTGTCTTTTTTCTCATCGGGCTTTTTCGCAAGGATTAAATATTTAAATCCCCGCAAAAAGAAATTAAATTTTTGGGCACGATAATGCCAAATTCTTGTGTTGGAACTTTGATTTCTTCTCGTCACAGAAATTAAATCAATGGGTTCAAATTTTATATTATCAATTAGCATCTGGTAAATTTTAAATCCTACAGGGGTAAATTTTCTCTTTACCCACTGATCGCCGATTAGCCAACCAATTGCCTTGCCGGGTTTTAAAACCCTGTAAATTTCTTGGGCAACTTTTTTTAGTTCCCCATAAAATTTTGGGTCTTCGGCAGAGATTTTTCCAATATCTGCGGCTTCATTAGAATAACTGACATTATTGCCATAGGGAGAATCAATGAAAACCATATCTACGGAATTATCGGCAAGAGGAATTTTGCGAGAGTCGTTTTTAATAACCTTTGGATGTTGTGGGTTTATATCGTAACCAATTGCTTTTCTTCTTTCTTCTTCGCAAACATCAATCATTGTTCCGCTTCCACACATTGGGTCAACTACTAAATCGCCCGGCTTGGTGTATCTTTGCAGCATATTCCAAATAATAAAAGCGGGAGTTACGCCTTGGAATTTATTATTCCCCTTTGGTTTTTTGCCATAACTTTGTCTTGAATAATCCCAAAGAGTTGTCGTCTCAAAAGGCGGTTTTTCTTCCTCTTTATTTTTTACTTCTTGCTGAACTGTTTTCTTATTTTTTATTGTTTCTTTTGGCATAGATTAAATTCTTTAAATCTATAAGAAATTTATCAAACATTTTAACTTTATTACTTTCTTCAATTTCTTCTTCACTCATAACATAACTTCCATCTGTATCTACTTCAACTATTGCTCTGCCCTTCTTTGCTGGCTTTCTAACGCTTAAAGTTTTATCTTCGTCGGGCGTTACGAAAAAAACTTTAATATGTTTCGTAATTTTATCTTGGCTTAATTTAATTTTCCAATAACCAGTTTGGGCAATTCTTTCTCGTAGCGTTATCTTGCTTGATAAAATTGCAATTACTTCACAATTTTGGGGGTCATAAATTACTAAATCCACATCTGGTGGATGTAATCCAAACTCACCAAAATGTTGCGCTTCACTCTACTTAATTCTTCGGTAAGGTTTTCTGGTTTTGTCTTTTCAAATTTGCTACCGCTTACTACCTTTAATCCCAAAACTTCTATCTCTTTTTGAATAATATACAAAATTAAATTTTCTAAATTATGTCCTTTAAACGGTTTCCACGATTGTTCAAAATCTTTACCGGGACTTGGTTTTTTCAGCCAATCTTTTTTATAAATTATTTTCGCCTCATTAAATAATTCAGAAATATGTTTATATGCTTCCTCACCATATTTTCCTTTGTATTTCTCGTAAAGTTTTACTAAATCTTTAAAAGTCATAATTTGTTTTTCTATTCTTTAAAATTTTATTTACACATTCTCTACAAACGCTTTTCAAATTTGTAAGGTCTTCATTTTTAGGAATTTTCCAATGGCCATTTTTGTCGTGTCCGTAACCATTGTAATGCTTGAAACATTTCTCACAAATTACAGTTCCTTCTGTCCGATGATAAACACTTTTTCCTTCATTATATTGAAATATCAATTCTTTTCCTCTATGCCCACAATTTTTACATCTATATTTCGGCATAAGTTTTATTTCCCATTTGGCCTAGAAATATGACCATTAATTTTATGCTTGTCATAACAATCGAAAATACATTTACAAAAATCAATCATTCTCTTATCCTTTTTAGCAACTGCTTGTTCATACATTTTTATAACAAATCTCTTTCCCGCTTCACCTTGAGAATAATTTTTCTTTGTCAAATTGCATTGCATACACAAGGTTTGAGCATTATCAAGAGTGTTTGTTCCGCCTTGATCTAAGGGAAGTCTATGGTCAACGCAAAGTTCAACGCCATCTTCTTTGCCCCGTCCGCACCAAACACATTTATAATTATCCCTTTTAAGAGATTGTTCTTTAACTTTTTGGGAGAAAAAGAAATCGGCTAATTTCTTTTTCTTAACAAAATCAGGCTCATATTTATAAATACCCTTTTTAACCTTTATCAACTTTCCCTCTTGATATAATCGCCTTATTGACCTCCAAGTATCCCGTGGCTTCTTGCCATATAGTGCTAAGTATCTTTCTTCAACCCAATCAACTACTGGCCCATGCTGCAAATCTTCTCTTGGATGATTTTTAAAATATTCTATTATTAAATCACTAATAGTTTTCTTTTTCATACAGCCACTTTTTCTCTTGTTTTTTCAAGACCGATAACTAACTGATTTAATTGTCCTTCTTTTAATAATCTTTGTTTTGCAATTTCGCAATAATTTTTCTCAATCTCCACTCCTATTCCTTTGCGTCTGGCCTGAGTACAAGCAATCAAAGTGCTTCCGCTTCCAAGAAATGGGTCAAGAATTATATCGCCGATAAAACTAAATAATTTTATACATCGTCTTGGTAATTCAATCGGAAATGGCGCAGGGTGTCCGCCCGCCCCTTTTTTGCTTTGGCCATTGAAAGTCCAAACCCCATTTGTCCAATCCATAAACTCTTGTTTTGTGATGTCATTTTTTCTACTCCCACCCGTTTTTTTCCAGCTGCCTTTGTATAAAACTAAAATCAATTCTACTGGAGCGATAACATAGGGGGCGGAAGCGGACATAAATGAACCCCAAGCGGTGCGACGAGATATGTTTCCTTCATTCCAAATAATCGTTGAGTGATATTTCCAACCAACATCCTTCGCGATTTTTGTAATATCGGCTCCGACTGATTTTTGACCGCCCTTATTTTTATCAAGTGGAATATTTAAGCAAAATCTTCCATCATTTTTTGCTAACTTATAACATTTAGCTAAATATTCTTTTGTAAAATTTAGATAATCATTATAAGAAGTTCTATCGTCATATGATTTATACTTAATATCCACATTATAAGGCGGCGAAGTAACAATCAAGTCAATCATTCCCTCTTTTATTTTGTTTGTTTTCAAAAAATCCTCATTCAAAATCCATAAAGAATCTGTCTTAAAATAGATTTTTCTGGCTGCATCTTTCAGCACACTATAACTTTTTTTTGATTTCTTGTATTTGACCATTAAATTTATATGGGTTTGCGCTTACTTCGTTACCTTAACCTTCGCCGCTCTCAATAACTTACCCTGTATTTTATACCCTTTTTGGATTTCTTCAATAACTATGCCAGATTCCTTATCCGCCACAGCTTCCTTGCCCGCCGTAGCTTCAGCAGAGGCGGGAGCGGAGGCAGGTTTTGCTTCTACTTCCCCCGTTGCTTCCATAAAATTCGGGTCAAATTTTTTGCCCAGACAATCTATTGGTTCCATCCCCAAATTTTTCAAAAAATCCAAGACCTGTTTTTTAATCTGCAAAATCCCTTTTACATTTTCATTCTTTTTTAGTTCTTCCGGCAACTTTTTTTCCGCAACGTCAAAATTATCCAAAATCGGCAAAATTTTTAAAATTAATTCTTGGCCGGCGTATTTGAAAAAGCTCTCTATTCTTTTTGTCTCATCTTTTTTATAATTCAAAAAGTCCGCTCTTTCTCTCTGCCAACTCGCCAGATATTCGTCTTTTAACTTCTGGCATTCTTCAAGTTTTTTCTTTAAATCCTCTAAATCAAGTTCTTTTTTATTATCTTCTATTTTATCTTTTTTTTCAATATCTCCTGTCATTTTTTAATCATCCAACTTGCGCTATTTGTCTAAATTCCGACGCAGTCGGAATTCAGACGCTTTATAGGAATTTCAATCTTTGATTGAAATTCCTATACAATAAAATGTAAATTAAATTTATTTTAACAAAGGCAACCCAAAAGTCAAGAGCGCTAATTCTTGGAAATATCCCTCTTGCCTTAAATCCCTGATATGTTAAAATTGTATTTAATAAAAAATATGAGAAACATCATTGAATACCAGGACTTAATCTGGATGGATATAAATGAACCGACCGCCGAAGATATTGAATATCTCGGCAATAATTTTCGCCTTCATCCCCTCACTTTAAAAACAATAATTCCGGCCATTCATCATCCCGACCTGGAAATATTCAGAAATTACATTTTTATCATTTTGCATCATCCCGACTCGGAGAAAAAAGAAAATATGGAAATCCAGGAGTTGGATATAATTGCCGGAGAGAAGTATCTTATCACCAGCCATTACAAAATTATTAAACCATTAAATTCCATTTTTGAAGAGTGTTTAAAATCGCCGAGAAAAAAGGAGGAATATCTAAAAAAGGGCATTGGTCACCTTCTTTTTGTTATTTTAAGACAATTATTAAAGGAAAAATTAAATAAAATTGATGAATTAGAAGATGAGATTGATTTGGTGGAAAATGAAATATTTTTGGGAAAGGAGAAAGAAATCATTAAAAGAATTTCTCTGTTGAAGAGAAAAATCCTTACTTTCTGGAGAGCGTTTGAACCCCAGAGAATGATTTTTGACTCGTTAAAAAACATTGGTCCAAAATTATTTGGCCCGGATTTAAAACCTCACTTTTTTGTTCTTTTCAGGATTTACCAAGAAATAGAAGACACTATCAAAAACTCAAAAGAAACCATTGAGTCGTTGGAAACAACCAATCATATTTTAATTACCGTCGGGTTAGAGGAGGTTATCAAGGTCTTAACTCTTCTTTCGGCAATTATTTTGCCTCTTACTTTTTTAACCAGCATCTGGAGCATGAATACGAAAGTTCTCCCCATCGCTAATACCGATTTCGGATTTTGGTTGATTATTATTGTCCTAATAATCACCTTCAGTCTGATGGTAGCTTATTTCAAACTCAAAAAATGGCTCTAAGAGAAAACTTACAACTTACAACCAACGA
>Ga0066637_10002503_pt1 | contig 12261 bp, 12 predicted proteins | sample CryGeyCG2014_020_FD_62737 | JGI IMG/M metagenome (GOLD analysis project Ga0066637, IMG submission 62737) | Groundwater microbial communities from aquifer - Crystal Geyser CG08_land_8/20/14_0.20 | ecosystem: Environmental > Aquatic > Deep subsurface > Groundwater | place: USA: Utah: Grand County...
TAAGAATCAAAAGATTGTTTTGTTCTGCAAAATCTCGGACTCTCACATCCAAAAAGTCCTTATCCAAGGTAAGAAGATAATCACTATTTTGTAAGGCTGAAGCTAAAATCGGTGCATCTTTTCGATTAATAATTTTACCTAATAACCTCAATGAAGATTTTGTTGGATTAGATAATACCTCTACTTTTGCAAAACCCAGTAAGAAAAATAAATTACTCTTTAGTTCTCTTTGAGAAAAGAACTTTTTTATTAGCACTTCTAAGATTTCTTCTAAAACATATTTGTTTATTTGAAAATGAAATTTATCTTTGAGTTGAGTGAGGATATAAAAAGAACCGCCTCGGGATGAAAGAAGAGCGGTCATTAAAATACTTGTATCCAGAAAGGCTCTATTTCTTGCCATAAGTTTTCTGATAAACTTTTTTTCTAACTTCCTTTATGGTTGGTTTGACCTTTCTCCAGTTTTTTTCATCGATAGAAAAATCTGGTTTTTCGACAAGAAACCTTTTAAGAAGTTCCAATTCATTCTGAATATTAGAAATTTTATTTTTTATCATTGCTTGTTTCATGATTTAAATATAACAAAATATGAAATTTATGTAAAGGTAAAAGGTTATTTATCGTGCTTGTAATAGAATTCCAACTTGCAATAAAGCTCCAAGTAACAGAGAAAAGTTCTCTAAATATTACTCATACCTTAAAGCATCAATAGGGTCTTTGGCAGCGGCTTTCCGGGCTGGATATAAGCCAAAAATCAAACCGACAAAACTGGAAACTCCAATACCCAACAAAGCCCCAAAAACCGGAAAGACAAAAGTCCAATCCAAGCCCAATAGCTTACTCAAGATAAAAGAAATAATAAAAGAAATCGCACCTCCCAAAACAATGCCTATGATTCCCCCAACACCTGCTAAAACAATTGCTTCAAAAAGAAACTGATTCAAGATGTCCCTGTTAGTAGCGCCCACGGCTTTGCGAAGCCCAATCTCATGGGTTCTTTCAGTAACAGAAACCAACATAATATTCATAACGCCGATCCCTCCAACCGTGAGAGAAATGGCTGCCACTGACACCAAAAGCAAGGTTAGAACTCCAGTAACTATATTCAATCGCTCGGCAATATCAGTCTGACCCATTACAAAGAAATCATCTTTTTCCGGATCGTCAATTCCGTGCATTTCTCTTAATGTTCTTTTAACATCTTCTATCACACCGGGAACTGACGCTTCATCTTTGGCTTTAATCAAAATCTCATGATAATAATCAATACCTAAGATATAGGTTTGGGCGGTTGTGTAAGGAATAATCACTAACTCATCTATATTGAAAGTGAAAACCTGCCCTTTCTTTGGTAAAACTCCCACAACTTTAAAAGCCCTGTCTTTAATTTTAATTCTCTCCCCAACCGCATCCGAAAAACCAAAAAGTTCCTCCTTCACCCTCTGACCAATTACTGCTACACTTTCTTTTCTTTTTATATCGTCTTCACTAAACAATACTCCTTCTTCAGGGTAAATATTAAACATCTCAACCAGCCACTCGGCTGACCAACCGATTACTGTTGCCCGGAAAGTCTCTCCCTCTCTGGAAACACCCCCTGGCACCATTAAAGAAGGAGCTATATCAACTAAGCCCGGAACATTCTCTTTCTTTTTCAGGGCTTCAACATCTCGGGTTTTTAAAGAATTAGACATCATGGTCTCGGTGAAATCAGTAGGTCCTTTTGGTTCTCTGCCAGGCCTCAAAACTACAAGTTCTGCTCCCATACTTTCTATTTGGTTCAAAATAAGCCCTTTTGCCCCTTCGGTTACTGAAATAACCGTGATAATAGCAACCACTCCTATAACAACACCTAAGATTGTCAAACCAGATCTTAATTTGTTCGTTCTCAATCCTTCCAGGGCAGTTTTAAAAGTATTTTTTAAATCCATAGATTCTGACAAGGACGCTTAGCGTCTCTAATAACTATAGTAACTATTTTATAAAATGATCTTTCCCAATTAAACGACGATGATAAACATTATTGTCGCTCTCAATCCCCCCATCTTTCATTTTAATAATCCGTTCAGCATACTCTGCTGTATAAGTTTCATGGGTAACTAATAAGATAGTGTGACCCTTTTTGTTAAGATTTTGCAAAATTTCCATTATCACCTGCCCTGATTTGGAATCGAGATTTCCGGTTGGCTCGTCAGCAAAAATCACGGGTGGGCTCTGAACAATGGCTCTGGCAATAGCTGCTCTTTGCTTTTCTCCTCCAGAAAGCTTGGAAGCTAAATAATAGGCTCGGTGACCCATTCCTACAGCATCAATAGCTTCTTTGGCTATTTTCTCTTGCAAACTTTCTTTGATGCCAGCGTAAGTTAGGGGAAGCTTAACATTGTCTAAAACCGTAAGACGGGATAAGAGGTTGAAGGTTTGAAACACAAACCCTATCTTTTTATTTCTTGTGTGAGCTAATTCATCATCAGAAAATTCATTTATTGATTTTCCCAAAAACTTGTACTCTCCTTTAGTCGGCCTGTCAAGAAAGCCCAAAATATGCAATAGGGTAGATTTTCCAGAACCAGACGGTCCCATAATAGCAACAAATTCTCCCTCTTTTATCAAAAAAGAAACTCCTCTTAAAGCCGGAGTCTCCACACCATCACCGTAATACGTCTTTTCTAAGTTTTTTACCTCAATAATTACCATCAACCATTTATGATGAAATTATCAACGAATATCTAGTCTTTTACGAATTTGCGAATCGTTTATGGTGAGCTTGTGAAATACATTTTTAAATTCGGGTTGGATCCGTTATTCGTTGATTATTTCATAAAAGTTACCACCTTGTCTCCTTCCTTCAATCCTTTAACAATTTCTACATTTCCATCAGAATCCCGAATTCCTGTTTCAACCCCCACCTCTTTAATGTCATTGCCCTCAATAATGCGAACGAACTTTTTGCCATCTTTTGTTATGATGGCCCGTTGAGGGACAACAAGAACATTCTCTTTCTCTTGGGTTAAAATATCAACGTTAGCAGTCATGCCAGATTTAATTCTCTCGTCTTCTCTGTCAACCCCCACACCTAATTTAGGTGTGGCAGGGTCAAATTGCAAAGTTACTTTGTATGTTGCCACTCCTTCAATCATAGTTTCAGCCGGGTCAATTTTAACCACTTTGGAAGGAAACAAAATATCCTGTCCGTAAGCATCTAAGGTAACCCTTGCCCTGTTCCCAATTCTAACTTTGGCTATATCAAATTCTGGAATGTTAGTTTCAATTTCAAATTCTCTCACAGACATTACAGAAACAATAACTTGGTTAGAAGAAACAATTTCTCCTTTTTTTGCTTCCTGTATAATTATAATTCCGTCTATAGGAGAAAGAAGTATTGTTTTTGTAACTTGCGACTGATAATACTTTAGGTTTGCCTCTGCTCTGCTAACTTCAGCTTCTTGAACAGTAATCTGCTCAGGGGTGGCACCCGCCTCTTCCAAAGCCAATTCTTTTTCAGCAAGAGAGAGAGCGTTTTTTGCTTCATTTAATTTTCCTTCATAGGTGCTGATGTTACTTTGATTAGTAGCTTTTTGAGTTTCAATCCCTTGTTGCTTGTTAGAAATGGTTATGACTTCGTTGTTAACATTAGTCTTTGCTGTACTAAGATTCGTGCTTTCTGTAGAAGTTAAATTTGAAACAGGTATAATTTCAAGTGCTGTTTTAATTACTCCCAGAGCACTTTTAACACTGACTAAAGCGACATCAATTTTCTCATGTGTTGGATCAAGTTGAGCCTTATCAACATCTCTCTTTGCTCCCCCTTCTAATTGAGAGATAAAACTATTTATCCAGCGCCCGCCACCCTCTCCTCCTAAAAGAGTATAGACTGCAGTTTCTTTTTTTGCAGCAATTTGATTACTTTCTAGAGAAGAATCTGCAAAGTGGGTATATTGAATATCAGTAATCGTAAATATAGCATTTGTTCCAACATTAACAGATTCCACTACTGCAGTAAGAGCCTCATCATAAACTTTCTTAAGATCAGCTTCAGCTTTATTTTTTACGTTCTCCAAGTTTAGAGTAGCATCAGTGACTGACTTTTGGGCATTGAGTACTTTCTGGCGAGAAACTTCTATTTTTTCTGGGCGTGTTCCCTCTTCAAGTTCTTTTAAATTGGCTTGTTGAATTTCAAGATTTGCTTCAGCCTGCAAAATTTGAGTCCTCAACTCTGAACTGTCTAATGTTACCAGTCTTTGACCACTTTTCACCTTATCACCAACTTTTATCAAAACATCCTCTACCTTCCCGCTTTCTTCGAAGCTAAGATTAATATTTTGGGCAGGCTTAACTCTTCCTGTTACACTAACTTCTTGCAATAGATTTGATATTTTAGCTTCTGCAAATTCATAAGAGGTTCCTGCTGTTCTTTTTTTAATAAAAAAATAGCTACCCCAAAGAAGAAGAATGAGAATAATAGAAAGAGTTAGAATTTTTATTTTTTTGGTCATAAGAGATATATATTAGTTTAAACTCTGTTTTAAAAAATATCAACCTCAAAAAGTTGAAAATAAATAAAAATAAATTAGAATAGGGTAAAATGGGCCTATAGCTCAATGGCAGAGCACTGCTTTCGCATAGCAGAGATATGGGTTCGATCCCCATTAGGTCCAATTCAGTAATCAAAAGAGCAATTTGAAAAACCTACTAAGGAGTGGGTTTTTAGTTTTATGATATAATAAAATAATTTATTATGACTTTAACAATTTTTAACTGGCTTTGTAAAAGAATGCCTTATGCCTCTGCTTTATTCTTGCTGAACATCCTTTGGGCAATTTTTATCGCTGGCATATTTGTAGCAATGTTGGTTCTTTACCGTGCTGATTTCGAAGTTACCGGAACAGAAAGAATATTCCTTGCTAGCCTTACTCTTGGATTAGTAATAGTTGTTTTAGTGATAATCCCAATAAAAGGAGGATTAATGCGTATTTTTGGCAGCCACTGGGGAGAGATAAAAGAGGTTCGAATTTTGAACGACTATACCAAAAAAGGCCATCTTAGCTCTGACATTTCTAACAGAAATCTCTTGGAGCTATTCAATACTCTGAAAAACATAACCCTTATAGTATTAAAACTCGGCATTAAGTGTAATGTAAAAAGATGCTTCTTGAAAGAAAAATTACTTTCAAAGAAACTCCTCTGTTTAGTATCAACTTAAAATTTAAAGCCTTCCCAATACTTCTTGTATTAATATTAATAGTGCTTCTTTCACTCGTTCGTCCTTTAAATCTAAACCTATCCACTATATCGTTAATAGGTTTTTCAATGATGTATTATTTAAATAACTTAGTGTTCCTGTCTTTATATAATAATTTTGAAGACATCAAAAAATCATCCCGTAACCTAGAAGAGTCAAAAGAAGTAATTTCTTGCTTTGGAAGCTCAGATAGAGAAATGATAGATTTGTCTAAAACTCTTTCAGAAACTGCAAGACATATCTTTGGAGCTAGAGAAAAAGAGAGGAAATTAAGAAAAGACCTCCAAGAGAAATTAGAAGAACTTCAAAAATGGTATGATCTTACGGTGGGCAGAGAGAAAAAAATGTTAGAATTACAAGAAAAAGTGACAGAGTTAAAAAAGAAACCGAAAAAATAAAGTGGATTTTGAATTATGAACTCTAAAAAAGTGGGGCAGCTTGGTGAAAGGATTGCCAAAGAATATCTTCAAAGAAAAGGATATAAAATTTTAGCTAAAAATTTTAAAAGAAAATGGGGTGAGATTGATATTGTAGCTAAAAAGAAATCCTCCTTCGCTTTAAGAGGAGCTACGGAGGATAAGGACAAGATAATTTTCTTTGAGGTTAAAACAATCCAAAAAAAAGAGGGGTTTTTGCCAGAGGATGAAATCGGCACAAAAAAGAAAAGGCAACTTTTAAAAATGGCTCTCATTTATTTTTGCGAACAAAAAATTTCCCTTGATACCTCTTACCAAATTGATATTTTAGCAATTGAACTTTTTGAGGGCAAAGCTAAAATCCGTCATCTTGAAAATGCCATTGAGGACAGATACTGAAAAGTTTGACAAATTGGATATTTCTTGTTATTCTCTAAAAAGATAGTCCGTTCGGTAGCGGACACTTTTATTAAAAAATCCAAAACCAAAATGACAAATGTCAAATCAAGCCTAAAATCCAAAATCTAAAAATTATCCTCTTTGGCATTTGAACCTTGGATTTGATTTGAAATTTGGATTTTGACATTTGGTTTTATCTATATGGACCTCAAGACTTTCACATCGGCAGTAATAGAAATAGCTGAAGAACGAGGCATACCTCAAGAAAAAGTTATTGAGGTTATTGCCAATGCCATTGCTTCAGCCTACAAAAAAGAGTATGGGAAAAAGAAACAAAAGATAGTTGCTGAAATTGATGCTAAAAACGGCAAGGTGAAGTTTTGGCAGATAAAGTTCGTGGTTGATAAAGATATGATTTTATCTGAAGAGGAATTGGAGACTCTTAAAACAAAAAAAGCTGAAGGTGTTGCAGAGATCGAAGAACCGGCGACAGGCGAAGAGAAGGTTCGCTTTAATCCTGAACGGCATATTTTATTGGAGGAGGCGAAAAAAATTAGCCCGGGGATTAAAACTGGAGAAGAATTAAAAATACCCTTGGAAAGTAAAGAAGACTTTGGAAGAATTGCTGCCCAGACTGCCAAACAAGTAATCCTACAAAAAATAAAAGAGGTGGAGAAAGAGTCATTGCTTAAAGAATACAAAGAAAAAGAAGAGGAAATTGTCTCTGGAATTGTTCAAAGGGTTGAACCCAATGCAATTTTCTTTGACATTGGCAAAATTTCTGGGATTTTACCCAGAAAAGAGCAGATTCCCGGAGAGTTTTACCGACCTGGCCAGAGATTAAAACTCTACATCCTAAAAACAGAAGAGTCACCAAAGGGCCCTCAAGTTATTTTATCAAGGGCTTATCCAAAATTAATTTCCAAGCTTTTTGAATTAGAGGTACCAGAAATTGCTGCTAATCAAGTAGTGATAAAATCAATTGCCAGGGAAGCAGGCTCTCGTTCAAAAATTGCAGTGGCATCTACTGAAGAAGGGATTGACCCCATAGGTGCTTGTATTGGGCAAAGAGGTACAAGAATCTTAGCGGTTATTAATGAACTCGGTGGAGAAAAAATTGATGTCATTGAGTGGAATGAAAAATCTGAAAAATATATTGCCAACTCTTTAAGTCCTGCCAAAATAATTGAAGTCAAAATATTACCGAAAAATAAAGCTCAAGCTTTAGTTCCCAATGAACAGCTTTCTTTAGCTATAGGAAAAGAAGGGCAAAATGTAAGGTTGGCAGCTAAGCTGACCGGCTGGAAAATAGATATAAGGTCAGCAGAAGAGTTAGGTAAACCTCAACCCCCAAAAGAAGAATTAGCTTCCGAGTCAGAAGAAAAAGCAGAGACTGAAACAGAGAAAAAACCCACCTCCGCCTCCTCCGCTAAAGCTATGGAGGATAAAAAGGCTACGGTGGGCGAGGAAGAAAAAACAGAGGAAAAACCGACTAAAAAACCAAAGAAAGAAACCGACAAAAATAAAGAGAAAGACAAAGAAATAAAAGAGTAAGCTAAAAAATAGAGAGATTGTAGCTCTGTTTTATCCTTGTTTTCGCAACCCAAAATCTGGGCTGTTTTTATTCTTGGCGATTATTCTTATAATAAGGTTAGAGATATGTGGGATTTAATTTTACAAATTATTGGCTCAAAATACACTGGCTACGTTGCCGTGGCTGCTTTGGTTTGGTTCGTAGCTAAATTTTATTTTGAAAGATTTAAACCTTTGGAAAATAAGGTAGAGATACTTTATGATTTCTTTTGGGACCTATTCTTTACCATTTTGAAATTAACTAAAAGCCCTATTGGCTTAAGAGAGGGAGATTATCAAACCATTCAACAATCGGGGTTTGATAAAGAAGTAGAAAATAAAAAAGAAGTGATTAAGAACGAGTACAGTAAAATTAAGCCACAACCCGAATCCCCTTTTGATGTGCAAAAAACCATTATTTCTTTAGTTATTGAAATGGAAAGAAAAAATCTTTTAAGTTTAACTACTTTAAAAAATCAAGCCTTCCAAGAAGGCAGAACCGAATCGGAAACCTATATCATCGCCGGTCTTTACACCTGGGAAAAATTCTTCAAAGAAACTAATCTCTAAGGTTCCTTATAAAATAAGAGGCTTCACTAATTGAAATTTTGATTAATTTGACTTTTAAAAATTTCGATAGAGAAAGGAGGAGAATTTGATGCCTGTTATTGGCTACTGGTGCAAGAAATGTAGAAAGTACTTTCTGGACCAAAAGGCACTAAGCCGTTGGGGTTTACCTCGATAACGAACACTAAAGAGATAACCTGTGCCGATTGCAAAGAAAAACTAAGAAAGCACTCAAAGAAAAAGTAGCATTATATTATTATAATCATAACCAATCAAGTCACCGTTAGAAAACGGTGACTTTCTTTGGGTTGAAAACCCCGCGGAGATAAAAAGTTATTTGTTATACCATCAAAAGTTTACTCTGCAGCAATTATTGGTCTTGAAGCTCAACTTGTGGGAATGGAAGTCAATACTTCAAAACTTCTCCCAATAATAGAAGTCTCAAAAAGAAATTAGTTGGCTGTTATAGCCTTGAAAGACCGCGTACAATGGTCTACTAATTATTTAAGTTTGAGTTGGAAATAAAAGTATAAAAAATAAAAGTTTGAACCTTATTCCTTGAAGTCCAAGACCAAAATCGCCTCAAAAAGAGGCGATTTTTGATTTATGGAAAATTGAAAATCACTCTGTTTTAAGATAAGATAAAATTGATATGCCTAAGAAAATCGTTCTAAAAGGGATCCCAGCTAGTACTGGTATCGTCAAGGGAAAAGTAAAACTTGTTTTAAATCCTTTCGAAAGTTCTAAAATGAAAGAAGGAAATATTTTAGTTAGTGAGATGACCAATCCTCTTTATATACCTGCGATATCAAAAGCAAAAGGAATAATTACCGATGCTGGAGGATTATTATGTCATGCAGCAATTATTGCTAGAGAGTTAAATATACCTTGTATTGTGGGGACTAAAGAAGCAACGAGGATTCTAAAAGATGATAAAGAGATTGAAGTAGATGGAACAAATGGAATAATTTATGAAATTTATGAATAATTTAAGTATTAAAATTAACAAATTACTCGAGACAATGGCAGAAATTGTCGTAGAGGAAGTCAGAGAGGGGGAAGCTCTTGGTTTTGAGCTCTGGCCATTTCATCCAGTTTATGGACGTCTATTTTTTGTCTCAGTATGGTTCGATCGCTTTTATAATATTCTTGAAAAACTTAAAGAGCGAGTGGTCAAGGAGGAAGAAATTGCTAGATTGTTTAAGACTCCTTCACGAATTGTTCAGATATTTTGGATGTTAGGTTCTATAAAACAAAGCAGATTAAATGAAAAAGAAAGAATCTGGCTAGTTGAACAGTTATTAGATTTACTCGCTGTCTACAGAAAAGATATCTTTTGTGAAGATGGAAAAAATATTATTTGGGACTTAATAAAAGCTAAGGAAGCGGGCAAAGAAGTAGAATTACAGGGAATTGCTGAAGAGAATTTTTTCAAGCTTCTTTATTCTCTGGAAAGTACTCTTCTGATGTATACAGAGCTTATCTATTTTATGGAACATCCTTTTGGGCATAGCTTTCAGGGTCCTTACGATTTTAATGATCAAAAATTAATAGTGAGGAAGTATTTTGATCTAAAACCAGAGTTCTGGAAACTTACTCAAAAACTTACTTTTAATGAAATTGAAATTTTAGAATTATATCGAAGGGATGCTGATATTCAATTTGACTTCTTTGAAAAGGGAATCAAAATACCAACTGTTTACAGGGATAAATTGATTAAATTTAAAATAAATGTGGATAATAAACAATTAACCATAGAAAGTGAATTCAAAAAGGTTTTGGATAATTTAAACGAAGTAGCTAACAAAGGCATCCAGCACATTCAGGCCTTAGACCAAAAGGATTTAGTAACCAAATTTGCCGAATCTTGGTTCTATCTTTTAAAGCCCTTTTGTGATCTTTTAAATGAGGATTGGCACCCTCCTCAAGAGGTATACGACAATGTTTATAAAAGATTCGATCAAATTACCTCAGTTTGGGAAAATATCAGAAAACAATGGCAAGAAACTGCATACTTATCCAGAGAACAAAAAATGGAAGTTTTTAAAAAAAGTTTTGATCCGAGAGATTAAGCTAAATAAAATTTATTAAAAGATTTAAAGAAATTAAAAGATGGATACAACGAACTTAAGAGGAGAAATAAATAAACTATTTTACACTACTGGTATTTTAATTTACGAGACTGATATGCAACATGGCGATGGTAGAAATTATTGGCCTTTTCATCCCGTCTTTTTAGATTCTTTAGTAGCTCCTTTTGTCTTTGATGAACTTGATAGGTTATTTAGAATTTTAGAAAGGCGAGGATATTCAATAGAGGAGATAGCGAAACTTATCAAAAGTCCAACTAGAGTTGCTAATTATCAATATCTTTGGCCAATTGCTACATTAAAAGAAACTTCTTTTAAAAAGAAAAAATATTTAACAAAAATTTTTGTTAAACTTTTGGAAATCTTGCGAAATGGAGAAACTTATTGTGAAAAATTCCGTAATCCAGTTTGGGGTAATAAAGAAGTTGAAAAATATCTTAACGAGAATAAAAAATACTTAATAGAAAAAAATAAGAACCCAGGAATGGCAAGAATTTTAGCAAAATTCGAGGGTTTAATTATGTCTTATTGCGAGATACTTTATTACTATATGTTAGATCTTTCTCGATTGTTTCACGGTCCTTATCAATATCGAGATAAAACTGTTTTTGCAAAAGAATTTCTGGACTTAAAAGCAAGTGAAATGTGGGATTTAGTGAAAGACTTTCCTTTCAATCATTTCCAAGAAGTAGGAGTTTATCCAAAAGAAATGCAAATTCAAATCTTCTTTATGGGCCACTCTCATGCTAATCCTTCCTTTCCAGAAGCTATAGAATCTTTCATTTTAAAATTAGATGGAAAGCCAATCACCGATCTTGTTGAAATGAAGAAATATTACCAGAGCACTAATCGAATAGTGAATAAAACTGTAAAATATCTAAGTGCCAATATGAGTAATGAGGAGTTCCTTTTAAAGAGGGGGTTGGATCTTTTTTTCTATCCCTTAAGGTCATTATATGAAGAGATAGGGGAGGATTGGCGAAAAATCCTCCCTCAAGTTTATAAATTTGCCAAAAAAAACAAATCAAAAATTAAAATTCCCAATCCTTGGGGTGATTGGGATGTATATAAGGCAGCGAAATTCTTATTTAAAATGATGTATAGAAATACCTATGGCAGACGAATTGGCCAAAAAGAATTTAATTTTATAAAAGAAATTGAAAAGTTATCAAGAGGCATTCATAAAAAAGAGCCCTCTCTTCCTCAATCTTATTCTTTAGTTAAAGCATTAAATTTAGTTTAAAATAGGTCAAAAAATGAAATTTATTAAAAATTTTAAAGAATTAGATAAAAAAGATATATCTACAGCTGGTGGCAAAGGTGCTAATTTGGGTGAATTAATAAAAATTGGCGTTCCTGTTCCTCCTGGTTTTGTTATTTTGGTTTCGGCTTTTGAGAAATTTTTGGAAAAAACTGATATAAATGTGGAGGTAAAAGCAATGTGGAATAGAATAAATATAGAAGATGTTGAATCGGTAGAAGAGAGTTCAGAGATTTTCAGAGATTTAATCAAGAAAGTTAAAATGCCAAAGGAAATCGAAAAGAACATTTTAGATACTTTTAAAAATTTAAAAGCAAAATATGTGGCGGTAAGAAGTTCGGCTACTGCCGAGGATTCAAAAATTGATTCTTGGGCTGGAGAATTGGAAACTTATTTGAACACTACAAAGGATAATTTAATTGAAAATGTTAAAAAATGTTGGGCTTCACTTTATACTCCTAGAGCAATATTTTATAGATCCAAAAGAAATTTGCAACAAAAACGAGTTCAAGTAGCAGTTGTAATGCAAAAAATGATTCAATCTGAAGTGGCAGGAGTTTGTTTTACTGTTCATCCTGTAACTAAAGATAGAAATCAAATGGTGATTGAAGCTGTTTGGGGATTAGGAGAGATATTGGTTTCTGGTAAAGTTACCCCTGATACTTATGTAATAGCAAAAGACAGTCTTAATATTTTAGACATCAATATAAATCCTCA
>Ga0066637_10002509_pt1 | contig 12255 bp, 6 predicted proteins | sample CryGeyCG2014_020_FD_62737 | JGI IMG/M metagenome (GOLD analysis project Ga0066637, IMG submission 62737) | Groundwater microbial communities from aquifer - Crystal Geyser CG08_land_8/20/14_0.20 | ecosystem: Environmental > Aquatic > Deep subsurface > Groundwater | place: USA: Utah: Grand County...
TGATTAGAAAAAAAATAAAACAAGACCTCTTTATCTAAAAAGCTACAAGCTACCCCGCTAAGAAGCTTGTTTTTCTATTTTACTTCAATCGTTTCTGAATAGCTGTCCACGATACCTTGTCTGTCAATTACTCGTAGGGTTACCACGTAACTGCCGCTTTCCCGGAAAATATGCGCCGGTTTTCTTTCACTGGAAACCACTCCATCACTAAAGTCCCATTGATATTTAACAATCGTGCCCGTGGAAGCGGAAGAATCAAAAGTAATCGACAGTGGCGCCGTGCCGTTTTTTAAACTGGGGGTAAATTTAGCCCTAACCGGTACTTGCGTCACTACGATTCTTTTGGCAGTCGCGGCTTGTTTACCATCTTCGGTAATCACCACTAAGCGCGCTTCAAAAATACCAATTCTATCGTAAAGATGCTTAATCTTAGCATCATAAAGAATCGGGGCCGTGCCATCGCCAAAATCCCATTGGTACTTCTCAATTTTCCCATTAGCGTAAACGGAAGTGGAGCCGTCGAATTCCACTAAAAGCGGCACCGAGCCAGAATTAACATCCGTCTTAATCAAGGCAAAAAGGTCTTTTTGCCCTACCTTAATATTTAACTCATCAAAAGCCTGATTACCAGCACTGTCCGTCACCCGCAGAGAAACCTGATAGTCTCCCTTGGTATAATAAGCAAATTGAACCGTCTCTCCCTGCTTAGCATAGACGTTTTTACCTTCCAAGTCCCAAGCATATTCCACAATATCATCATTCGGGTCGAACGACTGCGTTGCCTTGAACTCTACTTCAAAAGGCACTTCTCCTTCCAAGAACTTACCACCGTTTTCGGTTTTAAAAACAGGCAAAGTACCGATTACCGCGACCGGAGCCTGTTTACCACCTTCCACCTTGATTTCCAAAGCCACTTTACCTTGATTACTAAATTCATCCGTTACAACCAGTTCAACATTATAAGCACCCGGTTTTGTAAAAGTATGTTGGGGATTGCGTGAACGATCTAAGGACGTGCCATCGTTAAAATTCCATTCAAATTTGGTGACACGACCAGCCTTACTGGTTGAATCACCCGCGTCAAGATTCACAAGTAAAGGCGCGGAACCTGCAGTTAAGTCTGCCGTGATTTTAGCCTGAATAATGATTTCTGGTTTCTTAACGTTAATCTCTATTTTCTCAACACTATAATTACCATCATCATCTGTAACTCTTAGGGCAACCGGATAAATCCCAATTTGCTCAAAAGTACGGGTAGCCTGATCCCCCATAGCATCATCAAATTTACTGTCATCATTAAATTCCCAAGCAAAATCTGTTATTTTCCCATCCACATCCAACGAAGCGCTGGCATCAAACTTCACAGTTAAAGGCGCGGATCCTTCTTGGGGATCCACTTTCAACTGTACCCAAGGACGTACTGAAGCGATGCTCATATCCCGCGTAGTAATTTTTTCAAACAAATTACCCGACTGTCGCTCTTTGAGAGTCATTTTCAGAGTGACCTGAAAAGGCTTACTTTCCGCTTGTTTGTTTTTGTACTCCCAGCCAACTTCCTCGCCGCTTTTACCTTCTGTGAATTTGGAATCACCATCTAGGTCCCATTGATAACTGACGATCTCATATTTTAACCCGTCTGTCTGACTTAATTTTTGGGCTTTAAATTTTACCTTAATGGGAACTACTAGATTAAGCGTACTAATCGCTTGATCGTTTTCAGCATTGAAAACTAAAATACTACCTGCTTCAATCCGATTATCACCAACGATGGTTGCCACATTATAATATACCGCTACCCAGATTAACATTACCACCACCGTCAAAAAGAAAGTTAAGATAGTATTAAAACTTAAACGGCGACGCTTTTGCTTGTCTTCTTTCCTTATTAAAAATAAACGAAAAACACTTGTTACAAAAAGTAAGAAAAGAATAAGCGAGAGCGCGCCAAAACTTAAATTCACCAATACTGCCAAAAAGCCTTTCATCTCTTTGAGATCCATACCAAATTGCGTCAAAAAGGGACTACTAACTCCACCGGTTTTAATCGCAATCACTAGAAAAATCACGAAAAGCGCAAAGAGAAAGAAAAAAACTCCGAAACAACCTAGAAAAAACCCCCAACCAAGCTGTCGCGATTTTGGCTTCGGTCTATTTCTATTACCATTGGTAGATTGAGATTGGATTGGAGCCGGACTATTTTCTGCTACCGCTTCCTCCTCATTGGGGTCACTAAAAAGCTCGTCTGCACCTTGTTTTTCTTCGGGTTCGTTTTCCGAAACGACTGAATTAAGATTTTGTTCCTCCATAATGTTAGAATTTTGAATTTAGAATTTTGTCTTCGACTCTGAGGGATAAGCCCTCAGGCTCAGACTCGAATGAGAACTTGTTTAGGATTTAGTGTTTGGTGTTTGAATTTTCTGCCCCCCTGATAAGGAAATATCCTGACTCTGCCCCCCTGATAAGGAAATATCCTGACTCTGCCCCCCTGATAAGGGGGGTTGGGGGGTTTGAGTAGTTTCTTTAGAGCTTTCCTCTGGTTTGGGTTTTATAACAGGACTCTCTAATTTAACTTGCGTACTTTTTAGGGTATCAGATTTTTCTTGAGGCACTAAACGATTTTGTGTCTGAGCAACATCTTTTGTATTTTTTTCAAGCGGTTGCGGTGAAACAACTGGTTCTTTTTTAATCGAGGCTGTTTCCGTTTTAGGAATTTTAACTTCCGGTTTATTTTCCACACCACGTGGAAAAATTTTCTGCTTATTCTCAATTAAATTCTTCTTTTCGGGTATTTTTTTCTCATTCGATTTAGTCGTCATCTTTTTTTGTTCCAAAACAGGCGAATTCACGACAGGACCTCGTCCCACGGCAATCTTTTCTTCTACCGGAACCGGTTTTTGATTAACATTAACGGAACTAACCACACTTTTCTCCTTTTCCAAGATTGGAGTTACTGCTGTTTTTATTTTTTCCTCCGGCTTTTGAATGACTTCTGTTTTGATCATAGGTTGGTCAATCGCAACAATCTTTTCCACTGGTTTTCTGAAAATATTTTCTTCCGGTTTCAGCCAAACCGGTTTAGCTTTAGGCTGTCCTGGGATAGTTTTTGCGCTCTCCTCAATCTCTTTTTTAGCGGATAGACTACGCAGTTTTTCTTCAATCCTACCCCTTAATTCCAAAACAAATTCCTCAAAATCCAAGTCAGCTTCTCCGGTCACTTTTTTATAGACCACGAATCCTCCTAGAAAAACAATGATTAAAATAGCGACCACCAATAAAAACCACTTTAGGTAGCTAAAAACCCATTTGAAGATTTTTAACCAGAGCGCTTCTTTTTGAGATTCAGAAACCGTCACTTGCCCTTCTTTGGGTGCTTGATTTACGTTTTGATTTTCAAGCTCTTTTTCCGTGGACTGATTTTCTATTGATGTGTTCAAGTTTAAATTAACTTCCGAAGAAACCAGCCCGACCTGCTCTTGTTGTTTGATCTTTTCAATTATGTCTGGAATCGTACCCGGACCCTTGTCAGTAATTTCTCCGATTTGTTGCAAGAGAAAAACAACCCTGGTTTTGCCCTCGGGAACTAGATTACTTTTTTCAGTGATCGCTTTAATCTCCCCCAATTTGAGCGCGACTTGCTTACTATCTTTTCCGTACAAAGAACGGATTTCACTCAAAGCCTGATTAATTTGCAAACGTTCTTGCGGAGTCAGGGTTTTTAGATAAAACCGCAACTTAATAATGATGAAATCCAGATCGGAAACGCCTTCCTCGGGAAGAGGATTTAACACGGATACATCTTCAATTTCATCAAAAACAATCCCCCGTTTCATCACATCCCTGTTTCCATCTACATCAATCACTTCTAACCTCACAATAATCGGGTTAGTGGTGGGCGCGTAAGCTGCCTTAATGGAAGAACCGTTGCGATAAGAAAGTGTTTCCTTATTATCAATGTCATCGTCGGTGTAACCATTGCCATCCGAATCTTGATTGACGTCAAAATCCAAACGATATTCTTTAATTTTTCCCAGTGACTCACCCGCGTAAAAGGTAATCGTGTTTTGACGCTGGGTGATATGCACTTTGCCGTCCTTCTGAATTTGCGGCACGGTAAATAAAAGGGCTTGCAATTTTTTAGTCGGATCCGGTAAAAGATCGGCTGGTAATTGACGGGGTGTCGTGAAATCAAACTGATGTGTCACAGTGTCAATCCTGCGTTTAAAATCCGTAATCGTGAGTTTGACCTGATAAATCTTGCCCGCAGTGCCATATTCCGCGGTCGGTTCGGGCAAAATCGAATCCACGTCATTAGCGGAATCACCATCTCCGTCACTATCTTTACTTAAATCAAAATCCCACGCGTATTTTAAATCTATGCCCAAAGAGTGGTTTTGAAAAATTAGTTTGTTGCTAAAAACACTTTGTGTAAAAGCGGCCTTGGGTAGAAGATCTTTTTCTTCCACAAAAATATCCAACGTTTTAGTGACCACTAAGCCTTCATATTCTAATTTAACTTGCGGATGATAACTGCCTGCTTTTTCATAAAGGTAAGGCAAAGAAGCGGGCGCGCTTTTTTGGTCAAAAACACCATTGCCATCAAAATCCCAATTGTAATAACCATCTGAGATGGGGTTGCCAGAAGCAGTTTCGCCTGTGGCATAAAAATGGATTGATTCTCCGGTGTGCACAGCTACTTTATCCGCGCTTACTTCTAGGGATGGGTATTCTATTTCCCGATTAGTGATCACTAATGGATCCGTCTTGCCCAAAAGTTCTTCATTATTAACTTTAATTCCATCATTATCAGTTAACTCCACCAAAAAATAATAAACATTTTTTTGTCCGCTTCCACCTCGCGGACTAACTAAAAGAGTCGTTAAAGGTGTTTTGGTGGTTTGCACTCCCAATTCTTCGTCAGGATTATCCTCCGCGTAATAATACCAACGGTAGTTGGTGATGTTACCATCAGGATCTTTGGCTTCAAAAGCGTTTAAATTAACCACGAGCGGCGCGTAGTCTTTATCAGCGGTAACCTTAAGATATTTCAAAGTGGGCGGCGCGTTGACCACTTTAAAATAAAGCGGATCGGCCGAAGCAGTCTTTTCCGAACTACGGTCTTTAACCGTCAAAACAATAGAAAAACATTGATTCTCTGGTGATAAATCAGCGAAACGGTGAGAGGTTTGACGCTTGTCGGATAAAATTCCATCACCGAAGTTCCAGCTGTAATCCAAAAGTCGATTGGTGCCATCACGATTAACCGACAAAGAAGCGTCAAAATTGATCTGTTGACGACGGTAAACTTCAATTCCCGCTTGTTCACCACAGAGACCGGACACTGGTTCTTTAATCTCACCATCCAGTTCAAATTGAAAACGCGGAAATGGTTCGCCCGCCATGCCCACGTAAACCTTTCTGGTCAGATGAAATTCTTCTTCTTCCCCTTCTTCAGTAAAATAAATTGTGATCTTTAAATCAAAAACTCCCGCCACATGGTAAATATGCGCAATAGACGCGTTGTCGGTTTGCTCCTTCACATCATCGCCGAATTCCCAAAAATAAAAATTGGCCTTTTCTCCTTCAATCACAAATTTAACCTCTTCCTCTAAATGCGCCACTAGAGGATCTTGTTTTAGTTCCGCTTGAAAAATCGTGGGAATTGTCACTTTCTCTTCCTCTACCGCGGTTTCACCAAATAAATCAGTCACCTCCAACTTAACCGTATACTCCCCCTTAGTCTTGAAAATGTATTTACCCTTGGGTTCGATTTGTTTGCCCCGACTGGGTTGCATCAACTCCAGTTTCGTTTCTTCGTTGTCCACAAACCACTTGTAATTTAGCGCATCCCCTTTATCCAAATCAAATGATTCACTCGCATCTAAAATATATTCACTGGGAGCGCCTCCCGGCACGAGACGCAATTTTAAAACTGCTTTTGGTTTCTGCGATTTCACTTCTAGAACTTTTTTCAGCTGCGCCTCTTTATTCTCCGTATCGGTTAAAATTAATTTTACACTGTAACTGCCCGGGCTTTCAAATTGTTTTTCAAAAAACTCTCGCTCATCCTCATAAATTAATTCACCTGTGCTGTTGTAAATTTCCCACTTACGCTTAGCGGACGCGTAGTCAAAACGTGATTCCACCGCGCTCAGTTTAAAAGTAGTGTCGGTCGTGCCCACTTCCGGTGTCACACTGATCCGCGGGATGATGGTACTAATCTTGAGATTAACAATCCGACGATCACGATGATTGGCATTATCGATTGCCGCAAAAATCACGGTGTAATCTCCTTCTCGAGGATAGATATGAGTAATGGGAGCCAAGGAACCTTCTATCACTTTACGAAAACTATGGTCGCCAAAATCCCATTCCGTGCGTATAAATTCAAATCCCGCGGCCGGCTTGGAATCAGTAGGATCAAAAACCAGACCTGCCTGAGCGTCAGAAAGGGTAATCTGATAATGATCCACACTACCAATATCCTTTTCATTAATCTTTAACTTTAAATCAGAAAGAGGGGGAGCAACCGTCACGGCAATAACCGCCTCACCATCCATTACTCCTTCTCCTTTCTCTTTATTTACCGAAGTCACCAAAAGACGCATCATGTAAGTATTTGGTTCAGTAAAAGTCTCAACAATATAAGCCGCGCGTGCTAGTTCAATCTTCTGACCCTTAACATCCGTGTACCACCAATGGTAATTTTGCGCGGGAATACTTTCTCCAGAAGGATCGCGTGAGTCGGAACCATCAAATACTGCCACCAAAGGCGCGTTGCCACCGGCTGGCAAAACTTTAATTTTAGCCGACATTTTAGGCATACCTTTTGCCGCTTTAACTAGTTCATCCATTACATTTTGCAGTTGCATAAAATTTTCCACACTCGGCTCCTGCTCAAATTTAGCTAAAGCCTCTTTAAAATCCTGCGTGACTAAAGAAGAAGCTGGCATTAAGCTCATCAGTTTATTAGTTTGTTCTTTAAGTGTTGCCAGGTTTTTAGCCGCCGATCGCTCGCTTAAGTTAATCTTTTTTTGACGATCTTTCAAAAATAATTCTCCTAGTTGTCCTAAAGAACTCTCGGAATCAGCGGAAATCTGTTGATAAATATCGGTTTCTTTGGAAATACCAAGCGGCTGATTAGCTTGTTCAGAGGATTGTTTTGTTTCTTCTGTGAGCTTAGTCGTCGCTGGAGATTGTGTACCTGCGCTTGTAATTCTTTCCCAAATCCCCGCCACATTCGGTAAAGCAGGTAAGCCGGGTAAGCCGGGTACAGAAGGCAAGCCGGGTAGGCCAGGGAAAGTTGGCACTCCCGCCACATTCGGTAAAGCGGGTAAGCCGGGTAAAATTGGTAAATCTTGCACGGGAGAAGTGTTTTCAAAGTTATTTGCACTGGCTTCGGTGTTATAACCAGCGGGAGGATTTGCTTCCTTACCCAAATCCACGTCTGTTTCCGTATTGTAGCCCCTAGGAGGGGTAGCGTTTTTATTTAAATTCACATCTTTCTCGGTGTTATAGCCAGCGGGAGGAGTAGCGTTTTTATTTAAATTCACATCTTTCTCGGTGTTATAGCCAGCGGGAGGAGTAGCGTTTTTATTCAAATCCACATCAGTACATTCAATCACACTACCACTTTCGTCGTAACACCATTGTTTAGGCGCGGAAGTACCCTTGTCCAACTCGGAAACGTCTACCGTACTTCCAATAATCCACACAATAAACGCGTAAGCCAAGAAAATCACAATCAAGCCAACACCCACATAAAGTAGAATTTTCTGACCAGACCTTTTGGCATCTTCGTTCCCCCCGGAGGTCACCATTTTCACTCCCGCGTACACAATCATCAAAAGTCCCACCAAGCCCAGAAATTGTAGAAAATAATTGGTGATAGCCACGGCCGCTTCACGGATATCCGTGTAACGCACCAATTCGCTAATATATCCTGTATTTGTGGAATCAGGAATTAGACCGGATTCAGTCCCCTCCGCTCTGGCTTGCCAATAATTTAAACCGCCTAAAAAAAGGATGGCAAAAGCGCAAATGGTAATCAGAATTTTTCTTCGCATATCAATAGATATTAATCAGATAGAGGCGGAACACCGCCAATGGAAAGTAAAATAAAACTCACAAAAGCGTACGCCAAGAGAATAACCAAGATTCCCATAGCTGTATAGAGCATAATTTTGGAAGCTTGTTTAACTTTTTCCGGTTTACCCATAGCGGTAATCCAATAAACACCGGAAATCAAGAGTACTGTCATCGCGGTATAAAACAAAAAACCGAGAATAAAATTGGTCCAATCTACCAGTAAACCCAATAGGGTTTCTTGCGCGGAGAATTTAATGCCCACGTTGGCGTCCAAACCTTCTTTGATCTGCTCTTTAACTGCCCCTAGGTCACAAGCATCTCCTTGGCAATAAGGATTTTTAGGCGCACAGTCGTCTTTGTGAAAAATGCGGTAAAGCGGTACTGTGCATTTATTATTATCCCAAAACGTGTCCCAAGCCCCCCATTGACTAGCCCGTGTCAAAACAGGCGCCAATAGACCCGAGAGGGACAGAATCACTACCACCGGTATGATAGTTTTGTTTTTAAACATTTTTATTCAGAAAAAGCTCTTAAGATAGCATTTAGCAGAGGATAAGCGACTAAGACCAAGAGCATTCCCAAGGCCGCCCAAGCGACAATCTTGCCCGCTTTTTTAGCGCGCTCTTCTTTGCCCAAGTCCACCAGCCACATAAAGCCCGCCACAATCATCGCCGTCATCGCCGCGAAAAACAGTAAGCCCAAAACCGCGTTTACCAACCAGTACAAAAAAGCTGCTAAAGGACTTGTTTTACTTTCCCATTCTTCTTGCGCTCCAGCCAATTCACCCACTCCCGGTCTGGTTTTTTCCAGCCCACTCGCGATGGAACACTTTTCCGGACTTTGGCAAAAAACAATTTGCGTACATTCTTCCAAGTGCGCCATACGGTAGAGGGGATTCCAGTTGCATTCCTGCTCTTTCATATTCTCATTAAATTTACAAAGTTCATTCTCGGGATGTTCCTCGCAATACTTCTTATCCCACTCAAACCACCAATTATCAGTAGTAACCGGGCCAGTGTCACCTCCCCCTCCTCCCGCAGGAGCTTCTTTTTTCTTCTCGTCACTAGTTGAAGTAAATAAATAAGGTGCTACAGAAGCAAGAACACCCTTCTGTAAAACCCAGGTAGCCAAACTAAGGACAACTAACGAGCTAAGTCCTATGATCAGAATTTTTTTAGTTTGTCGCATATTATTTTTTATCTTTTAATTATAGCTAACTCTAGCCTTTTTTACAATCAACTGGCTGGCAGAGATTGGTAAACAAAGGGCTGAATAAAAACCACAACCAAAGTGTACGCACTAATTAACAAGGCAAACCCGATAATCACATAAGTCACGATATCCTTCGCCTTTTTAATTTGCTCATCCTTGCCAAAATGCAAAATCATCAGATAACCCGCGTAAATTAACATTATAAAAGCAACTATAATCAATAGGCCAATAAAATAATTAGACAGCACTCCCGTAATCGACGGCAGTTTTGCCAAGCCTTTCGGACCCTTCCAGAAAACATCCACCACTTCACTCGCCAAAAGTACGATAATCAACCCAATCAGAGTATAGAGCACCGCCAAGCGGTGAGTTTTCAATTTACCCTCATCGCCCATCGCGGTAATCATCTGGAAACAATTGATTAAAATAATCAAAACCGCCACACCGGCCAAAAAGGCTTTGGCTAAATTAAGCAGACCATAAATTAATCCCATGCGGATCGCCAATGCGCCTTTTTCTGGATCCGAAACCAGCACACTGATTCCTTTTTCTTGAAAAATTAAACTGACAAAAAGATCAGCGACAAACATCACCACCAGACCAAACACAATAAAGGTAATATTTTTAGATTGTTTCTTAACAACTTGATCATCTCCATCGGAGGCAATCATAGAAAGACCCGCTGCCGCGATTAAGATAACCGCTAAGGTAGCGACCACCGAACGGACCACGTGCGCTACTTTGACAATAAAAGCGCGCATTCCTTCTTCTCCTTCTTCTACTTGAACAACCGGCGCGAGAATGGACTTATTTTTCACGGAACCCTTAATATCTTCCAGCATCTTCTTTAGGTCTTGCGGTACTGCTTCTTGCGCCAAAACTTCACCCCTCACAAAAAGCAAAGGGGTCAGAATGGTAATCAAAAGCAGAATTTGCAGAATTAGTTTGCGCATGTGGTTAATTTAAAGAGCGAATCTTAAAATTTCCGCCACCAGAATATAGGCGGCAAAAGCGATCAGAAGCGCAATGATCGTACCAAGATAAATTCTTTTGCCTTGACCCGCTCGATTAGCTTCTCCGCCGGAAATCACATAATAAATTGTACCGATCACCAGCATCAAAATCGCTACCGGCACAATGATATATAACAGTAACCTGGTAAGTGAATTGATAATTTCCATACCGCGGTTCACCAAATCTTCATTGCCTTGTAGGGCTCCGTAAAGATCTCGATCGCCTACAATGGCATACTGTACCACTTGAGCCAACATCACCACCACTAGCCCGATTAAGGCGTAAACAATATTTTTACTTTGCTTTTTTACCGTTTCTTGCTTATCCGAAGAAGTCACGATGGTATAGCCGGCAATCACAATTACCGCCACGGAAATCGTTCCTACTAGATATTTGATCAAACCAATTCCATAATTAATCAAGTAATCCAACGCAGTGTAGTCATGCAAAGTCGCCCCCGCCTCCATAGGGTTAAACACCGCCACAATCACGTCTCCCACATTCAAAATCGTAAAGCCCAGCGCGGCATCCAAAAATCCCGTTTTCGCTTGCTTAATCTCTTCATCCTTGCCTCCACTGGCAACCAGTTTAATTCCGTAAAAAATAATGAAAAAAATCGCCACGCCTTCTAGTACAAATTTGCCAATCTCCACCAAACGACTAATGAAATTATCAAAAAGCTCCACGCCAGACTCTCCCCCTGTCCCCACGGTAGGTAAAAATTTGTAATCATTCGCGGTGGGCAGATCAATAAAAGACGTTTGCAGTACGGCGGGACTGGTTAAAAAGAAGTTGATTCCCAAACCAAAATAGAGCATTAGAATCAAGGTGACCAAGGGCAATTGTCTGGCTAATTTCTGCGCTTTAGCGATTAGCATGTTTAAATTTTTTATTCTTAATATTATAGCACAAAGAGAACGGTAAAAGAAAGCATAACAGGCAAAATAATTGACCTTTAACAATTGACAATTGACTCTCAATCTTTTTCTGTTTGTATGTCAAATGTTAATTGTTAATTGTAATCTTTCTACCGCTTCCCCATGCTTCTCTCTGATTTTGATTACCATCTTCCTCCCGAATTAATCGCTCAAAATCCCCTTTCACCCCGCGATCACTGTCGGCTTATGCTCTTAAAACGTCCTACCGAATCTATTGAACATAAATACTTTTATAATCTAGTAAATCTTTTAACCGCTCGTGACGTACTGGTTCTCAATGAATCCAAAGTAATTAAGGCTAGATTATTCGGCAAACTGAATTCGTCCACCACGGAAAAATCCAGCGAGGTCTTTTTATTAAAACAACTTAGTCCCTTTGTTTGGGAGTGTTTGGCTCGACCGGGACATAAATTTAAAACAGGGACAGAGATTGATTTTTATAATTCCGATAATCAACATCCCTCCTCGCTCAAGGGAAAAGTGGCACAAGTTTTAACCAGAGGAATGCGGGAGATTAGTTTTAATCTAACAGGAAAGGCCTTTGAACAAGAACTTCAGAAAATCGGTCAGATTCCCCTGCCTCCCTATATCAAAAATTTTCAGGGACAAAATGAAGACTATCAAACTGTTTATGCCACCAAAAAGGGCTCCGTGGCTGCTCCCACCGCCGGTATGCACTTCACGGAAGAGCTCTTGAATAAATTGAAAAACAAGGGAGTGCAAATCGAAAAAGTCATCTTGCATATTGGCCTAGACACTTTTCAACCCCTTCAGGTCGAACAGATTGAAACGCACCAGATGCACGCAGAAGATTTTGAATTGGAAGAACAAACCGCCGAGCGGCTCAATCTGGCCAAACAGGCAGGCAAAAGAATTATTGCCGTAGGCACCACTACCGTGCGCGTGTTGGAAACTTGCGCCATAGAAGCAAAGGGCAAAGGGCAAAGGGCTTATGGCAAGGGGCAAATAGTAAAGGGTGGTGGTGAAAAACAAAAAAACGTACCCC
>Ga0066637_10002510_pt1 | contig 12253 bp, 20 predicted proteins | sample CryGeyCG2014_020_FD_62737 | JGI IMG/M metagenome (GOLD analysis project Ga0066637, IMG submission 62737) | Groundwater microbial communities from aquifer - Crystal Geyser CG08_land_8/20/14_0.20 | ecosystem: Environmental > Aquatic > Deep subsurface > Groundwater | place: USA: Utah: Grand County...
TAACGTGTGGTTTAGCTAAATCAACTAGAATCTTTCTGCCTAAAACTGGATTCTCGCCAGAGCTCATTACTACTTTTGCAAGAAGACCAGTTCCTTTCTTGCCATACTTTTTAATATCCTCTTCTGATCTGCCAACAACTACTTCTTCAGAGCTTAGTTCAAATGCCATAATTATCTATATAGTGATGTTAAAAAAGTATATATAATTATCTTATTCTAAGGTGATACTAGTATTATTGTATCTCCTCTGATAATAACTTTGCCAAACTTTTGTGCAACGCTATCATCTTCGTTTAGTTTTTCAGCTTCTTCTAATACCAAGTTCATATGAACATCGAAAGCTTTTAATTTTCCTCTAATTCTTAAGTTACCTTTCATTAGTATCAATACATTTTTGTTAATACTGTTGTTTAAAAAATCAAATGGTTTTGTTTCTGTCATTCTTTTTCACCTCAAAAATATCTTTATTAAATGACAAACAATATAATTTGTCATGCAAGCGCTAGGTTTGATTTGTCTTTTATTAATCATTTGTTTTTCCTAAATCTCATTTGCCAAATATACTTTTTAGCCAAGCAAAGAATCCTTTTTTCTCTGTTTGAATAACAACTTCTTTTCCCAACAATCTCTTAGCAATGTTTTTTATTGCTAAACTTGCAGGAATATTAGGATTCTTTATTATTATAGGTACAATTTGTTTATAGTAGAAATTTTCTCTAACAACTTCATCAAATGGAATCATCCCATAAGATGGTAATTCCATCATTTTAACAATATCTTCTTCTTTAATTTCTCCTCTGTAATGTCCCACCATGTTTACAATAATGCCTACAGGTTTTGCATTGATTTTCTGTGCCATTATTTTTGTTTTCAAGGCATCTGCAATTGATAATGAATATGGATTTATTACTATAAAAACTTCTGTGGCTGCTGCCATTGCTGCTAATGTATCTTCCCCAATCCCTGCTGCGCAATCCAAAATTATAAAGTTATAGTTATAGGTTAGTTTTTTTACAATCTGTGGAATTTTGCTTAAATCTAAAGCTTGAAAATTCTGCAGTGACAAAGAAGCAGGAATAACATCCACCCCTCCCGGACCTTTGTAAATAACATCTTCAATATTTGCTTCTCCTCTTAAAACATCATTTATTGTTATGGGCGAGGATTCCATACCCAAAATCAAACTCAGGTTTGCCATACTAACATCAGCATCAATCAAAAGTACCTTTTCATTCATTTGCTTTAATGCAATTCCTAGATTTGCAGCAAGGGTGGTTTTCCCTACTCCGCCCTTACCAGAGGCAAATGTTATTATTCTAACCATAAAAAATCACTTTTATTTTTTGTGGTACTGTTGACAATTTTGCATACTTGATAAAAATTGGCAACTGACCATGAATATCACTTTAACAAACATCTTTTAATTTTTCAGTTATTATTTCTGGATTTCTGGCATATAATTGTTTTGAATTTAGAACATCATGTGTTATTGCATTTATTTCCATATCACTTAACTTAATTTCTTTTTTTGTTACAAAAACAAAACTGTCCCTTTCAAACAAACCAATCCAAGGATTATCCTCCAATAACATAACTTTTTTTTGCAGGTTTAATTTTATACTATTAAAAAAATCATAGTATTTTAACAATTCTTTTTTGTTTATGTCCTCTGAAGACAACAAAATATCTTTATTTAAAATAAGTGCAAACTCTAATAAATTGTGTTTCTTTAACAAAGTTTCAATAAATGCTGAAATATTTTGTTTACTAATTTCTTTTACTATTTGTTTTTGACCAGAATATAAATCCCTTATGAATAGTTCTTGGTCTGATGTTTCTGTATCGTCTATGCCCAAAACGTGTCTTGCAATTTTTCTAAAAAAAGCCATGATCTCACTTATATATTAATATTGCCGAGCCCAATCTTTTTAAACAGATCGTATTTTGATTCATTTTCTCCTTCTGTTGTGCCTATAATTTCTTCTCTATATTTTGGGGTCACAAATTGACTCAAATATTTGTATTCTTTTATAGGTGTTGTTTTTATTTTTTCGTTAAATGTTAATATTAATTCTGTTTGTTCCTTTGTAAGTGCATAAACGTCTAAAGTTCCAAATTGAACAACCAGAGTGCTCATGAATAATTTCATTGCATTGTCACCAAAATTTTCTTTATTTTTGTCTAAAAATGTGTGATATGCTCCTTTTATTATTCCATCTTGAAATACCAAAAAGGAATCTTCATATCCAAATTTGTCTTTTATAGTTATGCAGATATAGCCGTTAAATTTTTTTGCAGACAAATCAGAAATCATGTTTTGACAATTCAAATTTTTTAATGCAACATTTTTTATTATTGGTTTGCCTGTAGGAATATTCATATTCTCCCTTTTTGCTGTCTATTTAGAATTACAATATAATCTGCACAGTTTTTCAAAGCTGCTGCACTTGATTCATCAACTAAGATTGCAACAGTTTCTTTGCCAAGGGCTTTTGCTTTTTGTATTGCAGGAATAAAGTCAGAGTCTCTTGTAACAAAACAAATTACATCTATATTTTTGTTGTACGCAATTGTTGCTGCTTCAACAGCCATCATAACATCAACATCTCCAACAGAAATTGCAACTTCAAACCCTTGATTAACAACTGCCTCTGAAAGTTTTGTGGGTGCAAATTGGTTCAAAAAGACCTTTCCTATTTTTATAGTTCCAAATTGAGTTGCAATATCTTTTATCTGTTTTAGATCTACGTTTAATTCTTTTCTAAGCATGTTCGGGCCATCGACAAACACAGCTATATTCTTCTTTTTACTGACTAAATTTTTAAACCAAGACATAAAAAACACCTACTCAAAACCTGCACCAAATTAGAGCTTCAGCTAGCTTTAGCTCATTAGATATGCTTATTAGAATATAAAAGTAATATATTTAAATACCTTATTATTATATTTATAACTAGGTGAAGTTCTTTTTTAGGAGGAGTTTAAAATGACAGGGTTAGTTATTTCGAAGGTAAAGTACTTTTCTTTTGCAAAAGTTTTGGCAATTTATGGTTTTTTTATGACTTTAATTGCAATGCTTTTCGATTTGATTTACAAATTAGCTAGCGGGCAGAGCTATTTTATGCCTACTGTGGATTGGGGATCTTGGGTATTATATGCAATAATACAGTTGATTCTGACTCCAATTGTGATGTTTATTTGTGCATATATTTTAGCATTTATTTTAAACATTGCTTTGAAGGCATCAAAAGGTTTAGAATTAGAGACTTTGTAATTAGGTGGTGTTATGCATGTCTCTACTATTTAGCATTCGGGAGATTAAAATACCTTATTTTAATCTTAAGTTTGGAATAGTAGAGATAGATACTACTTTTGTTTTTTTTGTTATTGGTCTGCTAATTGGTTTAATTGCATTTCATAGTTTGAAAAGTCTTTTTGTTGTACTTTTGTTTCTTGCATTTATTGTTTTTATTCTTCTTCATGATTTTGTTCAGATTCTTATTGCAAAAACTTTTTCTTTGAAGTTAAGGAAATTTATTATTTTCCCTTTTGGCACAAAAAAGTTTTATGGCAAAGATTTTGATAATGCAAAACAAGAATTTATTTATGCGTTTGCTGGACTTTTAGTGTATTTTGTTTTAATGTTAGCTTTTGCAATATTAGGATTAACAGTTTTCAGTGGAGTTTGGCCAGAAACAATAACTCTGCAAAACACTTTGACAAGCCAAACATTTGATTTTACTTTAATGGATTTTCCTTTGTTTTTCTTGTTTTGGGTCTCTTTCCTTTTGTTTGCTTTTAACCTTTTTATCTTTGCTATGCCAATGGACGGAGGAAGACTAGTAAAAGCACTTTTGACTATAATTTTTGGCCAATATTCTGCAAACAAAATAGTACCTTATATCAGCAGAGTAATTACTTTACTTGTAATTTTAGCAGGATTATTTTTCTGGGATATTATAATTATTTTAATTGGACTTTTTATTTATTATACGACAGTAAAGGAATTGCGAGAGTATGAAATACTTCGAGTACTTGAAGGTAAATCTGTGAAATCTTTTATGAAGCCTTGTGATTTAATTTTCAATTCTGAACAGACAGTAACAGATTGCTTCAAAGAGATGAAGAAAACTATGATTCCTGATGCTGTAGTGACGTTTGATGAGGGCGGGTTTGGTGTTATTGATGTTGAAGAAATATCTAAAGTCAGCAAGCTTTATTGGCCAACAACAAAGATAGGTACAGTAGCAAAAATAGTTGATGGTGTTAGCGAGCGTGAAAATCTTGCTTTTGTTGCTCAATATATGGTTACAAAGGATTTGGAGATAATTCCTGTTGTTGATGCTTGTAAGACCCTTCTAGGTATAATTAAAAGAGCAGAATTCTCAGATTATATAAAAATACATAAGATCTTGTAATCTGCACACTAAACATATTTATATGTTGATTATGTATTGCTAAACCTAAATAGTGTTAAAAGGATATGATTATATGGAAATTGCAGGAGTTCTTTTGATTGTTTTGATGGTTTTTGTTGTAATACTAGTCTTTTTAATCATATTCTTTAATTATTTAAATAGTCGTCACAGTTCTTATTTGAGCAAAGAAGAAACAAGAAATAGAAAGAAAGGGAATTCTTTAAAACAACAAAATGTTGTTTAGAAAAATATTAAAGAACATATTTAAGGTGGAGGGGATGGAATGGTATCAAAAGATATGAAAAGAGAATTGTTAAGAATAGCTCGTTTGAGCATAGAATCTAAATTGGACTATAAAGATTTTGTTCCGGATTATACTGAATTATCAGATGCTTGCTTTGAAAAGCGTGGTGTTTTTGTTGTTTTGATTCAAGATAATTTTATGAAAAGTATGTCTGGTATAACAGAACCAAACAAAGAACTTTATCAATTAGTGCAAGAATGTGCAGTAAACGCAGCATTTTATACAAAGATCAAAGTAACTAAATTAGATCTTCCCAAAATTGTAATAGAAATTTCTCTTGTTGGGAACTTGAAAAAATTGGATTATTCTGGAGCTGATGATTTGCAATCAAAAATAAATTCTAAAATTGGTCTGGTTTTGAAAGAAGGAATGCATAAACAAGTATTTTTGCCTACTATGTGGAGAATGTATCCTGATAAGCGTGTGTTTTTAGATAAACTATGTTCTGAAGCAGGTTTGCAAGATGCAACATGGATGAGAAAACCTTTGGATTTACAATATTTCACAACAGAATCCTTTGCTGAAGACGATGAAAAATAAGAGGCGAAATTATGGATATTAAAACAGTTGTGGTTATAGAAAAAGATTTAGATGGTTATTTTGCTTTTTGTCCAACAATACAGGGTTGCTATTCACAAGGTAACACTTATGAAGAAGCAATTATAAATATAAAGGATGCACTAAAATTGCATCTAGAAGTACTGCAAGAAGCCATATGATCTTTAAAAACTCTGAAGGCACAAGAATAACTATTCCTTATCATTCAAAAGAAACTTTGCACCCCAAAATTATTAAAAGTATAATAATCGATTGTAAGCTGAATGCAGAGGGGTTTAAAAAACTGCTGGTAATTTTTTAATTTTTTATTTACAAATAATTAATTATTATTCTATTTTTTCAGTATAATATTTTTCGTAAACCTTTTTTGCAATTAAATATAATATAAATGCAATCAAAAATCCTGCCAGAACATCTGAAACATAATGCTGTGCCAAAGCAAAACGTGAAATAGATATAAGAATTGCCAAAACAATACCACTAATTCTTAACACTTTATTCTTTGTCAAAAAGAAAATAAAAAAAGCAGAAATAAATGCAACAAAGGTATGTGTGCTATAAAAAGAATTTTGTGTTAAATTTGTTTTTATATCTAAATTCAAAATAGAGTATGGTCTAGCTCTTAAATAAAACAAAGTAATTAATTCTTTTAATCCAAAACCAATTGCGTTACAACCCACATAAAAAGCAATTAAAACCCAACGCCTTTGTAGAAAAGCAAATAACAGAAATCCAATACACAATATAACATAAGTATTTGTGATTACCCACCAGAATTCTGTTAACCCAAGATTATTGAAAAAAGAATATATTGCTTGTGTTATTGTTAATTCAAAACCCATATCTTAAAGAAATACAAAAAGAATATAAACATATTATACATTATATATCCATGGCAGATGAGATTGTCATTGACAGCATCAAAAAAATGTTAGAACTTCAAATGTCAGATGATGAAATTATTGGCAGTTTGGTTGATGCAGGCGTTGATTATGATTATGCAGCAAAGATGCTGAATTCTGTAAAAAACAATAAACCTGTTCCTAAGACCCAAAAAACTAAAATGCAGGAAAGAGAAGAAGTGTCAGAACAAGAAGAAAATTATGAAAAAACAAAAGAAGTATTAAAAGACGTGGATAATACTTCTTTGGGTGTTTGGCAAGAAGGAGTAGTAACAATTATAACTCAAAAATTAGATGAATTGGATAATAAACAAAAAAGTTTGGACGAGGACATTAAGAACAAAGTAAATGCAATTACTTCACTAGAATTATCTAAAATGAAAGCAGTAATTGATTCACAGAGAACTCTTTTAGTAAGTAAGTTAGACCTGTCTGTTGCTTCGAAACTGAATGAAATAAAGAAGCAAATGGAAAGCACGTTAAATGTTTTGCAGGATGTTAATTCAAACACTCAGAAAAAATTGGATGATATAGATACTTTAACAAGAACTCTAACAGATATGAAAAAAACACTGTCGCAACAAATAGATACTGTGCAAAATGTTAAAGACAGTTTAGGATCAACAATTGAAGATATTAAAAGAAAAAGTAATACGGAATTACAAGATATTTTTGTTCAATACAAATCACAGCTTGGAGATATAACAAACAGAACAAACTCAACACTAAACCTAGCCAGCAAGATTTTGGAGAGTTTGGTTAATGCATCAAAAGCGAAGATCGATAATTATTGCAATACTAAATTGGATTCTTTTATGAAGGATCTTCAAACTAAAATAAATGTAGGGGACATAAAACTGGCTTTAGACAAACTAAATACAATAAAAGATTTAGAAGCTAGAATTTCTTCAATGGTTGATACACGAGTTTCTTCAATGCTTTCTGAAAAAGATTTTGAGGATTCAATTACTGATTTGAACAGAAGAATTATGGATTTGGAAAAACAATCAAAAGGAAAACAAAATGCAGATTTTGAGGATATAAGTTCGAGACTGGATGAATTAGAAATGTACAAAGAACAAAATTCGAATCTTATCGCAAAACTATTAAAGGATTCGCGCAATACTTCTTTGAAAGAAGTACCAAGAACAGATATTCCTAAAAAGAACCAAAAGAAATAATGCTTTAGTTACTGATATATATAAGTGCCAGGTCTAGTGTTACAACCTACCAGTATACAAAATTATACTGTCTAGTGTAATATTCTCGCTGTATATAAAATTGATGTGTTTAATGTGATATTTTATGCAAACTCTTATTTGTCCTTCTTGTGGCTTAGAAAAAAATAAAAACCTGTTTGAGGATAGTATTTGTAAAGCCTGTTTTAATAAAGACAAACTTTTTTTTGATATTAAATTAAAAGATATAATTCTGTGTAAGTCTTGCGGAAGGATAAAAGAGGAGTTTATGTGGAGGCAGTTTGCAGAAGATTCTTTTGAAGATTTAATAAGAAAGAATATAAAATCAAACTTAGATTTCACATTAAAGAATTTAGACTTAGTTTTTTCAAAGAATAAGTTAAGTGTAAGTCTGAATCTGCAGGTAGGAAAAGCAATCTGCCATTATAATGTTAGTTTTACTCCCAAGTACCAATATTGCCCAGACTGCTACAAAAAAATAAGTGATTATTTTGAAGCTCTAGTTCAAATCAGGGGCTTTGGAACAGATAAGCAAAAAGAAAAAGAAGTTTTGCATTTGTTGGAAAAGATACAAAAAGGGGAATTAAAAAAAGGAAATTTTGGAGCATATCTTCAGAAATTTGAAAAGGTAAACAATGGTTTTGATTTATACTTAGGGTCAAAAGAACTAGCAAGAGCATTTATTAGAGAGTTTGCAGAGAAATATGATTTCGAAAAGAAAGAAAGCCCTAAACTGGTTGGTATTCTGCCTGGTGGTAAAAGAAAAACCAGAACTACTTTTTTAGTCAGAAAGAAAGAAGAAAAAGATTTGAATGATTGTACTACAAATCCTTAACAATAGTTTTTATTTCGTCTTTATTCTTTTGGGTAATGTAAATAGGAATATTTACATCTATGTCTTTGTTTATTTCATCTTGAGTTTTTGTTGTCTCCAGAATGAGAATAAAAGGATAGAGATTTGTTGCGAGTTTTAATGATTTCAAAAACATGTGTATTAAAAGCGGACTTTGTACATTATTAATATAAAAGATTCTCTTGTTTGTTTTTCCAAAGAGTTTTTGCAGATCGCTTGATTCTAGTTCTGGAATGTTCTGTGCATCTAAATATGAAATTCCAAACACTAATTCATTTGGGTTTTTTGTATTTACCTGTGTTAGTTCTTTTAATCCTTCTGTATGTTTTATTTTTATTCCTCTTTTAAACTCTTTAGTTTCAAATACTTGCACAGAAGGAATAGTAATCAATTTTCTTATAATCTGACCTTTGTGTTTTAAATCTAGCTCAATAAGAGTGTTTACAAACCTTTGAACAAGTTTTATTGAGGGGTTGTTTCGTCTGCCGTTTTCATAATCAGATATTGTTGAACAGCTTAGTTTCATTTGTCTAGCCAAACTAAGTTGTGATATTTCAAAGATATTTTGCCATTTTTTAAAAGCATTTCCTGGATTCTCAGACATTGAAATTTCGCCAGCAATATCTTGCTTGAGCTTTTGTATTTCTTCTTTGTGTACTGAAATATCGCTTTTTGCCATAATTAAGTTATACTATATATTTTTATAAAGAGATTTGTATTATTTTAATATGTTTTTTGACCTTGATGTTGAGAATAGACTAGAAAGACTAGAAAACTTAAGTAAAAAATTAAATCGAGATTCAGAAGATTTGTGGTATTTAATTTTAGTTGAAGAAAGTATGAAAGAAATCTGGGATAATGAAAATGATGAGCGATGGAATAAATATTGATTATTTCTTTCCAAACACATTTTCTTTTAAAGAATTAATTTGTTTTTTGCTTACTAATGTATCTTCTGTTATATCTTCAACATCCTGATCAGTGTAACTGATTTTGAAACTGCCTAATTGATTTTGTTCTACTTTTATGTTATCTTTGAATTTTTGTTGTAATGTTTGTTGCAATTTTTTTTGCTTTGCAATCTTCTCTAATTCTATGTTTAAATAGTTCTTTAGGTTCTCTAACTCTAAAATGTGTGCTTTTACAAGTTCATAAACATTCTCTTGATTCTTTGCATTTAAAGAAATTGGAATTGCATCATGTGTTGCTATTTTTGTACTGTCTTTAATGTCTTGCATCTTTTGATCTAGGGTGGTTTGTTTTATTTTGAATTTTCCAATCTCTCCGTCAATTTTTGACAAAAGAAATTTATATCTATTTTCTTTTTCATTAATATCTTCAGGCATAACAGTCCCTTAATTTATTCCAAGACATTTTTCTAAAGCTTTTTTTTCTTGTATTAATCTTGTAAATTCTTCTATTTTCTTTTCTACTTCCCTTTTTAATGTATTATATCTAGCATTTGCCTCTTGTTTCCATTTCTCTAAATCTTTTGGTGAAAGTTTTTTCCCTGCTTCAACATATGCTCTTCTACTACCGCCTACCCAATAAAATAATTTATCTCTTTGTGCATCGGGGTCTTTTTCAAAAGCACTTCTACTTTCTAACCATAGTTTTAATGTGTTTAGTCTTGCATTTACTTTTGGTAATCTTTCTTTTGCAATTTCTATTCTGCCTTTTTTAGAAAATCTTCTTGTAATTTTTCTTGCTAATCCAACTTTGGTTTTTGGTTTTTCTGGCATAAAAATCCTATCCTATTTATGATTCTTTATTTCCCAGAATATTTTCTTTTCTGAGATGTCTTCTGGTGTTTTTAAAGTGATTAATATTGCATATTCTCCTGGGCTCACATTTCCTATAGTGGAGATATCAAATGAAAAATCTCTTTTTTCATCTATTCCCAGAATGCTAATTTTTGTAGGGTCTGAAGGAATTACAACTATTGACAATTTATCTACCGGGCTTACACTGAGTTCAATGTTCTTCAAATCATAATCGCTTATATTATCAACTGTAACAGTTAGTTTGGTTGTGCTTGAACCATCTACTAAATATGAAGGATTTGGTATTAATTTTGCGGACAAATAATCTGGTTTGAAACTGAGAAATATAGCATATCCTATAATAATTACTAAAACAACGCAAAGTATCCATAACAATGTTTTTGTTAACCAAGACGGAAACTCAAAACCTGAACTTTTAGTTAGTTTTTTGTTCTCTTTGTCTTTCAGAGGTTTTTTATTTGCATTTGCCAGTACTTTACCTATACCTTCATTTTCATGCTGATTAGGCTCATCTTCGTCATAAAGACCCATTTAATCACCAAGATAATAAATATAGAAATCATTTATATATTTTTGCTTTTTTGATTGTTTCCTTCGTAATTGGCATTACTAATTAACTCAAGAGGTCTTGTAAGTATTTAAATCTTTCGTATATTACATATATATAGATTGAAGATATAAAATAGTCTAGTGTGTAAGTTCTTATAGGTGGTTTTGATGGAAGTAGAGCGCGCAATTGATAGGTTTAAGCAATTAGGTTTAACAGATTACCAATCTCGTGTTTTATATGCTCTTTTGAAGAAGAAATCATGCAAAATATCTGATATTGCTTCTAATTCAGGAGTACCAAATACAAGAGTTTATGATGTTGTCAATCAACTTATTGAAATGAAGTTTGTTATAAAAATTTCTGACAAACCAAAGACTTATAGAGTAAGAAATGTTGATCAGGTTTTAGATACTTTATTGCAAGAAAAGACTGATGAAATTCAAAAGATAAAAGAAGATGTAAGTGTTATGAAAGACTTTTTCAAATATGAAGACACAATGGATGAAACAAAACTTTTGAAAGTTGATAGAGATAAAGATTTAGTTAATTTGCTTATTGAAGAATTTGGCAAAGCAAAAAAAGAAATTATTGGTTTCGGGCACAAAGAATTAGAAAATAAAAAGTTACAAGAATCTTTGAAAGAGCTTTCAAATAAAATTAATGTGAAACTTATTGCACATCCTGATTTAGATATTAATTTGGATTTTGTCAAAGCAAAACATCACGATATGTGCGCTTATGTTGTTGATAACAACAAACTAATTATAGGTTTTGGCGAAGGTTCAAAAGCATATAATTTAGGAATTTTACATAATCAGGACTCTTTGAAAAGTATGGTAAAAACACACTTTGATAATTTGTGGACTACTCCCTAAATAATTTGGCATAAAAATCTCTCTTTTTTATGATACTGTTGTACAATTTCGACTTGTTGGGAGAAATTTACAACTGGGCATAATGCATATCTCTTTTTTTCAAAATGGTGAACCCGATCTTTCTTTCAAAACATAATGTTTATATAGTTTTGTGTTACAATTATATGTGTGGGGCGCGAGGTTAGTTGGTGACAACTTGCATGGTTGGCCTTTCGTGGGTTTCTCTATGTTGAAGCGGATTTTATCCTTCTGGCTTCGTTTGAGGGGTACATAAGTTGGTAGCTTCAGATGTGCTTTCTCTTGTTCCACACTTATATTAAAAATTAAGTAAAAATAACAAAAATCTTTTTCTTAGAATTATTATAGGCAATTTTTGTGTAATTTTAGTATGTATAACCAAAAAGCTTTTTTAATTATCTCTTTTTTATAAAATATGCTTGAGCAATATAGGTTAGAAAATAAACTGTTGCGTGAAAGATATGAATCATTAGCAAAAGATTATAATGCTCGACTTCCAGATTATTTGCCACATCACACAAAAGTGTTACAACCATTTGTAGGATTTCTTAACAAGGATTTTGGCCCTGGTGCAAGAGTTATAGATTTAGGTTGTGGTGTTGGTTTAAATTCTTGCATATTGAATAAGCATGGCTTTAATGTAACTGGTTTGGATTATTCAAAAAATAGTATTGAACATGCAAAGCAAAACTGTCCCAATACAAAATTTTTGCATACTGATTTTCTTGATTGGCAGCCAGAAGAAAAATTTCATGGTTTAGTTGCAGGTTCTTTCTTAGACAAATTTCATCC
>Ga0066637_10002514_pt1 | contig 12250 bp, 11 predicted proteins | sample CryGeyCG2014_020_FD_62737 | JGI IMG/M metagenome (GOLD analysis project Ga0066637, IMG submission 62737) | Groundwater microbial communities from aquifer - Crystal Geyser CG08_land_8/20/14_0.20 | ecosystem: Environmental > Aquatic > Deep subsurface > Groundwater | place: USA: Utah: Grand County...
GAGGGGTAAGACTTTCTCTTTTGTTTTTGTTGCTGCATAAGAGTACAAAGTTAATTAACCTTATACCCTTATTTTACAACAAAATTAGTTTTGCAACCATCTCTATGTGTTTTACCAAACAGTCTTGCCAAATCACATGTGATCGATCTTGATAATCACTAACTGCAACTTGGTTGAATAGAATCAAGGCTTTGGCGTGTTTATCCTCACGCAAAACTTTCAATATTTCGTGGACTGTGTATGAGTGAAACTTTTTAAGAATTTTTTCTAAAGCAACTTTACCCTTGGGTCTTAAAATTAAGTGGATATGATTTGGCATTATGACAAATGCAAACAATTTCACTAACCGTTTCTCCATCAGATGTCACAAGCTCATAATTATTATCATGACATATTTTTCGTCCGCAAATAATGAATAAAAAGAAGTGACCCTTGATGTGGCAAAGTATAAACAATCTTCTGATTTAAGTATTTTATTTTTCATAATTTTGCCTTCCTTATGTTCCCTCGCCTTTTTAATTACCCTCGGCGAGGACGCCTTCGGGGGAATGTTTTTATTTAATAATTTTTTATTCTTCTACCCCGCCCTGCGAAGGCGTCCCCGCCGAGCGCAATCTTATCCAGCCGAACATAAGTTTGTCCAACCGAGGGAAATGCCTTAGGTATTTACTTTTGAGTTTTAATAACTAAATTATCCTTGGAGCTTTCCACTAAAATATCGCCCTGATAATCTGTCCTAAATATCTGCGTGCCAAAGGCTTGCAATCTGCTAATAATTGATGGAGCCGGGTGGTTGTATTTATTATTCAAACCTACTGAAAGTATGGAATATTGAGGTTTGGTAACTTTTAAAAAATTCTCACTGCTGGCTGATTTGCTGCCATGATGAGAAACTTTCAAAACCTCAACTTCACCCAACGCCTTGGCTTTAATCAAACTGGCTTCCACATCTTCAGGCGCGTCGCCAGTGAACAAAAAATCCTCCTGGCCGTAAGAAATTTCCAAAACTATCGAGCTCTGGTTTAGGTCTTTGGAACTGAATTGATAATTTTTCGGCGGCCATAAAACTTTAGCGCGCACTTCTCCAAAATCCAATTCCTGGCCAGCCGCGGCTTTGATGACTGGAATATGGTTTTCAATAATTAAACTGCTTAAGCTTTTAAAAGTATTGGAAGTCCCCACAGCCCCAGTTATTAAAATTTGTTTAACCCGATTAACTTTTAGCAAGCCAACTAAACCGGTAATGTGATCCGCGTCGGGATGCGAAATTACCATTAAATCAATGCTTTGATCGGTTAAAGGTAATTTTTTGTCCACGGTTTTGATAAAATCCGCGTTGGGCCCGCCATCGATAATGATATTGGCATGATTGGGCGTGCGAATAATTATGCCATCGCCCTGGCCCACATCCGCAAACCAAACTCGCAACTCTTTTGGCTCCAAACTTTGCCAATAGCCAATACCAAGACTGGTGAAAAAAATCACCAGACAAATGATGATAGCTTTTCGTTTAATCAAAAAAGATTTTGACATGCTTTTTAAAAATTAGACTCAAAATTACAAGGCAAAACAAGCTTAATAAAATTGCCAGCCAGCTTGGCAAAATCAGGTTGGCACCTGGCAGCCGCGCGGCAAAATCCGAGGCCAACTCAACAAACCTTAATAAAGCCCAGGTGCTTAGCCCGATAAATTGAGCTAACGGCGCAAAAATGAAATTGACCAGGCCGACAAAAATCGCTAAGCCCATAATCCAAGGTACCAATGGCACAACTACTACATTCACCAAAGGACCAATAATGGAAATTTGCTGAAAATTAATTAAGGATATTGCCAAGGTGCCGAAGGTGGCGCCCAGGGTCGCGGCTAAAACTGATTTTAAAATTTTAGGCAGGAAATTTAGCTGATTTTCCAAAATCTGGCTAAAGGCAATTAAGCCAAAAGTCGCGCCAAAAGAAAGCTGAAAACCTTTGCTGTCATAAAGCAGGCTGGGATTGAAAATCAATAAAATTATGCCCGCGGCAAACAATAGGTTAATACCCGAAGCCAGCCTGCCCAACCTTTGAATTATTAAAACCAATATGGCCATGATTGCGGCGCGTAAGATTGAAGCTTCGCCGCCGGTTAAAATCACAAAGGCAAAAATCAGCGCGGAAATTAAAAAAATCCTTAAGGTTTTGGAAAAGTACTTTTGAAAAATGAAAGTGACAAAAACCAAAATTATGGAAAGGTTTGAGCCGGAAACGGCGATAATATGACTTAAACCGACTTTTCTAAAGTTATCAAGATCAATTTTTGAAAAATTTGAAGTGTCGCCCGTGGTCATACCCGCGGCTAGGCTGGCCTCTCGAAGCGGCAAGAGTTTTTGTAAACTTCCGGAAAAGGCCTGGCCAGCCTGGTAAAAAAATTTTTTTAGATTGATTTTGCCGGTGATTATTTTTTTAATTTCTGGCTGCAGGCATTCGCCGGAAATTCGATATTGCCGGATCTTACTTGCAGATAATTTCGGCACAGCAATCTGCTTACAAAAAATTTCCAGTCTATCCCCTATCTTAATTGTTTGATTAGCGATTGACACTAATATATTCTGACTTTGAGTTTTAATTATAAAATTTTGCCGATTAAAATTTTCATCTAAAATATTGTCGACCTTTCCAGCTATTAAATAGTTGCTTGCCAGTAAAGGTTTGCAATCCAAAAAAGTCTGGGTTTTAAATATACTCAAACTTAAAAGTATTAAAATAAACAAAAGCCCTTTTATGCCAGCCTGCCAGAAATAAATAAGTAAAACCGCCAGCCCAGTCCAAAAAAATTTTAGCCACATTGAAACACCCGGATAAACCAGGCTTATTCCGGCACAAATTGAAAAAGTTGTAATAAAAAGCCAGCGAGAAGGAGTCATAACCTGCTCGTCCGCTTGTCATAACTAGGATATTTTATTTTTTGAAAAAAGTAAAGCCCCATTTAAACGAATGGGGCTTTTAAAGGTGCTTAACCCACAGTGACTGCTTTGGCTAAATTTCGGGGTTTATCCACATTATAACCGCGTTCAACACCAAGATAATAAGCCAGGAGCTGAAAAACCACGGCGGCGGGAATCGTAGCCAAGTGAGATGGTAAATCCGGAATAATTATTGATTTATCGACCAGTTTCTGCATTTCTTCATCGCCATTAGTACAAATACCAATAACGAAAGCTCCCCTGGCTTGAATTTCCATAATGTTTTGAATTACGGCTCCACGCAGACCGTCTTTGGCAGCAACCACAATTACGGGGAATTTCGGTTTGATTAAAGCTATCGGCCCGTGCTTCATTTCCCCGGCTAATTCCGGTACCGCGGCAATATAAGCCACTTCGGTCATTTTTAAAGCCCCTTCCAAAATCGTTGCGTAATGGTATCCGCGCCCCAACAGCATTAGTGCCGATTGGTCAACCATACTCTTGGCCAGAGTTTGAATTTCATCTGCTTGCTGAAAAATTAATTCCAGGCAGCCAGGTACGGCCAAAATCTGATTGGCAAAAGTTATGCACTCATCGCGGGTCATGTTTTTATGCCTGCCCAAAAGCAAAGTCAGCATTGCTTCGGATAAAACCATTGCTGTGAAAGCTTTGGTTGAAGCTACGCCAATTTCCGGCCCGACTCTTAAGTATGTCCCGGCCTTGGTCATTCGGGCTATTTTTGAGCCAACCACATTGACAATCCCCAGGCACATAACGCCTTTGGCCTGAATTTCTTCAATCGCCAGTTGTAAATCACGAGTTTCTCCAGATTGGGAAATTACAAAGGCTACTGTCTTATCCGGTTGACAGCCCGCTAAAATATTGTGAGAGCCAACTTCTGAAGCTTGAACTGCCTGAGCTCTGACATTTAAATAGTTCTTAAACATCCACGCGCCGAGCATTGCAGCTCGGTAAGAAGTACCTGAACCGATGAAAAAAAATTGATCACAAGCAAGCAATTGAGGCAATACCGGTTCAACTCCGCCTAACCGTATAAACGGCTCGTGGGTAAAAACCCGGCCAGCAATAGTTTCTCCAAGTTTGCAAGGCTGCTCATAAATTTCTTTCAGCATGAAATGAGGAAAGCCTTCGTGTTTCAATTCTTCTTCCGTGCCTTCAAAGATGATGGGATTGATCTTGATTTTTTCATCAGCAAAGGACAACTCTTCGGCCTTACCGTTTTCTATGAAAACGATTTGTCCGTCTTCAATGTCTTTACCATTACGAGCGTATTTAATAATCGGCAATGGCGATGATGCGACCATAAAGCAGCTAGGCTTAACTTCGGCGTAGACCAAAGGACTGCCCTTTTTGACCGCAACTTGAAGTGTCGGATGATCGGCATGCATAATAAGCAGGGAGAAAGCACCCTGGAGTTGATTGACTGCTTTGATTATGGCCGACCTTATGTTACCACCATTCTGCTTCTGCATATCTTCTATTAAGTGCGCGATCAATTCTGAATCGGTTTCGGATTTAATTATGTGGCCCCGAGCCAATAAAAAATCCTTGAGCTCCCGATAATTTTCAATGGTTCCATTGTGAACTAGGGCGATTTTTCTGGTGCAGTCTGTTTGAGGATGAGCATTAATGTCGCTCGGCTCGCCATTCGTTGCCCAACGATTATGGCCAATTGCATTACGGGAACTACAAAAATCAACGCGCATTACCCGTTCAACAAACCAATCAAACTCCTGATCATCGGGCTTTTTATGTTTAACAATTATTATGCCCCCTTCAGTATTAGCTCCAATACCCCAAGAGTCATAGCCTCTGTACTCCTGCTTCTCAACACCCTCAAGCACAATAGGCACTGCATATTCGTCACCAACATAACCAACAATTCCACACATTGGTTTTCCTGCCTTTCTTTATGTTTTCAAAGAATTTTCGTATTTTTGTTTACATTAAAACACCTTACTCCATAATAAGCCGTTGGTCAAAAAACTATTTGCTTTTACCGGTTGACCAGCGCAAATACCCTTCCACAAATTTATCCAGATTACCGTTCAATACTTCATCTGGCTGGTGGCTTTCGACTTCAGTGCGATGATCTTTGACTAACTTATAAGGCTGCAAAACATAACTGCGGATTTGGTTGCCCCAGGCCGCTTCGCTGTAAGCCCCGCGCAATTCCTGTTTTTCAGCTTGCAACTTGTTGAAGGAAATTTGGTGAAGCTTGGCGCGCAAAATTTTCATGGCGGTTTCCTTGTTTTGCTTTTGCGACCTTTCATTCTGACAAGTTACCACGATATTGGTGGGCAGATGGACAATTCTTACTGCCGAATATGTGGTTTGCACGCTCTGACCGCCATGGCCGGACGATAAGAAGGTGTCAATGCGCAAATCTTTTTCGTCAATCGGAGCTTCTTCCACTTCGTCAAATTCAGGCAGAACTTCCACCAAAGCAAAAGAAGTATGGCGCATTTTTTCCGCGTCATAAGGCGAAATTCTGACCAAACGATGAACGCCTGCTTCAGATTTTAAATAGCCATAAACATAACGGCCTTGCACAATCACCGTCGCGCTTTTCACTCCAGCTTCCTGGCCGCGGGTTTCGTCAACCACTTTTACTGACCAGGCTTTTTTTTCGCAATAACGCAATAACATTCTTAGCAACATTTCCGCCCAATCCTGGGCATCCACTCCGCCAGTACCGGCATGGACAGCGAAAATAGCATTTTTTTCATCGTATTTATCCGACAACAAAACCTGAAATTCCAATTTCTCAAATCGCTGTTTTAATTCCAAATATTTTTTTTCAATCTCGGCCTGCAAATCCGCTTCGGCTTTTGCCTCTTGAGCGAATTGCGAAAGGTCTTCCAGATATTTGCGCAAATCCGTCCAAGCTTTTATTTCATTTCGCATTTCTTCGGCTTGCTGACTGACTGCTTTGGCTTTTTTAGTATCTGACCAAAAATCCGGCTGGCTCATTCGGTCATCAAGTTCCATCAATTTTTGTTTTCTTTGTTCTAGGTCAAAGTAACCTCCAAGTCGAATCTAGCTTCGCCTGGAGGTCTTGAATTTGATTAAGGGCTGGGGGCATGACTGAAGTTTAGCCGAAATTGGCGAAAAAAGCCAAGTTTTTGAGATTATTTGACCCAGCCTGGCAATTTGCTAAACTGGTGTCAATCAGCTAAAAGGCAAAAATCTCAAAAATAAAACCTCTTTCGCAAAAACCTTATTCAGGAGACGAAAGGAAAATTGTATTTTTAAAAATTCGAAAATAACTAAACTATAAACCATAAACCAAAAGGGGTGACAGGTGAAAAAACACTTTGTTCTGCCTGAAAAATTACGGCAACAGATGTCTGGCATTAAGCATTTTCGGCTGATTTTCTCCAATGTCATCGGCGACATAAAGGAAATGGGCATTGACGCCGCGGAAATTATTGATGTATTGGAATCTGGCCAAGGCTTTGACGGTTCATCAATTGAAGGCTTTGTCCGCCTGGAAGAATCTGACTTAATGGCGTTTCCTAGTTTGGGATCCTTCAGAGTCCTCCCGGCTTCCGTATCCGGGATCAACCAGCCGGTTGGCATTTTTTTCTGTAATATCCGAACCACCGATGGCAGGCCCTTTCCGGGTGATCCGCGGCAATGCCTGAAAAGAGCCCTTAAAAAGGCTCGGCGGTTGGGCTACACTTTTAATGTCGGTCCAGAAATTGAATTTTTCATCTTTAAAGACAAAGATTCGCCCTTCCCGCTTGACCGGCAAGGCTACTTTGACGCCAGCTGCGAAGGTCCCGGCAAAATCCTGGGGGAAATCGTTGATGTGCTGACACAAATCGGCATTCGCGGGGAATGCGCTCACCACGAAGTCGCGCCCAGCCAGTTTGAAATTGATGTTAAATACCGAGATGTCTTAACCATGGCCGACCAGGTCATGCTTATCCGCTGGGTAACCAAGAGAGTTGCGGAAAAATACGGTTTATATGCGACTTTTCTGCCCAAACCTATCTTTGGTGAAAATGGCTCTGGTATGCACACTCACATGTCGCTTTTTAAAGGAGACCGCAACGCCTTCTTCAGTCCTACTGGAAACTATAACCTTTCGAGAATTGCCCAATACTTTATTGGCGGCTTAATGCGATTCGTCCAGGAATTCTGCCTGGTCACCAACCAAACAGTAAATTCCTACAAACGAATTGTCCCTGGTTATGAAGCGCCATGTTATATTTCTGTTGGCAGCCGCAACCGTTCGTCCTTAATCCGGGTTCCAGGATATCGCCAGGGCAAAGAAGAATCCACTCGTATTGAACTTCGCAACCCAGATCCTGCTTGCAACCCCTACCTGGCTTTTGCCGTAATGCTGTCTGCGGGTCTGGAGGGCATCAACCAAAAAATGCGCCCGGACAAGCCTATTGAAGAAAACATTTTTGAAATGTCACCTGGCAATCGCAGAAGAAACCACATTAAAATACTCCCTGGTTCATTAAAAGAGGCAATCGAGTTTGCTGAAAACAGCCACTTTCTTAAGCAAGCCCTGGGCCCGCATATTTTTACTGCTCTTTTAAACAACAAACGAACTGAATGGGAAGATTACCGTACCCATGTCAGTGAATGGGAAATCGAGCATCTAATGGAACGCTATTGATTTCTTTCAAAACCCCGGATTTTTATTTCCGGGGTTATTTTATTTATTGTTTATATTCTTGCAAAGTTGCGGTTACGGTTTTTTCTTTGCCGCCACTTAAAACTTTTAAAGCAACCTTGTCGCCTGGCGAATTTTTTTGAATTTCAGTGGCTAAGCTATGACTGGAATCCAGCTTGACGCCATCAATCTCTAAAATAATATCATTGGCTTTCAGGCCAGCCTTATCCGCCGGACTGCCGGAAACAACCGCCGGTTCATTTTGGCTGGTGCCGCTTTGGATTAAAACGCCGTAATTTACCGGCAGCTTGTCTTGAGTTTGAACTTCAGTGGTTATTTGTATGTACCTAATGCCCAAAAAGGGTCTGACGATTTTACCGGTTTTTTGCACGCTTTCAAAAACTTGCTGGGCTTGGTTGCCGGGAATGGCAAAACCGATTAATTGGCCTTCCTGGCTGACCGCAGTATTCACGCCGATGACCTGGCCTTCCAGATTGACTAAGGGCCCGCCAGAATTGCCGGGATTTATGGCCGCGTCAGTTTGGATAACATCAATCAAGGTTTCGCTGGAGCTGCCATCGCCCGCGGTCACATCCCTGGCCAAGCCGGAAACAATGCCTTTGGTTACAGTGTTTTGATATTGTCCCAAAGCATTCCCAATGGCAATAACCGTCTGACCGATTTGCAAAGTATTTGAATTGCCGAAAACCACTGGGGTCAAACCGCTGACCTCAATTTTAACAATGGCCAAATCATTTACCGGATCGGTTGCCACGACTTTGGCTTTATAAGTCTTGCCATCATTGGTAACTACGGAATATTCAGCCTGTGTATCACTAACCACATGCTTGTTGGTCATAATATAACCGTCAGCGGTGAGAATAAAACCAGAACCTCCGCCAACTTGCTGCAAACCCTGGGAAGGCGAACTGCTTTGGGGGCCAAAAAAGAAACTATATGGCCCGCTTTGATTATAAATTTTGCTTAAGTCTTTACTGATAATAATGCTCACCACAGAAGGTTGAACTTGCTTGACCACATCCGTGGTTTGAGACTCCTCTTTGACTGACACGGTGGAAACATTAGCAGTAGAGGCCGTAGTGGCTGAAGAAAACCATTTGCTGAAATTCCCTGATACCAGTAAACCGCCGACAAAGCCGCCAACAGTCCCTAAAACCAAACTCAAAAGCACGGCCACGACCAGGGTGCGAAAATTTACCCGGCGCTGGGGGTCTGGGCTGGGGTTTGATTTTGGCGGTTGGGTGGAAATATTCATAAGTAATCTTTTTATTAATACAAAATAACAATCAAAAAATTTCGTTAACAATTATAGCATATCTTGCTGAAAAATAACTTTAAGCCGGTAAAATTTGATTTTTTTCAGCTTGGGATTTGTTAGAATTACTGTTTATGTTGTTATTCGCGTTGCTATCCAGATTGCTTGAAGAATTGGAATTATTCCCGGAATTTTCAGGCTTGGCAATCTGAAAAAGCTCTTCCAAGGAGACAAAGCGATAGCCTTTGGCTTGCAATTCTGAAACGATTCTGGGCGTGGCAGTGGCGGCTAAATCACTGGCCGCGTGCAATAAAATAATCCCGCCGGGTTTAATGTAAGTATTTATCCGGTTACTGACAGAATCCAAAGTCGCGGAAGAAGAAATATCCAAACCATCCACAGTCCAGGTAAGCGGACAATAGCCAGCTTGGCGCATAACCTCAACCACCTGTGCGCTGCTTTCCCCAAACGGCAGCCTGGCATAAGGTTTGGAAGAAACATTGGTTATGGTTTTTATCAAATCATCCGTGGCCTGCAATTGCGCTTGGATTTCCTTATCCGTCAGTGTGGTAAAACGCAAATTGTCATAACTGTGATTATAGATGGGAAAACCAGCCGCGTGAATGCTCTCAACTGAAGCTTTGCTGGTTTCAATTATTTTGCCGGTTACGAAAAAAGTGGCTGGCACATTCGCGGCCTTAGCCGCTGGAATAGTTTTTTCCAAATCGCCTGGCAAGGTACCGAGATCATAAGTCAGAGCCACAACTTTTTCCGTGGTGTCAGCCACGCTGATTACCCCATTGCAATCTGCCGTGGTCAGGCTGGCCGGCTTAAAAGAAACATTACCGACCGAAACATTTAAGTTGGCGATGTCCGAATTATCGTTATTAACCTTTTTGCCGGTTTTCAAATACACAAAAAACAGCGCAATCACGGCAATTACAGCAATTGCAATGGTTAAGCGGTTCTTATGCGGCCCATGGCCTGAACCACGCCCCAAAGCGCCTCTGGAGCCTGATGAGTAACGATAATAGCTTCGCATGGCCGCTATTTTACCCCTAAATGCCTAATCAGGCAATTAGCCTAAAACTTGAAATTTTCGCCTTTTTCTCTCCCAGGCCAGAACTATTTCAAAAGTCCCAAAAAAGACCGCGGTATAAAATAAATCGCCCAAAACCGTGTTTCTGAAAAAGGGCAGGCCCAGGCTGTAAGACTGCATGAGTCCGGAAAAATTCCTGGCATAAAAATCTCCCATGTTCACCGCCCAGACTGCCGTGTTGGTTACCAGGAAAAAAATAATCGAGCCGGCCAGTGAACCGCTGATAATTGTCAAAGTATTTTTATGCTTTTTTACCCACCAGCCGATCAAACCGGACAAAATCATGCAGCCCCAGGTGAAAAAAATTAAATTATGCAGTCCCAAAAAAATATCCGAAAACATCATGGCGACCACTGGCACGATAATAGAGGCTTTTTTACTTAAATATACGCCGCTGAACATGGCCACTGCAGCAATTGGAGCAAAATTCATTGGGTGAGGCAGAAACCTGGCCACTACGGCAAAAGCAATCAGTATGATCGCCACGATATTCTTGGCGGATAGATATTTTTTTATCTGCATAAAGTTAATAAGAAATTAATTTCCACTCAATAGTGTCAGTGGCTTTGGTTTGATAATCGCTGGCGCCGACTGAAGCAGCCTTGCCGTTAACATAAAAACCCCAGTACTGTTTGGCCCCGGCTTCCAAACCGTTAATACCCTTTACGAATTCAGCATTGCCAGACTTGGTAGTGGTAATGCCTGTAAATTTTGCCTTTAGCAATTCCATGGCGGTTTTGCCGTCTTGCCCTGGATATGAATAAGTCAGCGTTGAATTGGTATTGGCATTGGAATTTATCGCGGCAACATTGGTATTATTGGTATTTTGGTTTGAATTTGTATTTGAATTTTTTGCGCAGGCGGTCAAAATCAACAAAAACGCGAATAACAAACCGAAAATTTTGACTTTAAAGCTAATTTTCATAAAAAATGATTGGTTAATAAAAAAACTTGCGACATCAGGTTAGCCGCAAGATAAAAATATCCTATTCGACCTTTCCCGAAGGATTTGTCTTTATCCCGCTGAAAGCGGGAAAGGCGTCGGACTACCCTGAACCAATGTGGTTCAAAGATACCGTGGCGGGACCGTTCTGGATTCTCACCAGATTGCCTGGTTAAATTGTTAAGTAGTAGTAAGATAGCATGCCTTGACAAACCCCGCAAATTTACTAAGTTAACTTGAAAATTAACACCAAAATCTTGTAAAAGGAGAAAGAATGGAAACCTTAAAAACTGCGAAGTGGGCGCCATTCAAGCAACAACACTTAGGGAAAGACATATCAGAAGTTGCCAATCGAGCTGCAGAAATTCTCAATATCCTTTGTCAACTCCCAGAGTACGACAGGAAGGATCGAGAGGGCGGCCTACTTGCTCTTGCAGGCGAATATAATCGCTGGCAGACGGCACTGGCAATTGGAGAGGTGCCTGATAACGATCCAGATAAATACTGTGGAGTTGCTTTTAAAAAGTGCTATTCACTAAATGAAGCGCTTCACGATGATGAAGTGAACAACCCAGTTATGAGCTCATTCTTGCTGCGTAATGAAGAAAGTGGCATATACGGCGGAGGAATTCTCCTGGGTCGCTTCTTGGATGGCTCAAGTATAGAACTCAATGACGAGACCTGTTATGGATACCTTGCCTTCTCCGGATTGCCGGAACTAGCCGATGAGGCGCTTGTCCTTGTCCTGGCCATTGATATGAAATGGATCTACGAAAAATTTGCCCAAGACATCGCCAAGACATCATCAAATCCATACTTTGACGCCTTACTCAAGGCGTCCCGCAAGTAAACTAAAATCGCTCACAAAAGCGCTGTCACAGCCGACGGCGCTTTTTACTATACAAAAAAGTGGGAAGAGTTGAATCTCTCCCCACACTGCACATAAAAAACGGGAAATTTACCAATCAATGTCATTCTTAAAACGCGGGCCCATGGATATGACAAGTAGAAAGCACATAAAGAAAATACGGAAAGTCAATCCTGGCGAGGTGGCGATATGTGATTGGCAAAAACTCGATACCGATCCTAAAACAGTAGCGGACTAAAATCTGATCCGCAAAAAGAGGAGGGTTATCCCTGCCACGCAACCAAGCGCAAAGTGCGCTTTTTTAAGGATCTTTACTTTCATCAATATGCCTTCTAAATTTGATGATTTTGCTTTTACACTATCAAAAAAATCCTACCTAACATATAAAATACTGTCAATTCAAAACAGCTTTTCTTATTTCTGTAATTCCGACCCTGTGACCTCCCCCTTTCCCCCTCCATTACGAAGGAGG
>Ga0066637_10002517_pt1 | contig 12247 bp, 14 predicted proteins | sample CryGeyCG2014_020_FD_62737 | JGI IMG/M metagenome (GOLD analysis project Ga0066637, IMG submission 62737) | Groundwater microbial communities from aquifer - Crystal Geyser CG08_land_8/20/14_0.20 | ecosystem: Environmental > Aquatic > Deep subsurface > Groundwater | place: USA: Utah: Grand County...
GGTTGACGAAATATCTGGTAATTCCTTAAGGATTGAGGTTAATAATAAACCGCACTAATTGGGAAACTCAGGAAACTTAGTTTTACCCTTTAATGATAGTTTTTCGATGAATTTGTCAGGCTGTTATACAGTTTTAGAAATCGAAAAAAAAGAAAGCTTGGGAGTCAAAGAACTTTACATTAAAAATTATCAAGAGAAGGAATATAAAAAAGCCGGTGAAAAATCTTTAGAAAAAGTTATCAATTTTTATCAGAAAGCTAGAGAATTTTTAAAGAAAAGGAATGATTTTGGATATATTATAAAATCGGTCAATTCATTCCCAAAAAAAGCTGGCATTGCTTCATCGGCCTCATTTTTTTCTGGTCTTACTTTAGGTTTTTCTAAATTATTTGAAGTTGATTTGGGTCAAAGGGAACTATCTATTTTATCTCGACTCTCTGGTTCTGGCTCGGCTTGCCGTTCAATACCAGATGGCTTTTCTTGGTGGTATAAAGGAAAGAACTCTCAAACATCATATGCAGAATCGATCGCTCCTTATTTTTTTTGGGATCTAATTGATTTAGTATTAATTTTATCTAAAGAAGAAAAAAAAGTATCATCGCAAGAAGGTCACAAGGGAGCAACAACCTCACCTTTTTTTAAATTCCGCTTATTAGGCTTAGAGAGAAGGGTTAAAGAAATTAAAAAGGCTTTTCTATCAAATGATTTTTCATATTTTGGACGACTAATAGAAGAGGAAACTATTTCAATGCATGCAGTAATGATGACGCAAAATCCGCCTTTATATTTTTGGAGTGAAAAGACGATTAGAATTATTAAAAAAACTATTGAATTAAGAAAACAAGGAATCGAAGTTTATTATACAATTGATGCCGGTGAAAATATTCACATAATTTGCCAAAAAAAAGATGAAGAAAAAGCTTATCGATATTTCCAAAAACAACAGGAAGTGTTAGAAATTATTAAAAATTATCCGACCATCGGAGCGCGAATAATCAATGAGTAAAAAATTAATTTTAATAAAATTGGGTGGAAGTTTGATTACTGATAAGACCAAACCTTTTACGGTAAGAGGCGAAGTTATTGCCGATTTAACCAGACAGATAAAAGAAGCTTTAGATGAAGATAAAAATTTAAGTTTAATCATTGGCAATGGCGGTGGTTCTTTTCCTCATTATCCGGCAGTAAAATATCAAATGAATGATGGGATAAAAAATGAAAAACAAAAATATGGATTCTGCGCCGTCCAAGATGCGGCGGCTCAACTCAACCGGATTATTGTCTCTCAACTTTTAAAAGCTGGAGTTAACGCTTGTTCTATCAATCCCTCCTCAATGATAATTGCTGAAAATGATAAAATAAAAGAATTCTTTATTCAACCTATAATCGAAATGATTAAATTAGGAATCGTCCCGGTGTTATATGGTGATATTATTATTGATAAAAAATTAGGAGCAAAAATTTTTTCTACAGAACGATTATTAGCAGAACTGGCCTTAAGATTTCAAAAATCAAAAATAAAAGTTGATATGGTGATTCATAATGGTTTAACTAAGGGCGTTTTGGACAGAAATGGCAGTTTAATTAAGCTGATTAATAAAAAAAATTTTAAGACATTCGAGAAAATTTTTTACCAAACAAAAGGATATGATGTTACCGGAGGAATGTCTCATAAGGTTAAGGAGTGTTTAAATTTAAGCCGGTATAAAATCAAAAGCTTAATTATTAACGGAACATCGAAAAAAAATCTTTTAAAAAAAGCGATTTTAGGGAAAAAAGTGGAAGGAACAATTATAAAATAATGACATGAAATAAAACAAGAAAAAAATTATTTACCAAACCTTCTTTGTCTAACAGAGAATTCTTTAATTGTATTTTCAAAATCTTCATCGCTATAGTCTGGTAAATATTTTTTTTCAAAAACTAATTCCGAATATTGTGACTGCCAAAGAAGAAATCCTGAAAGACGTTGTTCGCCACCGGTTCTAATTATTAGATCGGGATTTGGAAAAGGTAAATCCTTAGTATCTAAATATTCATTGAAATCAAATTCACTTATTACGGATTGTGAGCGCCGAATTTTATTAATCCCCCTTATAATTTCATCGTGGCCACCGTAATCTAAAGCAATACATAGATAATATTTATCAAAGTTCTTGGTTTTTTCTTCGATATTTACAATTTTGTTTTTTAAATTTTTATTAATTCGGTCTTTTCTTCCTAAATGAACGATTCGAATCTTATCTCTTAAAACTTCTGTTAAATATTTGTCAAGCATGGTTTCATAAAGTTTCATCAAATAACTGATTTCTTCGGTTGATCTTTTCCAGTTTTCAGTAGAAAATGCCCAAACAGTAAAAACTTTGATACCTAACTCTCTTGCTTTTCTAGTAATTTTGATTAATCTTTCAAATCCCTTTTTATGACCTTCATAAGTAATTTTCTTTTTTTCTTTTGCCCATCGTCTGTTACCGTCAGGAATAATTGCGACGTGATCAGGAATATTTGTTTTCATAAAATATTATTTCCAGTCAATTATATAATATTTTTTTCCTCTTAAATTCTTAGGCAAATATTCTTGGATAACTTTTTTTCCGGTTTGTTTTTCAACAAGCCAGGGGTAGCGGACATGACCTTGGCCATAACCCAATGATTTCATCACTTTGTTTGACGCGTTACGAAGATGAAGAGGGATTGGGTCGAGATTATTTTCGTCAATATCTGTTAACGCTTGATAAAGTCCGTTAGTTGAGGCGATTGATTTTTTAGCAGTCGCTAAGTATGTGGCCGTTTGTGCAAGAATTAAACCGGCTTCCGGCCAGCCGATCATGTGACAGGCTTGCATGGCAGTTGTTGCTAAGACTAAAGCCGTCGGTTGGGCATTACCAATATCTTCAGAAGCAAAGATGACCATCCGTCTCGCAATAAAGATCGGGTCTTCGCCCGCTTTAATCATCCGGGCTAAATAGTGTAAAGTGGCGTCGGGGTTGGATCCTCTCATTGATTTGATAAAGGCGGAAATGGTGTCGTAGTGCCAATCGCCCTTTTTGTCGTAATAGATTGCTTTTCGTTGAACGGCTTCTTCAGCCACTTTTAAAGTAATTTTTTTTGAAAGAGAGGCCGCCAACTCAACAGCATTGATAGCGGTACGTCCGTCACCGTTAGCATTTTTAATAATATGTTCAACAGCTGGTTTTTCAAAAATATGTTTCGGGTAAAATTTAATTGCCCGTCTAGTAATGGTTTCAATTTCTTTTTCAGTCAAAGCGTATAGAACATAGATCTGACTTCTGGAAACTAAAGGAGCAATGATTTCAAAGCCGGGATTTTCCGTGGTTGCGCCTATTAACGTTATTGTCCCGTCTTCAACATAAGGTAAAAATGCATCTTGCTGGGCTTTATTAAAACGGTGAATTTCGTCAACAAATAAAACGGTGGTTTTTTGAAAAAGTCCATAGTTCTTTTTTGCTTCGGCAATAATTTTACGGACTTCGGCCACTCCGCCTCCGGCAACCGCTGAAAAGGGGACAAAGTTCGCCTCAATATATTTGGCAATGATTCGAGCCAGAGTAGTTTTTCCGGTTCCCGGCGGTCCCCAAAAAACCATCGAGATGACTTTTTTATTTTCGATCATCCGGCGGATTGGTTTTCCTTTTCCAACAAGGTGTTCCTGCCCAACAAACACATCAAGTGATTGCGGGCGAAGGCGTTCGGCAAGTGGAATATCCATAATTTATTATTTGAACTTTCGTTCACCACTAAGAATAATATAATGCTTTTTCAATTTCAAGAGGAAAAAATTGGTATAATACTAAAATGAAAATTATTGATCTTTCACAACCGCTTTTTGATAATATGCCCGTTTACCCGGGAGATCCGGAGGTAATTATCAAGGAAATTCACACACTAGAGAAAGAGGGTTGGAATCTACGAAACATGACGTTTACAACCCATATTGGCACTCACGTCAATGTTCCTTATCACATGGTTAAAGATGGAAAGCGATTAGATAAATATTCTTTAGATAGTTTTTTTGGAAAAGCAGAATTATATAAAAAGGGCATGAAGTTTTATCATAACAAAGGAATAATTTTTTCTTCCTGCAATATTGATAAGAAAATCGCGGATGACCTAATCAAGTTTTCTCCAAAATTTATCGGGCTTTCCGAAAAGTTTGAGTTTAACATCGCCCTTGAAAAATTACTTCTTGAAAAAGGAATCATTTCTTTTGAAAATTTAATAAATACAGAAAAACTACCCCAATCATTTACGTTTTATGGAGTTCCTTTAAACATAAAAGAAGCCGACGGCTCACCAGTTCGTGCTTTTGCAATAATATGATTAATTTTATTTTAAGAACATTAACTTTTGTCATACTTATTATTTGGCGAGTTTATTGGGATATTAATACAAAAAAAGCTGAGATTAAAAAACCAAAGACAGATAAGAACAAAAGAATCATTGAAATTATTTTATTCAATGTTTCAGGTATTTATATTTTGGTTAACTTATTCAGTTTTGTTTTATTTCCATTTCATAACTTGTTAATACAAATAATTGGTTTCGTTTTTGTTATTTTTGGTTTTATAGAAGCTATGGTTGCCAGAATTACCTTGAATGATAATTGGACTCAATCGTTTGAATTTCAAATAAAGGAAAGCCATGAATTAATCTCAACTGGGATTTATGGATATGTTCGCCATCCAATTTATGGAGGACTAATCTTGATGGTGCCAGGAGTATTATTAGTTTCGGGTAGTTATACATTTATTGCTGGTCTAGTGATAATGTTGATTGCCGCGGAAATTTTCGCCCGGAGAGAAGAGGTATTATTAACAAAGCATTTTGATAAAAAATATACTGAATATATGAAGACGACAAAAAAATTTATTCCGTTTATTTATTAATCAAGTGAACAAAATTAAATTCATTTATTTTGATATTGGCGGAGTGATGACTGACACCGATAATTATTTTAAAGAAGCAACTACTAAATTTAGCATCCCTATAAATGAATTTACTAAATTTTGGCAAGATAATTTTAGAGATGAAATGACCCGGGGAAAAATCACTCCTCAGGATTTTTGGAAACAGGCCATAAAAAAATTTAATTTAAAAAATACTGAAGATTTTAATTTTGTTGAAAGCTGGATGAACGATTATATTCCAAGAAAAGAAGTTCATGAACTAGCTAAAAAATTTTCTAAAAAATACAAAATTGGTTTAATTTCCAATCTTTATCCAGGAATGATGCCGAGATTGATAGAAATAGGAAAAGTTCCCGATATTAATTACTCGGTATTAATTTTATCAAATGAAGTTGGGTTAATGAAACCGGAAAAGGCAATTTATGATCTATCAACGACCAAGGTCGGAATCAAGTTGGAAGAAATTTTACTGATCGACGACAGGCAGGATTTTATCAAAGGAGCCAAAGCCGCCGGTTGGCAAACTGTTTGGTTTGATACTAATAATATTGATAAATCGATTAAACAAATAAAAGAATTACTACTTTAATTGAATACTTCGATGTATCGATACATCGAGGCTCTTTGTTTTCAAGTTGGGGATTCATTTAATATTCGGCAACATTAGGCAAAATATGGTAAAATGATTTTATGAAAATTCCTCCAGATTATAAAATAACTTCAGATATATTAAGTTTAATAAGTCGAGTTGATACTAACTTGATGTATTTATCTACTCTTACAATACCAAAAGAACTTAAACAAAAAATTCAAAGGATCAGTCTTTTAAAGAGCTCACTTTTTTCAGCCAGAATAGAAGGTAACCCTTTGACTTTGGAAGTCATCAGTAAAAGCGGAAATGATCAAGAAAAAAATAAGGAAATTTTTAATATTATAAAAGCTAATAAATTTCTAGAGAAAACAATAAAAAATAATTTTAAGATTACAAAGAAATTTATTTATGATCTTCATTCACTCGTGATGACAGGAGAACTGGAAAAAACAAAAAGTTTTAGACGCGAAATGGGGGCGATCTTTAATCAAGCGGGATTGGCTGTCTATCTTTCTCCGCCGCCAACACAAATAAATAGTTTGATTGATCAATTAATTAAATATATAAATTCAAATCTAGAAAAATTTCCATTAGTCTGCGCTTTAGTTTCTCATTTAGTATTTGAAAAGATTCATCCGTTCGTCGATGGTAATGGGCGGGTGGGAAGGCTGTTAATTTTTTCAATTTTAAAAGCAAAAGGTTATGGAGAAGGTTATTTAATTTCTTTTGAAAAATATCTTGACGAAAATAAAAGCGACTACTATTATTTTTTAGATCAAGGACTAAAAAGTCCCGAGGACTATCTAGTTTTTATGTTAACCGCATTTTTGAAAGAGTCTGAAGAGTTGAAAAAACAAATAAAAACAGCTCAAAGCGGAAAAGCAACATTATTACCCCCTCGGCAGGAAGAAATATTTTTGATAATCAAAGAGCATAAAGTAGTTTCTTTTGATAATGTCAGACGGCGATTTTTAAAAGTCCCCGAACGGACTTTAAGATATGATCTGAAAAAGCTTACTGAAAAAGAATTAATTATAAAGATCGGACAAACAAGAGGGAGTTACTATAAAATAAATTAAAGCAAGCCCATTTTTTCCTTGACTTCTTGAACTGTTTCTCGGGCGATTGTGCGGGCGCGCTCGGCGCCATCTTTGATGACTTCATCAACATATTTTTGATCAGCAGCGATTTTAGTCCGTCTTTCCTGAAAAGGTTTGAGTTCAGAAAAAATTGCATCAGCGATTTTATCTTTCAGCTCAACAAATTTTAAACTACCGTTTTCAAACTCTTTCTTATACCTATCCGTGACGGCCGGACTGAATAGGTTAAGGAAGGTGAAAAGAGTTTTAATTCCGGGTGACATTTCACCACCAGCCGTTGTTGCCGTAGGGACCGATCTGATTTTTTTTCTAATTTCCTCTAGCGAGTCCGTTAGGTTTATAAAACTATTTACGACTGTCTTGCTCATTTTTCCTTCACCAGTTAAAGAAGGAATGTATTCTCCCTTGGTGGCGAAACGAATCGGTTCAGGGAAGTCGGTTCCATAGAGTTGGTTCATTTTCCGGGCAATTTCCCGGGCCACTTCCAAATGCGGTTCCTGATCAATACCAACCGGAACTAAACCTGCTTTATAAATTAAAATATCAGAAGCCATCAAAACAGGATAGTTTAAAAGTGCCATAGTGACATTTTTCGGATGTTGTTTAATTTTTTCTTTATAAGTTGGCAGGTGCAACATTCGGGCAATTGTGACAACGGTTGAAAAATAAAAGGCCAGTTCAATATGCTCGGGAATATCAGATTGATAAATTAAGATACTTTTTTCCGGATCAAGTCCGGCCGCCAGATAGTCAATAATAATTTCCCTTTTGTTTTTAGCAAGCATTTCTTTGTCATAGGGGGTTGTGATTGAGTGAATATCAACAACACAGTAAATAGTTTCGTATTCGCCGCTGTTTTGAATCTCAAGCATGCCTTTAACCGCACCCAGATAATTTCCGAGATGTAACCTACCGGTAGCCCGTATTCCTGAAAAGACCCGTTTTGGTCCATATTGCGTTACAGTTGTAGCAATAGCAATATCACAAACTTCGACTATTTTGCTTCCGGGAATTTTCTTCAAATCGGCAGTCCGATGAGCAATACTACAGGAAAAACTTCCTGACCCACCGATAATATATTCTTTTTCTAAAACCTTTTTATCAATTAGGATTTTAGAAATATTTTTATTGAAATAAGTGGCCGCGCCAGGCGTTAATCCAGTTATTTTGATGAACTCGTCATCAGTGGCAATTCTGAGACTTTCAACGCCTAAAAGTTTTTTAATTTTTTTTGTATTTAATTTACAGTCATCGCGGCGAATAACTGAAATAAACTCGTCTCCGGCTTTCATGACAAGAGTAGCTGCGCTGTCAGAACGAGTTTTTCCCAATGAACTAACTACCTCATCAATGCTTTTTAAAGTAGGGTGTTCAAGAACTTTGTTTTCAACACCTAATTTTTTTAGCGTTTCGCTGTATTCAAGGACTTTTTGGTCTGCCATATTTATTTATAAATTTTAACATACTTTAATAAACTTTTAATCAGGGGTTTGAATCGACTGAAAAAAACTATTCCATTAACAACAAATAAACCTTGTTTTTCGTCAACTATAAGCATTCTTTGATATTTATTTAAACTACCTCCGTAATACATAATTACTTCTTTGTATTTATTTTTAAAATTATTAAATAATTGTTTTGAACCAAATCCATAACGAGTAATAATAATACTTTTCTTTGCCAGTTTTGATAAAGTATTATGATAAATTTTTGGCAAGGGTTTTTCTATTTCTTCTTTCAAATCCATTGTCATATTAATATTTTTTTTTGATGATTTAATAAGATTCATTGCAAATTCAAAAACTTTTTCTTTCTTTATTTCTTGACAAAATTTCATATTTATTGGTAAAACATATAACGAAAAACAGAATATATTGGTTTTTGATCGTTGTCAAATAAAACTGCACTATCAGGACTAACAGGTATGGCTCGAGCAACAACAGATTCAACACCTTTAACATAATTTAAGGCAATTTGTATTCCTCTGGCATCATAACGGTAAAAAGGAATCGGCGTTGGTTGACCGGGGATATATAAGTGAAATATTGAACAGTCATCTGGCAGTCCACTGTTATGAAACATCTGGTTTAGCGCAGCAATTAAAGCATAATCTTTACCTGGGTTACTGGCTCTTTCAACAGCGACGAAAGCTTCTCGTAAACTGTCAATCGCATCCTTGTTTAAAGTAATTTGTTGATGATCCGTTAATTCATTTTTAGCCAAAAGAAGAAACGGATCAGGATAAATAGGAACAGATTCATCAATCAATCGTTTTTTTAAAAGTTCTTTAAAAGCTTCCGACTCTGTATCTATGTTCATGAGTATTCCCAAATCATCCTCTTTTAAATACAAGGCTTGTTCTTGTGATATAACTTTTATTGTAATTCCTAAAGATTCAAGAGCTGAACGCAAAACTTCTATCTCTTTTATTTCCAGTGTATCTTCAAAATTTTCTAAGACAGACTTTTTTGTAATTAAGTTTACTTTTTTGGACCGATGTTTTAATGCTGTTTCTATAATTGAATTAATAACTTCACTTAACTGGGGTTTGACGGTATTTTGGGCCTGTTTGATTATTTCATTGCCTTCGTGATCAAGTGAAATTAAGAAAAAACCTACATCTGGGATGTTTACGTCAGATATTTCTATGGATCCGTCATTTTGCAGGAGAAAATCAATTTGAAAATAAAATGGAGGAAAATCTTGTTTTTTCGAAGGTATAATACCTAATTCATTAGCTATTATCATCCTTTTTTCATTGGCTATTTCCCCGAAAGAAGCAGCTAAATCACTACCTCTTTGAAATATTTTTTTATGAGTTTCCCTATCTATATGTATTGGTGATTTTGGAATTGAAGGATGGATAAAAAATAAACCTTCTCTTCCGATTTGGGCGTTTCTTTTAACAAATATTCCATGGCTCTTTCCTAATAGTATTAGTTGTTCATAAGCTATTTGAGCCGAGCGTAAATTATTATGAGAAAAATGATATTTTACTTGATTTATAAGATCATTTAAGTCTGATGGATAGTTATTAATCGCTAATTGCTTATCTAGATGAGTTTCCAGTACGCAAAAACCAGTTTGTCTATCAATTTCATAATAAAGAGGTTGTCCAGCAGTTTCATTCCTATTTAAACTGTGGACAAGGAATTGACCGGCTCCCTGATGAGTGGTAATACTGGTTCGTGGTAACGCGGCTCCTGTTTTTAACATGCCAGAAGTATCTGCATCTCTAGGAAAAAAACGATCTCGAACCACATCAGGAGGCGATTTACGTAAATTAGCATAATATTTAGTCATCTCGGAGGCCGATTTAATTGACGGATGTACAAGATACGGTTCAGCTGGTTCAGAAAACATACTGAAAGGAAGACCTGCTGATTTAACCCTACCACTGTGGCTAACTTTATAAGCTTCTATCATAATTTTAATTAGTAAATTTTTAACAAAAAAAATCCTCTGCTTGAAGCAGAGGTTGGACCATCAAAAAATCTTCTGCTTCACCAGAGGAAATTAGTCCACCAATTGTTCAAGTTTAGTTTGTTTTGCATATGATTTTATATAGGGTCAGTCCTTATAGGGAAGTCCTTTTAAGGACTGACCCTAGAAAACCTACCTAATCTTAGTTCTCTTGATCCTCTTGTCACCGTTGCCACCCCGACTTCCAGACGGCGGGCAATTTCCTGGTGGGGGAGGCCTTTTTTTAAAAGTTTGACAATTTGCAATCGAGTTGTTAATTCATCAAGTTCAGTTGGTGTCAGTATGCCTTTTAAAAAATCTAACATCTCGGCCCGTGTTTTATTTTTCAAAAAACCTTCAACCAACTCCCCTACTTTGTTCATATAACATACTATTATAATAGTATATTAGTATTTGTCAAGTGGTATTTAAAATGCTATTCTGTTATCATCTTTTTATGCAAACAAATCATAAAATTATCATTGGAGATTCAAGATCAATGAAGGAAATTGAAAATGAAAGTATTCATTTGATTATAACTTCTCCGCCCTATTGGCAGTTAAAAGATTATGGATCTGAAAAACAAATAGGGTTCGATAATACCTACGAAGAATATATTAACAATTTAAATTTAGTCTGGAATGAATGTTTTCGTATATTAAATAAAGGTTGCCGACTTTGTATAAATATTGGCGATCAATTTGCCCGCTCAGTTTATTATGGTCGGTATAAAGTTATTCCTATTAGAACAGAGATAATCAAATTCTGTGAAACAATTGGTTTTGATTATATGGGGGCAGTAATTTGGCAAAAAATTACCACAACAAACACTACGGGGGGAGCTTCCATAATGGGTTCTTTTCCCTATCCAAGAAACGGAATATTAAAAATTGACTACGAATTTATATTAATATTCAAAAAAATTGGAGAAGGTCCAAAAGTAACAAAAGAAATAAAAGAACAATCTAAAATGACACAAAAAGAATGGAATGAATACTTTACCGGTCATTGGAATTTTAATGGACAAAAACAGACTAATCATATTGCCATGTTCCCTGAAGAGCTACCAAAAAGATTAATTAAAATGTTTTCGTTTGTAGGAGATACGGTTTTTGATCCATTTTTAGGAAGTGGAACAACAACATTAGCGGCAAAAAATTTAGATCGTAACTCAGTTGGATACGAAATTAATTCAGATTTTTTGCCAATAATAAAAGAAAAAATAGGATTTAGTGAAAAAAATATGTTTGAAGAAACTACTTTCGAATTTATAAAACAAGAAAACTTAAATTTGGATTTTAATAAAGAAATTGATAAGATAGAATATATTTTTAAAGACCCTATAAAGTTAAATAAGCAAATAGATCCAAGAAAATTACAATTTGGTTCTAAAATATCGTTCAAAAAAACCCATGACTAAAATAAAGATTTCTTTTGACCAAATAAAAAAATATTTAGGTTCTTCAATCGAGGAATTTCCGAAATATTCGACGCAGATTTTAAATTTAGCTAATCAAGACTCCCAAGCAACCAGACCAAAAATAGTCGGTCAACTTAGTGACTTAATACAGGAATTTAAAGGAAATAAAATAGAAAAATGGGAAGAATGGTATTTAAAAAAATATCCTAAAGCAATAGAAATAGCAACAAATAAGCTAAAAGATATGGTAACTAATTTTAAAAATTCCATCAATAAAATTGATGATGAAATAATAAGAAAATGGGTTAAAGATTTAGTAGTCGTAAAAACTTTTATTGGATTAAAATTTCAGGAAGCTATATTAAAAAAAGGAGCGGAATTGCTGAAAAATAATTATAGATTGGCAAATCCTGATGAAGAATCAAAAGGCATTGATGGATTTATTGGTGATATTCCTGTAAGTATAAAACCAGAAACGTATAAAATAAAAAAAGGTCTTAACGAAAGTATTAAGGTAAAAATGGTTTATTATGAGAAAATTAAAAATGGAATAGAAGTAGATTATTCAGAAATCTTTACTTAGATTTTTTTTCTTATGTTCCTTCATCATGCACATATTCATGACAACAGTTAATCCGGCGGAGCGAGCTTTGGCGGCGGCTTTTTCGTTGATTACTCCTTCCTGCATCCAGATAGTTTTGGCGCCGATTTTTATAGCTTCCTCAACAATCGGTTCGACCAATTC
>Ga0066637_10002519_pt1 | contig 12243 bp, 9 predicted proteins | sample CryGeyCG2014_020_FD_62737 | JGI IMG/M metagenome (GOLD analysis project Ga0066637, IMG submission 62737) | Groundwater microbial communities from aquifer - Crystal Geyser CG08_land_8/20/14_0.20 | ecosystem: Environmental > Aquatic > Deep subsurface > Groundwater | place: USA: Utah: Grand County...
TTTTCGGGATCTTTTCGATCAAATTCCTGATGGACTACCTGAAAGACAAAAACCTGACCCCGTTCATAATTTACAGGATCGCGCTCGGCGCGGGCGTATTCTGGAAATATATCTCGGACAGAACCTGAAATTACCAGTTTCATATTCTCACCCGGGAATATTCTAACCTGAAAAATTCAGTTCCCCGCGCTTTTACCGATTAAAGCCGGGAACATTTTTGTTCCTGTTTTTCACCCTTTCAGGGCGGCCACCCCTATAGAGAAGCATCCACGCCCCGCGTCCCACTCCCCGCAACGAAGCAGCCGCTCTTTACCCCACAAGTAGGGGCCGCTCTTTATGCGGTGCGGTAGCCCATACAGACGTCCCATTCCACATAACCCATTTAGACGGGACAGTCGCTCTTTATGCGACGGGACAGCCCCCATTTATGGGGCGTATCCGGATGGCCGGGTTTACCCTGCCACCTGTTCAGCGGCTCAAGGCCGCTCCTTTCAGTATGACCGGGTGGCAGCCGCGGCGGTGAATCCTTCAGCAACTGAAGGATTCAGGCTGATATTTTTTAACCTCCGGAAAAAGCCCGCCCGGCGCGCCCTTCAATAATGCTAAAATATATCCCGGGACCCGATTTATATGGAAGAAAATAAAAAATTCCTGAATCTGAACAAAAGACAGGTTTTCAATATTTTTTTCGTAAGCATACTGCTCATCCTCCTCTATCACCTGGTAAGGATATTTTCGCCGTTTATAGCCCCGATTTTCCTGGCAATAAGCTTCGCCATAATTTTTCATCCCCTTAACTTTTTTCTGAGAAAAAAGGATTTTAACCCAAGTCTCGCGGCCGGATTGACCACCATGAGCGTTTTTCTCACGGTGATAATCCCGATGCTCCTCTTCGGCTGGCTTCTTTTCAAGGAAACGCGCGACATTTACCCCAGAACGGTGGCCTACCTCAACCAGAATACCGGCATCAATCTGACCATCCGGCTTCCCAAAATCCTTCCGGTCTCGGAGTTCGACCTGAAGGAAATAGCCCTCAAGAACGTGGAAGACATTCAGGACAAGATCATAAAATCCGGAACCAGGATACTCAGGAACATCTTTTTCATCATAGTGGATTTCTTCGTGATGATAATAATGCTCTTTTTCATCTTCCGCGACGGGGATAAGCTCCTCAAATGGATAATAGAGATAACCCCGATGGACCCGGACCACAAATACCGCATACTGAACCAGTTTTACCTGACCGTGATAGCCGTGGTGAAAGGCCTGCTCCTTACGGCCGCGATACAGGGCATGGCGGGAGGAATAGGCTACTACATAGCCGGCGCGCCCTCGCCCGTACTCCTGGGAATGTTCACCTCCTTCTCGGCCATAATACCCTTTATAGGCACCTCCACCGTATGGATCCCCCTTTCGCTGGGCATGTTCATCTTTGAAAGCCACATTTCGGGCATATTCATCTTTCTCTGGGGTTCTCTGGTAGTGGGCCTGCTGGATAATGTTTTAAGGCCTATTCTGATAGGCCGGGAAGCGAAACTGCCGGTTTTTCTGCTCTTTATAGGGATTTTCGGAGGACTGAGGATTTACGGACCGCTGGGCCTCTTTATAGGCCCCATACTTATTTCCATGGTAATGACTTTCCTGCAGATCTACAGGGAACACATCGCCAAAACCAAATTCAACTGACGTCCCTGCTTTCGCTCTCGGAACACAGATTCCTTATCTGGCAAACCGCGCATTTGCCTTTCGCCCCGAATTCCCGGTTCATTATTTTCTCCCCCGTTACGGCCAGATATTCCGATATGACCGTTTCAGACCCGCCTTCATAAGGAACCGTTATTTTTTTGTCTATCGAAACCAGGTAGAAACTGAGATAATCCGGGCTCATCCTGCAGCTGTTCTTAAGGCCCAGCGCGTAAATGGCCAGCTGACGGTCGTTTTTAAGGCTTTCCTCGGTCCTCTCCTCGAGCCCCGTTTTATACTCTATAAGCTCGATCTTCCCGTCCTTGAGCCTGTCCACCCTGTCTATGGTGCCTTTTATCCTGAATTTTCCGGCTTCGAAGTCGAAATTCTTTTCATAAAGCGCTATTTTGGCCTCGCTTTCCTGTTCCCTGAGCCAGAAATTCTCCAGGAGCTTTCTTCCCCGGCCGTAAAACTCCATCATCTCCCCCGGAGATTTATAGCCCTCGTGTTTCCAGGCCTCCTCGTAATAAATGAAAAGACTTTCCAGATCGCCTTTGAAAGCGGCGTATTTTTCCAGGGTCCTGTGAATGCTTATCCCGAAGGAAGAGTAGGCGTTGTGCGGAGCGTATTTCCCGTCCAGGTAAACGTATTTATAAAGGAAAGGGCAGAAAGAATAGGCGTTTATCTTGGAATAATTCAATTCAAACAGTTCTGTCATCGGCTCACGCCTGCGGCGGCAGAGGGGACGCCGCCGGTTTTCTGGGCTTTATGAAATCTATGTTGGTATCCCCGTATTTCTGCGTCCTGTATACGACCAGGCTTTCTGGAACCTGTACTATTTCTTTCCCGTGATGCTGGGCCACGATAAAGCCGTATTCCGAAAGGAGTCCTTCCTCGGCCACCATTTTTATGGTCTGGGAGGAATAGGAAAGAGGATTGTTCTCCCTGTCCCTGTAAGGCGGGCCCATATAAACGATATCGTAGCCCTCGGGACTGTAATATTTAAGCCAGATAAGACCTTTAAGGATATCCCCCTTTGCGACCACGGCGTTCTCCTTTAATTCCAGATTTTCCAGGTTTTTCTTTATGATGTCGAGGCATCTCCTGTCGCTGTCCACGAAAACCACTTTGCCCGCGCCCCTTGAGAGGGCTTCCAGGCCCACGGCCCCGACCCCGGCGTAAAGGTCCAGAAAAAGAGACCCGGTTATATTAGGCCTTATTATGTCGAAAACGGATTTCCGCATTCTCACCGAAATGGGTTTGACGTGGTGGGACGCAGGGAGGGAAAGTATCCTTCTGTTTTTTTTGGCGCCGGCTATTATTCGTATCATCCGAACACCCGCTTGCCCCGGCGAAGCGGGGCCTTCTTTATCTTTAAATCCAGCCGCCCGCTTTCAGCGGTCAAACGTATGGCTGGATAAGCGGGTGTCTGGATCATAATGATTAAACCTTTTTGTAACAAATTTATAATTTTCTACAATATATACTGTATATTATAGAATTAATTCACCTGTCTTTTGCAGCATAAGGAAACTATGGCGAACCCCGATATAATCATTGTCGACGACGATCCGATGGTGGGAGAGCTCTCGCGGGACCTCCTTACCGACGCCGGCTGGAACGTAATGCTGGTGCAGGATTCCCTCCAGGCCATAGAAATCATAAGGCAGAACATGCCCCGCCTGGTCATAAGCGACATAATGATGCCCGGAATAACGGGAATGGACATCTGTAAACACATAAAGACCGATCCCGACATGAAGAGAATAAAAGTAATGATAGTTTCCGGCAAATCTTATGACGTGGAAAAGCAGCGCGCTTTCCAACTGGGAGCGGACTTTTTTCTCCAGAAGCCTTACAACGTGGAAACCTTTTCCGAAACCGTAAAATCCATACTCGAAGGGGTGGCGCAGAACTCTCCCCCTCCCGCCGCGCCGATAAGGGCTTCCCTGGAAACCGACGACGAGAAGGAACCGCAGCTCAACGACCTGGCTAAAGACCAGCTGCGCCTCACCATTTACGGCGCCAAAGCTCTGCCGTCCGTTTTCCCGAATTCCCCCTCGAAGTACGGAAGACAGACCATGTGCGCTTCCCTGGAAACTCACGAAAACATTTTCATCTTCGACGCCGGCACGGGGATAGTGGAGCTGGGAAAGGAGATAGTGAGCAAAAAAAGATATTACAAAGATATCTGGCTCTTCCTGAGCCATTTCCACCTGGAAAACATTATGGGGCTTCCTCATTTCGAGCCCATCCACGACCCCAGGTTCTCCATACACATAGTGGGACCCAACGATCCGGAAAAGACCCTTAAAGAGGTCGTAAGAAGCAATTTTTACAGTTCCTTTTCCCCCGTGAGGTCGGCGCCTAAAGCCAAAATAGACCTTTACGAAATACTGGAAGACAATTACGAGCTCATGCCGGGCCTTAAACTGAGCACCATGTATTCCAACCACCCGACCACGACCATGCTTTACTTCATGGAATTTAACGGCTTCAAAGTAGGTTACGCCCCGGACAGTGAAATTTGGGGCGACGCCACGGCTCTTCAGGATTACGACGAAAGGCTGGGGAAATTCACCAACGGCTTCAACGTTTTAATTCATGACACCTATTACAACGACGAGGATTACGAGAAACTGGCGAAAAAGGGCCATTCCGGACTTACCATAACCACCGAATTCGCCATAAAAAACGAAATTCAAAATCTTGTACTTTTTAACCTGAACCCGGAATACTCCGACGAGACGCTGGAAGGGATGGCGGCAAAGGCCGCTTCGGTGATCCAAAAAGAGAACGCCCCCCTCAAATCCATACTGGCGCAGGAAAGACAGCAATTCATATATAAGATATAAACCGAAAAGAGATTAAGAGATTGAGCAATTAAGAAATTAAGGTTTAAGGGAACCGGTATTTAGCCTGATTACTTAATCCCTGTTTTCTTAATATCTATCTATCAGCTATGCCCTTGGGTAAGATTAACTTCCCTCTGGGGGATGGCGCCGAATCTTTCCTCGTATCTTTTGATGTTTTCCATGAGGGCCATCAGGAATCTTTTTGTGTGTACCGGGCTGGAAATAATCCTGGATCTCAGCTTGGCTTTAGGCTGGTTGGGCTGTAAAAACAGGAAATCCATTATAAATTCCGTTTCGCTGTGGGTTACGCCGGCCAGGTTGGCGTAAGCGCCCTGCGCCGTCTGCTCGTCCATCTGGACCTCGAGTTGGAGTTGATTCGCGTCGTTTTTCTTTTCCGTCATAAATTCCTCCGAAAACGTAAAGTGTAAAGGGTAAAACGTAAAGGGTTCAGCGAACTTCGTTCGGAATCTTAACGGCCGGGAGCCCCGCTTCCTTGCCGCAGTAAAACTCTTTACCCTTAACGCTTTACGATTGTATTTTAAAGTATAATATATTTTATATGAAAAACATAATTCTGGCGCTCATTTTCGTTCTTTTTTCAGGCGTCCTTAACTCCCAGGAAAAAACCGACGCCCTCAAGGGCAAACCCAGCCTGGTAAAAAAATATTATCTCCTTTCCTTCAAAAAAAACAAAAAATGGGCGGACGGCAAAATCCAGAGCGAATTCGACACCCACTTCAACCGCGACGGCCGCGTGGTGAAGGAAATAGAAAAAAACGATAAAAACGTGGTAGCGCAGAAAAATTACATCTACAGGAATGAAACGGAAACGGCTAAATTCTGCTCCGAAATCGCCAAAAACATGAACAAAAGCACTTCTTTCACCGATATCCAGACCACCCCCCTGGGGGTTTTCTGCAAAAAAGAACTGAATGCCGGAACTTCCATAAAAATACAGTTCAATCTCACCCCCCAGGAAAAAACCCAGAAGCCTTTTCGCACCTTTTTCTACGTCAAAAAATCCAAACAAACCGAAGAGACCGTTTTCGACTCTGAAAACAACTTCGAATACAAAACCGTGCGCAAATACGACAAAAAAGGGAACCCCCTGGAAAAAACCAAATACGACATGGATTCGCGGCAGATGGAAAAAGAGGTTTACAAATACTCTTTTTCCCCCCTCAGCGTTACCAGGAAATATTTCGATTCCAACGATATCCTGAAAAAGGAAATTCTGGAAGAATACCGCATGGATAACACTCTCAGGAAAGTGACGGAAACGACATATGACGATTTGGAACAGGTTTTTTCCAGGACCGAAACCGGATACGACACTTCGGGTTTCAAAGCGAAGGAAACCTCTTATTCCCAGGACAACACTCCGCAGCACGAATACCGCTACGAACACGAATACGACTCCGCCGGGAACTGGACAAAGGAAATACGCCGCAAAAAAACGATAATCTACGACAAGGCGGTGGACAGCGAAACCCCTCCCGACGTGATAAAAAGAGAAATAGAGTATTATCCCGGAAAAAACTAAGCGAAAATCCCCAAAAAAAGGTATTACCCTCTGTTCAGCGGCTCAAAGCCGCTCCTTTCAGTATGAATAGGTGGCAGCCGCAGCGGTGAATCCTTCGGCAACTGAAGGATTCAGGCAAAAAAATCGACGCGTTCCCCTTAATTGTCGTTCCATTTTATAAAGAACGGCATGGACATGTGCGGGATATTCTCGTTGTGGGGGATGGCCCTTACCGCGAAGTCGTGCCTTCCGCTCTGAAAACATTTTATTTCGCCCTTATAGATGTGGGCGTCGCCCATTTTCCCCTCGTACGCCATGTCGAAGTTTTTCCCGGATTTAAAAACCGTTTCCCCGTCTATACTCCCGACCACCAGCTGGATCTTCACGTCCTCCGGCTTCAGGGCTCCCAGCCATACTATCGCCCTCACGGGAACGCTGGAACCGCTGTGTATCTCCATGTTCGGCTTGAAGCTGTCTATGACGACCCTTACGTCCTGCCAGTTATTCTCTATGTTTTTCACCCACTGCCTCACTTCGCTTATCTTATTCTCGAGCGCCAGGCGCTTGTAGCTTCTCGACGCTTTAACGTAAAACTTCTCGTAATACTCCTTGAGCATCCTGTCGGTATTGAACTGGGGAACCAGTTTGGACACGGCGCTCTTCATCATTTTTATCCACTGTCTGGGAAGGTCCCCCTCTCTTTTATAATAAAGAGGTATTATGACCTTTTCCAGGAGATTATAAAGCGATTCGGCCTCGACATAGTCCCGCTCCTCTTCGCTCCTGTAATTTTCGCTGCCGCCGATGGCCCAGCCGGTTTCCGGCTTATAGCCTTCCACCCACCACCCGTCCAGTATGGAGAGGTTGAGCGCGCCGTTTATAGCCGCCTTCATGCCGCTGGTGCCGGAAGCCTCCAGGGGCCTTATGGGGTTATTCAGCCAGATGTCGACGCCCTGCACCATATACCTGGCCACGTTCATATTGTAGTCTTCCACAAAGACTATCCTGGATTTGAATTTTTTGTCGAGATTGAGGGAAGCCACCGCTTTTATATACTCTTTCCCGCTGGAATCGGCCTGGTGAGCCTTGCCGGCTATGATGAACTGCACGGGCCTCTCGTCGTTGTTCACTAATTTCATGAGCCTTTCCAGGTTTTTCATGAAAAGAGTAGCCCTCTTGTAGGTGGCGAAACGCCTGGCGAAGCCTATGGTAAGGTAATTCGGATTCAGCACGCCCTTAATATCCTCTATTACCGTGGCGTCCGAACCGAGTTTTTGATGCTGACGGATCAGCCTTTCCCTCACCAGTTTTATCAGCTTTTCTTTTCTGACCAGATGGGTTTCCCACATCTCCTTGTCGTCTATTTCCTGTATCCTGTTCCAGTTGCAGTTGCCGAAGCTGAAATTTTCGTAAGTCCCCTCGTTGTGGATATGCTTCCTGTAAAGGTCGTAATGCTCGTGGCTTATCCAGGAATTGGTATGCACGCCGTTCGTAACGTAATCTATGGGCAGTTCGTATTTGGGCAGTTGGGGCCAGATATTGTACCACATGTTCTTGGTGGTATCCTGGTGCAGTTTGCTCACGGCGTTTATGAAAGCGCAGAGTTTCATCGCCATAACCGTCATACAGAAGCCCAGAGAGTTCTTCGCGTCCTTGCCCAGTTCAAGCAATTCGGGGAGAGTGAGCCCGAGGTCCTTGCAGTAACGCTCGAAATATTTCCTTATCAGCTCGAAATCGAAATATTCGTTGCCGGCCATTACCGGCGTGTGGGTGGTGAAAACCGAGCTGGACCAGACTATTTCCCTGGCCGCGTGGAAATCCAGGTTCTTCTCCCTCATCAGGTCCTTTATTCTTTCCAGCAGGAGAAAAGCGGAATGACCTTCGTTTACGTGAAAAGCCTGGGGATTAAGACCCATAGCCCTGAACGCCCTGTACCCGCCTATTCCCAGCACTATTTCCTGGCTGATCCGGTTCTCCCGGTCGCCGCCGTAAAGCTGTTCCGTTATAACCCTGGCCTTGGGCGAATTCTCGGGAAGATTGGTATCCAGCAGATAAAGGGAAGTCCTGCCCACCGGGACCCGCCAGACTCCCACAAGCACGTCCTCTCCGGCCACGTCCACGTTCACCCTGACCGGCTTCCCGTTGGCGTCCTTCACTATTTCCACGGGCATATTGTACCAGTCGTTCTCCGGATACTTTTCCGTCTGCCAGTTTTCCCTGTTAAGGACCTGCTGCACATAACCCTTCCTGTAAAGGAGTCCGACCCCGACCACGGGCATTCCCATGTCCGAAGCCGATTTCAGGTGATCCCCGCTGAGCATTCCCAGGCCGCCGGAATAAATGGGCAGGCCCTCGCCTATGCCGTATTCCATGGAAAAATAGGCCACAAGAAGGTCTTTTTCGCTGTCCTCCCTGTTCTTATTGAACCAGGTGTCCCCGTAACTCATGTAAGAATCGAATTTATTTTTTATATCCGTCACCTTTTTGAGGAAATTCTCATCCCGGCTCAGGGATTCCAGCCTCTCGTACGGGAGGGAGCCGAGTATCCATTTGGGGTTCCGGTGCGACCTGTGCCACAGGTCCTCGTCCATACCGACGAACATCATAATGGCCTCCCAGTTCCAGGTAAACCACATATTGGTGGAAAGCTCGTCCAGGGGCCTCAGTTTTTCCGGCAAATTGGGCATGACGTTAAAGGAATATGTTTTCATCTGAAATCTCCTCATTATTGTTCAAAGGTGTCAGGCTACTTTTTGCGTTTTAAAAAGTAGCCTGACACCTTTTAAAAAGATGGTGGACGTGACAGGGATCGAACCTGCGACCTCCTCGCTGCCAGCGAGGCGCTCTCCCAGCTGAGCTACACGCCCATTAAGAACCGTAACTCGTAATTCGTGACTCGGAACGGCAAAAACAGAATATACGATTAAGTCACTTCACTAATTCTATAAAAATGGGAGATTTAAATCAATGTTTGCGTTTTCAGCCTTCTTGAACGCTTACCCTTAAATTCATAGAATTTATCTACCTTATGCCGCTAACAATCCTATTTACGGGCAACTACGATCCCGGCTACAACCGCACGGCCGTCATAAGGGCCGGCCTTCTCAAGCTGGGACACAGGGTCGAGGAATTCCCCTTTAAAAAAAGAAACGGGGCGGCCCGGGTAAAACTGCTGAAGTTTTCGAAAAACGCCGATTTTATTTTCATGCCTTCCTTCACCCACAAGGAAGTCCCTTTCGTGAAAAAAAATTCTTCCGGCAAAAAACTTATTTTCGATCCGCTGGTCTCCAGGTATATGACTAAAGCTCTGGATTACAAAAAAGTCTTCAAATACGGCCTGGCGGCCCTCATAAACCGCTATTACGACCGCAAATCCATGTCCGCAGCCGATTCCGTCATAACGGACACGCTGGCGCACCTCGAATATTTTAATTCCGCTTTCGGTATCCCCAAATCCAAAATGGAAGTGATCCGCATAGGCAACGACTTCGGGGAGTTTTTTCCGGAAAACGCGGCGGGAACCGTTGAAAACCGGAAGAGCTACCTGGTCGGCTTCTACGGCGGCTTTATCCCCCTGCAGGGCGTGATGAACATACTTAAAGCCGCGGCCCTGCTGAAAGGGCGGAAAGATATATTTTTCAGGCTCATAGGCAACGGCTTCGATTACAAAAAGGCCCGCTCTTTCGCCGAAAAGGAAAAGCTGGAGCAAGTCTCCTTCCCCGGCTGGATAGGCCGGCCCGGCCTGCGGCTGGAAATACAGGCTTTCGACGCCGCCCTCGGCGTCTTCGGAGAAACCCCGAAAACGGAACTGGTGATACCCAACAAAATCTACCATTACGCCGCCTGCCGGAAACCGATCATAACCAAGGACACCCGTGCCGTAAGGGAGCTCTTCGCCGACAAAAAAGACCTGCTTCTGGTGGACGGCTCCCCCGCCTCCATAGCCGAAGCCGTATTGCGGCTGAAAAACGACCCAGCCGAAGCCGGGGCCCTGGCTCTCAGCGCCTACTCCAAAATAAAGGAAAACTTCGACGAAACAAAAACGGCGGAAAGGCTGATAGACATATTCGTCTCCCTCCGATAACTGCGAATAAAATAGAGGACTGGATGACTGGAAGATCGGCCCTTAACCAAGGAACTCCTTACACTTCTAATCCTCTAATCTTCCAATTCTCTAAATTTACGCTTTACCCTCTACGATTAAAATGCCAGAATAATATCTATGAAGCCTCAGGGAAATTTAACCGCATGAAAAAAATAATTTTCCATCTGGACGACAGCAAAAACTTCAGGGGCGGAGAAAGACAAGTCCTGTATCTCGCCTCCGAACTGGAGAAACTCGGCTGCAGGAACTTCGTAGTCTGCAGGAAAAATTCCCTTCTGGAAAAAGAAGCCGGTGAGCGGAGGCTGGAAAGCTTCGATATCCCCTATTTTTCCGAGTGGGACCCCGTTTCGGCGCTTCTCCTGGCGCTTGAAATAAAACAAAAAATGAAAGCGTTCGACGCGGACGCGCTCCCCATAATTCATTCCCATACCGGCCATACCGCCGCCACCGCCTGGCTGGCCGGCTTTCTTCTCGACGGCGTCCGAATAGCTCACCGGCGCGTTGATTTCCCCGTTTCGGGCCGTTCCGCCGTCCTGAAATACGCCAAAGCGGACGCGGTGATAGCCGTTTCCGAAGCCATAAAAAAAATACTGCTGGCGGGAGGAATCAGCGAAAAGAAAATAGCCGTTATCCCGTCTTCCGTAAACCTCGCCGATTTCGAATCCTCCGCCGGAGAAGATTACAGGAACAGGCTCCTGGCAAACCTGAAACTCGGGGCGGATTCCATGCTTATCGGCTCGCTTATGGCTTTGGTTCCCCATAAAGACCCTTTAAACCTGGTAAAAGCCGCTAAAAGAACCGTTTCCGCCAGACCCGAATGCCACTTTCTGCTGGCCGGAGAGGGGCATCTCCTCGACGAGGCGAAAACGGCCGTGAAAACCCTGTCCTTGGAGAATAATTTCCATTTTTTGGGTTATTGCCGGGAGAACATAGAGTTTCTCAAAGGCCTGGATATCTTTGTTCTCTCCTCGAGAGAGGAAGGCCTGGGGAGCTCCATTATAGAGGCCATGGCGGCGGGCCTGCCGGTAGTGGGCACCGACGCCGGGGGCATACCGGAACTCATCCAAAACAATTTCAACGGCTTCATAACTCCCCGCGAAAGCCCGGAACCCCTGGCTGACGCCCTGCTTAAACTCGCCGGAGACGCCGAACTGAGAAGGCGCTTCTCGGCCAATTCCCTGGCGAGAAGCCGGGATTATTCCTCGGTAAAAATGGCTCAAGAGACCCTCAAACTTTATGAAAAAACGCTTGAAAATTTTAAACCTCGTTGACATCCCCTGGCACAGCGCCCTGGCGGATTACGCGCTGGCGCAGGCGGAAGCTCTGGAAGAAGCCGGTTGCGAAATTTTTTTCGCCTGCGGAGAAAAAAGCCATGTGAGCCTCAAGACCGCGGAAAAAGGCTGGGAAACGCTTAACGTTCCGGACAGAAAAAAATTCTTTACCCCTTTAAGTCTCTTAAGCCTTAAGAAATTCGTCGAGGAAAAAGGAATAGACGCTCTCAACGCCCACACCGGAAGGATGCAGACGGTCTCCTACCTGCTTTCTTTCCTGTCGAAACGCCCCTTCTGGATAATAAGGACCAAATCCGACGCCAAAGGCATAAGGAAAAGCCTGACCTATTCGAGGGTCTCCGGCGTGATAGCCGGTTCGGGTTACATAAAGGAGATGTTCGTGCGGACCGGACTGGGAAAAGGGAAAATAAAAGTGGCCTACAGGTCTCCGGCGCCGGGCCTTTACGCGCCCCCGCCCGCAGTAAAACCCTTCAGGGTGGGCCTGCTCGGCAGGCTGGACCCGGTAAAGGGGCACAAGGATTTCATAGCCGCGGCCCTGCTGCTCCTTGAAAAAGGGAAAGACGCGGAATTCCTCATGGCCGGCCGGGAAGAAAACGTCAAATGGCGGGACCTCGCCGGACTTATTCCGGCTAAATTCGCGGAAAAGTTCAAATACCTGGGATTCGCGGAAGATTCCGCCGGCTTTATCAACTCCTGCCATTTGGGCGTCATCGCTTCCACCGGAAGCGAAGCGGTCTCAAGGGCCGCCATGGAATGGATGAACGCCGGCAGGCTGCTCATTTCCAC
>Ga0066637_10002523_pt1 | contig 12231 bp, 7 predicted proteins | sample CryGeyCG2014_020_FD_62737 | JGI IMG/M metagenome (GOLD analysis project Ga0066637, IMG submission 62737) | Groundwater microbial communities from aquifer - Crystal Geyser CG08_land_8/20/14_0.20 | ecosystem: Environmental > Aquatic > Deep subsurface > Groundwater | place: USA: Utah: Grand County...
GGTTTATATGAATATGTTTCTAAAAAGGGTTGGCTAAAACATCCAAATTTCCGCATCATGTTGGCACTGGTTAAAGATCACACCACGCTGGACTATAATAATGTAATAATCCCCCAAGAGAAACTGCTGGAAAGATTAATTGAAGTATATGATAAATATCCAGTATTAGAAGATTTATTTGGTTTTCATCTATTCAAACCATTGCGGCATATATTGGAAATAACCGGTGGTGCTCCGAATGTTTCTCCCAAATTTTTTAACTGTGAGAGCAACCTGTTGGAACTTAATGTCTTCTGCCCCGATGGATATATATATGCCTGCGGTGAATCCATAGGCAATCCAGAATATGCTATCGGTAAATTCAGCCCTGAGCTTGAATTCTACTCCGATAAAAAAAAGCTGTGGACAGAAAGAACCATACTGAATATTGAAAAATGCAGAACCTGTAAATTTGCTCCTGTTTGTGGAGGCGGCTGCGCTTATTCTTCTATTCTTATATACAAAGACAACAGTAAACCAATATGTGAAAGATATCAGGAAGTCCTGGATACATTTTTGAGGTTAAGGGGAGAAAAAATACTAAAAAAATTTATGGATAGCTCTTAAAAAGTACCCCTCTTTACAATAGTGGATATTACTTTTCCAATTACCCTGGCACAGAACATAAAATTACCTTTTATTTAAAATAGTTACTATTTCATACCAACGATATTCTTTGCTGCCTTCAATGTATTACTGAGCAGCATAGCGATGGTCATAGGTCCTACTCCGCCCGGTACCGGTGATATATAGCTGGCCTTAGGTTCTACTCTTAAGAAGTCTACATCCCCAATTAATGTAGCGCCTTTATTTTCAAAGTCCTCTCTTCTCCATTCCAGCAGTTCCTGGTTCGCCTTATCTTTTGTAATCCTGTTGATTCCTACATCTATAACCACAGCCCCCTCTTTAACCATATCACCCTTAATTAGATATGGTACACCGGTAGCTACAATCAGAATATCCGCATCCCTGGTATGAATTTTTAGATCTCTGGTTTCAATATGGCATATAGTAACCGTAGCCCATTCATTTAAAAGAAGCAGGCTCACCGGTTTTCCGACTATTTCACTATGGCCCACCACAGTAGCATTCTTGCCTTTTATATCTATACCCTCCCTCTTTAACATTTCTATAATACCAGAGGGTGTTGCCGGCACCAGACACTCTTGCTGGGTTACCAACTTACCTGTATTTACAGGATGAAATCCATCCACATCTTTTTTAGGATATATTGCTTCCAGAACCTTTGCTTTGTCTACCTGTCCCGGCAATGGAAGTTGAACCAAAATTCCATGAATATCTTCCCTGTTATTTAATTTATCTAGTTCTTTTAATACATCTTCTGTAGATACACCCTCATCCATTTTGATAGTTTCAGATTTAAAACCAACCTCTTCGCATCCTTTCTGTTTGCTTCCCACATACACTTTCGAAGCAGGATTATCCCCCACAAGTATTGCCGCAAGACCCGGTACAATGCCTTTTGTCCTTTTCATCTCTTTTACTTCTTCAGTTATCTCGTTTTTAATGTCCTGTGAAATCTTAGTTCCACTGATTAATTTAGCTATTTTAATCACCCCTATATTTAGAATTTATAATAATTTATATAAAATTATATATACATTTCATTTATAAAATAAAATTTTCTACTTAGAACAATCCAACGATATTCCCCTCATCGTCAATATCTATATTGGTTCCAGCCGGAACTTTTGGAAGTCCTGGCATAGTCCTCATCATACCAAGTAATGGATACAGGAAACCTGCACCAACAGAAGCTCTTACGTCTCTAATGGGTATTCTATATCCTCTTGGTCTGCCTTTAATATTAGGATCATGACTTAAAGAAAGATGGGTTTTGGCCATACATATAGGTAATTTGTCAAATCCCTGTTTAGTATATAAATCTATTTTCTTTTCTGCTTCCGGCAAATAATTTACCCCATCCGCGCCGTAAATCTCAGTAGCAATGATTTCAATTTTTTTCTTAATAGGCCAACCCAGAGGATATAAAAATTTAAACTCGGTAGGTTTTTCAGCAGCTTTAACAACTGCTTCTGCCAGCTCAACTCCACCTTCTCCACCTCTTTCCCAAACATTACTTACAATGGCACCTTCTGCACCTGCTGCTTTAGCTTCATCTTTTATTACATCTATTTCCTCTTCTGTATCAGCATCGAAATTATTTATAGCTACCACTACAGGAAGACCAAAAAGTTTCATGTTTTCTATCATTTTTTCCAAATTTTCACAGCCTTTTTCAACTGCTTCTACATTTGGCCTGTTCATTAACTCTTTATCAACACCCTGGCCAGGTATAAATTCAAATCCTCCGCCGTGCATCTTCAGTGCTCTTACTGTACAAGTAATTACCACTGCATCGGGTTTAAGACCACTGTATCTGCATTTGATATCCATAAACTTTTCTGCTCCACAGTCAGCTCCAAATCCACTTTCCGTTACAACATAATCTCCAATCTTTATTGCTATCTTATCCGCTAAAATAGAGCTATTCCCATGAGCAATATTAGCAAATGGACCGGCATGGACAAAACAAGGTGTGTGTTCTATTGTCTGAAGCAAATTGGGTTTTATAGCATCTTTTAGAAGAACAGTCATTGCACCTGCACATTTTAAATTCTCAGCAGTAACCGGCTTTCCGTCATAAGTAGAACCGACTACCATTCTGGCCAATCTCTCCCGTAAATCTTTAAGACTTGTAGTAAGGGCAAGAATTGCCATTACTTCTGAAGCTACTGTAATATCATAACCTGTTTCTCTGGGAACTCCGTTTAGAGGACCTCCAAGACCTATTATAATATTTCTTAGCGCTCTATCACTAACATCTACAACTCTATTCAGAGTTATACTGAAGGGATCAATATTAAGTTCATTCCCTTTCATAATATGTGTGTCTAAAAAAGCAGCTAGAAGATTATTAGCTATACCCACAGCGTGGGTGTCCCCAGTCAGGTGCAGATTAAAATCTTCCATTGGAAGAACCTGAGAATAGCCACCACCTGCTGCCCCACCCTTTATACCAAATACCGGACCTAGAGAAGGCTGCCTTATACAGGTAATAGCTTTTTTACCAAGTTTGTTTAATGCCATACTCAGTCCAATTGTAGTTACTGTTTTACCCTCACCGAGTGGAGTGGGAGTAATGGCTGTGACATCAATATACTTTCCGTTTGGCCTGTCCTTAAAATTCTCCAGAACCTCCAGTTTTACCTTTGCTTTATAATTTCCATACAATTCCAGATATTCTTCATCAAGACCGACTGACTCAGCAATTTCTCTTATGCGCTTCATCTCTGCTGCTTGAGCGATTTCAATATCACTTTTCATAAGCACCTCTCATTTTTTCAAGTTAAATATTTAATAAAAAAAAATACGCCACTGAATTATATAAAAATTACTATCTTGTTACAAATTAAATTAAAAAAATATTGAGTTGGCCAATTTATTAACAGCATGAATTAATATTCATACATATATGACTGATTTTAAAATGAAATTTACCCATAAAAAATAAAATTTAAGTCCTGACTAAGCACTATATTCCTTTAAAAATTTAGGGACCTCACCAGCTTCTCTTGGACCAACAACAACTTTCCATCCATCTCCCAGCTCGTCTTCTAATTCGCCCTGAAGCTGCGCCACATAACCAGGTATTACAATTTCCTTTTTCTTTACTTTTTCTGCAATATCACTCTTCTTTACAAATTGAGCAATCAATTCTGGAACGAATTTCCCTGCTGCCCAGGCAGTAAGAACAGACTGACCTTCAACATCCATAACCAGGAGCCAGGATGGAACTTTGCTGCTTTCTACTTCACCTGAGATTATAAAATAGGTAAGAGAAAAATTAGTTGTAATTAAAACCGGTGAATTTTCATCAGGGCTGCCAATTTCATAAATCTTTTGTTCTACCTGCATTGGTCTTCTGGGATCAGTGTATATATTTTGTCTGTATACCATTAGTGGAAAAATATTTTGATGGCTTGCGTTTGAAAGTACAATAATCGAACCATATTTAGCAACAAAAACAGAAGCAATTAAAGTTTCCTTTAAAGGATCATCAGTCATTTCACCTGGAAATACTATAGTGGGATAACCAAAAAGCCTGTTCTTTTGCTTTATTGCAGCCATCCTTAATATAATTTGATTATAATAATCATCCTTAAAATCCCTTGACCCAATATCTATTACCAAATTTTTGATTCCAGCTTCACGCATTTTTCCGGTAACTACAGCTATATCTTCAAATGACTTGCCTCTAACTGCTATTGGACATCCCGTCTCTTTTCCAAGCGCAATAAAAAAGTCTATATTATCGGCAGTAGCTGCATGAATGAGCGGCTTATTTTCCTTGAACTTCCCAGCTGCGCTCTTCAATATTTCAGTATCTGATGAAACTAATATTAACGGTATTTTTGTAAGTGATGCGACTTTATCTGTAACTTCTAAAAACTTATCTTTATCTTTGGATTTATTCTTAATACAGATAGCATCCAATTTTAGAATCTGGCCCACTCTTTCATATGCAATCTCATTTACATCCTTAATTATTTCTTCAATTTTACTGCTATCCATATCATCTTCTACAGTCACTGCAAAAGCATTTTGATTTACAAATGTTCTGTCATGCCTGAACATTACCGTCTCTTCGCCAACTACAAAAGAGTCATTTCCGGCGCCAATTTCCACTTTCAGGATTGGCGGCTGAGAAGCCTCTGAAAGCGCTTCTTTTACTTCTTCTGAAATGTGAGGACATTTTTCCAATTCCACCTTACCTGCTGCCAGCTGCATGGCAAATGCCAGACAGGTAGGAAATCCACAATCCTTACAATTTGTTTTCGGTAATTTTTTAAATATTTCAAGACCGCTCAATGCCATACTTTACTCTCCTTACCTCACTTTACATACACTTCTATATTTTTTACATCATTGGCTCCATTTTAAGAACAGGATGATTTACTTTTTGTATCCACTCCAGTACTTCCTCTTCAGTCTCTGCCTCTTCCTCAGTAGCAACTTTATCCAGAAAATCTTCTATTCCCATTTCTCTGGCCCGTGCTTCAAGTAAATCTCTTATTTCTTCCTTCAACTCTTTAGGCATCCATGCTAACCTTTTCAGCCCACCATCGGCTTTTATAAATTTCTTTGAACCAATAAAAAATTTGCTAATACCAATAAAACCAGGAGTCTGTATTCCCCCACCAACCATTCCAGCCATAGTGGAGAACTTCATACCACTGGGAGTCATCCCTGGGTATTCCCTATTTACTGCCATAACACCGTTAATGGAAGGAAGAATGGTAACAATAACCTCAAAACAGCCACAAGAGGTCATGGGATTTATTATCATAGAATATGCAGAAAAAGATTCAAGAGTTTGGTGTGAAGCTTTGTAAACGAAGTCATTTATCCCTTTCCATACACCTAAATTTTCATCTAAAGTTTCGCTTTTCTTTATAGGCTGGTTCGGGCCTGTGGGATTAATCTCATAGGAAGCCTTGCAATCCAGCCAGTTATATGCGCCGCACAGACCCGGTCTTTCCGGTGAGACAGCGCAGACATGATTGGGAGCAAATGACTGGCAAAGAGTACATGAATAAAAAGTGTCTACAGACTCATCAGTTAAGGCTCCAAGTCTTTCATCCCTCGCTTTAAAAACTTCTCGAGCTTTCTTTTTAAGAGCTATTACATCTTCAGGATTAGTATAAATTTTTATTTGAACCTTATCCATTATATTTGCAAACTGCGAATGCATCTTTGCATGAAGAACTGTTCCTATGTGTTTTATCTTAAAACCACTTTTCACTGCATCTTTACTAAACCTAAGCCAGGGTATATCTCTCTGTCCCATGTGAAATACTCCCGAAGGGTAATTTAAAAAATAATGAATCTGCCTTTCCATTACCGGTTCAAAATCTTCCTCCATTTTTCTACCGTAAACTTGAACAAATATTCCAAGTGGAAGTGCACTTCCTACTTCTTTTACGTCATCGACTTCAGGACCAAACACTTCTATCTTGCCATCTTCTACTTCAGAAGAACCTGCCATACTCAAAAATTCTACTGCCTCGCTTTTGTTGCCGCCAAATTCAACATAGGTATTCTCCTTCCTTACTCTTTCCCCCTCAAAAGCAGGCCCAAAAGCCACAGGGACATCGACTTTATCTATGGTAACTTTAAGCCCTCTTATCTCTATAGCTTTGGAAACAATTTCATCATCAGAAATATTGGAAACCACATGCTCATAGGTACATACCCCTCTTGGTAATATTTCTGGTATTTGTGTATCAGCTATGGTAGGAAATCCAAAATTTATAGCTCCTGCTGCATTGGCATACTTTTCCTCGTCAACTTCTCCCAAAGCAAGAACAAATGCAAATACTCTATCTTTGTTATAAAGTAGCATTTTCCTAAAATCTCCAGGTTGAACACCTCCAAAACTTAAGGCAACCCTTGCAGCAAAACCTGCAGCATATACTGTAGCTGTTATATCTTTACCATACGGGACGAGCCTGGTACCCCAACCTAATTCCACTCCTTCTTCCACTAGTTGTTCAGCCATAGATTTTCCATCTGTTGAAGCACTCATAAACACATAGATATTTTTCCCCTGAAGTTCTCTTGCAACCTTAACTGCAGTTTTATTCTCTTTGCAAGCCCCTACGCAGGCAGCAAATCCAGGAGCAGAGCCATCTACAAATTCTATACCTCTCTCCCTTAGTATCACATCTGTAGCTGCACCCAGCCAGATTCCATTATTTGGCAATGGACCATCTATATATTTTATAGCTTCTATTATTTCTTCTGCCCATAGAGTAGCAATCCCTGCATCCAGAGCCCCTCCCAAATATGGTATCCAAACCTTACCACTGGGAACAGAAGGAAGTAATTTTTTTGCCTCTTCCAGGACTCCTGCTGCATCAGATAACTTTTCAACTTTAATTCCTGTCATGCTATATATGACAGGAAGATAGTAGCCAGTATTGGGAAACTCTATTTTCTGGTCCTGGCCATGCTTTTTAATGCATTCTTTTAGTGATTTTTCTGCACGCTTAAGAATTTTATATGAACCTTTTATAGCACTTGTTGCAATTATTTTAGACATTTTCCATGCCCCTCCTTGCTTCCATATCAAATAGAACTCTTTCCTTCTTAACATCTATCTTTAATGCTTTTCTTTTAGCCTGGATATGGCCTATTACTTTATTTAATACTTCATTTATGTCTGAAACATACTCTAACTTACCTCCAAATTTTTCTTCCCACTTTTTGGTAATAATACCTTTAACTTCCTGACTTGATTCAACCGGTATAGGCTCACCACTAAATATAGTGTATACCCCAGATGCAACAAAATAAGTGCCAATAGAAAGTGCCTTTTCACTCATCCATTCTGGAGCAATGCCAGCTACTGGAAGATCGCTTATATCTTCTCCCAATCCACCCTCACTTACCACTTCTGATAGAACTGTAAGTATCCTGGAATTATCTACACAGGAGCCCATATGAAGTATGGGTGGTATTCCTACTGCTTCACAAATAGACCTCAAGCCCTCTCCTGCATACTTTAATGCCTCTGGTTTCATCAATCCACATTTAGCTGTAGAAATTGCTGCACAGCCGGTAAGAACTACCAGATAATCTCTCTTAATTAACTCTCTGGTTAGAAAATTGTGGTATTTATCATGAGGTACTCTAGCGTTATTACAACCAACTATGGCAACCACCCCCTGAATCCTTCCATCAATAATAGCATCATTCAATGGTCTAAAGGATTCTCTAAATTTTCCACCAAGAGCATATCTAATGTATTCATGAGAGAATCCAGCTACCAAATCATCAGTTATATTCGGTATAAATACTTCTTTTCTATTTTTAAAATTATCTATTGCCATTGTAATTATTTCTCTTGCCAGCTCAATACCATTATTGTCTTTAAACTCCATATGAGTTGCTCCAGGAATTTTACACTTGGCAGAAGTAGTGATAAGTTTTGTATGAAATCTCTTAGAAAGCTCTCCCAGAGCTTGCATTATACATTGTATATCTACTACCATTAGCTCTATTGCACCAGTCATCATGGCAATTTCCTGGGAAAGAAAATTACCAATAGGGGATACACCCTGGCGCATCAAAACTTCATTTGCAGTACAACATATTCCCACTATATTAATCCCTTGTGCACCTTTACTTTTAGCATATTCAATAATTTCTTCATCATTTGAAAGCTCAACGATAAGCTCAGATAGTGTCGGCTCATGACCATGAATTACAAGATTTACTTTATCGTTGTCTAACATTCCTAAGTTGGTCTTAGCAGGAACTGCTTGAGGAGTTCTAAACAGGATATCAGTAATTTCAGTAGCTACCATAGAACCACCCCATCCATCAGACAGAGCAGTTCTAATAGTATGATCTAAAATATGCTCTGCATCCTGGTCTACACCCATGTGAGTTCTATGCATTGTTTCTACTATTTCCCTATCTATGCCTCTAGGGACAACATTATTTTTCCTCCAAACTTCCTGCCTTTTCTTAGGAGCCAACTTTATTAAGTCTATTTCTCCAAGTTGCTGCCCGAAGAGAGAAAGAGCCTTTTTCGATGTCTCTTTAGCAATTTCTTTTGTATCCCTATCATCTATGCTAATGCCGAGATTTTTAGCAAGTTTTAAAAGCTTTAGCTCATCATTAATTTTAAATCCTGGAGCTTTACCTTCCGCTACCAGACCCAGCAAGTGTGCTAAATCTCTTCCATGATCAGAATGAGCAGAAGCGCCTGCTGCAATGTGACGGGCTAAATTTCTGGCAGCTATAGTCCCCATAGTTGCACCGCACAGGCCAGTCCTATCTTCTCTTACCCTGCAGGGACCCATTGCGCAATTTTTACAGCAAATCCCCGATATGCCAGAACCAATAGGACAACATTTCATAGTCTGAGCTCTATCAAAAGCAGTTTCTATTTCCTTTAAATCCCCTGCTGCCATTTTTTCCATTATCTCTCTGACTGCTCTATCTTCACTCAGCTCATCCGGGCTTATTTTGTTTTTATTCTTATTCATTTTATTACTCCATCCTTATTTGAAAATAGTTTCTAAAGTAGTTCCTCGATAAATTCTTTTATTATATTAACTGCCTTTGGATGCCTCATAACTACCATGTTAGCCCCAGCCATAAGTGTGCTCATAGCTGATATTGTTTCCCAGTTTATCCCTCTTTCTTCTAAATCCCCCCACTCTGGATACTGCTCTTCACTCTCCTTTACTTCTTTTACTTTCCATACTTCAGGAGCTAAATTACATATCATTGGCATTTGGGTCATTTTATCATCCTGCATCAGTGCGGCTATTTTTAATCTTTCCATAGCAGAATAACAATATTCAATTCCGTAACCCAAGCCAGATATTGATGGATCCATAACTATTCTGTCAGCAGGCAGGCCTAATTGAGTAAGTAATATATTTAGTTGCTTGGCTATATTTACATCAAGAGGATTTAAAGCTATAAGATTATTACTATATCCTATAGCTGAAGCACCCATAGTCTTATAATTATCTTCTTCTACCCAGCCCATCAAAATATTACTGTCTTTATTTTTTTCAGAAACCTTTTTCATCACCGCAGCAATCTTCTCCATTGGGCCACTTCCATATACTATCAAGGGCCTGTCAATGGATTCCCTTACAGTTTTAGTAAGTTCCGCAGCTTCTTCAGGTTTCATATCTCCCATATCAGGATTTATGCTCGCAAGCTGCAGACATATAGCATCTGCACCATACTCGCTAATACTCTTTTTAGCCCATTTTACAGGATCATCAAAAACATCACTATAATACTTACTTACAACTTGCGGCCAATCAGAAGGTTTTGTGTCATAAACTTCAATTGCAATAATAGGCTTGTTAGGTATTTCACCCTCAAAACTGTAAAAAGGCAGGGCAGCTTCGCCACCCACTTTAATTCCTGTATTATCTTTACTCAGCTTCAGCACATTGATCTTTCCGGTATAAGTATTTTTTGGAACTTGAAAACTCAACCTTCCCCCCTCTATCAATTAGTAATCTTACTGATTATAAATAATTTACCCCGTAAACCAAACAATAATTTAAAATATTCTATCACTTTTATTAGAAAACTGCAGTTTATTTTAAGATCTCTATTTATGAATAAAAAAAAATCAAATAATTTATATTATACTTTTTTATTTATAACCAACAATTTTCTACACAATACAAAGAGCCGTAAATGGTCTAAAATTCCAAGCTATAAAATAATAGTTTTTTATAATATTTTCTAATTTTAAACATTACAGTTTAAGCTTTTCTATTAATTCTTTTACCTGTTTTAATGCCAGGCTGTCTTCCGGGATATTAAATATTGTTTTTCCGCTGATATCCATTTCATAAATATTATCATCCATATTTATAATACCCAGCAAATCAAGCTTTTTCTCCTCTATATATTCCTTGAGCCTTTCATCTAGTTTCCCATTAACCCTGTTTACTATCAGAAATATTTTTTCAGCATTAATGTTTATCTCGTCAGACAGGTCTTTTATCCTTGATGCAGTAAGGATTCCCTTCGGAGAAGGGTCAGAAATTATAAGCAGGTAATTTACATCGCTGGTTGTTCTCCTGCTTAAATGTTCCATACCCGCTTCATTATCCATAACAATATAATCATAATTATCCTGCAGGATATCTATATATTTTTTAAATAGATTATTGGCATAGCAATAGCAGCCCGGTCCTTCTCCCCTGCCCATTACCAGCAGATCAAAATTCTTACCTTCTACTAATATCTGGTGAATATTCATCTCAATCAGCTGGTCTTTATAAATTCCACTTGCAAGCCGGGAGGCACTTTTTTTAAAATCTTCCCTTATCGCACCTATAGTATTTATAACGACAACCCCTAAAAGTTCATTAAGATTTGAATTGGGATCAGCATCCAGCGCCAGTATTGGACCCTTTTTTTTCTCAATCAGGCTCCTAATAACAAGACTACCAATGGTAGTCTTACCTGTACCTCCTTTTCCAGCCAATGCAATTTTCATATTCACTTATATAAACTTCCTTTTAGTTAGTTCATTTTTTTAGCTTGGTATCAAGTGGGTAAAGACACTCCTCTACTGTTGGGAAATCTTTCATATCGGTATAAGGTAAAAACAGACCTGCCACATACCTGTCCATAAATTTCATATTGACACTTAATTCAATATAGGTAATATGCTCCGCAATTTTAGAACTTTGCCTGTATTTATCTTCCGAAAGCAAACTCAGGTAAGCTCCGGTTATTGAAGTATTTCCAAGAAAAAAATATTTACTGGTATCTACATCCGGAAGCATCCCGATAATTACAGCATTCTTGATATTTAAGTATCTTCCCAATCCACCTGCTATATATATCTTTTCCAGGTCATACACACTTAAATCAACTTCCTCCAGAAGCGTTTTAATTCCTGCATAAATAGCTGCCTTTGCTCTTATTAAATTATCAATATCAACTTCACTAATATATATATCTTCTCCCGTTGCACTATTCTTACCATTAACTAAAATATACTGACAATCATTATCTACACATTTAAGATATTTATTTCCTATGTCCATATTAAATCTGCCTTTCCTGTCAACAACACCTTTTAAATACATCTCTCCGATTAAATCAATCATACCAGAACCGCAAATGCCCCTGGATTTACCGCCACCTATGACCCCAACCTGACATTTATATGTCTTTTGATTAATCGATATCTTTTCAATAGCGCCATCAACTGCTCTTATCCCGCATTTTACTCCGCCGCCTTCAAAAGCAGGTCCTGCCGAACAGGATACGCCCATCATCCATTCGGAATTTCCTACTACCAGTTCACCATTGGTACCTAAATCTAAAAAAAGAGTTAACTCCTTCTTTCTGTACATATCTGTTGCAAGAATACCTGATGTTATATCACCTCCAAGATAGCTGGCAACTCCCTGTATATTATATACATAGGCATTTTTTATGTGTTTTATACCAACCTCTTTCGCAGTGGAACTTGAGAATTTATTGGCTACTGTTACATAAGGTTCTTCTCTTATATATCTCGGAGGAACACCGTAAAAAAGATGCATCATTGTAGAGTTTCCTGAAACCATCATTGATACTATGCTGTCTGCATCTATATGAGAG
>Ga0066637_10002525_pt1 | contig 12223 bp, 8 predicted proteins | sample CryGeyCG2014_020_FD_62737 | JGI IMG/M metagenome (GOLD analysis project Ga0066637, IMG submission 62737) | Groundwater microbial communities from aquifer - Crystal Geyser CG08_land_8/20/14_0.20 | ecosystem: Environmental > Aquatic > Deep subsurface > Groundwater | place: USA: Utah: Grand County...
AAAAAAATTATTTGAACCCCTAGTAAAAAATAGACAAATTAGCTGAATTAAAAGAGCAATTACATTATGGAGGCCCATCACGTCATGCATGGGAACTTAATAAATATCGATCCAAACATCAAGGCGGGGTTAATAAATTACGCAGGAACATGAAACAGCTAGCAGATGAATATTTGGAAAAAATTTCAAGAGTTTCTAGCAAAAATTCTTAATTGTATAGGTTCGCCTAAAAAATTCATTGGACAAATCATTCAACACTTCGGAATTCCTAACAATCTTTCTCTTGTGCTTAATATAAAAGATTGCCACGTCGTCCCGCGGCTGCGGGACTCCTCGCAATGACGAAAAAAGGGCCATCGCCAAACGGCGGGGGAAGGATCCTAATAAATATTCTTACTTATGAGGATTCTTCGTCGTTTCACTCCTCAGAATGATAAAAAAGGCGGTTTTTTATTTGTCATTGCGATTGTAAGAAACCTCCCCCTAACCCCCCTTGGTAAGGAGGGGAGGTCCTGTTCTTAAACTCCTCCCCTTGGCAAGGGGAGGATTTGGGAGGGGTTAAAATAAATTACACAAAAGTTACGCTGGCCACACCGTCGCCAGCTTCTTTGAAGCGCATCAACCTGACGCCTTGGGTATCACGGCCTAAAACTGAAACCTGCTTTAAGGGCAGGCGAATAACTTGGCCTTTGATGGAAATGATGACCACATCTTCCTGCTCCCGCTTGGCATTCACGATAAAGGCCGAAGAAATCTTGCCTGTTTTTTCCGTGATGTGAGCGCAACGGATGCCTGAACCGCCGCGGCCCTGGAGCCGGTATTCTTTCAAAAAAGTCCGCTTGCCATGGCCATGGTCCATGATCACCAAAAGCTGCTCATTCTTGGCTGAAGTGCCTTCCAAAATCACATCCATGCCGGCAATAACATCTCCGCGCTTCAATCGCATGCCCCGGACGCCACCAGCGCTTCGGCCCATTGGCCGCACGGTTTTTTCCGCAAAGCGAATGCTTTGGCCATTGGCAGAAACCAAAATAATATCATCTTTGCCGCTGGAGGGCTTGACCCACTCCAGCCGGTCTTCGGGTTTTAATTTAATGGCAAGCAAACCAGACCTGCGAACATCTTTAAAAACATTCATTTCAACTTTTTTAATAGTGCCTTGGCGGGTAAGCATGACCAGATATTTTTCTTCGGCCAGCTCGGCCAAAGACAAGACTGAAGAAACTTTTTCTTCCGGGCCTAATTGCAGAAAATTCACCACGGCTTGGCCTTTAGCCGTGCGGGAAGCGGTTGGCACATCATAAGCTTTAAGCTGGAATACCCGGCCGCGAGTGGTGAAAAACAGCAGGTCGGCATGGGTCATGGTGGCGAATAAATGCTCAACCGTATCCTCTTCTTTGGTGGTCAAGCCAATCACGCCTTTACCGCCGCGGCTTTGAGTTTTAAAAGTTTCAGGCGCCACCCGTTTGATATAGCCGTCACGGGTCAGCATAACCACCGTGGCTTCATTGGGAATTAAATCTTCCTGCTTGAATTCGCCCACGGGATTGGGATTAACCACGGTCCGCCGGTCATCGCCGTGCTGATTTTTCATTTCTTCCACTTCTTTGGCAATGACAGTTCGAATTTTTTTCGGGCTAGTGAGTAGTGCTTCCAGTTCTTTCATTAAAGCGGTTTTTTCTTTTAATTCCTGTTCAATCTTTAATCTTTCCAGATTCGCCAGCTGCTGCAATTTTATTTCCAAAATGGCGATGCTTTGGATTTCGGAAAGTTTGAATTGCTTCATTAAATTCAATTTGGCTTCCTCTTTGTCTTTGGATTTTTTGATAGTGCGGATAACGGCGTCAATGTTATCAACGGCAATTTTTAAACCTTTCAAAATATGCACGCGATCTTTAGTTTTTTGCAAATCAAAGGCCGTGCGGCGTTTAACCACTACTTCGCGATGGAGAATAAATTGCTCCAACACGCCTTTTAAATTCAAAACCCGGGGCTGGATGCCGTCCACCAAGGCCAGCATGTTGACATGAAAAGTCGTTTGCAAATCCGTCATGTCATAAAGCCGGTTCAAAACCTTTTTGGGGTAGGCATCGCGCTTTAATTCAATTACCATCCGCACACCGTCTTTGTCCGACTCGTCTCTTAAATCCTTAATGCCTTCGAGTTTTTTATCCCTGACTAAATCAGCAATATGCTCCAGCAAAACGGCTTTATTGACTTGGTAGGGGATCTCCTTAACGATAATGGTAAAACTTCCGGTTTTGGTTTCCACGATTTCGGTTTTAGCGCGCATAACAATCGAGCCTTTGCCAGTGGTGTAGGCGGCTTCGATTTCTTTAATATCAAAAATCGTGGCACCGGTGGGGAAGTCTGGGCCTTTCACGAACTTCATTAAATCATCAACCGTGGCTTCAGGCTCTTGAATCAAATAAATGATGGCATCGCAAACCTCCCGCAAATTATGGGGCGGGATGGAAGTGGCCATGCCGACCGCGATGCCAACCGCGCCATTGAGCAGTAGGTTGGGCAAGAGCGCCGGCAAAACGCTTGGTTCTTGTTTGGAGCCGTCATAATTGGGGATAAAATCAACTGTGTCTTTATCAATGTCTTTCAGCATCTCATTGCTGATTTTGGCCAACCGCGCTTCGGTGTAACGCATAGCTGCTGCGCTGTCGCCGTCCATGGAACCAAAGTTGCCCTGGCCTTCAATCAGGGGGTAGCGCAGGGAAAAATCCTGGGCCAACCTGACCATGGAATCATAAACCGCCACATCTCCATGCGGATGATATTTGCCCAAAACTTCACCGACTACGGTCGCGGACTTGCGGTATTTGGCAGTGTGAGTTAAACCCAGATCCCGCATGGCATACAAAATCCGGCGGTGAACCGGCTTCATGCCATCCCGCACATCTGGCAAAGCCCGCGCCACAATAACTGACATGGCGTAATCCAGATAGGATTCCTGCATTTCATTAACAATCGGCCTAGGCTCAATGGATTTTGGCAAAATGGGCATTGGTTGATTTTCAGGAGTGCTTTGCTTCTTAGGAGGCATTGGTGTTCTGATTAATCTTGGAATTTACATTCAAATTAGAATTTTGGCTGGAATTGATATTGGCATTTGCATTTTCAGCGGCATTAACATTGATATTGGCATTCAGATTGGCTGCCCCGGATGGAAAGACCTGTTCGCGTAAAAATTCCAGTTGCTCTTTGGACGGCGAATTAAGATTGATATTTTTTATGCCCGGATTGCCTGACTGGTTAAAGGAAAAAAAGCCTCCTAATTTGCTCTTGAGGTTCTGCCAGGCTGTGTTGTTTTTGCCATCAGACCTTAAGCGGCTGTCCAAAGTCCCAAACCAGACAATCACAATTATGATAGTTATGGACACCACGGAAAACCAAAGCATTTTTTTCCTTCTTTTGGCCTCTTCAGCTTTAAGCGGCGGCGCACCAACAGAAGTCATTCTAGCCTTTGGCTTTGGTTTTCTGGGATTGGGAGTAATGCTGTCTAGATTCGACATAAATTAAAAACTCAAACCGCTGGCTTTAAAATAACCACCCTGGTATCTTCTTGCGGCAGATCTTTTTTGAAAATTTTCAGTTTATCTTCTTTACCATTGCTGGCAACACCAATCTGTTTCATAAACGGCTCGACTCCGGTAATGGCAAATTTAGCGCTTAAACCAGGGACTTTATAATGCATGGGGATGACAATTCTAGGCTCCAGCTCGGTAATAAGTTCAGCCGCGGTCTTGCCGTCAATGGTGTAATTCCCGCCAACTGGAATAAATAAAATATCCAAACCGTTCATATTTTCAAACTGCTCCTCGTTTAATTTTTTCTGCCCCAAATCGCTTAGAAATCCCAGCTTCATGTCATCAGCCTCAATTCTAAAAATGGTAATCGCGCCTCTTTCCGAACCATCTTTATCATCATGAAAAGCCAGCACAGCATGAACAAAAACGCCCCGGACTTCATATTCGCCAGGGGAATTAACAATAAAAGGCGTGCCAGACAGAGCCTCTAGATTGTTATGGTCATCATGCTCGTGTGAAATCAAAACCAAATCCGCGCTGACTTTCGGCATTCTTAAACCAATGCTGGGGTTATAGGGATCGGTTAAAATTACCGAGTTTTGGGTTTGAATTTTAAAACTGGAATGCCCCAGCCAAGTGATAATCATAAATCTGAAATGGTTATTTTAAAGACATGGAGCCACGGCTAAAGCCGTGGTAAATATTTACCCGCCTTCGCCTAAGAGCTACGGTGGGTTTCCCGCCTGAACCAACTTAATCGGAATCGGCCGAAGTTAACCAGGAATGATGCCACCAAACTTAATTTAGCAAGCCTAGTTTTGATTACCGACAAATCTCTAAATTCTCTGTGCGGGGGCGGAAAAAACCGCCAGGAATTTAAGCTAATGATAGCAAAAAATCAACCCTTTTGCAAGTAATTTTAGCTGCCCAAAGGCAGGCCCTTATCCACATTATCCATGTCTGGCAAGTCATCATCCTTATCATCAGGTTTCGCTTTATCCTGGTCTTTTTCTGACTTGAATTTTGAAGTAATATCCGCTGTTTTCCCTGGTTCTTGACTAGCATTGTCAGCCCTGTCGGAAATGCCAATCCTAGGGATAGCGACTGACTCATCAGCGATGCTGGTTGGTTTTTGGGCTTCATTAACTCTGTTCAAACCGCTAAAACCGCCGGCCAAATGCACAGGTGCAGAGCTTGGACCAGAGGGTTTAGCTGGCTGATTAGAATTTAACTGCCCTGGAATTGAAGTTTTGGCTGTATCTGATTGGCCCGCAACTTTAGTGGCTCCGGCAATGGTGCCCGCGCCTTTATGTGAAGTTGCTGATCCGGTTGATTGCTTGGCCTGAATTTCTGAATAGCTGGTTGGCGGGCCGGCTAAACCTTTTTCCTCTTTTTCTCTGTTTACCGCTGTTTCACGAACATGCAAAAACTGCAAAGCTCTTTGCCTTCTTTCTGCTTTTAATTTTTCTTCCGGGGTCGGACCAGTGTTAAGTTTGGCGTCTTCTTCAGCCTGGGCTTTGGCGGTAAAAGCCAAACCCTTTTCGCCAATTTTTTCCGGATCAAAATTTTCAATTAAATTATCGCCCTGATGAAGCCGGACATTAAAAACTTTTCTGGCTGCGCCAGAGAGTTTATATTCAGGATGTTCTTGAACATGTTTTACAAAGGCCTGAAAAAATTTTTTGGTTTCGTGTGTGCCTAAAGTTGTCCGACTGCTGCGCAATTTTGAAATATGATCATCGTTTGCGTGTTCAACAATTTTTTTAAACTCATGGCTGGATATTGGCTTGCGTCCGAATCTATCAGATGTTCTGGCCACTAATTTATTTGCGATCTTCTTGATTTCTTCTATCCGAATTTTTGGTGTACGGCCTTTAATCATATTTATACTATACCAAAAAAATGCCCTTTCGTCAATAACTTGCATAAAAAACTCAATAACAGTAGTATGTAGAAACTTGTTCTGTTTTTAAATTTCACGTTTCGCAAATCGGTTAACTAGCGTGTTTGCCGAGCCCATCTCTCTAAACTTAAAAAAGAAGGTGCGGTTAATCTCTTTTTTTGTTATATGAATATCGTTGCTAATCCTCAATCGGAATTCGGCGTTTTGCTGGATTCGCCTGACCAACCAAAGCTGCCCAAGGTTAATGACATTGTCGAAGGCATAGTCATTGCTTTATCAAAATCCGAAATTCATCTGGATATTGGCGGCATTTTGACTGGCGTGGTTCGCGGCAAAGAACTGATTGATGAGTCTGGTGAAACCGCGACTTTGAAAATCGGAGACATGGCTCATGCCACGGTTTTGGAACTGGAAAATGAAAACGGGGAAATGGAACTTTCTTTCCGTTTGGCCGGACATGAAAAAGCCTGGGGCGAGCTTGATGAATTGCTGGCTAAAAAAGAACCCGTGCCAGTAACTTGCGTGGCTGCCAACAAAGGCGGCTTGATGGTAAAAGTTGGCCGGATAGACGGCTTTTTGCCGGTTTCCCAGCTGACGCCAGAACATTATCCCAGGGTTGAGGGCGGTGATAAAAACCGAATTCTGGAATTATTGAATCAATTTATCGGCCAGACTTTAACCGTAAAAATTCTGGATATTGACGAAGCGGCCAACAAATTAATCGTTTCGGAAAAAGCCGCTTGGGAAGAGCAAAAGGCCGAGGCTTTGCGGGGCTTCCAGATGAATCAGGTTGTGGAAGGCAAGGTTACCGGCATTGTGGATTTCGGAATCTTTATTGGTTTTGATGATAATTTAGAAGGCTTGGTCCATATTTCCGAACTTTCCTGGCAAAGAATTGACAACCCCAAAGAACACTTCAAAGTCGGCCAGTCAATCAAAGCCATGATCATCGGAATTGAAGGTTCAAAAATTTCCCTGTCGTTGAAAAGAATGGAGGATGATCCCTGGCAAACCGCGGCTGAAAAATTCAAAATTGGGGATGTGGTCAAAGGCACCATTGCCAGACTTAATACTTTTGGCGCGTTTATTGAACTGGATAATGTCATTCACGGACTTTGCCATATTTCCGAACTTTCGCACAAGCGAATTAAGGACGCTTCGGAAATAGTCCGGCCGGGAGAAACGAAGGAATTTAAAATTATTTCTTTTGACCCGGCTCAACACCGCTTAGGTCTATCATTAAAGGCTTTGGAGCCAGAACCGGAAAAACCTGAAGCGGAAAATAAAGAAGCTGAAGAAAAGCAACCAGAAGCAAAAACTGAATCTGCTCCGGAAGAGCAAAACCCGGAGGAAGCAAAATAATCCTTCTTGCCGGCACAATTTATTAGCTGATAATAAAAAAGTAACTTCAGATTGTATTACCAATGGATTAAAAAAACTTGGTTTTGCCAGCTTTTCAAGCCCGCGCTAAACTAAAACCACTTAATAATAAAATATGAAAAATCTAGGCAAAAATTTACTGATAGGAATTGTGGCGCTTTTTATTGTTTCCCTGCTTTTTTCAACCATTAACAGCGACAGCTCAAAAATCAAAACCGTGGGCCTGGGCGAAGTGGTTACGGAAATTCAAAATTCCCAGATCAAAAGCGTGCAGATTTCCGGCGATAAGCTGAATATAACCATGAATGACGGCAGCAAACAGCTGGCTTATAAAGAATCCGCCGACTCTTTTACCACAGTTTTGAAAAATTACGGCATTCCACCGGAAAAAATTACGCCCATTGAAATAACCGTCAAACAGCCGTCCAGCGCTTCTTTATGGGCCAGCGAGATATTGCCGATTGCTTTGCCGGTTTTGCTGTTTATTGGCTTTTTCTGGTTTATGATGCGCCAGGCCCAGAATGTTAACAACAGAGCTATGTCTTTCGGCCAGACCGCGGCCAAAGAAAATGAAAAAGAGAAAGAAAAGGTTAAAGTAACTTTTAAAGACGTGGCTGGGGTGCAGGAAGCCAAACAGGAACTAAAAGAAATTGTGGAATTTTTAAAATTCCCGAAAAAATTTACCGGCCTGGGCGCTAAAATCCCCAAAGGAGTTCTGCTGGTCGGCAGTCCCGGCACTGGCAAGACTTTGCTGGCCAAGGCTGTGGCCGGAGAAGCCAATGTGCCGTTTTTTCACATGTCTGGTTCGGAATTCGTGGAAATGTTCGTGGGCGTCGGCGCTTCCAGGGTACGCGATCTCTTTCGAAAAGCTAAAAAATCCGCGCCCAGCATAATTTTCGTGGATGAAATTGACGCGGTCGCCCGTCAGCGCGGCACGGGCTTGGGCGGAAGCCATGACGAAAGAGAACAAACTTTGAATCAAATTCTGGTGGAAATGGATGGCTTTGACACTGACACTAATGTCATTATTATTGCCGCCACCAACCGGCCGGATGTTTTGGACCCGGCACTGCTTCGGCCTGGCCGCTTTGATCGCCGGGTAATTTTGGACCCCCCGGACCTAAAAAGCCGAGAGGAAATTCTTAAAGTCCACAGCCGCCAAAAACCTTTGGGGCCGGATGTGGATTTGCATAAGCTCGCCCAAAGAACTCCGGGCTTTTCCGGCGCGGATTTGGCTAATTTTTTAAATGAAGCCGCCATCTTGGCCGCCCGCAGAAATCAAAAACAAATTAACATGCCAGAATGCCTGGAATCCATTGAAAAAGTTCTGCTGGGGCCGGAAAGAAAAAGCCACATGCTGACCGAGCAGGAAAAGAAAATCACCGCAGTTCATGAAGCCGGGCATGCTTTGGTGTCCGCCGCCTTGCCAAATACTGACCCGGTTCACAAAATTTCAATCATCTCGCGCGGCCAGGCCGCTGGCTATACTTTAAAACTGCCGGAATTCGACAAACATCTACATCCGCGCAAAGAATTTTTGGATGATCTGGCTGTGATGCTGGCCGGCCAGGTTGCGGAAAAAGAAATCTTCGGCGATATAACTACGGGCGCGCAAAACGACTTGCGCCAGGCCACGGCTTTAGCCAGAAAACTAGTTATGGATTATGGCATGAGCGATCTCGGCGCCAGGACTTATGGCACCAAAGAAGAAATGATTTTTTTGGGCCGCGAAATCAGCGAACAGAGGGATTATTCGGAAAAAATCGCCGAGTCAATTGATCTCGCGGTTGATAAATTCTTAAAACAAGCCCTGGAAACCGCCAAGAAAATTATTAAAAAATACCACACAGCTCTGGATGCCATTGTCAAGGCCTTAATCGACCACGAGACCATTGAACAGGAAGAATTTGCTAATCTGATTAAGCAGTTTTTACCCGTCAGGATAAAGACTTAAATAATTCGGCTGGTTATAACCCATCTAATTGGCCTAGCGGCCAAGTATTTTCTATGGTATACTTTTATTCATGGGGGAAAATACCAAAATGAAAACTTCAATTTACCGACAAACCCTGATCGAAGCTTGGCGCATGACCTGGCGCCACAAATATCTGTGGTTTTTTGGCTTTTTTGCCATTCTGCTGAACTCGGGCGTGGCCAGCGGTTTCCGGGTTTTTATTAATAACATCAATTTTCTCCAAAACCAAGGCAATAATATTTACAAAGCCAAAGTACTGTATGAATCAAAAACTATTGGTTTTGTTTATGACAATATCAAGGTATTTTTCACTCACCTTACATTCACCAATGTCCTGACTATTCTTATTATCATAGCGATTTTTGCTTTCTGTATCTGGCTTTCGGTACTTTCCCAAGGCGCAATCATTGCCGCGACTGATAAATTCCGGAGAGGCAAAACAGTCCAGCCCGAGGAAAGCTTTAAAGACGGCACGCGAAAATTCTGGCCGGTTTTTTGGCTTAATGTCTTGAGCTACCTCTTAACCACTGGCGCCATAATTATCTTAGGCCTGCCAATTCTTTCTTTGTATCTTACCCAGGGGCAGGATTTTTGGGCCAGCCTACTTCTATTTCTGGACTTTATCATTCTGATCCCCATAGCCGTCATTGCTACCTTCCTTTTGCAATTCGCCATTGCTTATGTGGTGATAAAGAATAAAAAACTGAAAGAGGCCATCGTTTCCGCCTGGAAGTTGTTTGCCAGGTACTGGCTGGCCACTTTGGAAATGGGCTTTTTAATCTTTCTGATTTTGGTGATTGTTACTTCCTTAATCAGCCTTATCTTTTTGCCTAACATTTTTAATATCCTGGTCAGCGCGGCTCCTGATACTGTACCCGGATTGATGAATTATTTAAACGCGTCGTTTGTTATTTTTGTAATCATTTCCATATTCATCACCAGCATTTTCGCGGCTTTCCAGTTTATCGCTACGGCCTTGTTCTTCATTAAACTTGAAGAGGGCGGAATTGTTTCCAAGCTGGTCAGATGGTTTGGCAAATGGGGGAATGTGGGCCAAGGCCAGACCCCGGCAATCAAGGCTGGAAAAAAGCTTTAATAATTAATCGAAAAATTAAACACCTATAACCACTAGGTATTTTTTGGTGGGCGTTGATGTCCCGCACCATTCATTTCATTCGGGTGCGGGATCTTCGCTGCGCTTCGAGATTTGTCCTATACAAGTACGGGGAATAATAGAAGCCTAGACTTGAAGTTTAATCTGCCGGTGGTGTGCGTTCGAAAAAATTCGAACTGATTTTGCCCAAAACTTGTAGGGCGGGCGGAATTTTTACCCAGCACCGAAACGATAGCTTCTGGTGCTGTGACCCCCCCAAGACCCCCTTCCGCCCACCCGCACCGTGTCCCTCGTAGCCTTGGCTGAGTGGGAGAAGCAACCCTTTCGGATTGGACAATTTCTCGCCTTCGCTTTCAGCTTCGGTCGGGCAGGCAAGTTTTTCTTTGGCGGCAAATTCTCTTTCGGAAAAAGAAAGGGGTGCCGGAAAACTTTTTCCAACACCCCATGTGTGATTGCCTATTCCCAAGACCGCTTCTCGTTCTCCTGTTCCTTTGTGTGGAGAGCGTGGAAGAGCGATATCTGAAACAGGTTGGAGAGATCCAGCAGGTAGATAAAGACATCTGCTAGCTCGCCCTCGAGTGCAGGGTACCAATCTTTCCTTTCCAGATCCGACTTGAGGCCGAGGTACTTACGAAGTGCTTTAGCGAGTTCTCCGACTTCCTCCACCATAAGTAGTAGAACATCCCGCGGTGTTTCCTTGTCGAACCCGCGACGCACCACCATCTCGTGGATGTAGTGCTGGAGGGCCGCCACCGAAGATCGTTCACTGATTGATTCAAGCGGTGAACGACCGGCAAGCGTATCCTTTACCTGCTCCGGCGTGGCGACACTACCACAAAAAAACTTGGGGGTGGAATCCGCCACCAGCTCCTTGCAGAAAACTGGCTTGCCGAGCGCAACTGCCCACCCAAGTTCCATCTTTGATAAGTCGCCGATATACCCCTCGGGATCGTACAGATACAATGCATCCGCGGCAGTGATAGCGTCGAGGTGCCGCTGTTCCGGGGTCTGTGGATCGCTGGTGTCGTCCGTTTCGAGAACAGCGAATTCCTCGCCCGGGTTCATCACCTTAGATGCTTTAGGCGAAAGCACATCAATTCCCAAAGACTCAAAGGTTCTCACCGTTTCGCTGATTCCTTCGAAATAGCGACGGAAAGAGCCTGAAATGACGATGCTTAACTTACCAGTAGACATAGTTCGCTTATCTCCTTTCTTTGTTGGTTGTCAAAGTGCGCGATTTTACACTTTATCACCAAACAAGATTAGGTCAATAGGAATAAAAAAATATGAAAAAATTTCTTTTACCCTTCCAAAATATGATCCGAGCCGATTTGTTTTCTGGTTCTTTGGCAATTTAGAATGTTCGTGATTCCGCCGCTCATTTTGCCTGCCCGCCCAATCCGAGCCACTCAAATTGCGGCGAGGACAGAATTCCGTTCGAGCTATTTTCAGAATACACCGCCAGGATTCGAACCTGGAACCACTACTTTACCTGCCCGCCGTACGAAAATAATTTTATACTACTGGTGGGCGTGGATGGATTTGAACCATCGACCCCCACTTTATAAGAGTGGTGCTCTAACCGCTGAGCTACACGCCCGCACTTGAGGGTCATATTTGTCATACCTGACTTTTGTTAAACTTACAAGGTTGATATATGCTATTGTCATCAATGGCCAACTTAAGCTTACTCAATAAGTCTATTAAAAAAATCCTTTCTGCTTTGCCAGCAACCGCTGAAGTGTTTTTGGTTGGCGGGGCAATCAGGGATATTTTGTTGAAAAGAAAAGTTAAAGACTGGGATTTAGTGGTTAGAAAAATCCCCCTTATTCGATTAAAAATTTGGCTTGCAAAAGTTGGTAAAGTGGATACCAAGGGCGAGAAATGGGGAGTTTTGACAGTTAAAATCGGCAAACAATCAATTGATGTGGCTTTGCCCAGAAAAGAAAAAGCCAAGGGTACTGGCAAATACTTTGATTTTGAAATAACTGCCAAGCCTAATTTACCAATTAAAGCCGATTTGCAGAGACGGGATTTTACTATCAATACCCTGGCCTGGGATATTAAAAAAGGAAAGCTCATTGACCCTTTTGGTGGAGTCCAGGCTTTGCGCCAAAAACAAATCATCACCGTCGGCAAGCCAGATGTCCGGTTTACTGAAGACCATTCCCGAATTTTACGAGCCTTAAGATTGGCCGCGGAACTGGATTTTAAAATTGAACCTAAAAGCTGGGTCTCAATGAAAAAAACCATCAACGCTTTTCCCAAGCTGAATATCCGGCCTAAAATTTGGCAAATGGAAATTAATAAAA
>Ga0066637_10002526_pt1 | contig 12220 bp, 7 predicted proteins | sample CryGeyCG2014_020_FD_62737 | JGI IMG/M metagenome (GOLD analysis project Ga0066637, IMG submission 62737) | Groundwater microbial communities from aquifer - Crystal Geyser CG08_land_8/20/14_0.20 | ecosystem: Environmental > Aquatic > Deep subsurface > Groundwater | place: USA: Utah: Grand County...
AGAACCTTGTTCCTCGCTAGCGCTCGAAATAAGAACCTTTCGCTTCGCTCAAGAACCTTGTTCCTCGCTAGCGCTCGAAATAAGAACCTTTCGCTTCGCTCAAGAACCTTGTTTCTCGCTTTGCTCGAAATACGCGAATGGGAACACGAATCCAACGCGAAAAGTAATTATTCAACATTCTCAAAATATGTATAAAGAAATTCTTAATAAAATCAAGCCGGAATTGGACAAAACGCTTAATCATCTGACCGAGGAACTGGAAAAAATCCGTACTTCCCGGCCTTCGGTTTCCCTGGTCGAAGAGATTGAAATTGATTATTACGGCGCCAAAACGCCCCTAAAAGAGGCGGCGGCAATCTCCATTACCGGGCCAAGGACAATCACGATTCAGCCCTGGGATCGCTCGGTTCTTCTGAATATCGAAAAAGCGGTTTTGGGCTCGGGAATAGGAATTAACCCGGTGGTGGAAAAAGACCTTGTCCAGCTCACTTTCCCGCCTTTAAGCGAAGAATACCGTAATGATCTGGTTAAGGTTTTAACCGTGAAAATGGAGGAAACGCGTTTGTCTTTGCGTCACCATCGCGAAGACGCCTGGCGTCGCATCCAGGAGGGCTTTCGCCAGGGGACTATCCGTGAAGATGATAAATTTCGCGCCAAGGATGAATTGCAGAAAATGCTTGACGATTACAGCCAGAAGATTGAAGAAATGGGCGAAAGAAAACGCCGGGAAATTGCGGACTAGTTTTAACCAATAAAATTTTACTGTGATTTTCATTGCTTTTTTCAGCTTAGCCGGCTTAATGGCGCTTCACGAATTTGGCCATTTTGCCCTGGCAAAAAAATTTGGCGTAAAAGTTAAAGAATTCGGCCTCGGTTATCCGCCGCGGATTTTTGGCAAAGAAATCAGGGGAACCCTTTATTCCTTAAATCTTATTCCTTTCGGCGCCTTTGTGCGTTTTCCGGAAGAAAGCGAGCCGCAGGAAGAGGCGAAATTTTCCCAGCAGCCGATTTACAAAAGGATGATTATTGCTTTAGGCGGAGTGGCTTCTTTTTGGCTGATTGCCGCAATGCTTTTGGGTTTGGTTTTTTTTCTCGGCGCCCGGCTGACTATTGATGACGAGACCAAGGGTAATCTGGTTGCGCCGCGGGTTCAAGTTATTGCCATTAGCGCGAAATCGCCGGCCGGCCTTGCCGATCTGCGGCCCGGCGATGCGATTCTTAGTTTGGAAAGCAACAAAGAAAAAAAAGAAGTGACTAAAGTAAAAGAGGTCCAGGAGTTTACTGACCGCCATTTGGGTCAGACAGTGATTTTAAGTATTGAAAGGGGAAAGGAAATCCTTACTGTTTCGCTGATGCCGCGCTCGGCGCCGCCAGAGGGCGAAGGTCCGATAGGCATTGCCCTCGCCCGGACCGCGATTCAGCGTTTTCCCTGGTACGCCTGCTTATGGCAGGGGATTTCCACCACCATCAGTCTTACCGGAAGCATTGGTATTGGTTATTTCCTTGCCTTAAAAAATGTTTTTCTTGGTCTGCCTTCCGGAGTTGAAGTAATGGGACCAGTGGGAATTGTCCATTTGGTCAGCCAAGTGGGCCAGTTGGGCCTGACTTATCTGGTTCAGTTTATTGCTTTGATTTCGATTTATATGGCGATTTTCAACATTCTGCCGATCCCGGTCTCTGACGGCGGCAAAGTCGCCTTGCTGATAATTGAGGCAATCCGCCGAAAGCCGATTAAGCCGGAGATTGAGCAAAAGCTTGACGCAGTTTTCTTTGTCCTCTTGATTGCCCTAATTGCTTTAGTCACAATAAAAGATATTATCAAATTATTTTAATCAGCATGCGGCAAAGCGAACTTTTTTATAAAACCCTAAAAGAATTTCCCGCTGAAGAAAAAAGCGTCAATGCCCAACTTTTAATCCGCGCCGGTTATATCAAAAAAGTAGGGGCCGGGATTTACGATTTTTTGCCTTTGGGCTTTCGGGTTTTGAAAAAGATTGAGGCGATTATCCGCGAAGAAATGGAGAAAATCAACGGCCAGGAAGTACTGATGCCGGCACTGCATCCGGCCGAGCTCTGGCAAACCACCGGCCGCTGGGACATTTACAAAGATTTGTACAAACTAAAAGATGGCGACAAAGATTTTGCCTTGGGCCCGACCCATGAAGAAACCGTGGTGCCGCTTGCCAAACAGTTTATCCGCAGCTGGCAGGATCTGCCGCTTTATCTTTTTCAGATCCAGACGAAATTCCGCAAGGAAAAAAGAGCCAAATCCGGGCTTTTGCGGGGAAAAGAATTTTTAATGAAAGACCTTTATTCCTTTCACGCTGACGAAAAGGATTTGGACAATTATTATGAAATTGTCAAAAACGTCTATTTGCGGATTTTCCGGCGTACCGGATTAAATACAAAGACTTTTCTAACCTTTGCTTCGGGCGGAACTTTCTCTAGATATTCGCACGAATTTCAAACGCTTACTCCGGCTGGCGAAGACCTGATTTATATCTGCGAAAAATGCGGCCAGGCAGTCAACCGCGAGATAAAAGCAGAAACGCCCAAATGCCCGAATTGCGCCGGGGAGAATTTCCGCGAAGAAAAGGCGATTGAAGTCGGCAACATCTTTAAGCTGAAAACGAAATTTTCCGAACCTTTCGGCCTCAAGTTTCTGGATAAAGATAATCAGAAAAAAATGGTGATGATGGGTTGTTACGGAATCGGCTTGAGCCGGCTGATGGGAACCGCGGTGGAGGTTTTTCATGATGAAAAGGGGATAATCTGGCCGAAAGAAATCGCGCCCTTTGCGGTTCATCTGTTGGCCTTGGGCGGGCAAAAAGTAAGCCGCGAGGCCGGGCGAGTTTACCAAACTTTGCGAAAAAAAGAAATTGAAGTATTATATGATGACAGAGAAAAAAGCCCGGGCGAAAAACTGGTCGAGGCAGACCTTATCGGCATTCCTGTTCGCTTGGTAATCAGTGAGAAAACCCTGGCGCAAAAATCCGGGGAAATAAAGAAACGCGAGCGTAAAAACGGCCAGTTGGTTAAACTAAGCCAGCTCGGCCAATTCCTGTCAAAAGGCAAAAAATGAAAAAAATCTTTGATAAATTCGCCAAACTTATTTCCGAAGATATAGCCATTGATTTGGGCACGGCCAATTCCCTTGTCTACGTGAGAGGGAAAGGGGTGGTGATTTCCGAGCCGTCAGTGGTGGCTGTTAATCAAAAAACCGGCCAGATTTTAGCGATTGGCGAAGAAGCGAAAAAAATGGTGGGACGGACTCCGGCGCACATTACTGCCACGCGGCCGCTTATCGCGGGCGTGGTTTCTGATTTTGATGTTACCGAACAAATGCTGCGCTATTTTATTGAAAAAGTCCACCGCCAGCGGTTTCCTTTCCGCAGCCGGCCGCGGGTGATTATCGGTATTCCCTGCGATGTCACCGAGGTGGAGCGCCGGGCAGTCCAGGATGCGGCAAAAAACGCCGGCGCCAGGGCAGTTTTTCTGATTGAGGAACCAATGGCTTCGGCAATTGGCGCCCGCTTGCCGGTGCAGGATCCGGGCGGGAATTTTATTGTTGATATTGGCGGCGGCACCACCGAAGTGGCAGTAATCTCTTTGGGCGGGATTGTGGTTTCCCGCACTTTGCGGATTGCCGGCAATAAGCTAGACGAGGACATTATGCAGTTTGCCCAGGAAGAGTATAAGCTTTTAATCGGCGAGCGCACGGCCGAGGAAATTAAAATCACCATTGGCTCTGCCTGTCCCTTAAGAGAAAGAAAAGAAATGCCGATGCGAGGCCGGAATTTGGTTACCGGCCTGCCGGAAGAAGTGATGGTTTCTGACGAAGAAATCCGCCGGGCGCTCGAGAAATCCGTGCGGCAAATTGTTTCGATTGTTAAAAACACGGTTGAGGAAACGCCACCAGAGCTTTTAGCCGATATTATGACGCGGGGGATTTATCTTTCCGGCGGCGGCTCGCTTTTGCAGGGTTTGGCGACCGTGATTGAAAAAGAGATAAAAATGACGACGCGGATAGTTGACGATCCCTTGACCGCCGTGGTGCGCGGCGCCGGTTTGGTTTTGGAGGACTTGGACAAACTAAGCGAAGTTCTGATTGAAGCGGAGGAATTGGAACCACCCAAATAAAAATCAAAAATCAAAAATCAAAAATCAAAAATTACGCATCGCAAATACAGGAACGGAGATTTCGCTAAACAAAAGATAATTAGAAAATGATAAACAAGGAAGAGGTGCGACACATTGCTAAGTTGGCGAGGCTGGGTTTAACTGAAAAAGAGATGGAAAAAATGCGGGAAGAACTTTCCGCGATTTTGGATTATGCGGAAAAACTAAAAAAACTAAATACCGAAGGAATCGAGCCGACTTCGCACTCGGTGGCAGTGGAAAATGTTTTTCGCGAAGATAAAGAGAAACCAGAGCTAGTTGAAAAAGAAAAGTTGCTCGAGATGGCGCCGGAGAGGAAAGAAAGTTTTGTTAAGGTAAAGCCGGTGTTCTAAACGAAACACGAAACTCGAATTACGAATCACGAATTAAGAATAGAGAATTAAGAATTACGAATCGAAAAACCATAATATCCGGTTTCAAGAGGCTTGTAAAAAAGAGGAGGAAACACCGGACTAACTCGATGTTTCCTCCTTCGAGGCAGAAAGAGGCGGGGCGAATTCCTCTTTGTTTTCTTGAACAACAGCCAAGCGTCTCTACGGCGTCTCCTCCGATAGAAACTCATTTGAAGAAGAAAAAGATTTGCCCCGGTTCACCTCCTTTCTTCAAGCAGCCAAACCTACTTTTTTTATAACGCCAAACAAAAACAGAATCAAGAATCAGGAATCAAGAATACTGAGAATAGAGAACGACGAATCACGAATCACGAATCACGAATTAAGAATTATGAATAAAGAATAGAGAATCAGGAATATGGAAATTTTTAAACTGACAATTAAAGAACTGCATCAATTGCTGGTAAAAAAAGAAATTTCCAGCGAAGAAATTACCCGCAGTTTTTTGAAGCAGATTGAAGAAAAAGATAAAAAAATTCACGCTTTTTTAACTGTCAGGCCGGACTTGGCGTTAGCACAGGCAAAAGCAGTTGACGAAAAAATCCGGCACAAAGAAGAAATTGAGATTTTAGCTGGGATTCCTGTTGCAATTAAAGACAATATTTTGGTTGAAAGAATGCGTTGCACTGCCGGTTCAAAGATTTTGGAAAATTACCTTGCGCCGTATGACGCCACGGTTATCAGCCGGCTTAAAAAAAAAGGCGCGGTGATTTTAGGCAAGACTAATCTTGATGAGTTTGCCATGGGCGCTTCCACCGAAAATTCCGCTTTCGGTCCGACTTTTAATCCTTGCGATTTAACCCGGATGCCGGGCGGCTCTTCTGGCGGTTCGGCCGCGGCCGTTGCCGGCCAAATAGCAGTTTACGCCTTGGGCAGTGATACCGGCGGCTCTATCCGTCAGCCCGCTTCTTTTTGCGGCGTTTTCGGCTTAAAGCCGACTTACGGCGCGGTTTCCCGCTATGGTTTGATTGCCATGGCTTCTTCTTTAGACCAAATCGGGCTGCTGGCGAAAACCAGCGAAGATTGCCGGATTGTTTTTGAAGCTATAAAAGGAAAAGACGAGAAAGATTCAACCAGCGTTGAAAGTAAGTGTCTTGAAACTTGGAACTTGAAACTTGAAACCCTAAGAATAGGCGTGCCAAAGGAATATTTCATTGAAGGAATAGAGGCGGGAGTGGAAAAAGCGGTGGAGCAGGCGATTGAGAAATACCGGAAAGCGGGCGCAAAAATCAAAGAGGTAAGTTTGCCCTATACAGAATATGCTTTGCCTTGTTATTATATAATTGTACCCTCGGAGGTAAGCGCCAATCTTGCCCGTTACGATGGCATAAAATACGGTCTCTCCCAGGGCAATTCTTTATTGGAAGTTTATCTCCAGTCGCGGGAAAAAGGATTGGGTCTAGAGGTGAAAAGGCGGATTATGCTTGGCACTTACGCGCTTTCTGCCGGCTATTACGATGCCTATTATCTTCAGGCGCAGAAAGTGAGAACCCTAATCCGGCGCGATTTTGAAAAAGTTTTTAACGAAGTTGATGTTTTAATGACGCCGACCTCGCCGACCACTGCTTTTAAGCTGGGAGAAAAAAGTACGGATCCCTTGGCAATGTATCTGGCTGATATTTTCACGGTTTCAATTAATCTGGCTGGCCTGCCCGGAATTTCTTTGCCCTGCGGAATGTCAGAAAATCTGCCAGTCGGCTTGCAGATTATCGGCCGGCCATTTGAAGAAGAAAAAATTCTCTCCCTGGCCGAGCTTTTCAGCCAGATTTAATATACGCGTGATGTGAAATTCTTTTTCGCCAAAGGTTTCTAACGGGGTAAATAACCGTGAGGAATTATACCTCACCCGTTTAATATGTATGTTCGAAGCGCTTATTCATCTTAAAGAACCAGTAGCAGGCATTGTTTCGATAATCAGGCCGATTTTGATTATTTTTTCCGCAGCTGAACTGGTTCTTATTATTTTTCTTCTTAAAAACTCCACCTGGCTGGGTTTTCGCTGGGTGAGCGACGTTAAGGAAATTACCGCCTATAAAGCTTTTGGCCTGCACCGGATTACCAAAGAATGGCTGAAAATTGTCAGCCGTTTAGAAACAGGCGCAGAAGCGGAATATAAACTGGCGGTGATTGAGGCGGATAATATGCTAAGAGAAACCTTTAACCGCATGGGCTACGCCGGGGAAAGTTTAGGCGAGCAGTTAAAAATTCTAACCGTTGAGATCTGCCCAAATATTGAGACGGTGCGGGAAGCTCACAAGGTGCGCAACAATATTGTTCACGACCCGGATTACCGTTTGTCTCTTGACGAGGCGCGCAAAATAATCTCTGCGTACGAAGAGACCTTCCGGCATTTTGAAATGATTTAGCTTGGCCGGTTTTTTTGTGGTATAATACTAGGAATACGGGCTAACCGCGCCATAATTTTATGAGGAGGATAATCTTTGTTTTTTTCGCCATCATTCTTGTTTCTGTTGGAGTTTTGTTTTTACCGAAGCACATAACACATTATGTGCTTGGTTTATTCGAAAGGCAAAAAAGCGTTTCTGCTCCGGGAAAAATTTCTTTGGAGATTTTAACTCCTTTCAGCCATCCAACGGCCGGGGAAAACTGGCGGGTTTTATTTAAAACTGAAGGCAAGTCGGAAATCATTGTTTCTCCGGACGATGAAGCGACCAGAGCTGACCTTGATTTTGTTTCCCTGAAATGCGGCGAACAAGAAAAATCCGGCCGCATTTCTGAAAAAAAACTTGTCTTTCCCAACTGGCAGTGCGACAAAACCGCGGAAATTGTTTATCGGGTGAAAAAAGCGGCTAAACATACCTTGCGTTTCCAGTTCGGTTCCCATCTGGCTTATGCCTACAATAATCCGGATACGGTCAGCGATTCTTTTGACAATGAAACGAAAATCGCGGCCAAGCAAAACATTACCATTAGCAACAGCCAGGCAAAGCTTAGCCAGAGCGGTTTAAACTGCTGGGGCTTGGCTGGTAGCTGCGACGCGGGGTGCAACAAATCTTCAACTACTCCGGCAACAGTTTACTCTAGCTGCAATGCCTATAGTTGCGGCCAATGGTGTCGGCCGGATAACAGCTATCCGGACCCAAACCTAATCGGCAGTCTAAATGCTCCCTGCTATAATCCTGATCCGCTAGCAGACTGTACTGGCACTTTAATCGGGTATTGGGCTGGACAGGGAGGATATTCTCCTTGCGCTTCGCCGCCGGTTTACGACACCGACGTTTGTTATGAATGCGTAAACCCCTTAACAAAGTGGGTAATAAGCGTTTACGCTTTCGACGCCTGTCTGTCTCACAATGATAATCTTGAAGTTTGCCAAAGCACAACTCAGCTTCATTGGGTTGCGACCGGCACTGGTTATTCGGTTTCCGGGGAAGTGACAAGATACACTGGTGCGGGAACCTGCAGCGCTGACGGCACAGGCAGTTGCTACAAACTTACTGCCGCTACTTATTATACTGCCGGCTCTGCCTGCGGAGGAAGCGGCTGTTCTTCGGCTATTTATTCTGACCGAACCCAATGCGACTGGTATCCTACGGGCTATTATTCTTCCGGAGATTTTACCTCAATAAATCTTTTAGCAGGCATCAGTACGAACTCAATTAATTCTTTTGTCTACAATCTTTCTGCCGAACCAACAGGTACTGGCGCCACCGTGCAGTTCAGCCAAAACGGTACGAGCTGGTACAATTCTGCTGGTGTTCTCGACAGTAGCGACACTTTGACTACCGGATTAAACAACACGATTGACCTTTCCGGCCTTGTCTGGTCAGGCCCGAATTTTTATTACAAAATCGCTTACACTTCCACTGGTTCAGCCACCCCGGTTTTAGACGACATTAGTGTGAATTATTCAATCAGCTGTTCCACCCAGTCACAACAAATTCTTTCCGGTTATGCTTGGAGCGCCAATATTGGTTGGGTAAGTTTTGACTGCGCAAACTCTCCCAAGACATGCAGCAACGGAACTAACCCCGGCGTTCCCTGCCCCAATGGAAACGAATGCCTTGGCGGCGGCACATGCGTAGATACTTGCACTCTTTCACCTTATAAAGTGGCAGTTGACAGTGATGATTATATAAACCCGGCGAGCTATGCTTGGAGTTCAGATATCGGCTGGATTACTTTCGATCCGGCAGTTGCCGGCAGTCCGCCAGCTGGCGGTTATGATTATACGCCCGGGCATTTGGCAAAACTGGAAAAAAGCGTTTCTCCGAATGAACTGCGCGGCTGGATGAGGGCTTGCGGAAAGCCGGTTGGCGGCAGTGCGGTTGTTTGCGGCAATGGCGGCTGGGACGGCTGGATAAATTTGCGGACTGCGACTAGCGATCTCGTCAAGGTAACCCTGAATGAGGCAGTTACGCCAAAAGAGTTTTTGGGTTGGGCCTGGGGAGGGGATGTTGTCGGCTGGTTAAGTTTTAACTGCTCAAATACGGATACCTGCCTTGATGTGAATTATAAGGTGACTTTTTTCTCAAATCGCGCCCCGTGTATTTTAAGCCCGCAAAGCAACCAACCAAATTACTGCAATTGCGCTGCTTGCCCGGGAGTTTCTTATTCCTGGACATTCGCTGATCCTGACCCAGGCGATACGCAGTCAGCCCGGCAGATACAGACGGCGACAAGCAGTGATTTTTCTGCTTTAATCGACGATTATTCCGACAATTCTTCTTCGAATTCTTATTCTTTGTGGGCGCCGAAGCTTACTTACGGCAATAATACTTATTATTGGCGGGTAAAAGTTTGGGATACCGGCAACTTACCTTCTGAATGGGCAACCGGCGCTTCTTTTACCACTCCAGTGCACGCTTATCCGGATGTTGATTTTAACTATTATCCGCTCCGGCCGAGTGTGGATGAAAAAATGACCTTTATTGACCAGTCGCAGGTTTTTAGCGCGCCAGCGACAAAAACCTGGCAATGGACATTTCAAGATGGCACTCCAGCTACGGCTACTTCACAAAATCCCGATGTAAAGTTTAGCACTGCCGGCGCAAAAATCGTTGAATTAGACGTGACCGATGCCGACGCTCTTACCTGCGCGAGTTCAACCACAATAATGGTCAGCGTGCCGTCACCGGAATGGAGAGAAATATCGCCCTTGATTTGGCTAAAAAATTCTTTAGCCGCAATTTCCAATGCGGTTTCTGGTTTTGTTAATCAGTTAATTTCCCGGTTTTAACGGGAATAATTTTATATGCCCAACAAAAAACTTTCGAAAAAAACTAAGAAACAATTAAGAATTTTGGCTTTTCCTGTGTTAGCTGCGAGTTTACTTTTCTTGGCCTTTACTGTTTTCGCCGCCTGGAGCAACCCGACTGCCTCGCCGCCCGCAAATAATACCGAAGCGCCAATCAATGTCGGCGCCACGGCGCAAACTAAAACTGGAAATCTTACGGTTAATAATCTGTATCTTACTGCCACTTCTGAGGGTAATTTTTACAATATTAACCAAATTATTGGTTTTAACGATTTGGTTCTTTACGGCAACAGCACGAAAAATGCTCCTATTTATCTTGAAGGCAGTTCGGTGATAATCAACAATGATGCCGGCACCGGCAACGTCGGCATCGGGACAACAGGACCGACTCAGAAACTAGATGTTGCTGGAAATATTAATATGTCAGGTGCAACTTCTAGAACCATCTTCTATGGTACGACGGGAGTGGCTGCTCCTGGTGCCGGAAGTGCTGGCGAAAAAATACAGCTTTATGGTACCGCTGGTACAGTTGGCGCGAGTGACTACGCATTAGGTATAGAAGGTAGCAATATGTGGTTCAACACTAACTCCGGTTTTAAATGGTATGTTGCTTCAGCCGTAAAAATGGTCATGGATTCTTCCGGCAATGTCGGCATCGGAACAGTGAGTCCGGGGGCAAAACTCGAAGTTGCCGGTCAGGTAAAAATTACCGGTGGTTCTCCGGGAACAGGTAAGGTTTTGACCTCTGATGCATCAGGTTTAGCAAGCTGGGGAACAATAACCGGTACTCTTCCCGCTGGCACTTCTGGTCAAACCTTGAGGCACGACGGTACCAGCTGGGCGGCGAATAGCAATCTTTTCAATGACGGCACCAACGTCGGCATCGGGACGACGGGACCAAATGCTAAACTAGCTGTAGGCGGCACCGGTAGCGTTGGTGATGCCATTGCTGCTTATGCTAATTCGGCTAACTCAGCTCTCTATGCTCAGCAATCAGGCACAGGTTATGCTGGATATTTCTCAGGCAAAGTCTCTGTTTCTACCAACCTGACTGTTGCTGGCCTGGCCAGTTGCTCCAATCTCAAAACTGATTCCACTGGTCTCTTAGCATGTAATGCTACTGCTTACCTGACTTCCGAATCAGATCCCCAAGTCAATACTTTAACTGCTAACAAATGGTGTACCGCTTCAGCTGATGGAACAGTTATCAATTGTTCTTCTGATGCGCCAGCAGGTGGAGTTACTTCTGTTTCTAATTCTGATACTACTCTGACCATTTCCCCAACCACTGGGGCAGTAGTGGCTTCTTTGAATTTAGGTAAGGCAAATACTTGGACAGGAGCTCAAACTTTTAGCGCCAATACTAATTTCCCTGGTTCGGGCATCTGGAATACTTCTGGCAACGTCGGTATCGGGACGACGGGACCAAATTATAAGTTGGATGTGGCGGGTAATGTTGGTATCAATGGCAATTGGCTCTACGGTAATAATAATGTTCAAATGAATCTAGGAGTAACCACAAACCAAGCGCTTACTCTAAGACAAAATATTGATACTGCTTACCCCGATATTTATTGTCAAAATAACGCCGGGACAAATACTTTATGCGAATTCAAGTCTGGCATTTATAATAATGGCAGTACCTTCTATTCCCAAAACCAAATCTATGCTCGAGGCGGTATTGCCAACGATACCGCCAGCACTAAACTCTCGCTTAATGATGCTGACGGAATCCAACTTGGCGGAAATCTTTTCAATGCTGGCGGTTATAGATTAATCCAAGGGTCTAATGCTTCCAATTGGTTAAGAATCTATGGTGATAGCTTCACTAACGGAATTGCTGCTTATCGAGGAATCTCAACCGACGGCGGATTCTCCGCTGGCTCTTGGACACAGGCAGGAGCAGGTAATGTGAAGGGAACAGGAATCGTATATTTCAGCGGCACCGGAAATAATTATTTCGCCGGCAACGTCGGCATCGGGACAGTGAGTCCGGGGGCAAAACTGGATGTTGTCGGCACAGTGAAGATGACCGGCTTTCAATTAGGGGCCTCAACTATTGCTGGTTATGTCTTAACTGCGGATGCTTCTGGTGTAGGAACCTGGCAAGCGGCTCTGGGCGGTGGTAGTCTGTGGACTGATGCAGGAACCTATATCTATGCTAATAATGCAACTAATGTTGTAGTAACAGACACAGGCAACGTTGGCATCGGGATGACGAGTCCGGGAAATAAACTTGTCCTCATATCTTCCCGAAGCGATTCTCCTACAGATATAGCCGCCATTGCTAGTACTCTTAATATCTCTGGTGCTCCCGTCACTGTCCGTACTGATGATCTTCGCGTTTATGACGACGCCACTTCAGGCAACATCACTAATCTGCAAGGTCGATATGCGGAAATTAACGTAAGAAATGCTGGCACTGTCTCTA
>Ga0066637_10002528_pt1 | contig 12217 bp, 8 predicted proteins | sample CryGeyCG2014_020_FD_62737 | JGI IMG/M metagenome (GOLD analysis project Ga0066637, IMG submission 62737) | Groundwater microbial communities from aquifer - Crystal Geyser CG08_land_8/20/14_0.20 | ecosystem: Environmental > Aquatic > Deep subsurface > Groundwater | place: USA: Utah: Grand County...
AGCAAAAAACGCCGTTCCGACATTAAAAGGTCCAGACGGTCCCGTGAGGATTGATCCCTCTCTTCCGTTAACCCGAAAGTTGCAGTTGTCCCACTGGGACTATCCCGTCCATTTGGGTTATGGGGAGTGGGATGCAACTTTCCCCGCTGTCAGCTTTGCCTGCGGCAAACTGCCACAGTGTCCGAAGCAAACCTCTGAGGGCGTAGTCCACCCACATCACTTCAAAGCGCCAGAGGCTGAAGTGCTACCAGAGGTTGAGTTCGGGTCCCGATACGGCACGGCCATAGGCCAGCGGATTAAGCGCGCGCAGCGAAACAGCCCCTCTTTTATGGGGTAGCGCTTGTTCCGCAACCCGTCCCTCTTCCTTATGGAATCAGGGAAAGGGACAGTCCCGTCCACATGGGCTATGGGGAGTGGGACGCTGAAAGCGGGGAATCCTGCATTTTTTTATTCGCCGGTTTTCGCAGGGAAAACCAGCTTCAACTGCAGGATTCAGGCTAATCTTCTAAAAACCAGAGGAGACAATATGGAAAAATTCAAATTTTTGTCGGACGCCCAGCTTAAATCCGAAGCGGACAGATGCCTTTTCTGTCAGGAAAAACCCTGCAAAGAGGCCTGCCCCGCGGATTGCTCCCCGGCCGATTTTATAATGGCCGTCAAAAAAGGCGAAAAAAGCGATTTTAAGAAAGCGGCCAAGATAATCATGGGCTCGAACCCTCTCGGCGGGGTCTGCGGCGCGGTCTGCCCCGACTGGTTCTGCGTGAAGGCCTGTTCCAGAAAATTGTTCGATAAGCCGATAGAGATACCGGCCGTGCAGGCGGCCATCGTTCAGAAGGCGAAAGAACTCGGCGTGATGCCGGAATTCAAAAAGGCGAAACCCAACGGCAAAACGGTCGCGGTTATAGGCGGAGGAGCCGCCGGATTGGCGGCCGCCGGAACCCTGGCCCAGAAAGGCTACGCCGTGGAAATTTACGAAAAGTCCCGGAAAACCGGCGGCGCGATGAACCTTATCCCGGACCAGCGTCTGGATAAGAACGTTCTTAAAACCGATATCGATTTCATAAAAAAATTGGGCGACATAAGAATCGCCCCGGCTGCGGACGTGCCGGCGCCGGAAAAACTGCTCGGCAAATACGCGGCGGTCATAGTCGCGGCCGGCGTGGAAGAGCAGATAAAACTGAACATAAAGGGCGAGGAAGCGGGAGCGGAGGGACTCGCGTTTCTGCGTAACCCTGAAAAATATCAGGTTAAGAATAAAAGGGTCGCGGTGATAGGCGGAGGGGCGGTCGCGGCGGATTGCGCCGTCATAGCTCTCGAGAACGGGGCCGCGCGGGCCGAGATCTTTACCAGGAAGAACATAGGCGACATCCAACTGCCGAAGAAGGAACTGCAGGACATCCTTTACGCGGGCGTAAATATAAACGCCAGGAGCAGGATAACGGAAATAACGGGAGTTAAAAAGGCGGTTAAGGGGATAAAGGTGGTCCGGCTGGACGAAAGAGCGAAGGACCTGCCCGGCACGGAGCAGGCGAGGACCGACGTGGATTTCGTCATCCTGGCCATAAAGAACGTTCCGGTTTTTGAGGACAAAAAAATAAAAGGGGTTTTCTTCGCCGGCGACGTAAAGAACGGGGCCGGTACGGTGGTGGAATGTTCCGCTTCCGGCAAGAACGCGGCTCTCGAGGCCGACGCCTGGCTGTCCGGAAAAAAAATAAAGATAGAGAAGAACGTGAAGAGCAGGCATGTGCTGGAAGGCCGGGAGATGCTGCCGGTAAGCCTTGAGACCGAATTTTTCGGCATCAAAATGCCCTCGCCCTTCCTCCTTTCCGCCGCTCCCCATTCCGACGGTTACGAGCAGGTGAAGAGGGCTTACGAAGCGGGCTGGCCAGGCGTAATAATGAAGACCTCTTTCGACAACCTGCCCATACATATCCCCTCGGAGTATATGTTCAAGTTCGACGATTCCACCTATGGCAATAGCGACAACGTCTCGGGCCATCAGTTGGACCGCGTCTGTTCCGAAATAAAAAGGCTGGTAAAGGAATATCCCGACCGGCTCACCGGCGCCTCTACCGGCGGACCGGTAACGGGGAACGACGAGGCCGATAAAAAGATCTGGCAGTCCAATACACGCAAGCTCGAGCTCGCCGGGGCGAAGGTGGTGGAATACAGCCTTTCCTGCCCGCAGGGCGGGGACGGCACCAAGGGGGACATAGTCTCGCAGGACCCCGAGCTTTCGGCCAAAATAATCGGCTGGGTCATGGAAATGTCCGCTCCGGACGTCCCGAAGCTTTTCAAGCTTACCGGCGCGGTGACTTCCATTTATCAGGTAGTGGAGGCGATAAAAAAAGTTTATGACAAATACCCCCGTAAGAAAGGCGGCATAACGCTGGCAAATTCTTTCCCGGCCCTCGCTTTCAGAAAAAGCGGAAACAAGAACAAGGTCTGGGAGGAGGGAGTGGTGATAGGGATGAGCGGCGAGGGCGTTGCCCCGATAAGCAATCTCACCATTTCCAAGGTTTCCCGTCTGGGCGTGGTCATCTCCGGGAACGGCGGCCCCATGGATTACAAAGCTGCGGCGCATTTCCTGGCCATGGGCGCGCAAACCGTGCAATTCTGCACCATAGTGATGAAATACGGCTACGGGATAATAGACGAGCTCAACTGGGGCCTCAGCCATCTGCTCGAGGAAAAAGGCTTCAAATCGCTGAAGGAATTTACCGGCTGCGCCAGGCCCGGGATAGTGACCGGTTTTATGGAGCTGAGCCCGGTAAAGAATATCCCGACGGTTACAGAAGAGCTCTGCGCCCATTGCGGCAACTGCACCACCTGCGGTTACCTGGCCGTTACTTTGAACGACGAGAAGGTCCCGGAATTCGACCCTTCGAAATGCGTGGGCTGTTCCATCTGCGTTCAGAAATGCTTTGCCGGCGCGCTGGCCATGCGGAAAAGGACCAGGGCCGAGCTGGAAGCGCTGAAAGAAGAATAAGATTAGCAATGGGTGTTCAGCGGTCAGCGGACAGTGATCAGAAATAAGAAGTAAAGGAGTTCCTTAATCTTCGCCTCTGGTTGCTCGTTACTGATTACTAATTACTTTTCTGGAGAAAACTATGAACGACTCGCTTTTGATAAAGAACGCGTCCTGGGTCGCGACCATGGACGATAGAGGCCGTGAGCTTAAGGATTGCGACATATATATCGAAGGCCCCGAGATAAAAAGGATCGGCAAAAATCTCAAAGTCCATGCCCGGGAAACCATAAACGCCGCCGGTTGTCTGGTTTTACCCGGCCTCATCAATACCCATCATCACCTCTATCAGACCCTTACCAGGAACCTGCCCGCGGTACAGGACGCCAAACTTTTCGACTGGCTTGTCTATCTTTACGATATCTGGAAGCGCGTGGACGAAGAAGCTATCTATACCAGCGCGCAGGTGGGCCTGGGAGAGCTTCTGCTCACCGGCTGCACTACCAGTTCGGACCATCTCTATCTTTTTCCCTCTAAAGGCAGCGCTTATTTCGTAGACGCGGAAATAGAGGCCGCGAAAGAAATAGGCATAAGGTTCACGGCGACCAGGGGCTCCATGTCCAGGGGGCGTTCCAAAGGCGGGCTGCCGCCCGATTCGGTCGTGCAGAAAGAAGATTTCATACTGAGGGACTGCGAAAGACTGGTAAACAGGTACCACGACAGGTCGAAATTTTCTATGACGAACGTGGCCATGGCTCCTTGCTCCCCGTTTTCCGTCACTACCGAGCTTTTAAAGCTTACCGCCGAAATGGCAAAAAAATGGGACGTGCGCATGCATACCCACCTGGCTGAGACGGCCGACGAGGACGATTACTGTAAAAAGGTGCACAAGATGCGTCCCCTGGAATATATGGAAAGCGTGGGCTGGCTGGACGGCAGGAGCTGGTTCGCCCATTGCGTTTTCATAAACGAGAAAGAGGCCGAAAAAATGGGGAAAACCAGAACCGGAGTGGCTCATTGTCCCTGCTCGAATTTGAGGCTCGGTTCCGGCATAGCTCCCGTAAGGATGTTCCTGGACAAAAACGTGCCCGTGGCCATGGCAGTGGACGGCTCCGCTTCCAACGATTCCTGCAACATACTGGCCGAAACCAGGCAGGCCATGCTGGTTTCGAGGGTCAAGGCCGGAGTGGCTTCCATGCCCGCCAGGGACGCCCTTAAGCTGGCGACCAGGGGAGGGGCGGAAGTGCTGGGCAGGACCGATATCGGCTCCCTGGAGCCCGGCAAAGCGGCCGACCTGGCGGTCTTCGACCTGAATAAAATAGATTACGCGGGCTCGATCTCCGACCCCGTAGCGTCCATACTTTTCTGCGGGCCTTCGCAGAGGACGAAATATACCGTCGTAAACGGGAAAATAGCGGTCAAAAACGGCCGGCTCACCAAGGTGGACGAATTCAGGCTGACGGAAAAAGCCAATAAGATAGCCGCGAAACTTATGCGAAAAAAATAAAGGGGGGAAAGTGAAAAAGAGCAAAAAAGGGGTTATAAAAAGGATAGCCATAAATACCGGCGGCGGGGACGCTCCGGGTCTTAACGCGGTGATACGCGCGGTGGTGATCTCGGCCCTCAACAAGGGTTACGAGGTTTTCGGCATACGGGACGGCTATAACGGACTTATGAGGCCGGCGGACTATCCCGAGGGCGGGTTGTTCCCGCTGACGCGGCGCTCCGTGCGCGGAATAACCCATCTGGGCGGTACCATTTTGGGCACCACCAACAAAGGGAATCCCACAAAGTATCCTACCATGAGCCCCGACGGCACGATGTATGAAAAGGACTGCAGCGACGAACTGGTCGAATCTTTCAGGAAAAACAAGATAGACGCTCTTGTGGCCCTGGGGGGCGACGGCTCACTGGGGATAGCCAACGTGCTGGCCGAGAAAGGCCTGCGCGCCATAGGCGTGCCCAAGACTATAGACAACGATTTGGATAAGACTGTCATTACTTTCGGTTTCGACACGGCGGTTTCCTTCGCCACCGAATGCCTGGACCGCCTGCATTCCACGGCCGAGGCCCACCGTCGCGTCATGGTGGTGGAGGTTATGGGCCGCTACGCCGGCTGGATAGCGCTTAATGCCGGAATTTCCGGCAACGCCGATGCGATATTGATACCGGAGATCCCCTACGACATCGACAAAGTAGCCGGGGCCCTTAAGGAAAGGCCCAAACGCGGCAAACATTACGCCATAGTGGTGGTCGCGGAGGGCGCCAAGCCTAAAGGCGGAACGTTTTCCGTGGTAGGCAAGGAACTCGGCCGGGCGGAAAAACTGGGCGGGGCCGGCGAGCGCGTCGCCAGGGAACTCCAGCCGCTGGTGGGCAAAGAATGCCGGACGGTAGTACTGGGACATCTGTTGCGCGGCGGCACGCCTACGACTTTCGACAGGCTTATCTCGCTGAGGTTCGGAGCGGCGGCTGTGAGAGCCCTGGAAGAAGGGCATTCCGGCGTGATGGTGGCCCTGGACCCGCCCACGGTGAGATACGTGCCTCTTAAAGAGGCTACCAGCCGCATGAAAGTGGTGCCGCTGGATTGCGACACCATAATTACAGCCCGCGACCTGGGCATTTGTCTGGGCGACTAAACCAATAAATCCCACTTCGGAAGTGGGATAGGTGGTTAAAATGAGTTATAGAAAAGATCCTTTAGTAGAGAATCAAGTATATCATGTTTTCAATAAAAGCATAGCGGGCTTTCAGATTTTTAATACAAAAGATGATTATCGCAGATTTTTGGAAACGTGCGTTTATTACCAGAATCTTAGAAAAGAAATAAAATTTTCTAAGTATAAGGTTTTTGAACCTGAAAGCGATATTAAAGCGCTGGTTAGAAAAAGAAGTTTTCGTCGGAAAGTGGAGATAATCTCGTATTGTATTATGCCTACACATATTCATTTTTCTTTAAAACAGGAAAGTCACAACGGTATAAGCGAATTTATGAAAGAAGTTTTGGATAGCCACACGAGATATTTTAATATTAAGCACGGAAGAAAAGGTCCTTTATGGGAAGGTAAATTTAAAAGCATCTTGGTTAAAGACGATAGCCAATTGTTGCATTTAACCAGATATCACCACCTTAATCCTGTAACTGCGTTTATTGTTTCCAAACCCGAAGACTGGGATTTTTCATCTTACAAAGAATATTTAAATGTGGTTGAGCAAGGAATCTGTAATTATAGGGAAATAATAAAAACAAAACCAGATGAATACAGAAAATTTGTTGAAGATAGAATAAATTATCAAAGAGAACTCGCTAAGATAAAAAATTTATTGTTTTGCTAAAAAATCCCACTTCGGAAGTGGGTAGAGGAAATATGTTGAAAGGAGTAGTTTTGGCGGCGGGGAATTCCTCCAGGATGGGGCGCCCGAAAGCCCTGCTGGAACATGAAGGCGTCTCTTTTATAGAAATAGTCTGCGGCAAATTGCGCGGGCTCGGACTGGAAGGAATAACGGCCGTTCTCGGCAGGGATCATGAAATGGTGCTTAAAAAATGGCGGCCGCAAAAAGAGGAAATAGTTTTAAACGACAGGCCGGAACTCGGTCAGATACATTCCCTGAGACTGGCCCTGAAAGAGATATCGTCTGAAGCTTCTTTTTTGATCTGTCTCGTCGACCAGCCTCTCATAAAACAGGAAACCTACGAGGCCGTAAAAGATTTTTGGCTTAAAAATCCGGATTGCATCGTAATACCCAGGTGTCGCAGGGCCGGAGAGCCGCAAGTCTCAGGTCTCAAGTCTCAAGTCTGTCCGCCCGACCCGTTACGCGTTACGCATGACGCGTCACGATTTAAAAGGGGGCATCCCATAATTATCCCCGCCGTTTACAGGGACCTCTGCTTTTCCGGCCCCGTCGATAAAGGCCTGCACTGGGTGACGCATCATGAAAAGGTCAGGGTAAAGGATCTGGAAACGGAGGACTCGGGCATCCTGAGGGATTTCGACACGCCTGAAGATTATGAAAAGCTGGAAACCGGGGGGTGATTTGTTTTATCGTTTGACTGGAACCCGCCTATTTTCTATTATTTAGAGAACAAGGCGGGATTAAAGGAGGATGAATGCAGGAAATTAACGTGGATAAAAAAGTAGTGATGTCTTCGGTGTTAGGTTTTGGCGCGGTCATTCTGGCGGTAATATTTTTCTTTTCATCCTTCTTCATAGTTTCGCCCGGCACCGTGGCGGTGAAGACCAGGCTGGGACAGATAGTGAATTCCTATGGCGAAGGGTTCCATTTCAAGATACCCCTGATCGAGAACGTAATAAAGTTCTCCATACAGATACAGAGGGCCGACATAAAAACCCAGTCTTTTTCCAAGGATTTGCAGACTATGGACGTGCGGCTTGTCGTGAACCACAGGATACAGCAGGGCACCGTGGTCAGCATTTACAGGAATATGGGGCCTTACTATGTGAACACGGTGGTGGACCCGGTGGTTCAGGAAGTCTTTAAGTCCATTTCCGCCAAGTATTCGGCCGAAAAAATAATAGGCGAAAGGAACGCCCTGGTCGAGGAAGTGAATGCGGAAGTTAAAACCCGTCTGATGAAGAACGAGATAATAGTGACCGACCTTTCGGTGGTGGACCTGGATTTCACCGACCAGTTCCTGAAAGCCGTGGAAGACAAGCAGATAGCCGAACAGCAGGCAAAGATGTCGGAAAAGCTGGTGGAAAAAGCCAAGAGAGACGCGGAGCAGGTGATAGCCAAAGCCAGGGCCGAAGCCGAATCCCTGAAAATGCAGAGAGACGCCGTTACCGCCCAGCTTATAGAACTTAGAAAAGTAGAGGCCCAGATAAAGGCTATAGAGAAATGGAACGGCGTTCTGCCCACTTACGTGGGCGGCTCGACTCCGTTTATTTCGCTGGACAGAAAATAAGCGGTTTTTCGGTTTTTTTATTCAAGGTCCGGCCGGAAAAAGGCCGGGCCTTGTTTTTTATCCTGATTTCTCCGGTTTTTGTACGATTTAACCCGAAAATTTCATCCCACTCCACATAACCCAAATGGACGGGATAGTCCCAGTGGGACAACTGAAACTTTCGGGATAACACAGAACGCCGAGGATAAAGCCGGGGAAACCGTGACTTTCCTGGAATTTTTCAGGGTAGGATTTCCGCTTACCGTCCTAAACTGCTTTATATACCGGCTGTTTTTAAGATAAAATGATGTAGAACAGGCTGTAGGCTGCAGGCGTAAGGCTCAAGTCATAAAGCCGTAAATCAGGATAAGACGTGAGGCGGTGCCCTTCAGCCGCAAGTCTTCCGCCTTAAGCCTTTTATCAGGAGAAAACATGCAGGAAGAACACATCATAAAAATTTTGAACGACGCCGTGCAGGGCGGGAAGAACGCCGCTTTCGTGACGGTTATTTCCGCTGACGGTTCCACGCCCCGGGAGGCGGGAGCCAGGATGCTGGTTTATGAGAACGGGGAAACGGCCGGCACTATAGGCGGGGGAAAGATAGAAGCCCTGGCGATAGAAAAGGCCCTGGAATGCCTGAAAAAGGGCCTGGGCGGGAAGTTCGAGTTTGAACTGACGCCCAGGGGGATAGGCATGGCCTGCATGGGAAGGATGGAAGTTTTTATAGACGTTTATAAGAGTCCTCTGAAAGTTTTCATTCTCGGCGGAGGCCATGTGGCTCAGAAGCTGGCCGGGGTCCTGACGCTGGCCGGCCTGCCTTATTCCGTGGCCGACGACAGGAAGGAATTCGCGAACCGGGATAATTTCCCGGACGCCGCGGAAATAATAAACGAATTTCCGCATAAAGCTTTTAAAAAATCTAAAGTAGACGCGGACACCTACGTCGTCATAATGACGAGGGGCCACTCCCTGGATAACGAATGCCTGGCCGAAGCCGTCAAGACCAAAGCCGGATATATAGGGATGATAGGCAGCGCTTCCAAAGTAAGGCATATTCTTCCCGGCCTTAAAAAGAAAGGAGTAAAGATAGACAAAAGGGTTTATACGCCCATAGGCCTGAATATAGGCGGGAAAACCCCGGGCGAAATAGCCGTTTCCGTGACGGCCGAAATACTTAAGGTGCATTACGGCAAAGACGGCGCGCACATGAGGATAGGAGAGTTGAAAGTTTAGAGTTTAGAGCGGGGAGCGCATGAAAAAAAGGGCTAAGAACGGCGCAAAACGGAAGGGGTGAACATGAAGAATGAAAAATTTTCTTTCGTCGGCAAATCGCTTAAAAGGGTGGACGGGAAAATAAAGGCCTCGGGCGCGGTCCTTTACGGCGACGACCTGTCCTTTCCCGGCCTGCTTTACGCCTGCGCCGTCAGGAGCCCCAGGCCCCGGATAAGCATAAAAAAAGTTTCGGACGCCAAAGCCTCGAGAGCGCCCGGCTATGTAACTTTAGTCACATATAAGGATATAAAGGGCGTTAATAAATGGCCGGTGGTCCTGAACGATTATCCTTTTCTTCCGGAAAAAGAGGCCAGGTTCGCCGGGGAAACCGTGGCGCTCGTCCTCGCTGAAGATTTCAGGACGGCGAAAAAGGCCGCCAAACTGGCGGAGCTCGAATATAAGGAATTGCCTTACCTGGACGACCCGTTGGAAGCCATGAAAAAAAACTCAATAAAGATTTACGGCAAAGACAACGTAATCTCCAGTTTCGTCATAAAAAAAGGCGACGCCGCCAAGGCTCTTGAAAACTGCGAATATGTAGTGGAAAAAGAATTCCGCACCAATTATCAGGTGCACGCCTACCTGGAAACCCAGACCGCCACCGCGGTCCCGGAGCCGGACGGCGGAATGACCGTCTATTCCTCTACGCAATGTCCTTTTTACGTGCTGGACGCCGTTTGCGCCGCCACCGGCCTGCCGGCCAATAAAGTGAAGGTAATACAGAGCGTGACGGGCGGCGGGTTCGGCGGAAAGGAAGACGTGCCGGCGCTCGTCGCGGCCCATGCCGCCGTAGGCGCACAAAAGACAGGCCGGCCCGTAAGGCTGGCCTATAGCAGGAAAGAGGATTTCCAGGCCATGTCCAAGCGCCATCCCTCCTGGTCCAAAGTGGTTTACGGCGCGGATAAAAACGGGAAGATAAAGGCCTGCGTCGTGAAGTACGCGCTGGACGGCGGCGCATATTCGACGCTTTCTCCCATAGTTTTGTGGAGGGGGACGGTCCACGCCGCCGGGCCTTACAAGATAGACAACGTTCTGATAGAAACCTGCGCCATGGCCACCAACAAGGTGCCGGCCGGCGCTTACAGGGGGTTCGGTCAGCCGCAAATCTCTTTCGCCCAGGAATCTCTTATAGACGACCTGGCGGACAAGATAGGATTGGACCCGGTGGAGTTCAGGCTTAAAAACATTTTAAAGACGGGCGACAGGACGGCCACGGGGCAGAAACTGGACGATTCCTGCGGACTCGGGGAGCTTATAAGGATAGTGAGGGACAGGTCGGGCTGGAAAAACAGGAAGACTTCCGTCTCCGGGGATAAAAAACGGGCTCTCGGCTTTTCCTGCGTCTATTACGGCGTGGGGCTCGGCGCCAAAGGCAGGTATCTGGACAGGGCCGGGGCTTACGTCAATATTTACCGCGACGCCGCGGTGGCGGTGAATGTAGGCAATACCGAGATGGGCCAGGGGGCGCTGACCGTGCTCAGCCAGATTTGCGCGGAAACACTTAACGCTCCCATGGAGAACGTGAAGGTGGGGGAAGTGGACACCTCCAAAGTGCCGGACAGCGGTCCTACCGTGGCCAGCCGGACCACCCTGATGAGCGGCAACGCCATCATAGAGGCCTGCGGTCCCTTGAGAGAAAACCTTTTCAAAACCGCGGCCGAGCTTTTGAGAAGCAGGGGAGGAGAAGGGAAAATGACGGCCTTCGGCGGAAAATTCTTTTCCGGGAAAGCGGAGGTGACTTTCGCCGAAGCCGCTAAGGAATGCTGGAGCCGCAGGCTTAAAATGTCGGAACAGGGCTGGTACGCGGCCCCGAGGACCACATATAACATGGCCGACGGGCAGGGAGACGCCTATGTGATCTATTCCTACAGCGCGGACGTCGCGGATCTCGAGGTCGACGTCAGGACCGGCGAAGTCAAAGTCCACAAAATTTACGCCGCTTACGACGTGGGCAGGATCATAAATCCGAAACTCGCTCACGCCCAGGCGCACGGCGGCATACTGCAGGGCATGGGCTGGGCGCTTATGGAAAACCTGGTTTTCAGGGACGGGATAATGCTGAATCCCAATTTTACGGATTACGTTCTTCCGACCAGCGCCGACGTCCCGGAATACGACGTTTATTTCGTGGAAAAGCTTTATAAGGAAGGCCCGTATAAGGCTAAGGGAATGGGGGAGGTTCCCCTGATAGGAGTGGCTCCGGCCGTAAGGAACGCGATAAAGAACGCCTGCGGTCTGCGCCTGGCCCGCGCGCCTATGCTGCCGGAAAATATCTGGAAAGGCTTGAAGCCGGCGGAGAAGGGGGCCCGAGGGCCGGTCGTTGAAGCGTAACCGCTTTCGGGTAAACCTCTTTCCACGCGAGGCCCCGAATTTGATACAATTATCTTTATTCAAAGTTTGAAGTCCGGAGGTTTTAAATGAGAAAAATTATGCCTGTAATTTTTTCCGTTTTACTTTTGCCCGTTGTTTCCTACGCCGAAGATTCCTACGACAGGCTGGCGAGGGATATTTCCGCCGCTTCCGGCGAGCTCTCCAACAAGAAAATAGCCATAATACCTTTTTCCTACACGGATAATACGGCTTCAATCAAGGACGGCTCTGTCATAGCTGAACGTCTCACTATGAAATTGATAAACGCGCGCAAGTTCGAGATCATAGAGAGAAGCGTACTGGACAAGGTTCTCAACGAGCTCAAACTGCAGAACTCAGGCGCCATAGACGCTTCCAGCGCCAAGGAATTGGGGAAAGTTCTGGGAGTGGACGCCATAGTAACCGGCACTTTAATACAGACCACCGACGGCAAAATAGAGGTGAACGCGAGACTTATAAAGACGGAAACGGCGCAGGCTATAGCGGCCTCCCAGGTCAATGTGGTTAGGGACTGGCTGGGCGGGGACGCGCAACAGGTACAGACGCCGGTTCAGCAGCCGGTTTATCAGTCGTATCAAAAGAAACCCTATGTTTCCGCCGCCAGGGGGGAAAACCAGTACGGCTTTTTCGATATTATGCTCGGCTTCGGCGCCCAGACCATAGATATGAAGTTTGCCAATAACACTTACGGGGAAAAATTCAGCGAC
>Ga0066637_10002531_pt1 | contig 12211 bp, 6 predicted proteins | sample CryGeyCG2014_020_FD_62737 | JGI IMG/M metagenome (GOLD analysis project Ga0066637, IMG submission 62737) | Groundwater microbial communities from aquifer - Crystal Geyser CG08_land_8/20/14_0.20 | ecosystem: Environmental > Aquatic > Deep subsurface > Groundwater | place: USA: Utah: Grand County...
AGATAGCAAAAATACATGAGAAGGTTAATAATTCAAGGGATGATTTTCTGCATAAGGTTTCTACTGATTATATCAAAAAGTGTAAAATCCTCGTCATAGAGGACTTAAATATCAAAGGGATTATAAGAGGATGTTATAGTGGGAAAAATATTGTTGATGCCTCTTGGGGCAAGTTCATGCTAATGCTTGACTACAAGGCTGAAAGCGCTGGGTGTCAAGTTATAAAAGTAAACCCAAAAAACACAACACAAAAATGTAGCAGATGTAACAAACTCGTACCAAAGAAAATATGGAATAGGATACATAAGTGTCCTTATTGCCATCTAAAGATAGACAGAGATTACAATTCTGCAATAAATATATTAAATTTAGCTTCAGGGCAGGGACTGCCCGAAGAGCTTGTGGAGATGAAACCTCTACCCTTGTCAGGGCAAGTTTTGTCAAAGAAGCAAGAAGCTCCTTCCGTAAGGGAAGAGTAGTTCACTAATTTGAGTATAAGACTGTCAGATAACTTATCAAAAATTTAAAAAAGAGGGGTTACTTGAAAAATGAAAAAAATACTTGTTATCCTGGATGGGGTAGCAGACAGGCCTTGCAAAGAACTTAGAGGTGTGACACCTCTAGAAGCAGCCTATACTCCCAATCTTGACCATATGGCAAGACAGGGAAAACTTGGTTATATGTATCCAATAAAAGAGGGCTTTGTTCCTGAGTCAGACAATGCAGTTACTTCCTTACTTGGTTATTCTCCTTTTCTTGCTGCGAGAGGTGCCTTTGAGGCGCTTGGAGCAGGAGTAAAATTTGAAAGTGGCGACCTTGTACTAAGAGCAAATTTTGCAACAATTACAAACATGGAAGAAAAAAAAGTTGAGGATAGAAGAGCAGGAAGGACATTGATAGCAAAAGAAGCAGCCATACTTGCAAAAACAATAAACAAAAGAGTAAAATTGCCCTATAAATTTATTTTTAAACCAACAGTAGACCATAGGGGAGTCTTGATCATCAAGGGAGGATTTTCAGATAATATTACGAATACCGATCCTTCTTACAGGAAAAAAGGAACTTTTGAAATTTATGATAAATTACAATACTCAAGACCTCTTGATGATGATGAAACAAGTAAGTTGTCATCTAATATTGTTAACTCTTTTGTTGAGCAGTCTTTTTCTCTTTTGCAAAATCATCCAATAAACAAAAGAAGAAAACAGCTAGGATTATTGCCAGCAAATATAATAATAACAAGAGATGCGAGCATAGAGCTACCAGCACTAAAAAAGCCAGAAGGAAGATGGGCTGCTCTTGCTTACATGCCACTAGAAATAGGAATTGCAAAATTGCTTAAAATGGATGTATTTTCTTTTCCATGCGCTCCAAAAACCCCCGATGTTTACTCAAATCTCTTTTTGCGTTTACAAAAAGCAATCAATATTGCAAAAAAAATTATAAAATTAAAGTACGACCATTTTTATATACATTTCAAAGAAACTGATGTTCCAGGACATGATGGCTTGCCAACCCAGAAGAAAAAGATGATAGAGCTGATAGACGACTTTTTTTCTGTCTTGAGAAAAGAAAAGGCAATAGCAGCAATAACAACAGACCACTCTACACCATGTTCTTTGAAAGCACATTCTGCTGATCCTGTCCCTCTTCTACTTTATGGTAAGGAAAAGGACAAGAGCAAGAGATTTACAGAAAAAGAAGCAAAAAAAGGTTCTATTGGTAAGATATATGGGAAAGATGTTTTGAACTTGTTGAAAGAGTAGAAACAAAACAAATAAAAAAACCAATAACAATTAAAATAATAAAACCACCTTGCTTTTTTTTCAGCATAAAAATGATAAGAGAGAAGAAAAAAGAAAAATTAATTCGTATCTGCCCAAAATGTGGAAGTACAGATACCAAGAGTACAATCCTTGGCTCGACTAGTTTCACTACCAAACTAAGTATAGCTGAAGGAGGATATTTTGCTTTTCGATGTTCTAATTGTAATTTTACTCTACCCTCTCTTATGTCCTTTCCAAAAATTAAATCAAGTGAAATAAAAAAATTTAGAAAAAAATAAAAAAGAAAAGATGATAACATATTCGGATTTGTATGAGGCCTTGAGAAAAGAAAAATACTCTGAACAATTACAGAAACTTCCGAAAAGTTTTTTTGATGATACTATTGCATACATAAAAGAAAAAGAGAGCATAGCAAAAAAAACAAGTGATACTTTTAGCGAGACCACAAGAAATGCAAAAAAGCAGCTAGAAAATGTTTTTGTGATTTTGCATGAATTGCTATTAAGAAGAAAGAAAAAGCTGCTAAATCTTGCCTTGCTTGCAGCAGAAATAGGAATAAGCAAAAGGGATAGTGAAAAGATGTTAAAGCCAGAGCAAGAGCTTTTTACTCAAATAACAAAAAAAATAAAAGAGCTGAATAAACATTTTGATAACATGCTTGCAGGAAAAAAAGAAAAAGAACTAAAAAACCAGTTAGTAAGATTCAGGCAAGACACGGCAAAATTTCTTGATTTGAACGGCATACCCTTAGGACCATTCAAAAAAGGAGATGTTGCTAATTTGCCAAAAGAAATTGTTAACATTCTCAAGCAAGACAAAAAAGTTACTGAGATAGAGACTGAGTAAACTATACTTAAAATGGTATTTCTAAAAAAGTATAATTGAGAAAGAGGAAACTTTAAAATCACCATTACTTACCAGAAAAGAATCAAAAAGATTTAAAAATCGCTTTTCCATCTTTCTTTTGACAAGAATGAAAATTCCAAAAACACTAAAAAGATACTGTAAATTTTGTAAAAAGCATACTCTACAAAAAGTAAGTCTTGTTAGCTCGGGCCGCAAGAGAGGAGCAATGAAAAGGGGAGCAATAGAAAGAGCAAAAAAAAGAAGCAAAGGAAGAGGTTATGGGAATGTTGGAAGATGGGGAAGCAAGCCAGCAGTAACAGCTTGGAAAAGAAAAACAAAATCAACAAAAAAAACAACTTTGCTTTATACTTGTCAGGAATGTCATAAAAGTACAATACAAAAAAAAGGGATAAGAGTAGGAAAAATAAGTTTGAAATAAAAAATTTAAAAAGCAGATAAAGAGATAAAGATAAGGATATTGGTGATACAAAAATAAAAAGGTCTTATAAATATAAAAAATTAATATAAAAAACAAGGACAAAAAATGCCAAAAAAGAAATTTGATGTTGAAATACCTTTGCTGAATACAAGCATTGGAGTTCTTGGTCCTGGGAAAACAATAAAACTTGACCTGACAAGAATGACAAAAGGAAAAAATATGGAAGCTGTTTTTTCTGTTTCTGGAGGAATAGCTAAAGAAAAAAAGCTTTTTTTGTTGTCTTCTTATATTGCGAGGATTATGAGGACAGGAGTTTCATATGTTGAAGATTCTTTTTCATGCAAGGCAAAAAATGCCTTGCTGAGAGTAAAACCCTTCCTCCTTACAAGAAAAAAAGTTTCTAGGGCAATAAGAAAAGCTTTGAGGGATAAATGTCGCAAGCTTATAGAAAAATACTGCGCAGAAAAAAATACAAGAGAAATTTTTTCTGCAATAATCTCTTCAAATCTACAAAGAGAGCTTGCAGGCAAGCTCAAAAAAATATATCCTTTGGCGGTATGTGAAATAAGGGTTATAGAAATAGAAAAGGAAGAAGAGCTTGAAGGAGAGAAAAAGAAGTAATCATTTTTTCCTACTAACGCATTTTTTCCTACTAACGGTCTACATTGCCTAAGAACAAATATTAATTTCTTCTGTTTCTAGGAATTTAGCCAGCGTTATAAACATAATCAGATAACACAAGCAAATAGCAAAACATAAAAATTATAAAGCAAATTTAGTTCTATATCCTATGCCTCAGTAGCTCAACGGTTAGAGCAATGGTTTTGTAATTTTGTAATCATGCAGAAAAACCATAGGTTGGGAGTTCAAATCTCTCCTGAGGCTTGGGCCCGTAGTCTAGTGGTTATGACGCAGCCTTGACGTGGCTGAGATCAGGGGTTCGATTCCTCTCGGGCCCATTTTAGCCAGTATTTAAGATAGCCAAGAAAAAATCTTATTAATACTCATAAGATGTTCAAAATAAGAAATGCAGAAATAAAAGATTTGGATGAAATAGTTAAATTAGAAAATCAGATTTGGCCAGAAGGAACTAGAGCAAACAAAGAGAAATTTGAATCAAGATTGAAAATTTTTCCGCAAGGTTTTTTTCTTGCTTTAAAAAATGGAGAACTGATAGGAACCTCTACTTCAGAAATAATATTTTATAATCCAAAAAATCCACCAACTTCTTGGGAGAATATTACAAATAATGGATATATTAAAAATCATAACCCGAATGGAAATGCTTTATATGTTGTTTCTATAGTCGCTGTTTCGAGAAGTGGGGGAGGCTCTGCTTTGATTAATGCTCAAAAAAACCTGACCCAAAAATTAAATTTAGAATATTTGGTATTAGGAGCGAGAATTCCAGGATATAATAAATATTGCAAGGAAAACGGAGAAATTTCTATAAAAAATTATATAAAATTAAAGAGAAGTGATGGAGAATTACTAGACCCTGAATTAAGATTTTATACTAGGAATGAATTAAATTTAGTTAAAATAAATCCAAATAATATGAAAAATGATAAAGAAAGTAGAAATTATGGAGCTATAATGGTCTGGAAAAATAAAAAATGGAAAAGAAAAATTGAAAGGAGGTGAAAGAAGGTGAAAAAATCTCCTAGTCATCTAATAAATCTTGCTTCGCAAGATTTATATAATATTATCACTTCCAAATTAATATGATTAAAGAGGACAAAAAAAACAAAGAAAAGGGCAAAAGAGGCCAAGTAACTTTATTTGTAATAATTGCAATAGTTATTATTGCTGCTATTTCTTTAATTTTTTACTTGCGTGCAGCACCAAGAGCAATTCCAAAAGAAGCAAAAGTTATTGAGGACTATTTTATAAGTTGTCTGGAAGAGCAGGCAGAAGATGGAGCAAGAATTCTTGGAGAGCATGCTGGCTATATAGAACTGCCAGAATTTGAACCTGGCTCAGCATACATGCCTTTTTCTTCTCAACTAGACTTTCTTGGTTCTGCAATACCTTATTGGTTTTATATTTCTGGAAACAATATTGTGAAAGAGCAGATTCCTTCTTTGCAAGATATGGAAAAACAACTTGCAGAATTTATTTCTGAAAATATTGATGAATGCAGTTTTGTTTCTTTTGAAAAACAGGGTTATGAAATAGAAAAAGGAGAAAAAGCAAAAACAAATGTAAGGATAAGAGATAACAGCATAAGTATAGAAGTTGATTATGACTTGATAATTCAAAAAGGTGAGATGAAAAGCAGAATAACAAAACACTCTCTTTCTTTGAGAAGCAAGATAGGAAAATTTTACAAGTTTGCGAAAAAAATTTATGATGCAGAGCAAAAAAAACTTTTTTTTGAAGACTATGCTATAGATGTTCTTACACTATATGCCCCAACAACACATGTTGAGCTTGGATGTGCGCCAAAAATTTTTATCAAGCAAGAAATAGAACAGAATGTCAAGAAAGCCTTGGAAGGAAATGTCCAGGCAATTAAGCTAAAAGGAAATTATTACAGACTTGCAAAGCCAGAGCATAAATATTTTGTTGTTGATGTTGGCGAGGATATAAACGAGGACATTAATTTTCTTTATTCAAGAGAATGGCCAACAAGATTTTCTCTGTGGTCAAGTTCTGCTGAAAAAATAGAAGAAGGAAAAGATGTTGTAATAGCAAAGCCAATTGGTACGCAGGCAGGACTTGGCATCTTGGGATTTTGCTTTGTACAATATCATTTTATTTATGATTTAGCGTATCCAGTACTTGTACAGATTTATGATGAAAAGGAAATTTTCCAATTTCCTCTTGTTGTGTTGGTAGACAAAAACAAGGCGAGAGAAGCTGCTGTTGCAGAAGCACTGCCTTCTGCTGAGGCTGAACTATGCAAACACAAGCTAACTCCAGTTAAGGTTTATGTTTATGATACTAATCTTGAGCCAGTAGAGGCAGAAATAAAATACAAATGTTTTAATACTGTCTGCGAGATAGGAAAAGCCTCTTTGTATAATGGCGAGGCATATCTCCAAGAAAAATTTCCTCAATGTGTCAATGGTTTTATTCTCGCAAGTGCTGATGGATTTGCAGATGCAAAAATACAGTTCAGCACAAATATTCCGGGAATTGCAGATATAATAATGCAGCCACTTTACAAGCTAGATGTTGAGCTCGTAGTTGGAGGAGTTCCTATTTCAAGCAAGGAGCAAGCATTAGTTACTTTCAGCTCAGCAGATTATACAACAACAATAGCATATCCCCAACAAAAAAAAGTAGAGCTTACAGAAGGCTTTTATGATATAACTGCCAGTGTTTATAGAGAGGGTGACATGACACTTGCAGGCACAAAAACAACACAATGTGTGAAGGTGCCTGCAACAGGAATCGCAGGCTTTTTTGGCATAGAAAGAGAAAAATGTTTTGATATAGACATACCTGCACAAACCCTTACACAAATACTCTCAGGAGGAGGTTCTGCTGAGAAGTACTTTTCAGCAGCAGAACTAGAAGAATCAAAAAAAATTGTAATAGCAACAAGCTTCTTTCCTATACCAAAAAATTTGATTGAATTACAAGATGCTTATGAGCTTGTTGATACAAGTGGAATTGATTTATGGCTAGAGTAAGAGAATAAAAAGAATAAAATGAACCTCTCGACTAAAGTTAAGATATCAATAAGTAAAAAATGTCAAATATAAAAAATTTGGAAAAAAGTTAAGATTATTATCAATTTTAAAAATGGAGGATAGCTCTTACAAGTTGAAAGCAAGTGAGCTGCTTTGCGTGTAATGGAAAAAGAAACAACAAATAAAAAAACTAAAAAGATGATAGCCCTTATCTTATTAGTGGCAGCTTTATCAATTCTATTAATTTTTTTCTTGCCTATAACTCTTGCCCAATATTCATCTTATCAATATTACTCACCTTCTCCCTTTCAGTATTACGGAAAGGATATGAGCACTTATTGGCCTGGCTTTTCTGAAGAAACATGTGAAGCAGGACAGGACTTTATTGTCCAGATAGCACCAGTAGGATGCACACCAACAATAATTAGAAGTGATTTGTTAGAAGAACAAAATGTTCCTGTTTTTTGTAGACTAGAGGGATTTCAGATTAATCCTTTGATAGAAGTTCCTGAGATAACCTCAATAAAAATCTCTCCAAAAGGAAAATATCCAGAAGGTATTGTTGGCTTGACTTTTCATCCTGCTAGGGCAGCCTTAGGAACAGGGACAAAACTTGTTGGCAGTCCTTTTGTTGATAACCTTGGCTATGTAGTTATTGTAGTAAAGAGAATGAAAGAGCAAGAAATGCCTGACTGGATCGAGGGCGAGCTAACTGCACTGATAACATACAAAATAGAAAAGCTTTATGGAGCTGGCCAGAACGAGTTTTGGCTAAAAAAGCTAACTGACAGTGAATGGATATCTCGTTACAAAGAATTCTCCTTTTGGAAAGGGAAAGGCTACATAAGAGCAAGTGAAATAGGAAGGAAAATAGTTGGAAAAGAAGAAAAGGACTTTGCAAGAATTGATGTTTACAGAGATGCTGAGAACAAAATTGCCTCTTTTATGTTAGAGCCAGGCCAGACCTCAAAAGATGTTTATTTATCAGGCTTTTATTGTGCTGCTGGTTTGAAAGTTCATCTGGAAGATATCTCAATACCAAGGACAAAGGCAAGACTTAATGTGGACGGCAATGTTATAGAGGTTGTTGAAGGACAGAAAATCTTTGATGAGTGCACAGTTGGAAAGATAGAGCCAAGTGTTTTTGGGGGAAGTGTCAAAATTTATTGCCCAGGAAAAAACTATGAGATAAGCAGGCTGCCTCCAAAAGCAGATTTGATAATAAGAAGAGAGGGAGAGAAAGAATCTCCAAAAGAATTTACTCTTGGAGAAAAAATAGGAGATGATGTTTATCTTGCTTATATAGGAAATACTGCTAATGCTCATTCTGGCTTTGGGCCAAGAGACAGAGATTTTGTTGTTATAGTGAAATTTGGACCAGAAGGCAAGGAAAAAATTACTTTTGAAAGAGAAAAGCTAAGTGAAAAAGATCTCGAAATAATAGCACATGGAACAGAAAAAATGTTGACAGGAAAGGAGCTCGCAATAGGAAGACATGATATATGGACTGCCCTTCGTAGTCTTTTTCGTCCGTCAAAAGTAAAAGAAGTTAAGGAACTTTTCGAGAAAAAACCTATAGCAAATAATTTCTACGAGCTTGTTGGGGAGAAAGAAGGGAAAATTTTTGAAAATAGTATAACAAAATATTTACGGACAGTTTATGGCAAGGATACAGAAGTTTGGGTTTACGAACATAAGGGGGATGTATATTACCTTGGAACTTCACATTACGCAAGCTGGGAAGAAGACGATAAAGAATTGGAGGTGGTAAGTTACAAGCCAGTAGCTCCAGAACAAAAAAAATACACAACAGAAATTGGAAAGCTCCTTGAGGAATATTATAAAAAGGCAATTGATGCTTACAAAACTCTTGAAAGGAACTATGGAAGCGAGAAGCAGTTTGGGAGCCAAATAGAGGCTGCAGACTTCTATGGGGAAATAGCCTTGAGAGAGGCAGAAAAGCTTGCTGAAGAGATAGGAAAAAGAGAGGACCAGGAGCAGTTTTTGCTTGACCTGCTTGACAAATATCCTGGCTCAGAGGACTTTGCAAGAAGAGCAATGCTTGCTTCCTTGAGAGGGGCGAGTTTTGCTGTTGACATAGAGACTTTTGAAGAAACCTATTCTGTTACATTAGAAAACATAGTGCAACCATCAAAAGAAGAATTTGGTGTTTATGCCACGATTGATGGTGAGAGGGATTTGTTTGGGGAAGGAGATATAATAGAAATAAAAGAGAAGAGAGCTACTGTTGTTGTAAAAAAGATATATGATGATTATGTGCTGTTTGAAATAGCATACAAGCCAGAAAAGGACAATTTACAAGAAAAGACATTGAAAATAGAAGAAGGAAAAAGGATGTCATGGGTTGATGTTAGCATTTTTGTCGAGAAGATAAATATAGTCAAGGAAGCTCATGTGAAGATAATTCCAAAGCTAAAGGTTGGAGAGACAGAGGCAAACTTTACTGTAAAGATTGCAATAGAGAAAAGAGCTATTAAACTGAGCCCTGAACAGACACAAGATCTTATAGAAAGTTTGAATGAAAGCATAACAAAATGGGAAGAAATAAATGAGAAGCTTGGAAACGTTGTAAGAGGATGGAAAGGAACTTGTTATGCTACACAGCTTGTCTTGTGGGTAAAAAACTTTTTCAGAAATTTAGGAGGGGGAAGTATAGCAAGAAAAGAAGTAATGGATATTTGGAGAAACCATTGTGCAGAAGAGGTTGCAAAAGGAAATTACAAGACATTACATGAATGTTATAGCAAAAACTCAGACGAGATAGACAGTACATGGAAAGTTATGAAAGAGAATGTGTTAAAAGAAACAGCAAATATCGATGATAAAATGAGGATTGATCCAAAAGGAAAAAAACTAAACATAAAGACAGAGGAAGGAGAGGAAGAATATCATGAAAATTATATAGACAAGATAAAAGAGCTTAGAGGAAAGGTAGAAAAAGAACTTAGAAAGGAAAAAGAAATAAAAATTGATCCTAAAAAAATTATCGAAGCTGATATACCCAGCATTCTTGCATCTCTCGAGGAAAAAGAAGTCCTTGATGAGCAAGGAGAACCTATAGATATTGCAGATATAATAAAAAGACTCCCATCCGAGAGAAGAAAGGAGTACTTGACAGAAGAAGGAATTCTTAACAAGACCATAACAATAGTAGAAGGAAAAATAAACGTCAATGAGGCACTCGAAGAAACTCGCCTATACAAGTTAGCAGAAACAGGCAACCTCTTTACCTCTGACTTTCAGGATACAACAAAAGCTCTTTTGGTCTTAAGAGAGTGTGAAAAAGGCGAGCTGACAGATCCAAAATATAAAGAATTCTGTAAAAAATACAGGCTTTCTGTTTATGATAAACTCTACCACTATGGAAAAACCTACGAGAAAGTAAAAAAGATGGTAGACAAAAAAGAATTTCAATTACACAACACAGGTGCTGCTGTCCCTTTGGCCACTACAAGATATAAGGAAGAAGTTTTAGAGATTGTTGTGTATACAGCACCAGCAGGAGGCGTAAAAACTGCTGATGGCAAAGAGGTTGTTAAGCAAGGAGAGCAGTATACATATGTCTCTGACGGGCATGTTTTTCTTGCTACTCTTACAGAGTCTTTTGGTGTGTACGGTATCAAAGAGCTATATGAAATAATAGATAACAAAATACAGAACACATCATTTGTCCCACAATATGAAGAAGAAAAGAAAGATATAGCAAAACTTAGGGGAAAGAGGATGAGGGGTCTGGAGGTAGGAGAATGTGAAAACAAGCCAATCGAGACAGAAGTCAAGTTCTTCGAGAGTGCTCCTTACAAAGGCTTTGCAGCCATTGTCCCTCTTGGCAAATATTGGCGTGAGGGATGGTATGTTGCTGTTCCTCCTTATAATCCTAGTGTAACAACTGGGCTTAGAGCATATACAGAGGCAGGAGAGCTGCAAAGATTCTGGATTTGCAATGTTGGCTCTAATGGAATGATAGAGTTCTCTTCTGAGCCAGTAGGTGATGATGTTTATTGTTGCGTAGAATATTTTGCACCAACTTTAAGAGATATCGATGGAAGAGTTGCAACAGTTCCTGGAAAAGATAAAAGAGAGTCAGATAACATGGTGGCTATGGCTTTTAAGGTTATAAGAGAAGCAGGAAAGCAGTATGGACAAAGAAAGATAAAAATATCAGGTGCAGGAACATTTGATACAGGAATAAAAGCAGCAGTACCAGAAGCAGAATGTGAGGAGTTTATGTCTCCTGGTGACTGCAATATCTTGTTTAATGTGTGTGACCCTGTTCTTTGTCCAGCAAGCAGGTGCAACTTTGGAGGAAGATATTATGTAGATGATGTAATCCAAACAGGCATTATTGGTGGCATAGTTTTATGTCTGCCAAACTTTGGCACTCCAGCAGAAGGAGGCGTTCTTGTTCCTGTATGTCTTACTGGCATACATGCAGGCCTTGATAATTTCGTGACAATACTGAAAGCGACAAGAGACTGTTTGCAAGAATCACTAGATACTGGAAGAAATGTTGGAATTTGTGATGAGATTAAAAGTATTTATCTTTGCGAGTTTTTCTGGAGACAATTTGCCCCTTTCATAAGGATAGGACTACCAAGGCTCTTGGGCTTCTTTTTCAGCGGAGGCAGAGGAGGTGGAGAGTATCTGGCATTCAATGATGCATGGCAGCGCTCAATTGATTCTGTCCAGTACATTACAAATTATTATGGGGCAAATGCATGGAAAGCTTTCAGGGCAAGAACAACAGAGGAAGTAGGAACTGATATATGCAGAGCTTTTGTCTCTCAAAGATTCCCAACAGAAATGTTCTTTGACCAGCTGCTTGAGCCTGAAAGCCCTGTACAGTTTAGCGCATGGTTTGAGGAAATTCCTTTCACTACTGTAACAGTACCAGCAACATCTCACTACAAAGTTTACTATCATATTTATGCAGGAAAAGACAAGGGAGCTTATTATAAGGTTTATCTGAAAAGAAAGGTAGAGCCAGGCTTTTATGTGGCTATTCCTACAGTACATGTAGCAGCTGGCTATGTAAAGAAAGGAGAGTATGTTGATGAGGCAAGAGACTTTACTGCTCCTGCTGGCTATACAGAGCTTTGCATAATGGTAGATGCAAAAGAAGAATGTGGATTTGGTAAAGTTTCAACTCTGTACGCAATAAACTGGCTTAGTGACCAGTATCTTGCTGAGCAGGCAAAACAAGAAATAAAAACAGAAGAAGAGTGTCTAGCAGGGACACCGAGTTTGTGGCCTTTGGCACAGCCAAGTATAGAAGCAGGAGTTGGAGAAGCGATGCAGCCAGCTTTGTATAAAAGAGGTATAGTAAGAGTATGCGCGAGCGAGAATCCTGATGGAAATACAGAGCCAGGAAGATGGGAGCCAGTAGGCTATTGTGATGAAGCAAAGAAAATAAGATGCTGGCTAGACACTGATAGTGTAAAAGGAGCAATAAAGGACCTAGAGCTGGCAAACCAGAC
>Ga0066637_10002532_pt1 | contig 12207 bp, 11 predicted proteins | sample CryGeyCG2014_020_FD_62737 | JGI IMG/M metagenome (GOLD analysis project Ga0066637, IMG submission 62737) | Groundwater microbial communities from aquifer - Crystal Geyser CG08_land_8/20/14_0.20 | ecosystem: Environmental > Aquatic > Deep subsurface > Groundwater | place: USA: Utah: Grand County...
AGGCCGAAAGCTTTTGCTAAGATATGGCTTAAGACCATAAAACATAATTTCTGCTTAAAGGAAAAAATATTAGATTTTTCTTTTAAGCAAGCCGAGAATTAAAGGTGCGTAACTCCTGCTCTAATTGAACTTTTAGTCGTCATCGCGATTATTGGAATTTTAGCGACAGTGGTTATGGTATCTTTAAATAACGCTCGCAAAAAAGGCCGGGACGCCCAAAGAAAATCAGACTTAAAACAAATCAGCACTGCCCTAGAAATGTATTACGATAAATATAATGGATACCCAAATGATACTTTCAGCGGCTGGGAGAGTCCTTGTTACACAACCACTAACGATATTGGCAAATTAGTCACCGAAGAATTTCTCCCGAAAATCCCTTGCGATCCTGGAAGCAATAGATATTATTTTGATCCTGATGGCGCCTGTGCCGGCGGCTACTGCGCCAACTATTGCATTTACACGACCCTAGAAACAACGGGGGGTTATTATGGAATCCAAAATGGGGGATACACAACTTGCCTAGGGATATAAAGGCGCTGTGTTACATAACGATAATATTATTGGATGTTTATTTCTCAACTCTATGCCTCTTGAAAAAACTTGGCAATTAGCAGATCCCGCGCCTGAAGAATTCTTGCGCCAATTTTCCGATTCAGACAAGGTTATTGCCCAACTTTTCTATAATCGCCATCTTCAAAACAAAGACGCGGCCAATCAATTCTTAAATCCTGATTATCGCACTGGATTGTACGACCCGTTTTTAATTTCAGATATGGAGAAAGCCTGCGGCCGCGTTTTTTTGGCAATCAAAAAAAAAGAAAAAATCATTATTTACGGCGATTATGACGCGGACGGAGTAACTTCCGCGGCCCTGCTCTATAAAACCTTGAAATTCTTAGGCGCGGAAAAATTGGAAACCCATATTCCGCACCGTAAGAGCGAAGGTTATGGCTTAAACCAAAAAACTATCCGAAGATTGAAAAAAGAAGGGGCTCGCTTAATCGTCACGGTAGACTGCGGCATTACGAATTTAAGCCAAGTGGCGCAAGCAAAAAAATTGGGCCTGGATATTATTATTACGGATCATCACCAAGCGCCAGCGCGCTTACCAAAAGCTTTTGCTATTTTAAATGTCAGACGATCTAACGATTCCTATCCTTTTAAGGATTTGGCCGGGGTCGGCGTTGCTTTCAAACTGGCGCAAGCCTTGTTGCGAAAAGATCAAAACAACACTCCTCTATCCAAGGAAGTTTTTGAAAAATGGCTCCTGGATTTAGTCGCGATTGGCACGATCGCGGATTTAGCCCCGCTCCTTGATGAAAACCGCACTCTAGTTAAATACGGTTTGATTATTTTAAACCAAAGCAAACGATTAGGTTTGAAAAAATTATATCAAGAAGCAAATCTTGCGCCGAAGCTCAACCCTTTGGGTACTTATCATGTTGGCTATCAAATCGCGCCGCGGCTCAACGCTGCCGGGAGGCTGCATCACGGCCTTGTTGCTTACGAGCTCCTGCTCACTGAATCCGAGGGCGAAGCGGAAAGGCTCGCGGCGCAGCTTGAGACGACGAATCGCGATCGCCAAAAACAGACCGCGGACGTTTTAGAACAAGCCAGAGAACAGATTGGCAATATTAATGAAAAATGCGTGCTCTTGGCAAGCAACCCGGCCTGGTCGTCGGGCATCGCTGGATTGGTCGCCGGAAAAATTTGCGATGAGTATGGGAAGCCCGCTTTAATTATTGAAAGAGGAGATGAGCAATCTACTGGCTCGGCGCGCAGCGTGGATAGCTTTAATATCACCGCGGCCATGCAAGAATGCGCCGAACTTTTAATCCGTTTTGGCGGCCACAAAACCGCGGCTGGCTTTACCTTGGAAACAGCAAAAATTTCTCTTTTTTATCAGCGCTTGGAAAAAATCGCGCGGCGGGAAATTAAAGCCAAAAGCCCAAAACCAATTTTAGAAATTGAAGCCAAGCTTGATTTAGGAAAAATCAATGAAAATATTTTCAGCCAAATTGAAAAATTCCAGCCCTTTGGAGAAGGCAATCGGGTCCCGCGCTTTTTAACGGAAAAAGCGGAAGTCGCGACAATCAGAACCGTAGGCGCGTCGCAGAAGCATCTTAAGCTAAAAATCCGCGACCTTGAAAATCATTATTTTGAGACCATTGGTTTTGGGCAAGGAGAATGGGCGAAAAAATTATTGCCCGGGGATAAAATTGATTTGGTTTATGAACTTTTGCGCAATGAATGGAATGGAGAGCAAAAGCTGGAATTAAAAATTATTGATTTGAAAATACAGAATCAAGAAGTAAGAATTAAGAATTAAGGAGATTAAATAATATGCGCGCAAAAAAATTCCTTATCATCCACACAGACGGCGGGGCAAGAGGAAACCCTGGACCGTCCGGCGTCGGCGTGGTTTTGAATATCGCCGGAAAAATAAAAAAATATTCAGAATATATTGGCCGCGCGACCAATAATCAAGCCGAATACAAAGCTTTGATTTTTGCTTTAGAAAAAGCAAAGGCATTGAAACCCGAAAAAATTCAATGTTATTTAGATTCTGAATTAATTGTTAAGCAATTAAACGGAATTTACAAAATAAAAAATAAAGACTTAAAGCCTTTATTTAATCAGATTATCACTCTAAGCGCGAACTTTGCCAAAATTTCTTTTTCCCACATCCCGCGCGAGAAAAATAAGGAAGCGGACAAATTGGTTAATCAAGCGATAGATAAAAAATGATTAACGCAAAACCGCCCCGACAATCCCCGCGTATCCGCGCAAAAATTCTTCAGCGGTCATTTCTTTTTTTCCGGCAAGTTTTAATTTTTTAATTTGCAAAATACCCTTGCCGCATTGGATATGGATTGCGCCGTTACACAAAAAAACCTCCCCAATATTTTTTTTTATTCCACGCATATTGACTGCGGCGGCGGCAGTAACTAAAATTCTTTTTTCCTGCCAAAAAGCAAAACTAGCGGGCCAGCCTGAATAGGCGCGAATTTTTCTTTCTACTTGCGAAGCGCTTTCTCGCCAATTTATTTTTCCATCTTCTTTTTTAGTCATTTTGGTGAAAGTGGCTTTATGATGATCCTGCGGCATGAGTTTAATTTTCCCCGAAAAATATAAAGGAAGCGTGGCGAGTAAAAGATTAATCCCCAATTTCACTAATTTTTTATTTAAAGAAAAAATATTATCATCTTTTTCTATTTTTAATTTTTCTTGCGCCAAGAGAGGACCATGATCCATTTTCTCGTCTAAAAGCATAATGGAAATCCCGGTCTCTTTCGCACCGTCAACGAGCGCCTGCTGGATCGGCGTTGCGCCACGATAGCAAGGGAGCAGGGAAGGATGAATATTGACACAGCCAAAGCGGGGAATATCCAAAACCGCATCCGGCAAAATCATTCCATAAGACGCGACAATAATCGCGTCTGGATTTTTTGCTTTCAATTTTTGAATCTCTGCTTCTTCTTTAAAATTTAAAGGCTGAAAAATATTTAAATTTAATTCTTGCGCTTTGTTTTTGACCGAACAGCAAGCGCAAGGAAGACCTCGGCCAGAAGGCCGGTCCATCTGGCAATAAACCGCGCTAATTTTCAAAAAGGGAGCCTTGTTCAAAGCCTCTAAAAATGGCGCCGCGAAATCCGATGTGCCCATAAAAACAATATTGTATTTTTTTTGATCTAGCATATTTTATTTCACCTTATCCTTAATCAATACTCCATCCAAATGATCAATTTCATGCTGCAAAACCCTTGCCAACAAACCCTTGGCCTTAATTTTCACTTTTTTACCCTTGGCATCAAGCGCTTTTACTCTCACTTTTTTTGATCGTTCAATATTTAAAAACAAGCCGGGCAAAGACAGACAGCCTTCTTCGCCAATTTCTTTTTCGCGCGATTGATGGTTTAAGCGCGGGTTGATTAAAACATAATCCGAACGCCAAAGTTTCACAACAATCACCCGTTTATTTACGCCGACTTGCGGCGCGGCCAAGCCAATGCCTTTGAATTTTTTCAAAGTTTCTTGCATATTCAAAATCAACCCTTGGATAAAGGGATCGGAAGGATCAGCAACTTCCGCGCATTTGCGGCGCAAAATAGGATCAGGTTCAGTTAAAATTCGCAATGTTGCCATAAAATAAATTATATAACCCCCCAATCCCCCCTTATCAAGGGGGATTTTATATCATAGTAAGCTTTCCGGATCAACGTCAATAATCCAATCTTCAGGAACTAAATCCAAAATCTCTTTTTTAGAAGACCAAAGTTTTGGCGGAAACATTAAAATTAAATGGTAGCGATAACGCCGCCTGATTTTCGCGATAAATGCCGGCGCCGGGCCGAGCATTGTTATTTTATTGCCATTTTTCCCGATTTTTTTTACGATAATTTTAGCTAAACTCTGGCTTTCTTTCTCTGCTTTTTCTTGGCGATAATGCTGAAAAATGAGCTTAACCAGACGGGAAAAAGGAGGAAAAAATAATTCTTCGCGATTTTTTAATTCTTGCTTGGCAAAAGATAAATAATCATGGTTTGCGGCGGCGGAAATCACGAAATTGTCCGGATTATAGGTTTGCAAAATTACCTTGCCTTGTTCTCTGCCGCGGCCTGTGCGGCCAGCGACTTGGGTAAGCAAGCTAAAAGTCCGTTCTCCAGCGCGAAAATCCGGCAAATTTAAATCCGCGTCTGCCGCGATTATACCAATTAAACCAACATTTGGCAAGTCCCAGCCTTGGGCTAACATTTGCGTACCAATTAAAATATCAATTTTATGACGGCAAAAAGCGTTATAAATTTTTTCGTGGCTATCGCGAACCAAAGTTGCGTCGCGATCAAAGCGGGCGATGCGGCTTCGGGGAAGAATCTTTTTTACTTCTTCTTGGACCCTTTCCGTACCTAAGCCAAAATATTGGATATTAGGGCTTTGGCACTGGGGGCAAAACGCGGGCGGGGGAGCATGATAATCGCAATAATGGCAAAGCAAGGCCTTATCCCGGCCCAGATGATAAGTTAAAGTTACTTCGCAATTTGGGCATTTCAAGGCATATCCGCAATCGCGGCAAAAAACAAAAGTGGAAACCCCGCGGCGATTGACAAAAAGAATCGCTTGTTTTTTCTGAACAATTATTTTGTTCAGCTCTTCCTTCAATTTTTGGCTTAAAATCACGCGATTGCTTTTCTGAAATTCAAGCCGCATATCTATAATTTTCACTTCCGGCATCAATGCCTGCTTTATCCTTCGCGGCAAGGCAAGCAAGCGATAATGTTTTTTTTGAGCGTAATAATAACTTTCTAAACTTGGCGTGGCGCTGCCTAAAATAACCTTGGCATTATGCAAACTCGCGAGCTTGATCGCTACTTCCCGAGCGTGATAACGCGGGGTTTGATCATATTGTTTGAAAGAAGAATCATGCTCCTCATCAAGAATTACTAAACCTAAATTAGGCAAAGGCGCGAAAAGAGCGGAGCGCGGCCCAATCACAATTTGCGCTTTTCCGCTTTGCAACCGCTCCCAAGCTCCCAATCTTTCCCCGGCGGTCAAACGACTATGAAAAAGCGCGATTTTTCCCGAAAACCGCTGGCTGAAACGATCAATCGCTTGAGTGGTTAAAGAAATTTCCGGCACAAGAATAATCGCCTGTTTGCCTTGACGCACGATCCGCTCGCACAAACGCAAATAAATTTCCGTCTTTCCGGATCCAGTTACGCCATGTAAAAGAAAAACTTTTTGGAGAGAGGCCAAAATCGCTTTGAAAGCCTTGCTCTGATCCGGCGTTAAACGGATTTTTTGCTCTTTCTTGCCGCGCGCCCGCAGCCGCAAATTTTTACTTTTGGCAGCATCCGGCGGCAGCATTAATCTTACTGCCAAACCCAAAGGACAATGATAATAATCCGCGATCCATAAAGCAAGCGCGCGCTGTTTCGCGTCCAAAACCGGAATTTCCCTGACAATTTTAATAATTTTTTTAAGCTTAAAAGCGGGTTTTTTTGTTTCAAAGCCCCAAACTATTCCCCGCAAAACCCGCGAGCGGAAAGGAATAAGAACTTCTTGGCCAATTCTAATCTCGCCCTCCGAACTTTCATATGTAAAATATTGGCTTTTACTTCCGGGAATCGCCACAGCCGGAACAACTTGAATGTATTTAGGCATAGCAAAACAAATTTTATACATCATTACTCTAAACTCGAACTAACATATAACAGAAGTTACGCACCTTTGAATTTAGACTTATATTTAAAAAAAATGCGCAGTTTTCTTTTAAGTGTTATGATTATAATTTTCTTCTGTCTTTAGCTTTTTTTCTTAAAAAGCAAAAAGCGAGAGGGAAGCCTAATTTTTGCACTATAGAATAGTTGCACATTTTATTCAAAGAAACAGCTGGGTCAGCAGATTTTCGCATCTTATCCAAAATCCACTGGTAGCTTCTTTTCCCTAACATCTTATAATACCAATGATTAACAAATGATGCCTTAAATTGCGAACCAATTTCTTTTTTCCAAAGGTAATTATAATTTTGGTTCTTAATGATACTTTGCGCGGCTAAATATCCAGAAATCATGGCATATTTCATCCCGAATCCCCATAGGCAATCAATAAAACCAGCAGCTTCACCCACATAAAGACGATTATCAAAAACTGCATTTTTCATTAAAAAACCATTACTGGTTCCGCAAAAAAAAATTTTGTCATTGGCCTCAAAATGGATATTTTTTTGAAAAACATCATATGCCCGCTCTAAATTCTCTTTACTTTTAGAAAAATCGCTATAGATACAAATGGCGAGCGTAGCCAACCCATTAACAATGAAACAATAGCCATAGCCATCAGGCGCAATCGCATCATCAACGATTACCCAATATTGGTCAGGGCTCTTAGTCTTAAAAGTATAACCGGGGACTAAAGCATCCGTGACTCGATCGGGTATAAATCCTTGAGCGATGATATCGCCAAATTGACGATAGTCTTGCGGTGCGTTAAAAATCACTTCCACACCACTTAATTTAGCTTGCTCGTACAAATTATGGTCCAGTGTATCTTGCGCTATGCCTCTGCGTACTAAATAAAAAACATTCTTTTGAAATTGAATGCTGTAAATTTTACCTTGCGGTCCAATAATTTTTACTTGCCTCACAGAATAATAAGGAAAACTTATTTCTATATTTAATTGTTGAATACACTCAAGAGCATCCTGATTATAAACCCAATTTTCAATCCCTTGATAATCGCCGTGAAATCTTTTGCCCACAGTATCATTTTTTTCAAAAATTTTCACTTTATATCCAGCCTTGGCTAAATTAATCCCCGCCGTCAGCCCCGAAAGGCCAGCCCCAATGATTTTAATTTCTTTTTTTTCCATATTAATCTTGTCATCCCCGCCCCGCATCAAGTGCGGGGTAAACTCCGGCGGGGATCCAGGTTGAATTTTCGCTGAATTTCTGGATTCCCGCTTTCGCGGGAATGACAGAAGGGCTAAAGAATTGGCATTTCGTAATTCAGGGTAATTCCTGATTCCCAATTCCTTAATTCCTGCTTCCATTTTAGCATTTTTTTATTTTTTATGATATGTTAGAGACATCTTGAATTAAATAAAAAAACACCTTCGGATAAATAAAGGTGTGGGGGCACATTTCTCACTCTTTGGGTAAAAATCGTCGGGAGATTCGGGAGATGGCTTGGAAAATCCAAGTATCCTGCTCCCAACGAATAACTTGCTGGCCGCTAGAATCAAGATACACCACCCTCGCCACACTGCCGTCTGCGGCAAAATGGATTGATGATATGTTGGTTTTTTTTAAGCTGTATTTTCCATCGTTATAATATATTCTAAATCCAAGCCCTCTTAATGTTTTGATATAACGATATACACCCCTTTCGCTAATATAAAGAAGTTTTGCAATTTCTTCACGAGTTCTCGGCTGAAACAAGAATATTAAAAGCGAAAACATCGCCTTTGTCTTTGCACTCGCCATTGGTGATTTCTTGCCTCGTTTCAATTGTTCCATAATCCTTCTCCTTATGTCTTATGTCCACCACTGTAATTATTACCGCTTATAAAGAGCCAAAAACCCTTTACAAGCAACTTAAAACCGTTACCAACCAAACGCGGCTGTCAGACGAAATTATCGTCTGCGCGCCAGACTCCCTCACGCAAAGGGTTGTTTTAGAATACCAGAAAAATCACCCCAATGTCAAGCTGATTAAAGATCAAGGAATAGGCAAGCCCGCGGCTTTGAATTTAGCTTTGCAAGAAGCAAGCGGCGAAATTCTAGTCCTCACTGACGGCGATGTGGAAATCTGCGGAAATTCTCTGGCCGCGCTTTTAAAATATTTTAAAAATCCACGCGTAGGCGCGGTTTCGGGGCGGCCGATTAACACAAACGCGCACACTAATAAATTCGGCTTTTGGGCTTATGTTTTAACCGAAATGGCGCACAAAACACGGGTTTCGCGCAGGAAAAAAGGGGAGTATGTTGACTGCTCTGGTTATTTATACGCGATCCGAGCGGGTTTAGTTAAAAATATTCCGGAAAATACTTTATCCGACGACGCCCTAATTTCCCGCTTAATTTACAATTTAGGCCATGAAATCACCTATGCTCCAGAGGCAAAAGTTAATGTTAAATATCCGGACAATTTCCGCGACTGGTTGAAACAAAAAAAGCGATCAACCGGCGGGTATGCGCAAAATTTCCCCCCTGCCCGACCTGTCCGCCAAAGCGTCAGCGGGGGCGGAGGGGGGATTAAGGGGGGAGGGAGAAATGGAAAGATGCGCGGATTTCGGCAAGAAATCGCCGGCATTTTTCAAATCTTTAAATACGCAAAAACACCCCGCGAATTCTATTGGACGATTCTTTTAATTTTTGCTAGAATAATCTTATGGCTTGCGATTTTTTGGGAAATTAAAATCATAAAAAAACCCTTTGCAAAGATCTGGCAAAGGGTGGAGAGTACGAAAAATTTACCATAATCTCCATGCAAAATCAAGCAAAATTAAAAAACATTCGCGTGCGGATCGCGCCCTCTCCAACCGGGCCATTGCATATTGGCACGGCGCGATCGGCGCTTTTTAATTATTTATTTGCCAAAAAAAATGGCGGGAAATTTATTTTGCGCGTTGAAGACACGGATTTAGAACGCTCCGAGCCAAAATGGGAAAAAGAGATTATTAAATATTTAAAATGGCTGGGTATAGAATACGACGAAGGCCCGGACAAGGCCGGAGAATACGGGCCGTATCGCCAATCCGAACGCATTCCCACTTACCGCCAATATTTGGAAAAATTGTTAAAAAAAAACAATGCTTATTATTGTTTTTGTACGGAAAAAGAATTGGCTGATGAACGGCTCCTGCAAAAAACTCTCGGCAAACCGCCGAGCTACAGCGGGAAATGCCGCGATCTTTCTCCCGATCAAATCAAAAAATTAGAGCAGACGGGGAGAAAACCCGTGATCCGCTTTCGCGTTCCGGATCAAAAAATTAAATTCCAAGATTTAATTCGCGGGGAATTGGAATTTGACTGCGGCCTTTTAGGGGATTTTGTAATTGCCAAGGGCCTCTCAATTCCGCTTTACAATTTTGCCGTAGTGATAGACGATTATTTAATGCGAATTTCCCATGTGATCCGCGGAGAGGATCATATCGCGAATACGCCTAAACAGATTTTAATGCAAGAAGCCTTGGGTTTCCCGCGGCCAGAATACGCGCATTTGCCCCTTATTCTAAACCCGGATCGCTCTAAAATGAGCAAAAGAAAAGCAATGGAAAATGGGGGAGTAGCAATCCCCGTAACCGTTCGCGAGTTTAAAAAAATGGGTTATTTGCCCGAAGCGCTGGTTAATTATATGGTTTTTTTAGGCTGGAATCCTAAAGATAATCGCGAGATCTTTACGCTTTCCGAACTTGTTCAAGCTTTTTCATTAGAAAAAGTGCATAAAGGCGGGGCAGTATTTAATCTGGATAAGTTCAACAACATCAATGGTTATTATTTGCGCCAAATGAAGATAGGGGATTTGGTTAAAATGATCGCGAAAGGCGGCTTTTTAAAATATGATTTAAAAAATTATACCCCGGATTATATCGCCACCGCGCTTTTTACCGTACAAGAAAGATTGAAAAAATTGGACGAAGTACAAGAACTCACCCGCTTTTATTTTCAAAAGCCAGACTATAATCCCGAGCTTTTAATTTGGAAAAATGCGCCAATCGCAAAAATCAAAAAAAATTTAGAAATCGGGGAAAGAGCGCTGGCTCTTCTTAAAAATCAAGATTACACAAAAGAATTTTTAGAGAAAACTTTGCGCCAAACAATTAGCGATTATAAAATGGATGTCGGCGGCCTGCTTTGGCCCCTGCGCGCGGCTTTAACCGGCGTCCAAGCTTCGCCCAGCCCGTTTGAAGTCGCGGAGGTTTTGGGCAGAGAAGAAGTGTTGGAAAGAATTAAAACGGCGATTAAAAAATTAAAATAACAATTAAAAATACTCTTGAATTACACAACCCCCCAACCCCCCTTGTCAGGGGGGACTAATGTCAAAAATATTATTTTGCTAATCACTATATTTTTCGCCGCTAATTTTTTATTTGCCGCAAAAGCCAAAGCAGAAGACGAGCAGGCGAGCATTCTGGATCTCCAAAATCAAATTCAAAATAAAAGCAAACAAGTCAATGAAATTCAAGACAAAATCGCGGCTTACGAAAAACAAATTGACGGGCTGCAAGATCAGGCCGCGAGCCTCAAAGGCCACATCAATCTCTTAGACAGCCAAATCAACCGGACTGAAGATGAAATTAACCTGGCCAATAATCAAATTCAAGAAACTGAATTGGAAATTAAAAAGCTGGCTCTAAATATCAGCCTGACCGAACAGGATGTCGCGAAAAAACTGGAAGAAATGAAGCTTATTCTTGAGGAAATTAATAGCCTGGATGAAGATTATCTGACCGGAGCGGATGCGGAAAGCCGCGGCATTTTGGATATTATTATCAATTTTTTTAAAGTGATTATTAAATACAATAGCTGGTCGGAATATGAAAAAACAGTGGAGGACACGACAACAATCAATGATGTTTTAAAACAAAAACGGGATAAGCTCCAAGATTTGCAAGCGAGCTTAGAGGCGAACCGAAAAATGGCCGAGAGCAAAGCGACTGAACTTGACAACAAAAAAAGCCAGCTTCAAGGCAAACAGCAAGTTTTAGCCTCGGAAAAAACCGCGAAAAGAAATATTCTGGATCAAACCCAGGCCAATGAGCAGAAATACGAAGACCTGCTCCAAAAAGCGGCGGATTCCCAAAAAGCGTTAAGCCGCGAAGTAACGACGCTTAAAGAAGAAGTAAGGCAGAAAATCGCGGCTCTGCAGCAAGGGGCGCAAAATTTGAACGCGATTCTCTCCTGGCCCGTTCCTTACCGCCGCGTTACCGCCACTTTTCACGATCCTACCTATCCTTACCGCCGTTATTTTGAACATAATGCCATTGATATTGCCTGCCCGCAAGGGACGCCGATTTACGCGCCCGCGGCCGGGTATGTTGACCGCGCGGTTAATGCTGGCTACGGCTACAATTATATTAGCGTTATTCATACGGAAAAGATGAAAACAGGCTATGGCCATGTCTCGGGATTCGCGGTGAGCGCGGGGGAATTTGTTAAAGCCGGCCAAATTATCGGTTACACCGGCGGTATGCCTGGAACGCCTGGCGCTGGATACTTAACGACCGGCCCGCATTTGCATTTTGAAGTTTATTTGAGCGCTGACTCGACAACAAGCGCCGGAGAAACATATTCAAGCTGGTCGGCGACTAATCCGTTAAGTTATTTGCCGTAGGCGGGAAGAAGGAATCGGGAATTAGGAATGGGGAATAATGAATAAGGAATCAGGAATTATGAATTAAGTGGAATGGAAGAAAAAATAAGAAGGACCAATAGTAATCACAAAGAAACAAGAAGAAGACGGGTCTTGGCTCAAAATAAATATTGATAGCGTGTCGGTTAATGATGCTTTTACGACATTAGAGTTATCCACAGTTAAAAAAAATAATAAAAAAATCTTTTTTGATTATTTTTGAATTATTCTTAAATAACAGGAGTTACGCACCTTTAATTCTCGGCTTGCTTAAAAGAAAAATCTAATATTTTTTCCTTTAAGCAGAAATTATGTTTTATGGTCTTAAGCCATATCTTAGCAAAAACTTTC
>Ga0066637_10002541_pt1 | contig 12190 bp, 11 predicted proteins | sample CryGeyCG2014_020_FD_62737 | JGI IMG/M metagenome (GOLD analysis project Ga0066637, IMG submission 62737) | Groundwater microbial communities from aquifer - Crystal Geyser CG08_land_8/20/14_0.20 | ecosystem: Environmental > Aquatic > Deep subsurface > Groundwater | place: USA: Utah: Grand County...
AACAAACCTTGGAAAAGATTGACTCGTTTGTTAATTCGCAAAATCAGCATTATTTAGTGAGCGCTAATCCCGAAATAGTTTTAAAAGCGTTTAAAAATACCTTTTATCAACAAGTAATTAATAAAGCAAGTTTAGTGACAGCTGACGGCATTGGCCTCTTAGGGGCGGCTAAATTTTTAACGCTTAAAAGTTCCAACTTATTATCATCCTTTGTCCAATTATTGATAACCAGCATCAGTTTAATGATTTATCCTCGCTATTGCCGGGAGATTCTGCCGGAAAGAGTGACGGGTGTGGATTTAATGAAAAAAATCTGTGAGCTAGCTTCTAAGAAAAATTGGAAAGTTTATCTGCTCGGCGGAAAAGAGGGGATAGCCAAAAGGACTACCGAGGTTCTCAAAAAAAATTATATTAATCTTAATATTGTTGGGGCTGAAGCTGGACCACGCTTTGAAATTCCAAATCCCAAATCCCAAACTTGTCCCGAGCGAAGCCGAGGGATTCCAAACAATGACCAAAATCTAAATATTAAATTTCAAAACATTATTAATAATATCAATCAGTTACAGCCGGATATCTTGTTTGTCGCGTTCGGCGCCCCCAAGCAAGAATTTTGGATTGATGAGTTTTTGCCTAAAATGCCGAGCGTAAAGTTGGCCATGGGCGTGGGGGGCGCCTTTGATTTTATTTCCGGCAAAGCCAAGCGCGCGCCAAAAATTTATCAAAATCTGGGATTGGAATGGCTTTTTCGCTTAATAAACGAGCCATGGCGGGCTATAAGAATCTTTAATGCGACTATCAGATTTGTTTATAATGTGGTAAAATTTAAGCATATCACGAACGACACAAACTAACACAAACCGACCACGCTTGCCTGCCGGTGAGGCAGGAACCACTGACTTTATAACGATAGTTTGTGGTCAGTGAAAAGTCAGTGAGTACCAGTGCCGTCTGTGATATTAAAATTAAAATATATGAAGCAAAAAACTTCGCTCAAAATTATTTTAATTTTATCCATTGCCGGATTATTGTTTTCCGGCTATCTATCTTATTACGAACTATTTGTCCCGGGCGGCTACGCTGAAACGATTATATCCTGCGGTCAGAAAAATGTGACGATTGCCAACTTACCGGCATGCGCTTACGGCTTTTTAATGTATCTATTAGTTTTTATTTTCAGTTTCTTAGGACTTACGCATTCAACGCATTTTATGTCATTTCGACCGAACCTGAAGTAAGCGCCAGCTTAACTTCAGGGGAGTGGAGAAATCCCTTTAATTTTAATGACATAATCAAATGATCAAAACCCGCTTTGCTCCTTCACCGACCGGCTATTTACATATCGGAGGTTTAAGGACAGCCCTATATAATTACCTTTTTGCTAAGCAAAATCAGGGTAAATTTTTTTTGCGAATAGAAGATACTGACCAAACCCGTTATGTCGCCGGCGCCGAAAAAGCTCTTTTATTAACCCTGCAAAAAATGGGCTTAAAAAGCGATGAAGGTCCAAGAATGGATAAATCCCTTAGAATTAAAGAAAAAGGCAAAAATGGGCCATATTTTCAGTCAAAACGGCTCAAAATCTATCAAGAATATGCTCAAAAACTAGTAGAAAAGGGTCAGGCCTATTATTGTTTTTGTTCCGAAGAAAGATTGGCGGATTTAAGGGCGAAGCAACAGGCCAATGAGCAGCCTTCTCGTTATGATGGTTTATGCCGAAAATTAAGCGAAAATGTGATGAAATCCAAGCTTCAAAATCCAATCTTCAAATTTGTTATACGACTGAAAGTGCCGGAAAGCGGGGAAGTGGTTTTTAAAGATATTATTCGTGGCGAGGTTAAATTTCAAACAGAAGATATTGATGACCAAATTCTCCTAAAATCCGACGGTTTTCCCACTTATCATTTGGCGGTGGTGGTTGATGACCATTTAATGGGTGTTAGCCACGTGATTCGCGGGGAAGAGTGGCTTTCCTCCTCGCCCAAGCATATTTTACTTTACGAGGCCTTTGGCTGGACACCGCCGCAGTTTGCCCATTTACCTCTACTTTTAAATAAAGACCGCTCTAAATTATCTAAACGTCAAGGTGATGTAGCCGTAGAAGATTATCTCAATAAAGGTTATTTACCAGAAGCTTTGATTAATTATGTAGCGTTACTGGGCTGGCATCCTCAAGATGATCGAGAATTTTTTTCACCTAAAGATTTAATTAAAGAATTTGATTTAAAACGAGTGCAAAAAGCCGGGGCGGTTTTTTCTTTAGAAAAACTCAATTGGTTTAATAGTTATTATCTTAAGCAAAAATCAGAAAAAGAATTAATTAAACTTTGCCAGGAATTTACTTCTACTTTAGATAAGAAGCTGATTAAAAATATTCTATCTTCGCAAAGAGACCGGCTGGAAACCTTGGGGCAAATCCAAATTTTAGCTGAATCCCTTTTAAAAATTGCTGATTATCAGCCAAGCTTATTAATCTTTAAAAAATCAAACAAAGAAAAAACTAAAAAGGGTTTGGAGATTGCTCTGACTGATCTGTCTAGTCTAAAAAGATGGAATAGGGGAGTAATTAAAGACAAGCTGGAAAGAATGGTTAAAAATAATAATCTGACGAACAGCGATTTATTCTGGCCAGTCAGAGTGGCACTATCTGGTCAAGAAAAAAGCGCCCCGCCGGAAGAAATTATGGAAATTATCGGTAAGGAGGAGGGTCTAAAAAGAATGAGAAAAGCTATTGATAAAATAAAAAATGAAACATTATAAAAATAAATCCAGCACCTTCCTGCGAGGTATTAAACCCCGCAGGAAGATTATTAAATTCCATTCATCCCCGCAGCAGAGTTGCGAGGTATTCCCTGGCCATGCTCCGCATAACGGGGCTGGCTGGAAGGTGCTGGATAAAGTAATTATCTCGGCTTTTTATGTCATTTTGACTATTTTTTTATTACCTAACAATCCTTTAATCGCCCAAGAAGATGGCACTGGTGCTAATTTGGTTGAGGAATTTGACCCGGAAATCCAGCAACTCAAAGAGCAGATAATGACCCAGCAGAACCAGATAGAAGAACTGCAAAAGCAGCAAAAAATCTATGAGGACAGCTTAAAAATCAAAAGACAAGAAATAAACAGCCTTAAAAATCAATTAGGTATTTTGGAAATGAGCATGGCTAAGCTGGCTTTAGAAATCCAAACGACGGAGCTGCAGGTAGAGCAGACCGGCCTGGAAATTCAGGATATTAATCTACAAATCAGCCATAAAAATGAAGAAATTATCAATCAGCAGGAAAAAATCGCAAAAATCATCAAAACCATTGATAAAAATGACCGAAAAAAAAATCATTTAGAAATCCTAATTTTAGAAGGCTCTCTCGGTAATTTTTTTCAGGAGCTTAACCAACTCCAATCATTGGAAAATACCCTCGGTCAAGAGTTAAATCAACTTACCCAGCTAAAAAATGAACTGGAAAACAAAAAATCAAATCTAGAAGTCCGTCAGAAACAATTAACCAGCTTGAAAGATAAACTAGTTGGCCAGCAAGAAAAAATCAGCGGCGATAAAATTGCTAAAGAATCGCTTTTAAGCGAAACCAAAGGGCAAGAAAAAACTTACCAAGAGCTCCTTACCCAAGTTAAAGCGGAACAAGAGCAAATTGAAAATGAAATTCAAAATTTAGAAGTCCAAGCGCGGCGGCGGCTTTTAGAAAACGAAGGCATTTTGCCCACGGACAGCGGCTTTATCTGGCCGGTATCTTCAAGAAAACTAACTTCTTATTTTCATGACCCGGATTATCCTTTCCGTTATATTTTTGAACACCCGGCCATTGATATCGGCGATACTCCCCAAGGCACGCCCGTTAGAGCGGCCCGTTCTGGTTATATCGCCAGAGTAAAATATGATGGCACTCCCGGCTATGCTTATATATTAGTCGTTCATCCCGGCGGACTTTCCACAGTTTATGGCCATTTAAATAAAGTTTATGTTGAAACAGATAATTTTATTGTTCAAGGAGAAGTAATTGGTCTTTCTGGAGGAACCCCCGGAACTGCTGGTGCTGGTCGTTTAACCACTGGCCCGCATCTTCATTTTGAAGTCAGATTAAACGGCATACCAGTAAATCCGTTAGATTATTTGCCATAACTTTAGACAGACAACGCAGACTTTCACGAACAAATCACCGACTTATTTTAAAATTATTTGGTGAAAAGTCTGTGACCATTCTGTGCTGTCGAGGTTAAAATAAAAATGGGGTCTTTTCGCTTCTTTTTATTACTCATAATTATCTGTAAAAGATTTATGACTGTAATTTAATCAAACACTGACCATAAAACCATTACTAAAAAAATAGTGATGATATAAGCCCAAACACTAACTTCATTTTGGAGCATCACTAATAAAACAACTATAGCTATTAGTAATAAAATTATCCTTTTATCCATAAATAAGCAAAATCATTAAGAGAAGAACATACGATATTACTTTTTATTTGTCAATATCTTTCAAGGATGAAATTTACGATGAACCTCTTCGGCATATTTATCCGAGGCATGAACATAACGCGTCGTGGTATTTAATGATTCATGACCAAGTAAAATCTGAATGGCGGCGGGATTAGCCCCTTCTTCGGCTAAATATGTAGCAAAACCATGCCTTAGCGAATGAGCGGAAATCGGCAGATTGATTCTTAGTCGTTCGCGATAAAACTTAATTCTTTCCTGAAGATAATTAATGGAGATTCTTTTATTTTTAAGTGAAGCATTCCTCCCTCTTAAAGGAGTGAATAAATAATCTGACTGGTCACAAACACTAGCCAAATATTCCTTAAGATATATCATGGCCCGCGGCGTCAAATAGACAAAACGTTCCTTTTTACCCTTGCCCATAATAAAAATCTTGCCTGAATCGTCTATTTGCGAACGTTTGAGACTAATCAGTTCAGAAATTCTCATACCCGTGGCAAACAGGACTTCCAGCATGGTGCGGTTCCTAATAGCGACTTTTTTATTTTGTTCCATTTTAGTCGGCGCTTCGATTAACCTCACTAATTCATTAAATTCTGCCACCTTAGGATGCTTTCTTTCGGTTCTGACCAGCTTAATGCTCTCCGGAGAGAGGGGAGTAGTATAATCAACATCAATCAAATATTTTAAATATGATCTTAAACTGGATAACAGTCGATTCATTGAATAACTGGCTAAACGAGCTTGGCTCTTAATGCTTTTGGGAGTCTTGCGGTCAATCGAGGAAAGGTAAGCCTTATAGTTATTAATGAAGTGCTTATCAACTTTGCCAAACTTAGTTTTTGCCTCCACTAAAAAATTTTCAAATACCTGTAAATCACGTTCATAATTATAGATTGTTTCTGGTGAATAATTAATTTCTTTAAGATATTGAAGAAATTCTACTAGATAGGGGAGAGTGGACATATAAATTTTCAGTTTATTGTCTTAATACTATCTTGATAACTAGCCTTTAGTATAGAAAATTCAACAGCATGATTTACATCTAAAACTAATAAAAAATCTGAACCATCCATTGATTCAAGATTATGCAATAATTTTGGTAATGATATTGTGCCAATTTCAATAAATAAATTTCTTTCTCTATATTTATATACTCCTAAATCAGCACGTCCTAAATTTAAATATGGCTCTACATATACTTCATAATTTAACGATTCAAAATAATTATGTATTATATTCATTAATTGATGATGCCAATCACCACCGTGCGTTTTTTTATCTATAGGAAAGTTATTTTGACCCCAAAGCGAAACGGACGATCTAATATCTTTAGCTCTAATTTTTCCTGAAATGATTAATATAGCTAATCGTCTAAAAATACAAATACTACAATAATCTTTTTTACCGTGATAATTACTTTCCAAAATGACAGATTGAAGCCAATTTATCTCTTTATTGATAGCTGCCTCAACTTCATGCCAAGGTAGTGATTTAGTGGATTCCATATAAATTAATTATTTTAACTCATTACCACCATGGAACTTACTGTGAATATCCTTTAATTTTTTAGAAACTATATGAGTATAAATTTGGGTAGTTAAAATACTCTTATGCCCTAAAAATTCTTGGACAATCCGAATATCCACACCTTTACCTAAAAGATCGGTAGCAAAACTATGTCTTAAGGTATGGGGGACAGTGTGTACTGGAATACCAGACTTTATTGCATATTTTTTTACTACATTTTCTATAGATTTACTAGTTAACCGCAAAGGGCTATTTTTAGGCCCTTTAAAATGAATAAATAAAGCCTGTTCGTTATCCTCGCGAATGCTCAAATATTTTTTTAACCAATATAAAGCTCTTTCGGAGATATAAACCGGTCTTGGATTATTGCCTTTGCCGATTATACTTATTTCTAAACTTTTTTGTGTTAGAGTAATCTTTAATTGGTTTCTATTCAAACTAACCAACTCAGCTACTCTCATTCCTGTAGAAAATAAAGTTTCCATAATAGCTCTATCACGTAAGCCTGTTAAATTTTTGATATCGGGGGCGGTAAGTAATTTTTCTATTTGCTCTAAATTTAAAAATTTTATAACTTTTTCTTCTGATTTTCTAGATAATTTGATTTTTTCAGCAGATAAAGATGCTATATCACGTTCAGTAAAATAATTTAATAAATTCCTTAAAGCTATTAAATATTGATTTTGGGTTGATTTTTTTAATGTTTCGCCAGTCCTTTTGTTAACATGTTTAGATAAAAAGACTCGATATTTCCAAATATGCTCATTTGTTAACTCATGAGGTTTTAAATTGACATTAGAAGTATCTTTTAACCAAATAAAAAACTTATTAATAAAACGATTATAAGTTTCTTGACTCTTATTACTCAAACCTTTCTCTACTGCTAGATATTCAAGAAAATCAGTAAGATGCTTAATAATTGGCTTACTACTCTTTTGAACAGTCATATGATACTTCTATAAATCTACATTATGCGAAGTATGGTATATATTAAATTTAACTAATTTAAATAATATTGTCAACATCCCCTTCCTACATTCTAACATCACACTTACATTTACTTATTTGTAAATAACCTGATTTTCTATCCTTAAATTGATATATTGAACTTTATTTAAATCTATCTTTCCTGCCTCCAAGGATCTCTTTAACCTATAAAGTTGGTCAGCTAATGACAAATTAGTATTCAAATGTATTTCAAATCCTTGCGGAGTGATGATTTTAAGAATATTTGCCTGAGAACTGTTAATTTTAAATGAAGTGATTTTAATATTGGGTATCTCGTATTTATCTAAATGTTGATATAATTCAGCAATCATATTAATTAAAGGAAGACTAAGAATTTGATCATTAACATTTACTGTGTTGTTTGCTTCATCATAAATCACCGGTCGACCGGTATTAACCAATTCCTTAGCCATTATCTCTTTAAAAATTTTGCCTTCAGAGTTAAAAAAATAACTCCTCTCCCCAGTCACCCAGATAAATTGACCACTTCTTTCTGTCAATTTAACTATTAAAGTATGAGGTGATTGTTTATTAATAACTAAATCGTCTAGCGGGTATCTTTTTTGAAAAGCTCGCTGTAATCTCTTTTTACTTAAAAGGAAATAATTATCTTGGGGGAAAATTATCCAGCTATTTTTATTTAAGGAATTCCAAATCACCCCTTCAATTTCCTGAATCGGAATCTCGCTTTGACCGCTGACTTGGAGATATTTTATTTTAAAAGCATTTGAATAGAATAATAAATAAATGAGATAGATCAAAATGACGATGCTGAGATATAAAAAAACTCGGTGCCGTAGACTAACTGCCTGTTCATGTAGATATTCATTAGATCTTTTACTTCTTAATTTCTCCAAATAAGAACGCCGCCTAATTTTTGCTGGAGTTGCTGGAGTTGAATGATTAGATGTAATAAAAAATCTTCTCATAACCGCTGAATAGCCGCTAATTACTTAGGTTAAATTATAATGGTCCTTTCTTAGCTTGGTGGGCGTTGCTACCTAATTCGATTATCTTATCTAAAAATTGCCTAGGACTAAGACCAACTTCCGCGGCCTGATGGAAAACCATAGTTGAAGGAGTAATCCCTGGCAGAGTATTGGGTTCTAAGACGATACACTCTTCACCCACAATAAACATATCTATTCTAGGATAACCAATTAATTTCAGTAACTTACAAACTTTAATGGCTGTTGCCTGTACTTTTTTGGTAAGTTCAGGCGAAATTCTGGCGGGTGTAATCATTTCGGCACCACCGGGTAAAAATTTATCCTGGAGAGTCAAATAGCCTAAATTTTTGTCCCAAGGCGTTTCGGTAACCGGTAAAGCTTCTAAATTATCATTACCTAATACCGAAACAGTCACTTCCATTCCCTTTAATCGTTCTTCAACTAAAATTAAGTTATCCCATTTAAAGGCATTATTAATGGCGCCAGCTAGATGCTGATTATCCTTATGTTCAATTATCCCGATAGCGGTGCTACAGCCTTCGCGTGAAGGCTTGATCACACAGGGATAGCTAACTTTTTCTTCAATCAGCGAAATAATCTGTTCTTGATTATTCTGCCAATTATTCTGTTGAACCGCTAAAAACTTCGGCACCAAAACACCAGCCGCTTGAAGGATGTTTCGCTGTTGGTATTTATCAACACCTAGGGACGAGCCAAGTACCCCAGGACCGTTATAAGGTACATTTAATAATTCTAAAAGTCCTTGCAGACAGCCATCTTCCATATACTTACCATGGCCAACAATAAAAGCAAAATCAATTAATTCTGGTAATTCTTCATATTTCAGGTTTTGAGCATTTTCAGCAACTAAACGTTCTAAATCCTCGGTCTTATTCTGTAAAATCAAAGCCTCGTTTATTAACCAAAATTTATGGTGATGATCAATAAAAATTGGCAAAACCTCATATTTAGTCTGGTCTAACTTCTGATAAACATTTCTCCCGCCTTCTAAAGAAACTTCTTTTTCCGAAGACGAGCCGCCAAAAATCACCCCTACTCTTAATTTTCGTTTATCTGTCATAAGCGTCGCAAAATATTAGATTTATTTTTTGATTATTTGTAATTTAAAATTTGGTGCTTGTGCTTGGTTAAAGTGGTCCTTTTTTATTCCTTTGACTTTCTAAAGCTAAATCTATTAATTTGGACAGAAATTCCTTAATACTCATTCCGGCTTTGGCTGCCTGATGAAAAGTCCAAGAAGACGGCCCCATCCCGGTTGAAGCCGCTGAATTAGGATCAGTAATATAAACTTTGCTTGAAACGACAAAACCGTCAATCCTGGCATAATTTTTACAATTTAATGCCCTAAAGGTCAAAATTGACTGTTTTTGGATTTCTTTAATTATCTCCTCCTCTACTTCCATAGGTGTAATTTTATTGGAAGCACCGGGCAAATATTTGTCATCATAAGAAAATATTTCACCAGAATGGATGGTTTCTGTTGGCAGAAATGCCCACGGTTCATCATTGCCAATTACAATGCAGGAAAATTCCCTACCTCTAAGATAAGATTCGACTAACATTTCATTATCATAAAAAGCGGCTTCATCTATTGCCTTGGCTAAATCTGCTTGACTTTTAACCACCGTCACCCCAAAAGTAGAACCTTCTCTCGTTGGTTTAATAACACAAGGAAAACTAAATTCTTTTTCAATCATTTTCCTAATTTGACTCTCATTTAACTGCCAATCACTAAGATGAATAACTTTGTATTTAGGGACATTAATTCCGCCGTATTGTTCCATAAACTTTCTCTGCATTCCTTTATCCATTCCTGAAGCGCAGGACAAAACCCCGGAACCAGTATAAGGGACATTTAAAAGTTCTAGAAGTCCTTGCAGACAACCATCATCTCCATATTTTCCATGAGTGACTAAAAAAGCTAAATCAATACTCTTCGCTAAATCTTCATAAAATATCCGCTTAGCGAATTTTTCCAAGCGGTCTTCAATTTCTTTAGTCGTATTTCTGATAATCAATGTTTCTGGAATTTCCCAAAACCTAAAATTTTTATCCCAATAAAGGGCAATTGGCTGGTACCGGGTTAAATCAAAATTATTATAAACATTACGACCGCCCGCAAGAGAAACTTCGGCTTCGCTGGAATTGCCGCCAAAAATTATTCCAATTTTTAATTTTTCATTCATTGGACAATTCTTGGTATTAATGGATTAATTCTGGTAACTATCTCATAGTTGATGGTATTGATTTTTTGTGCCAGCTCATCAGCATTGATTACCTCTTTCCCCTGCTGACCGACTAATACCACTTCATCGCTAACCTTAACGTTTTTAAGCCGGCTCACATCAACCATTGTTAAATTCATACAAACTCTTCCTCTGATTGGACATCTTTTGCCACGAATTAACACCTCTCCCCTATTTGACAAACGACGGTCATAGCCTTCGTAGTAGCCAACCGGCAGAACAGCGATTTTCATGTTTTTGGCGGCTTGATAAGTCCGACCATAGCCAATAGTTTGACCTTTACTAATATTCTTAATTTGAATGATTCTAGTTTTCCAAGTTAAAGCTGGTTGTAAATGATATTTTACCTTAATTGATTGATAATCTTCCAATGACCATAAGCCATACAGAGAAATTCCTAAGCGTATCATATCAAAATGATAAGCTTTATCAACGAGGGCGGCGGCACTGCAAGCAGCGTGTTTCAAAGGTATTCTGATGTTAATTTTTTCTAATTCTTGAATAAGACGATAAAATTCTTGAGTCTGTTTAATGGTAAAGTCCTGATTTTTTTCTTCGGCCGTGGCATAATGAGTGAATAAACCTTCTAAAAATAAATTTTTACATTTTACCAATGTATTAATACATTGAAATGCCTTTTTAGACGGAATACCTAACCGCGAAGTTCCTGTATCTATTTTGAAATGAACTTTCGCCTTTTTATTTAATCGACCGGCTATCTTATCAATATACTCAAATTGCTCTTTTTGATAAACAACTAAACTGACATTTTTCTGAATAGCTAAACTCAATTGGTTTTTATCAAGAGTATAATAACTTAAGACTAGAATTGACTTTTTAATTTGATTTTTCCTTAACGCCAAAGCTTCTTCTAAATTAACCACTCCCAACCAATCAACCTCCCTTGCTTTCTGACAAATCTTTGACACTTCTAATAATCCATGACCATACGCATTGCTCTTAACCACAACCATTAATCGGACTTTTGGTCCAATGATTTTTCTAAACTGTTTGATATTGTGAATTAACGCCGAACGGCTAATTTCTACCCAACTATTTTGGCTTATTGACATTTTAAGGTAATTATGATAAGTATTTAATGCATTACGTAATATTAGAAAAATCACTGATTGGTCACGGTTGAATCACGGCCGAATCACCGAAATTATCAGTGATTAATCGGTGATTCATCGGTGACCAAATGGTGAAATCACAGATTTGTTCATACAATATTTAGCGTAAATATCGTTTATTTAAAAAAGTATTTTATTTAATTAGGAGGTAAAAATGCCACCAAAAAAAGTTTGGGTGAGCCAGGACATTTTAGAGCTCTTTAAAAATAACCTAGAATTAAGAAACTGTCTTATTGGGGCCTTTACCAACCCTGACCGATTAATAGACCCGATAGCCATTCACCAAATTGTTGGTTCAAAAGACACTTATTTCGCTCAAGGGTTATTTCTAAAGATAGAATACGGAAGAAAATCCAGCAATCATGGTCAGTTATTTTCATCCAAGATTATTTATGACCAACCTCACCATTTGGACGCTGATGATCTTTTTAGTTCGCCAGCACCTTATAGCTTAGCTGTCATTAGACATGTTGCTTAATAAGCCGCTTGGCTAATATTAGCCAAACCAATTTTGCTAAAGTTAGCCAAAATTGCGAAAAAGGTCTTAATAAGCAACAACTCTATTAGTTAAAAGCGGGTTAAACCGCTTTTTTTATTACTTTCTTTTTCATGAACTTTTGAAGTACTTTCGGAATTTTAACCGACCCGTCTTTTTGCTGGAACTGCTCTAATATGGCAGGAATTATCCGGCTGGTGGCTAAACCAGAAGCATTAAGGGTATGAACATACTCATTTTCCCCAGTTTTTGAATTTTTATTGCGGATATTACCTCGCCTTGCTTGATAATCTAAGGCGTTGGAAACGCTGGATACTTCTTTGTACGTATTCATGCTGGGAATCCAAACTT
>Ga0066637_10002553_pt1 | contig 12165 bp, 19 predicted proteins | sample CryGeyCG2014_020_FD_62737 | JGI IMG/M metagenome (GOLD analysis project Ga0066637, IMG submission 62737) | Groundwater microbial communities from aquifer - Crystal Geyser CG08_land_8/20/14_0.20 | ecosystem: Environmental > Aquatic > Deep subsurface > Groundwater | place: USA: Utah: Grand County...
GCAAGAATAAAATCTGCTTTCAAATCTTTATGTTGATCATCATGGAAAGAATCGCCCCATTTGATATTAGAATCAATCCCTCTTATTGCCATATTCATTTTACAAAGTTTCCATGTTGTCTGGTTGCTTTCCTGCCCGTAAATAGAAATAGCCCCTATTTTTCCACTATGTGCTTCAACGAATTTTTCCGACTGAACAAACATTCCACCACTGCCACAGCAAGGGTCAAATATTCTTCCTTTATAGGGCTCTAACATCTCAGTTAAGAGCTTTACAATAGAACGAGGAGTATAAAACTGTCCGCCTTTCTTTCCTTCAGCAGAGGCAAATTCACCTAAAAAGTATTCATAAACTCTTCCTAGAATATCTTTACTTCTGTTTTCTTTATCTCCTAAACCAATTGTTCCAATTAAATCAATTAATTCTCCTAATCTTTGCTTGTTCAATCCTGGACGAGCATAGTTCTTTGGAAGAACTCCTTTTAGTGAGAAATTATCTCTCTCAATAATATCCATTGCTTCATCAATAAGTTTTCCAATCTCTGGCTTTTTAGCATTGGCTTGAAGATGCTCCCATCTAGCTTCCTTTGGAACAAAGAAAATTCTCCTAGAAATATACTGATCAACATCTTCTAGATCTGGATCTTTCTCTTTTTTCAGTTTTTCGTAAACTTCTGTAAAAGCATCAGAAATGTATTTTAAGAATATCAAACCTAAAACAACATACTTATATTCAGCAGCATCCATATTGCTTCTTTGCTTCTCAGCAGAAGACCACAATTTTTGTTCAAAACCTAAATTAGCACCATTATTTAACATTTTTTCCCTCTTCTCTAAACTCTTTTTCCATGCATTTCTCAAATTATATATTATATTGAAGATAATTATATATAATAATAACACTTGTTATTTTATTATGCCAATTATGTCAATTTCATCTAGAACAAAAATAATGCTTCAAATCTTTTTCTCCTATTCTATTTCATTCATTATTGCAATATGGTTGTTTCTGTTGTTCAAAGCCAGCAATGTAGCTATTGAGACTATTGCCCCACCAAATAGCATTTGGAATACAGTTTATTTCTTTGGTTTGATTATTGTTGAAACTATTATTTTGATTGTTTTATTGCGAATATTCTGGAAAATAAACTTCATTAAAATAATTGATATTTTAGTTTGTCTTGTTTGTGTTTTCAGTATTGCCTCTTTTTTCTTTGAATTTTGGTTTATGTCACTGTTAATTTCGTTTCTTGTAGTTCTTGTAAAAGAACTAAGTGGCTGGGTTTGGTTCAAAAATGCAATTGTATTTTTGGTTGTAGGATTCTTTTCAGCGTACATAGGTTACACTTTGGGAATCTGCCCTATATTTTTATTGCTGGTTTTAATTGCAATATATGATTATATTGCTGTTTTCAAAACAAAGCATATGGTTTTTTTAGCAGACAAAATCATCAATAAAAATACACTATTTGTTATGGATTTCCACAGTTCTTTCTTTAATAAAGAAAGAAACAAAGAACAAATAACACAAAATGTAAATACAGAAATAAAACAAAAAGAATTAGATCCTAGCAAAAGAAATCATTTACATTTAGGAACTGGGGATTTTGCTTTGCCTTTAATAGGTGTAATGACATTATTTGCAGCAAACTGGATATTTGGGTTGGTTAGTTTTGTTGTTGTTTTATTTGGTTTGGAATTAACAGTATATTTGCTTTTCACAAAGAAGCATTATGCTTTGCCTGCAATTCCTTTACAAGTGATTTGTTTTGCAGGAGTATATTTAATTTATTTGTTGTATACTTTGTTATATACTTAATTTGTGATTTAAATGGTTGCTAAAGAAATCAAAAGACCAAAAATAAATAAAAGACCTTCAAAAGTGCCTAGAGTGATTAGCGATTTAGAAAGAGACCGAATAAATACACTTTTTGATGTTTCTAAAAAAATTGCAAAGGTAGCTGTTGAAAATGCTTTAAAATTAAAAGGGTTGCCTTTACGACATAGAGAAGTTGCAATAACTTCAGAACTATTTGCAAAATATCCTAAATTACATAAATTACTTGAAAGATTAGATAGAGAGGATCCTGGTTTTTCTAAAAAACTCAGAGAAGCAATTGCAGAAAGAATAAGATTAGAAGCAAAACAGATATAATTTAAACTTTCGCATGTATTTTATTGTAAGATTAATTGCGAGATTAATATTGTGAGATTATGCCAGTATATAAACCATTAAAACATGAGGAACTCCATAGAGAATTAAAAGCAGGAATAAGACCATTAAATGAACTTCATACTTTGAGAGTCAGCCAATTAGCCTATGATCTTTTAGATGGTTTTGATGCTTTTGTGAAACGATTTACTAAAGCAGATTTTAGTGCTTTGGTTCGTAGGTATGAATCTGAAAGAATCCTTTTAGCTGCATTGAGGTTTAAACTTTTAAGATCTCCTGAAATTGGACCTTTCTTAATTAAGTTAGCACAAATAGATCCTCAATTATCTGCAAATGCCTTAAATTTAATGGCAAAACACATACTCGAAAAATACAGATAATTTTATGTTCTGTATATTTAAATCTTTATATGGTTATTCTATCAACTGTATTTGAGGAATAATTATATGCCTGAAAAACCACCAAGTAAAAGACCAGGACGTAAGCCAAAGCCTTTTGATCAACTGAAACCTGGAGGAATAGCTAATAGATTTATGAAAACTCATTCTGCAAAAATGTCAGAATTAAAGAGTTCAATTATTGATGATATTGGAAATGGTAAAATTAAGTCTTATACTCAAGCAACAGGAGTATTAATTGCAAGAATTAAAAACGATCCACAGATAAAAGCAGATTTAAATAATTTGAAGACAAATAATCCAGATGCATACAATTATGTTATGAAGCTAATATCAATGTGGTTGGGTAGAAACTTTCAAAAACCACAAAATCGAAGTTAATGCAAAGCTACACTCTAGGTTTATAAATCTTTCTTCACCTAAATATACTATAAATTTTATAAAAAGGCTAATTCTGCCGTGTACTGCTGTAAATCGAGCAGGAGGTAATTAAGTGGTAAAAACAGAAAAAGAATCAAAAGACAATCTTGAAGAGCAAAAGCAAGAAGATGTCTCTAAGCTTAATACTAGTCTGGACTTCCTTTCTAAAGCAGTTCTTGAAGTCAAAGGATCGAGCAAGAGAAACTTTATCCAAACTGTTGAAGCTGGAATTAACCTAATGGGTATTAACTTTAAACAGCAAACAAACAGAATAGGCTTTGATGTTATATTACCTCATCCTTTTAAAAAGGCACCAAAGGTTGCTCTTTTTGGAACTACTCCCAACTTTATTACCAGTGTGAAAGAAGCATTCGATAAGGTTATTACTGGTGAGCAAATACCTACTTTTGATAAGAAATCAGGAAAGAAATTAACAAAAGATTTTGATTTTTTCTTTGCAGAACCACAAACATTAACTCTTGTGGGCAAGTATTTGGGTCAAACTTTGGCACCAAGGCAAAAAATGCCAAAACCTTGCCCCCCAGACATCAATGCAATTAAGGCTTTGATAAATGCAAACATAAAAACAGTAACAGTCTCAAACAAAAAAGGGGATGCTTTGCCAGTTTTACATTTTCCTATTGGAAAAGAAGACATGTCAGAGAAAGATATCACTGAGAATTTTTTAGCTTGTTACACAAAATTAGTTTCTGTTTTACCTGCAAATACACAGAATCTAAAATCAATGTACATTAAAACAACAATGGGTCCAATAAAATATATTTTCAAAAGGTAGATTAACAATGACTAAAGTAGAAACAAAAAAACACTTCAAGAAATGGAAAGAATCAGAAAGATCTACTTTTGAAAGTGCTCTTGAAAAAAGCAATTACATTTTAATTGGTAATTTAAGTGAATTACCTGCAAAAGCAGAAAGAGAATTCAGGGACTGTTTAAAAAAAGCTGGCTGTTTCACAAAAGTAATGAATTCTAAAGTAGCATTAAGAGGCCTTCACAGTAAAGGAATTACTGAATTGGATTCTCAATTAAAAGGTCCTACTTTGTTTGCTTTATCCAATGAAAGTCCATTCAAACTTTACAAGGAAATTAAAAAGAATGCATCAAGTTCTTTTGCAAAGGACGGTTGCATTGCTCCAGAGGATATTTATGTAAATGAAGGAGATACAGGAATACCTCCAGGACCAGCATTAACAGATTTTAAAGTAGCACATATTGATACTCAAATAAGAAATGGGAAAATATACATTTCAAAAAAGACATTAGTTGTTTCTAAAGGATCAAAGATAGATGCAAAAATCGCAACTTTATTAACAAAATTAAAGATTAAGCCTATGAAAATTTTATTGAATGTTAAAACAGTTTTTGATAAAGCAACAAAGACATTATACAAAAAAGATTTATTGGATATAAATGCTGAACAATTAATTGTTCAGATTAAAGAAGGTTATCTAAGGTGTTATTACTTAGCAATAGGTAAAGGATACGTTTCTAAGCAAACAATTAAGCCTTTATTAATTAAAGGATACAAAAGTTCAAAAGCAGTAGCTCTTGCTGGCAACGTTGTCAACAAGGACACAGCTAAACAAATATTAGGCAAGGCCCAGAGAATTGCAAATGCTTTGGGCAAAAAGGTTATTTAGATTTATAGGTGGTGAAAATAATGGAATATATCTATGCTGCTATGTTATTAAATAGTGCAAAGAAAGAAATTAATGAAGCAAATATTAGTGGTATAATTAAGGCTGCTGGCTTGCAAATCGATGCTCCTAAAATAAAGTCTTTAGTTGAAGCATTAAAGGATGTTGATTTTGAGGCTGTAATCAAAGAAGCATCAATTGTTCAAATAGCAAGTGCTCCTGCACCAAGTGCAAGCACAGCTCCTGTAGCACCTAAAGAAGAAAAGAAAAAAGAAAAAACAGTTGAAGAAGCTTCTGCTGGTTTGGGCGCTTTGTTCGGCTAAACCTTCAAAAAGGTTTACGATTTGTACACCTTCGGTAGTACTATAATGATTAAGGGGTAACCCTTTTTCTTTTTTTTGCTTTTAAAGTCTTAACAAGGATAACCGTTTTTCTAATCTGTTTAAAGAAGTAGACTTTAGAATTCAATCAAAACCAGAATAAGTTTGACTTAAAACTAAATTCCCATTAGAATCTCTCAAGATATTAGTGAATTAAAGAAGTACTTAAAGTGAATTTATGTTTCAACAAATTATTTCTGATGATATTGAGAAAATATTTTAAAAAGGCAAAAATCAAGAATTAATTAATGCAACTATTAGAAAGATTGAAGAAATTTGTAATCAAGATATTGAAACAATAAAGCATTATAAAAATTTAGGTAATGTAATGTCAGATTATAAACGAGTTCACATACTAAAAAGTTTTGTATTAACATTTAAAGTAGATATATCAAATAATGTTATTTATTTTGTAAAATTAACTCATCATGATGATGCTTATAATTAATATTTATTTAATAATTTCTAAATGCATACTTTTGCAGGTGCCTTCTAATTCTTTTATTTTCTTTGACAACTCTTGCAGATTATTTTGTTCTATTGATTTTTTTGCTAATGCAAATAAATCTGAATAATTTATTTTTCCATTTTTAACAAAAGCTTTGATTTGCTCGGTTGTTTTCTTTTGCGCCTGTACAATTTTCCAGGTTCTATTTTCCATATTTATTTCAATAGGCACTTTGGAGTTTATTGCAATTAAGCCTTGCTCAAGCATTTTGTTTAAAGCATCAACAACTTTATTGATGTTAACACCATATGGTGCTAATAGGGGCCCTAAAGGCGAACCACAATCTAGTTTTTCTTTTTTAAGGGATAACTCTAAAACAATATTCATAAGAAAATAAGAAAAGTAAGAAATAAAAAGATTTAGGTATTATAAATAAATATGGGAAAACCAAATAAACCTCGAGAACCTAGGAAACCTAAAGAAGAAACAAGAGTCCATTTATTAAATGATTATAAACAAAGAAAAGATCCAAAAACAAATGTCTTGGTAATATTGTGTGAGAAGAAAAGTCTTGAAGAAAAACAGGAGTCTATTATGGCTTATTGTGGAGCTAAAGGCCTGGGTCCAAAAAATGTTCTTGATCTGTTAACAGAAATAGGAAAGGAAATACCTGACAGAATCAGACAGATGATGGCTGAAAATCCAAGAAAAAATAAAGTAAAAATATCAAAACTTATAGGACTGCTGTTTGTAATTAGGATGTTAAAAAGAAACATAAGAGAAGTATATTCTCTCTAATTTACTCTTGATACAACTTAACTGTTTCTGCTTTGATTGTGATTGGCATTTTGATTGTTGCATCTAATATTTCAACAGTTATCTCTTCTTTTGTGGGATTTACTCTGATTATACGTGCTTTCTCCCCTTTCAAATAACCGCTTTTGATTTCAACAACAGCATCTGGCTTTAGTTTCTCCATTACACTTTCTAAATGCAATAAAGAATCTAATTCTTTTTCAGAAACATTTCCAACAGTCAAAGAATTTTTTCTAATATAAGGTATGTCGGTAATTGCTCTCTTCAATGTATTGTCATTGTTAGCTTCAACAATCAAATAGTTCTTAATATTGGGTAGTATAATTATTGAATATAATGGCAAGTCTTTTGCTTTGGTTTTAAGAATTGCAGATACCAATTCTAATTGACCCGGTACAATCTTTAATGTGAAAATCATTCATATCCCTCATTACAATGGCGAATAAAAAGCAGTCATAATCAACATGATTAAAAACCCTAAAACACCAATTAGTATTATTCCTAGACCAACAACTTTTGCTAGGTTCCAGTATTCTTTTCCTGTTGGTTTTTTTGCAACCAAAAAAACACGTTTAGTATTTTCCCAAAAAGTCATATAATCTCACTTCTCTTTTATAACCTATTTTTCATCCTTGCAATATATAAACTAAATATGTTTAATGTGTATCCTCGCAACACATAAAATTGACCTGTTTAATGTACTAGCCGGTATACTTAATATCTAATTCATCATCAAATTCAGAAACTGGTTTTCTTTTAGACTGTTTCTCAGCATCTAAATATTGGAAGTAACCTCCAACAATTACAACCATTGCTTTTATCTGAGTCTTTGGTATTTCAGGATCAATCATTGCACCAAAAATAATATGGGATTCAGGATCAATTTTGCTTGCAACAGCTTCAACAACAGTTTGTGCCTCTTTAATTGTCATATCTGCTCCACCAACAACGTTTATCAAAGCTCTGTTTGCTGTTGATATATTCACATCCAAAAGAGGACTGCTCAATGCATCCTCAGCAGCTTGCAAAGCCCTGGTATCTGGTGCTGCGCCAGGATCAGATTCTCCTAAACCAATCATTGCTGCTCCACCACTCTTCAAAATAGTTTTCAAATCAGCAAAATCTAAATTAATCAAACCGACTTTAATAATCATATCTGTTATTCCCTTTACTGCATTTGCCAGAACCTCATCAGCGACTTTGAATGCTGCGTCTAAAGGTAAATCTGGTGCTATTTCTAATATTTTATCATTTGGGATAACAATTACAGTATCAACACTTTTTCTAAGTTTGGTTAAACCATCTAATGCGTAATCCATTCTTGTTTTACCCTCTACTGTAAAAGGTAAGGTAACAACACCAACACTTAGGCAGTCTCCTTCTTTTGCAATTTCACAAACCACAGGTGCACTTCCTGTACCTGTTCCGCCACCTAAACCGCAAGTAATAAAAACTAAATCAGATTCTTTTATTATCTTTTCAATTTCTCCTTTTGATTCTTTTGCAGCACCTTCTCCAACTGCTGGATCAGAGCCTGCACCTAAACCTTTTGTAAGTTTCTTTCCCAATAAAACGCGCTTATCGCAATCTAAATGAGCTAAAGCTTGAGCATCAGTGTTCAATCCTATTAAAACTGTTCCTGTAATACTCATTTCCTTTAATCTAACAATAGTATTACCACCAGCACCACCAGCACCAATTACTACTATTCTAGGTTTTGCATTTTCCAAAACAGACAATAAATCTTTATCTGGCTCTATTTGCTTTTTCTCGCCATTTACAGCACTATTTGTAGCAATTCTAATAAGTGATCTCATGAATATCCCCCACAAATTTATAAAACTTAATCAAGTATAACATAATTTGACTTAGAAGGTAATTAATAATATATAACTAGTCAATATAAATTATTATACAAAAACATTTATAAAGAATACCCTGTTTTTTAGGTATTGGTGAGATTATGAGAGTTTCTTTGATAGGCCCTGGAAATGTAGAATATCATTTTAAAGAGCTTCTTAGAATGTCTGAAGACAGATTAATAAAGCACATAGAGAGTATAGCCGATGTTTTAATTAAAAGCAAAGTTGAGCTTGTATTGCTACCAGATTATGGATTATCTTTAGATATTGCAAAAAAGGTAAAAGAAAATGGAGATAATAAAATTATTGCAACAATTCCTTTGGATGATAAAGAGTTGGGTTATGAGCGTTTAAAGCAGTTTATTGATTTAAAAGTAGGAGGTAAAAATCTTTTTGATGCACAAATTAATACTGGCGATTGGTACAAACAAGATATGACTAAATGTTTATTTGGAGATGTTATACTTTTTTTAGGTTTTTCTTTAGGTAGCATGGGTGAATTAGTTTATGCTTTTTATCTTTACAAAATCTTAGGAAAGTATGTGAATAAAATAAATAGTGAAATTGTTGCAGGCCAAACAATTCCTTTTACTGTTTTGATTTACAAACCATTTGTAAAAGGTAAACTGAATTTCGAGATTGAAGAATACATTAATAAAGCTGGCGGGCAAATCTATTATATAAGAAATGCAAAAGAATTGAAAGAAAAATTGCAAGAATCAGATAACAGAAACATATATAAATCTCTTTAGAGTATTTCTTCCATGCAAACTAAACATAAGTTTCTTGCTAAAACTCTGCAAATAATAAAAGACATTGATGATCTCAAAGTGCAAGGAGCATCAAATATAGCTTTTGCCTGTCAAGATGCTCTACTTTACGAATTAGGACATTACACAAAAACAAAAGAGGAATTATTAGTATATTTCTTTGCATTATGCAAAGAATTGTGGAGGACAAGACCAACAGAACCTGCAATGAAACATTTTATTGTTTCTTTCTATTCTGAATTGGATCAGTTTTCAAAAAAAAGAAATTTAAGTGTTGTAAAAAATCACCTGATTCGTTTTGTGAAAAGTTACAAAGAAAACCAGAAAAAAGACATTAAAAAAATTAGCAAGATTGTTAAGAATTGGGATTTACACAAAAAAGTTGTTGTTTTTACTCATTGTCATTCATCAATTGTTGAAACAGCAATTAAAAGTTTACATCACAAAGGGCTGATAGAGTTTGTTGTTAATACAGAAACAAGACCTTTGTTTCAAGGAAGAACAACAGCAAAAAATCTTTCTAAATGTGGGATAAAAGTTCATCATATTGTTGATTCATGCGCTTATGCCTATGCTCGATTATTAAAACAAAGAGAAAAAAATATTGTTTTTTTTACAGGCGCAGATGTTATAACAAGAAAAGGCGAATTAATAAATAAAATTGGAACAAGCCAGATAAGTTTTTGTATGCATCATTTAGGAATTCAACATTATGTTTTTGCAACATCAAATAAAATCGATCCTGTATTCTTAGAGTGGAGTTTAGAAGATATTGAAATAAGAGCACCACAAGAAGTTTGGGATGAACATAACAAGAATATCTTTGTTCATAATTATGCTTTTGATATTACTCCTGAATATTTAATTAAAAAAATTGTTACAGAAAAAGGAATAATTGAGCCAAAAGAGTTAGTAAAAACTGATAACCTGAAAAAAAAAGAAAAAGAATTGTGGTTAGAATTCGAGAATTGGAGGGATTAAAATAAAACAATATAGCTTGATGTTGAAACCTGTGAATATTGATTTGGAAACTGGAATTTCTGTTTGTATAATAAATGAATCTGATGCAAAAAAACTAGGAGTAGAAAGAGATGACCGTTTAATATTAACTAATCCCAGTAATAGACTGTTTGTTGCAGCAGTTGTTGATTTAGCAAAGGATATTGTAAAATCAGGAGAAATAGGAATATCGTCTTCTATAAAACAGGAAATTGAATTGGAGTCGTCGAATACAATAGAAGTTACAAGAGCAGAAAAACCAGAAAGCTTTCAATATATAATAAAGAAAATTAATAATCAAGCACTAAATTTTGATGAAATTAAGCAATTGGTAGAAGACATCAGACACAATAAATTGTCAGTTATAGAATTAACTGCATATATGACAGCAGTAAAAATAAATGGCTATAACATTGATGAAATATATGCAATGGCAAAAAACATGTCAGACAATGGCAAGAAACTAAATCTGAATGTAGATGGTACAATAGTAGACAAACACAGTATTGGTGGAATAAATGGAAGAGCAACAATGATTATTGTTCCAATAGTTTCATGCTTTGATGAATTATATATTCCAAAAACAAGTTCTCGTGCAATAACAAGTTCATCAGGCACTGCAGATTCAATGGAAGTCTTGGCAAATGTAAACATAAACTCTGAACAATTACAAACTGTTGTTGAAAAATGTCATGGTGCAATGGTTTGGGGCGGAGCATTTGAGTTTGCTCCTGTTGATGATAAAATAATTAAAATAGAAAGACCTTTACAAATGGATCCTCAAGGACAGGTTATTGCATCTGTTTTGTCAAAAAAGCTTTCTGTAGGTGCAAGAAAAGTAATTGTTGATGTACCTATGGGAAAAGATACAAAAGTAAAGAATTTGGTTGAAGCAGAAGATTTGTCAGGGAAGTTTGTTGCAACAGGAAAAAAACTAGGAATGGAAATAAGAGCAGTTATAACAGACGCTAGCACACCTTGTGGAAATACTTTTGGACCTGCTTTAGAGGCTCGTTCTGTTTTAGAGATTCTAGAAGGCAAAACATATGATAATTTAGCAGAAAAGGCCTGTGAATTAGCAGGAGAATTATTAGAAATGTGTAATGTTGTTGAAAGAGGGCAAGGATACACAAAATCAAGAGAAATTCTAAAAAATGGAAGGGCATTAAAGAAAATGAAACAAATTATTGAAACGCAAGGAAAGAAATTTGATTCCTCAGACAAAGTTCCTATTGGCGAATTTCATGAAGATGTTTTTTCAACAAAGCAAGGTTATGTAAGAGATATAGGTATTGCAAATTTCACTCAAATAGCATTGGCTTCTGGTGCACCATTTGACAAAGGTAGTGGTGTTATGTTAATGCAAAAACAAAACAACAGTGTTGACAAAGGTGATCTCTTATTCAAAATCTTTGCAGACAACAAAGACAAATTAAATTATGCAACAAATCTTGCAAAGAAAATAGAACCTGTTAAAGTTGACCAAATCATATTGGAAGAAATAAATTGAGAAATATGACTGGAGAAAATGCATTGGTTGTTTTTCAAGACAAAAAGATTAGAAGAATTTGGCACAATGATGAATGGTGCTTTGTTTTAGATGATATTATTGTTGCATTAACCGAATCTAAAGATCCTAAACAATATATTAAAAGAGTTAGATCAAGAGATCCGATATTATCGCAAGGATGGGTACAGATTGTACCTACCCTTTTAGTTGATACTCCTGGAGGAAAACAAAAAATGAATTGTGTCAATAAAATGTAAATCTAAGAGATCATATGAATGATTTAGAATTAATATTTACAATGTTAAGTGAGAAAGTATCTACTGAAATTACTAAAAAAGAAGATGCTCAAAGATTCCCAAAATGTAAAGATGCAGCAAAACGTGGTGGAAAAGTTGCAGGTAATGCAAGAAAAGAAACAGAAAAGGAAATAGGTAGACCTATATCATCTAATGAAAATTATTTAAAGAATACAGAAAAAGACAAGAAAAAGCAAGTGATAAAAAAGTGAGAAAATGAAAGTATTATTAATTTGTTGTAGTCCAAGAAAAGGTAACAGTGAAACAATTGTAAACATGTTATCTAAGATGTTAAAACAAAAGAAAGTGCAAAATGAAATTGTCTTATTAAGTGAGAAAAATATTAAAAGATGCACAGGGTGTGCCTAAATAGTTTTAAACATCAAAAACTTTTTGGCACTTTGTAAAAGTTTTGTTGATTCAAGAAACAAAACTT